>PJUD01000015.1_pt1 | contig 358819 bp, 279 predicted proteins | sample 1512341 | NCBI WGS metagenome assembly PJUD01 (sample SAMN08177675, study PRJNA422409) | Feces metagenome, whole genome shotgun sequencing project. | isolation source: Chicken feces (3) enriched on wood chips: beechwood xylan treatment | host: Gallus gallus | place: USA: Madison | collected...
GAATTACTTGAATTTGTTCATGACTTTCGTTTGTCTACTCGTCACGCTTACATGATTGTGTTTTCTTAAAGAACTTTGTCGCTTCAACTTCCGTATCCGCTTTATTCCGATGGGCATTGCGCCCCTCTTTATCGTTTTGTTTTTCCCTTCGTTTCCGTTGGGACTGCAAAGGTAGAAATCTTTTCTGAACTTCAAAAAACTTTTTCAAGTTTTTTTCTTTTCTCTTTTTTCGATTTCTGCGTTTAAAATAAACTGAACGGGATTTTAGATCCTGCCAGACTTCTCTTAACCCCTTCTTTTTTCAGGATTCCCTTTTTCGGGGTAACCGTCCCTCCCTTGCGGAGTGGTGCAAAGATAGGGAGTTTTTACAATCACTTCCAAGCCTTTTGTTCTTATTATTTTCATTTTATCCTTAACTGCCTGTAACGGTGCGAGATTCTTTTTGTAAAACAGGTGATCGAAGGGCTGGAATAGCTGATCCGGTCGCCAGATTGGGCCTTCGGAGAACCTCAGGTCATCCTATAGCGTATGGAGGCAGGCTTCGCACTGGATCCATTATCCTTTTCGTTCAATTTTTGTTAATAATTTGCAGGGGTATTACAGGGGGATAACAGGGGGTTAACAGGGGGTTAGCAGGGGTACAACCCCTATTAACCCCCTGTTAAAACGGTGCTATACTGCTGTTAATTATAAATCAGAATATAATCTGAACCTAAGCAACGTAATACCAGGCCTCCCCTTTTGTCAAAACTGCCGCTGAAACAAGCAAAATATCAATATGAAAAGCCTAATAATAGCAGCATTGGTCCACTTATCAAGATAAAAAACCTATTTATCTATTTTTTTATGTAGATTTATCTTCTTAAAATAACCACCAGAGCGATGAGCAGAACTACCCTGAAAGATATAGCGTTGGCACTCAATATTTCTGTTTCGACGGTTTCCAAAGCATTATCAGACAGCTACGAAATAAGTGAAGCGACTAAAAAGATGGTTCAGGAATATGCCAAAAAGCATAATTTCCACCCAAATAAGTTGGCACGGAGCTTAAAAATAGGAAAATCCAATACAATAGGAGTTATTGTATCCAACATTAGCAATACATTCGTTTCACAAATCCTCGATGGAATTCAAATAGCCTCTCAACAGACGGTCTATGACGTTATTTTCATGCAAAGCCGGGAAGATGAACGGATCGAAAAAAATTGTATTGACGTCTTACGCATGCGCGGTATTGATGGCTTAATGATATCTCCGGTTTCCTCCGATTCAAATATTGAAGAGCTAAAAGCATTGATAAAATCGCAGATTCCAGTCGTTATTTTTGATCGTATCAATCACCAGCTCGACACATTCAAGGTTGGTGTCAATAATTTCCAAGGTTCATATAATGCCACAAATCATCTCATCGAACAAGGTAAAAAGAATATTTTGCATATCACCGGAAAGAACTTAGGTGTGGCAGCCGAACGATTAAATGGCTTCAAATCTGCTTTATCAGATGCGGGGATTCCTTTTGATAATAGACATTATATCGAATGTAGTTTTAATAATACCACCGATATAGACGAAACAATTCGGGAGATTTTGCGCAAAGAATATCTTGAACATAAACGTATAGATGCGATTTTCGGTGCTACGGATGTTATTACAACCCGAACACTGGGTATTTTGGCTGAGCTTCAGATTCAAGTCCCTTCTGAAGTCGCCGTTATTGGTTTTTCAAACACACAGATAGCAGCTTCCTTAAATCCGGCACTATCCACAGTTGTACAACCGGCAACAGAAATTGGGGAACTGGCGACAAATAAATTAATCGCCACCATTAACCAAACAAGACCAATACATGAATTTGAAACGATTGAGCTTCCAACACAGCTCATCATTCGCAAATCTTCCTTATAATTCTTTTGATTATAGTCTCGTCGACATACTTAAAACAAAACAGTCGGGAAATAAGAAGTTAGCTCCCCTATTTCCCGACTGTCTTTATGCGAGACCTATATTACAGGTCATAATCTCTAATCTTCGCCCGAATTATGGGTATCATTCACCAACAATACCATACTCTAGGCCCCGCAATTCCGCAAGCCCTCTCAATCTTCCAATGGCAGAATACCCTGGATTTGTTACTTTATTCAGATCATCCAGCATCTGATGGCCGTGATCTGGTCTGAATGGGATCGCTGTAGATCTCAATTGATTTTCAGCAACCAGGATTTTCATGATTTTATACATATTGACATCCCCATCCAAATGGTCTGCCTCATAAAAGCTTCCGATCGCATCTTTCTTCACATTCCGTAAGTGAACAAAGTTTACCCGTCCTTTAATATTTTCTAAGATAGCCGGCAGATCGTTTGTCTGACTGGCCCCCAAAGATCCTGTACAAAAGCAGACACCATTAAATCGTTGTGGAACCGCATTCAAAAAATAATCGAAATCTGCACCATTACTGGCAATGCGGGGCAAACCTAAAATAGGATACGGTGGATCATCGGGATGAATGGTCATACATATACCGTTCTCCTCACAAGTTGCCGCAATTCCCTGAAGGAAATAAACCAAATTGTTGCGTAAACCATCTTTCCCAATATGTTTATAGGTATCAATGCTCGCCTTTAACGCATCCAATTCCACATTTTTCTCTCCGGGGATCCCCATTAAGACAACATTTGCCAATTCTTCTTTTTGCTGTTCGGAAATTTCATCAAATCGTAAAGTCGCACGTTTAACAACATCCTCTGGATATGCTGTCTGTGCCTCATCACGTTTCAATATAAAAATATCAAAAAGTGCCAGATCAATCCAGTCAAAATACAATGCTTTTGAACCATCCGCCATGGTTAAATCCAATTGTGTACGCGTCCAGTCCAGCACCGGCATAAAATTATAACAAATTGTTTTGATGCCGCATTGTGCAAGATTGGTTAAAGTCTCCTTATATTTCTGGAGGTATTCATCGACTCTAGCACCTTTTGTCTTAATCTCCTCGTGTACTGTCACACTTTCCACAACAGACCAGGTAAGACCGGCATCTTCTATAATGCGTTTTCTTTCTTGAATATCGGCCAATGGCCATACCTCACCGTGTGGAATATGATGTAATGCCGTTACAATACCAGTAGCTCCAGCCTGTTTGATATCTTGTAAAGATACCGGGTCATTGGGACCATACCAACGCCAGGTTTGTTCTAATTTTCTCATCTTAAAGTTTAATTAAACGCCACACCATGCATTAAAACCACCATCGACAAAAACCGTCTCCCCTGTCACAAAGGCCGATGCATCGCTCAATAGGTAGATTAAAGTTCCTTTTAACTCACGGGGGTCGCCCAATCGGTTATAGGGAGTTCCGTTAAGAATACGTTTGGTACGGTCGCTATACGTACCGTCTGGATTGATCAATAAGTTTTTGTTTTGTTTGGTTAAGAATACACCGGGAGCGATTGCATTGACACGAACTTGGTCACCATAACGCTGAGCGAGTTCGGTGGCCATCCATTTTGTATACCCATCGATACCGTGTTTTGCAACGGTATAGCCCAAAACACGTGTAAACGGACGACTGGCTGTAAGGGAAGATATATTGATGATGACACCTTTTCCGCTTTCAGCAATCACACGACCAATAATATGCGTAGGAATCATTGTACCATACAAATTAAGCTCTATTGCTTTAATGGTATCCTGAATATTGCTCGCAAATAAATCTTGATCGGCACCAATTGTTGCACCCGGAATGTTGCCTCCAACGGCATTTACTAAAGCGTCTATCCTACCCCACTTTTGCAAAACTTCATCTTTCGCCCGAGTGACATCCTGTTCGTTCATGATGTCAACTTCAACAAATATCGCTTCGCCACCAAGGGACTCTACCTGCTGGACACGCTCTGCTCCGATTTGTCCATTACGTCCAAGTATCGCGACTTTCGCTTCTGCCTCGGCCAAAGCCTCAACAAATGCTTCGCCTAAAATCCCTGTACCTCCCGTAATTACAACTACCTTATCTTTTAATGAAAATGGATTATTATGCATGTATTTTTATTTCAAATTGGTATTTATCCCCAATTTTATTGATAATAACCTTAATTACAAAAAAAAGTAATTGATTTAATTACGATAACGTTTTAGTTACGTCGCCTTCTTTATCCTCCCCTTCTGTCGTTTCATCATCAAACAGAATCCGTATAGAAGGTGTATAGGTATCGTTATGCTGACCGGTTTTATTTGCCCAGAAAAAAGCACATAGGAAAACCAAAGCCAACAAAACACTACAACCGATCAAAATATACATTATTTCCATAGCAACTAGAGTTTACGGCGTTTGGCATACCATCTCGTCATGAGACTTGTAAAGGAGATGATCGTTACCGTACTTATTGGCATTAGAATCGCGGCAAATAATGGCGACATAATACCTTGCACGGCAAAGCTCAACCCAATTACATTATATAAAAGAGATATACCAAAGCTCATATGTATTACTTTCACCGCATCTTTGCTAAAAGCAAAGAAATCCGGCATTTTCGAAAATGACTCCCCATCCAGTATCGCATCACAGCCGGGAGAGAAGTTATTGATATCATCACTTACGGCGATGCCCAAGTCTGCTTTACGCAATGCCCCCGCATCATTAAGGCCATCACCAATCATGCAGACATGCTTTCCTGCTACCTGAAAATTTTGAATGGTTGCCAGTTTTTCCATTGGAGATTGATTAAAAAGCAAACTTGCATTCGAGGGAAAAATTAACTGTAGTGCATCCAGACGTCTATCGTTATCCCCTGAGATTAAATGAAGGTCGTATCCGACTTTAAAATCTTCAATCAAAGCCGAAAGACCATCGCGCCAGGATTGCTCCATGGTAAAATATCCTTTTAGCTCTTCACCTATACGAATAAAAACCACAGACCCGTCAGTTTTAATGTTACCGATATTCAAAAAATTAGCACTACCGATTTTAATTTCCTTGCCACTGACATTAGCCTGCATCCCCTTTCCCGGAAATTCCTTGAAATCCTGTATCGAAATAGCAGAAGAAACATTCAGCCACTTAACAATTTCACGGCTCAATGGATGGCTAGAGTTTCTACATACCGCATTCAGTAGCTTTTTGTCGGCTGCCGAAAGGCTACCTTCAAAATAAATTGAGGTTGCTTTAGGCGATGATATTGTACCGGTTTTATCGAATACGAGGGTATCAATCGTAGCCATTTGCTCAATAGCGGCCGTATTTTTCACATAAAACTTATTTCGATCAAAAATACTTAGCGCTGCAGAAAGGGTAAATGGAGAGCTCAACGCCAACGCACATGGACATGCGATAATCAATACCGCCGTAAAAGCTCCCCAAGCCCTACTTGCACTCCCATCAACAGCCCAAAATAAGGCAGCCAAAAGTGCAACAACCAATAAAACAACAGTAAAATATTTACTTATAAAGTTGACAAAAGTCTGAAAATGTTTGTCATAATCTTTATAGTTCTCATTATTCCATAATTTGGTCAAATAGGACTGTGAAATCGGTTTGACCACTTCAAGTTCTATCGCTTCCCCCGTCTGGCGTCCGCCGGCATAGATAATTTCGCCCAAGGTCTTACTGACCGGACTTGATTCTCCGGTTACAAAACTAAAATCTATCGCAGCATCACCTTTTAAAAGCATGGCATCGGCCGGTATAATTTCATTGTTGCGAACCAAGATACGGTCGCCTATATGAACGTCAGCTAATTGTACAGGTTTATCCCCCGATTCAGTCAATACTGTTACAGCCACCGGAAAATAACTCCGGTAATCCCGTTCAAATGAGATATGATAATAGGTACGTTGTTGTACCCATTTTCCGATCAATATAAAAAACACAAGACTACAGAGTGTATCCGTAAAACCAGCGCCTGTCTGTGTGATCACCTCAAACGCCGAACGCAAAAATAACACGAGGATTCCCAGAGCTAATGGCACATCCAGATTCAACCGCTTTTGTTTCAGACTCCAATAGGCCGATTTGAAATAATCCGACGCACAATACAATAAAACAGGGAGACCAAAGGCAAGGTTTATATAACCAAAGAAATTGGCATATTCCTTTTCAAAACTCCCCATTCCAAAATAATCAGGGAAACTGAATAACATAGAATTTCCAAAACAGAAACCGGCAACAGCAATTTTTGCTACCAAAGGATTTAGATTATTTCTATTCCCTTCCTTTACAACATCCTGCAAGGTGATTTTAGGGTCATAACCGATATTGACCAAAAGATAAACCAGGTCTTTCAATGGCAGCTCATTGTGATTGAATGTAATGCTCGCCTGTTTCTTCATAAAGTCCACGCGCGACTGCAGTACATTGGGATTGAGTTTATATAAATTTTCCAGCAACCAGATACAAGAGCTACAGTGAATAGCCGGAATATAAAAGGTGATGATGGTCATCATATCATCTTTATAATCCACTAATTTACCGGCAATCTGTGGTTCATCCAGATAGGAAAAATCTTCTTGCTTGGATTTATTTGATTTACCCGGGTGCTGATTATAGCGATAATATTGCTGCATACCACTATCGTTCAGTACTTGGTAAACGGTCTGACACCCCAGACAGCAAAAATCATGATGATCAAGCTGATAGCCCGTTTCCTCAATTTTATCGCCGCAATGGAAACATTTTTCTGCAAGTTGTATTTCATCCCTTAGCTCTGCCATACCTTCGTGCTAAATTGCCTGACTAAATAATTGATTTTGTGCTTTTGAACGTAATAATCGCTGATCAAAGGCCATACAGATATTTCTTAAAAAAGAGCGTCCAATAGCAGTACATTGAATTAGGTCGCCGGTTATGGAGACTAAACCATCTGCAACAAGTTCAGACAATTCGTCGATAATCTGCTCATTCAACGGCGCACCTGTCGGCAACTGCACTTTACCTTTACACATCATATCGAGGATATAACGCCTTACAAGAAGATCCTCCTCGTTGAGTATATGTCCTTTTACAACGGGCAATACCCCAGCATCAATGAGTTTATGGTATTCTTCCACGGTCTTCACATTTTGAGCAAAAGCCCCCCAGGCATCGCTGATCGAAGAAACTCCGATACCGATTAACAAGGGACTAAATCGATCGGCATAGCCCATAAAATTGCGATGTAATCTTTCTTGTTGGAAAGCCACAAATAATTCGTCCTCTCTTTTCGCAAAATGATCCATACCGACATCTTCATAGCCATGGGCCAAAATCATTTTTTTTCCAAGGTTATATAAGGCGAGTTTGGCTGCGCCATGAGGTAGATCTGCTTCAGTATAATGCCGTTGACCGGGTTTTATCCAAGGCACGTGGGCATAACTATAGAAAGAGATCCGGTCTGGACCGAGCAGCATCGCTTTTTGGATCGTATCTTCCACCGTAGCCAATGTCTGCTTAGGCAATCCATAGATCAAATCGAAGTTGATCGACTCAAATCCAATTTTCCGCGCATTCAGCATCACTTCTTTCACTTCCGCCGATGTTTGATGTCGGTTGATCACAAACTGCACAAGTGGATCAAAATCCTGTATTCCCAGGCTCAAGCGCCGAAACCCCAAGTCAAATAAGGTTTCTAAATGTGTGACGGTTGTATTAGCAGGGTGAGCTTCAAAAGAGAATGAACGATCAGGAGCCAGGTCTGCGTGTTTAAGGATCCCCTCAATCAGTACCTTCAAATTATCCGGATGGAAAAAGGTCGGAGTACCACCACCCAAATGTATTTCCGCCAATAAGGGTCTTTCTCCCTTAAATAAAGCGACATACATTTCCCATTCTTTCAAAAGAGCGGCAATATAAGGTTCTTCAACGCGATGGTTTTTTGTAATGCGCGTATTGCAACCACAATACGTACATAGGCTTTCACAAAAAGGAAGGTGTATATATAAGCTGATACCTTTTTCTTTCGACTGCTGGAAAGTTTGGTAGACTTGATTAGTCCAAGCTGCCCGGTAAAATGCTTCATTATCCCAAAAGGGAACAGTAGGATAGCTTGTATAGCGCGGTGCGGCAACATTATATTTTTGCACCAATTCTTCCATTGTAACCTGCGATGTAATCATTTTATTTTATTTTTTTAGCACAGTCGTTTAGACAACAACAAGCTTTACCCACACATTTTTCTAATCCCCATAAGTTGAGATTCCGGACGGTCTGCTCTGCCAGTCCTTTTGGACTCTGATCTTCAAATGGCGCATTGGCAATCTGAATATTCAGATCTCCAGCCTTTACCAGATCGATATGAGCAGTATCCTTACTGCGGGTCATAATCTTATTGATCCCTAACCCTTTTAAATTAAGTAGCATGCTCTCGTCCAACATATCGCTCACGGAAATAACTACCGCATCTTTTCCACGCGCGTAATTCTGTGTCTCCGCATTTAATCCATTTGAAATCAAAGTCAAATCATGTTGTTTGGCATTTGCCAATGCCCAAAACTCTTTTTCAAATGACCTTACATTATATACTACTACTTTCATTCTGATTCTACAATCACCAATTAAGGTTTATCCTAAGAACAAAAGTAAATCATGCATATGGGCAAAAAGATGATGTAGCACCACACCTTAAAATGATATTTATCACAATTCACAAAAACTTGCATGATTTCGCTAACATCAACAGCTGTAAAAGTCAACCGAAAGGTATTATATGGCCAATAATCGCGTACAACACGGTCGCTGAAACCGAACTAGTTCAATAAAACGGCATAGCGAGCTCGCATTGATACTTTAATGAAAAGACACAAATCAGTAAACATAGACTATCAGAAAAAAGGCGTGTTCAGAAAAACTGAACACGCCTTTTTTTATGTTGATTTTTAAATCTTCGCTACTGATCCCTACTGCTTCACATCCCGCAGGTTCTTGATAGAATTGATGTATATTTTTCCTTTTTCTTTCGAAATCAGTTTTTCTTCTTTAAAGTCGGAAAGCATACGGGAAACAGTTTCATTGGCTGTACCTGCAATTGAAGCCAGGCCGTCTCGTGTCACATCAATTGAGCATGCATCAGCCTCATTGATATTGACTCCACTTTTTTCAGCAACGCTAATCAACGCATTGGCGACACGCTTACGGACAGAATGATAGGCAAAACCCAGCAATTGCTCTTCTTTTTCACGTAAGTCGACAGAAAGGAGCTTAATAAATTTACTGGCTATTGCAGGCTTTTTCCATAACAGTTCCAAAAAACCATCCTTTGGAATCAACACAATTTCACTTTGTTCAACAGCTTCGGCGTAGTCTTCATAATTATCATTCAGCAAAATCGAGGCATAACCAAAGTAATTTCCTTTAATAAAAATCCCTGTAGACAGCTCACGTCCATCTTTATAGGACTTAAAGCTGCGTACCTGACCAGATTTTACAAAATAGACGTACGTTGGCGAATCATCTTTTTCATAAATAGACTGTTTTTTCTTCACTGTTTTCACACGTGAGTTGGCAATTAGCTCTTTTAGCAACAATACCTGCTCTTCTGCGCTCAAACTCAAATCTTCTTCCTGAGGAATATCTGCAGCCAGCTGTTCATGTCTTTTGAGACGAACATCTATTGCATTCATCAACTCGACATCATCAAAAGGTTTCGTCAAATAATCATCCGCTCCCATTTCCATTGCTTTACGCATGTCTGCGCGTTCCGCTTTGGCAGTCAGAAAAATGAACGGAATTTTGGCCGTACTCTCAATTTTGCTCAACATAAATAAGACCCCGTAACCATCCAATTCAGGCATCATGATATCACAGAGAATCAAATCAGGAATGTGTCTTGTCGCCAGGTCGACGCCAACGCGGCCATTTTCGGCTGTAATGACATCATACCTTCCTGTCAACTCCAATATTTCGGTAGTTCCTTCTCGGATATCGATATTATCTTCAATAATTAGAATTGTCTTTTTATTTCTCATCTGCAATTATTTATTCAGTTATGCGAATCTGCAAGTTCACCTTTATTTAAAGCTTACTCTGAATGAAGTTCCTTTGTGTACTTCCGATTCAAATTCCATCTGCCCCGCCATCAATTCAATGTATCGTTTTACAATATTCAAACCCAATCCTGTACCAGGGATATTACCAGTATTATGTGCTCTAAAAAAAGGCTCAAACAAATGTACCTGATCTTCTTCGGGTATACCAATACCATTGTCTTTCACGGATATTAAGCAGCCTTCTTCATCGATACAGGTTGTGAATTCGATCAAGGTATCTTCCCCGGAATATTTGATCGCGTTGGAGATTAAGTTGACCAAAGCATTTTTCAACAAATTTGGATCTAAGGTGAAATGCCCGATTTCTCCAGTGTGTTGGTATACAATATGCTGATTTTTCTTACAGATCAATTGCATTTCTTCGGTGATCTCTTCTGCCAACTCAACGAGATTGATGTATTGCTTATTCATCACAACAATACCCGCTTCCAATTTTTCAAGTGACAGAAAGTCGTTCAGGATACTTGTGAGCAATTGAACTGCACTTTTAATTTTATTGGTGTGTTTAATGATATTAGCCTTATCATCCGGTCGTTCGGAATACTTTTCAATCAGAGAAGCTGAAAGCTGAACCGAGCTTAAAGGTGTCCGGAACTCATGCGAGGCCATGGACACAAACCGTGATTTCAGCTGGTTAAGTTCAATTTCTTTTTCCAAAGACTTTGAGACTTCTGCTTTAGCTTTTTCAAGTTCAGATACCAGCGAGATCAGGTCGCGTGTACGCTCACTGACTTTATGTTCAAGTTCGGTTGCATGTTGCTTGAGCATATCCTCGGCAGCTTTCTCACGCGATAAATCGTGAATAAAGCCGGTAAAGATATTCTTATCTTTTAACCAAACTTCACTGACTGCCAAGCGGAATGGAAATGTTTCTCCATTTTTCTTTAAGCCCATCACTTCACGGCCGATTCCGATAATTTTCTTATGACCTGTGGTTTGGTAATTATGTAGATAACCATCGTGGTTGCCACGATCAGGTTCAGGCATTAACATGGAGATATTGTGTCCGATCACTTCCTCAGCCTGATAACCGAACAATTCCAAGGCAGCAGGGTTAATGCTTTCCACATTCCCCCTGTTGTCTATAGTAATTATTCCATCAATAGCGTGATCTATTATAGCAGCTAAAAGCCTTCCACCGTCCATGATTATTGCTTATTTTACCAGTTTCTTGTATTTAATACGGTGCGGTGTCACGTCACCAACGCGTTTTTTACGGTTTTCTTCATATTCAGTGTAGTTACCTTCAAAGAAATAAACCTGTGAATCCCCTTCAAAAGCAAGGATATGGGTACAGATACGATCCAGGAACCATCTATCGTGGGAGATCACAACGGCACAACCACCGAAATTCTCCAAGCCTTCTTCCAGTGCCCGCAAGGTATTTACATCAATATCATTGGTCGGTTCATCGAGTAAGAGTACATTTGACCCTTCTTTGAGTGTAATAGCCAAGTGAACACGGTTACGTTCTCCACCAGAAAGTACACCTACTTTCTTTTGTTGATCAGCACCGTTAAAATTAAATTTGGAAACGTAAGCTCTTGAGTTTACCGAGCGGTTACCCAGCATCATATTGTCACTGCCACCCGTAATATTTTCCCAAACCGATTTTTCAGGATCGAGGTCGTGGTGCATTTGGTCTACGTAACCCAATTTTACTGTTTCTCCGACCTTGAACGAACCCGTGTCAGGTGTTTCCTGACCTGTAATCAGACGGAATAAGGTTGTTTTACCCGCACCGTTGGGGCCAATAATCCCTACGATACCCGCAGGCGGCAACATGAAACTCAAATTTTCAAACAAGATACGATCGCCATACGCTTTGGAAATATTCGTTGCCTCAATGACCGAATTACCTAAACGTGGTCCCGGTGGAATAAACAATTCCAATTTTTCTTCGCGTTCTTTCGTTTCCTCAGAAGCTAATTTTTCATAGTTATGCAAACGAGCTTTCGATTTGGCGTGGCGTGCTTTCGGTGCCATACGCACCCATTCCAGCTCACGTTCCAAGGTTTTTTGACGTTTGGTTTCCTGTTTCTCTTCCTGTGCCAAGCGTTTTGCTTTTTGATCTAACCAAGAAGAATAATTTCCCTTCCAAGGAATACCCTCACCGCGGTCCAATTCAAGAATCCATCCGGCTACATTATCCAAGAAATAACGGTCGTGGGTAACGGCAATAACGGTTCCTTTATATTGTTTTAAGTGTTGTTCTAACCAATCGATCGACTCGGCATCCAAGTGGTTGGTCGGTTCATCCAGAAGTAATACATCAGGTTCCTGCAACAATAAGCGACATAATGCTACACGTCTGCGCTCACCACCTGACAAATTGACAATCTTTGCATCTGGCTCGGGGCAACGTAAAGCATCCATTGCTCTTTCCAGTTTCGAATCGATTTCCCAAGCGTTAGTGGCATCAATGATATCCTGAAGTTCCCCTTGTCTTGCCAACAATTTGTCCATCTCATCGGCATTTTCATACACCTCCGGCAGGCCAAATTTTTCGTTGATTTCTTCGTATTCCTGTAAGATGGCTGTAATTTCAGCGACACCTTCCTGAACAACTTCAAGAACAGTCTTTTCAAGATCCAATTGAGGTTCTTGCGCTAAATAACCCACAGAGTAACCTGGGGAGAACACGACCTCGCCTTGGTAAGACTTATCCAATCCAGCGATAATTTTTAATAGGGAAGATTTACCTGATCCGTTTAAACCGATCACACCGATCTTCGCGCCATAGAAAAAAGATAAATAGATATTTTTTAAAACTTGTTTTTGAGGCGGATAGATTTTGTTGACACCCGCCATCGAAAAAATGATCTTCTCGTCTGACATAAAATTTAAAAAAATTCGAAAACTCTTATTATATTAACATACAAATGTAATCTTTTATACTGACATTTTGGACGTATAACGGTCATGGCTTAATTGTTGATGACATTATTTAAAATAATTTTAAGGTTTGAAATGCAGAATTTACTACATTTATATATCCTTAATATAAAACAGAAAGGTATTCAATGGAAGCAAAATTTTCACCGCGCGTAAAGGATGTCATATCGTACAGTAGAGAGGAAGCTTTAAGATTGCGTCACGATTATATAGGAACAGAGCATTTATTGCTCGGATTGATTCGTGAAGGCGATGGAATGGCGATAAAGATCCTTAAAAACATAGGCATTGACACGACAGCCCTACGTCAATCTGTGGAGGACGCAGTGAAGGGGGCATCGGTTTCACGCGCTCCTATTGGCAATATGCCATTAACAAAACAGGCTGAAAAAGTTTTGAAGATCACTTATTTGGAAGCTAAAATATTCAAATCGGACATCATCGGAACGGAGCATTTATTATTGGCTATCTTACGAGATGAAGATAATATTGCTTCTCAGATTTTACAACAATACAATGTGACTTACGACATCTTCAAATCTGAAGTTGAGCAAAATAGAACGACCATCAAGGATGAGGCTCCGGGCTCTCCCACAGGCGACGATGATTTTGCGGAAGATGATCAATATATCCAACCTAAAAAAGTTTCGGATATCAAATCCAAAACTCCGGTATTGGACAACTTTGGCCGTGATTTGACCAAAGCTGCCGAAGAGGGTAAATTGGATCCTATTGTGGGTCGCGAAAAAGAAATTGAGCGTGTATCTCAAATTTTATCCCGACGCAAGAAGAACAATCCTTTGTTGATCGGTGAACCGGGAGTTGGTAAATCAGCTATTGCGGAGGGACTTGCTCTTCGTATTGTCCAACGCAAGGTCTCACGTGTACTATTCAATAAGCGTGTAGTCACATTGGATCTGGCTTCATTGGTTGCCGGTACAAAATACCGCGGTCAATTTGAAGAACGTATGAAAGCGGTCATGAATGAACTGGAGAAATCACCGGATGTCATCTTATTTATCGATGAGATTCACACCATCGTTGGTGCAGGTGGCGCTTCAGGATCGTTAGATGCTTCCAATATGTTCAAACCAGCCTTGGCAAGAGGAGAAATCCAATGTATTGGTGCAACCACATTAGACGAATATCGTCAATACATTGAAAAAGATGGTGCTTTGGACCGTCGTTTCCAACGTGTAACGATTGAGCCGGCAACACATGATGAAACGGTTGAGATATTAAATCGTATCAAGGAGAAATATGAGGATCACCACAATGTGACCTACACTCCCGAAGCGATTGAAGCCTGTGTGTCGTTAACAACACGTTATATTACAGACAGATTCTTACCAGATAAGGCTATTGATGCTTTGGATGAAGCAGGCTCTCGCGTGCACTTAAACAATATTCATGTACCGCAGTCCATTATTGACATTGAAAATAAAATTGAAGAGGTCAAATTGGAAAAGAACAAGGTCGTTCGTAGTCAAAAATACGAAGAGGCTGCCAAATTGCGTGATACGGAGAAAAAATTGATCGAAGAGCTCGAGAAAGAAAAAATCGCTTGGGAAGAAGAGACAAAGTCTAAACGCTATACTGTTTCAGAAGAAAATGTTGCTGAAGTAGTGGCCATGATGACAGGTATTCCAGTACAACGTGTTAGTCAAACTGACAGTCAAAAACTGTTGAATATGGCTGAGTTGATGAAGGGAAGAATCATTGGTCAAGATGACGCTGTAGGTAAATTGGTGAAAGCTATTCAACGTACACGTGCGGGCTTGAAGGATCCAAAAAAACCAATCGGGTCATTTATCTTCTTGGGTCCTACTGGGGTCGGTAAAACAGAGCTGGCTAAAGAATTAGCGCGATTCATGTTCGACACTGAAGATGCCTTGATCCAAATTGACATGAGTGAATACATGGAGAAATTTGCGGTATCTCGTTTGGTAGGAGCGCCTCCAGGATATGTTGGTTATGAAGAAGGTGGACAACTAACGGAGAAAGTACGTCGTAAACCTTATGCCGTTGTCTTATTGGATGAGATTGAGAAAGCGCATCCGGATGTATTCAATCTGTTGCTACAGGTATTGGACGAAGGTCAATTGACAGATAGTTTGGGACGTAAAGTAGATTTCCGAAATACCATTATCATTATGACTTCTAATATTGGCGCACGCCAATTGAAAGAATTTGGTCAAGGTGTTGGTTTCACCACAGCAGCAAAATCACAACAATCTGATGCGCATTCACGTGGAGTTATTGAAACCGCTTTGAAAAGAGCTTTTGCTCCAGAATTTTTGAATCGTATTGATGATGTAATCGTCTTCAATTCATTGACAAAAGAAAATATCTTCAAAATCATTGATATTGAATTGAAATCTTTGTTCAAGCGAATCGCAGATTTGGGATATACAATCAACTTGACGGATGAGGCAAAAGATTTCATTGCAGACAAAGGTTACGACAGTAATTTTGGTGCGCGTCCATTAAAACGAGCAATCCAGAAATATTTGGAAGATCCGATTGCAGAAGAAATTCTGAAGGGAAATGTGCAAACTGGTTCAGTTTTGACCGTGAGCATTAATCCTGAAACCAAAGATATTGAGGTTTCTAGCTCAGATCCGAAGTCTTCAAAAGACACAGCTGAGAAGTAAACATGAGCTGTATCCAAAAATAATTTTAATAAAATGCACCTTTATGGTGCATTTTTTGTTGTTAAGAAAGTTGACGTTAAACTTTCGCACTATTTTATCGTCCTATAATAAAAAAAATATCACAAATAACACGCACAATATGAAAAGACTTTTATTAGCAGCATTAATTGGGACCGCAGCCCTGGTTTCATTTTCTTCTTGTAAGAAAGAATATATTACACAAGAAGTAAACGTCTTAGACGGCACAAGTTATGTATTTCCCGTAAAATCAACTGAATGGGTCAAAGAGGGTACAAATACTTATAGAAAAGATATCGCCATCAAAGATTTAGATAAACGTTATTATGAAGACGGTCATGTTAGCGTGGCCATCAACGTGGACGCTACTCCTGATAGATACGAAGCGATTCCTTCAGAACTATATGGATATCAGTTTTCGTACAACTATTCGATTGGCGTAGTACGTATTTACGCTAATGACGTAAGTGGAGGAGCTCCAGCTGCACCCGACAATATGATCGTTAAGGTCGTTTTAACGGATGCGAGTATAGGAAACTAGGAAACTATTTTCAAAACTATAATGCCTCAAAAGTTAAATGCTTTTGAGGCATTATAGTTTTCAGCTACAAACATTATTACCGACAAACAAAAGCCGTGATTACCGAATGTTGTGGAAGTATCCTTGTGATGCGGCTATATACTCCATAAATTTAGATCTTATTAATATACTTATGTCTAGAGTCGAGCGCATGACAGGTTGGGCATTTCTTTTTGCGGGTATTGTGATACTCCTAATCGGAATCGCTATGTTTTTCGGGCAGGGAATCGTAGGCGGTGAAAGCATTGGTCGACTAGGGGGAACAATGGAAACGAGCTTTGGTCCTTATGGTTGTTTCGGAATAGCGACATTCCTTTTTATCATGGCTATAATTTTTCTTCGCAAACAATCCTCAAAATAGAACGAGTAAGGCGCCTACTTTGGCAGCGAAACTACAAGTTACCTCCCCCCTATAGATTCAAGCCATCAGCTGTACCATGGCCTCCTTTCCAATTTATCAGAACGGCCAAATGCTTTTTTAAATAATTAACCTGAATATTAAATAACATAAACAACAAATACTTAAAGGTAAAAAATACACAAAAAAAACAAACATCAACTAAGCAAAAGGTGTCAATTTTAAAAATGAAGTAATTTTTATGTTATTTCATATTTTTTTTATAGATTTAGTATATCCATTTATATTATCAATTATGAAGAAATTAAAACTTATCCTTTCGCTAGCAGGAGTGGCAGCGATTGCGGTTCATGCAAATGCACAGGACACCAATACGGATAGCCATACTATCGGTATAACAATTCCTGTAGTAACTCTTGTCGATATTGAACCGGCTGCAAGTAAAAACCTTACGATGCCTTTCACCGCTCCTACGGAAGCCGGCTTACCATTAGCTCTTCCCTCAGCCAATAATACGCTCTGGCTTAATTATTCTTCCATCAAATCCACTACAACACTAATGCGACATGTTACGGTGAATTTGGATGCTGTCGTGCCGGGTGTAGACATCAAAGTTAATGCAGCAACAGCGACAGGAGCTGGGGATGGAACATTAGGCACACCTATTACCGGGCCATTAACATTAACAGCTTCAGCTCAAGCAATTATTGACAACATAGGCAGTGCCTACACAGGTAATGGTGCGAATAATGGTCATCAACTTACTTATACCGTATCTACTGGTACTGGTACTGCATATGGCGACTTGGTTGGCTCCGCTACGCCTGTTAGTGCAAAAGTTACGTATACCATTGCTGATCAATAATCCTAAGCAATTTAAACGATAGAATAAGGGAAAACTTGGGGATCACCTATCTTCCCTTATTTTTTATGCTATCATTCACTATTTATTATTTGCTAAACATATGGCCAAATATTTCCAACTTATTTGCCTATTCTTTGCTTTTATTGGAACCAATAAAGCAAGCATTGTTGTATTAAATGGCCTCACTCACATTTACAAAGTTGACAAGGGTGAAACTTATAAAGGAAAAATAGAAATTCAAAATACAGGAACCACCCCTCAAAGTGTCAAGATTTATCTACAGGACTTAAGTTACAAGGCTGATGGATCAATTTATTATTCACCGCCATTTACAAACAAAAAAACAAACGCGGGCTGGGTCAAATTCAATACGGATTTGCTTACCATCAAAGCAAAAGAAAAAACAGAGGTGTATTATGAGGTTACTATTCCTGATAGTATCGCACAGACCGGAAGCTATTGGAGCGCCATCATTGTTGAACCAGTATCAGAAATTATGCCCAACAGTAATCAAGCTGGGGTACATATTTCGTCTATCGTTCGTTATGCGATTCAGCTGATTACCGATTATCATAGCAGCGAGTTAAAACCCAACCTAAAATTTGAGAGTATCAAATTAGAAAAAGATGGCCAAAAACAATCGCTAAAAGTGGCACTCGCCAACAATGGCGTGATTTACTGTAAATCGATTGTTTCTATTGAGCTTTATGATCAGAAAAGCGAAAAGAAAATTGGTGTTTTTTCAAGCCAAGCCATGAGTCTCTTGCCGAGTACTTCAAAATCTTTTCATATTGACCTAAATAATGTGCCTTCAGGAATATATAATGCAGTAGTGATGGCTACTGACGACGATGAAAATGCATTTGCCCTGCGCACTGAACTCAAAATTAAGAATGATTAAATGTTGGCTTTTATTATATCTCTTGCTACTCCCTGTATTGCTCTTTTCACAAAGCGAAAAGGGAAATTTATCTGATTCCATATACAATTTTAAACCAGGAAGTACCACTTCAGTTTCATTTCGGATCGAGAATAATAGCCCTAGCGAAAAAGTTTATGATCTCACAATAAAGAGTTCCACTCCTTCTATTCGCCCTATCATACCTACAGGACAGGAAAAATATCCCGCCCACAAAAAGACATTATATATCGTACCTCTATTTATTTCGGCAGAGACTCCTCCGGGCTATCATACCATATCGTTAATCATGACAGACAGCATAAATAAGAATCAAGTACTTCAGCATGTAAATGTACTGATCGCTACAACACGCGATCTGATTATAACCCCCTTAAGTTCTGTCAATTTTATCAAAGCAGGCGAACTATTCAGCAATTCTTTTGTTCTCAAAAATTGTGGTAATATTCCTGAGGAAGTTAACCTTGAAAGCAAAAATGGTCATATTGACGTCCCTAAAAATTTCATCTTATCACCCGGTGAAACGAAATTAATTACAGTAAATAGATCAACCAGTCCAGATTTACCGAAGAACACTACCCAATCACTCGACTTGACTGTCCATACCACCAATCCTGAACAACAACAGTTGATTGCATCAGGAGGTGTAAACGTTATAGCGATAAAACCACAGGATGATGATATCTACCTTCGTTTTCCAATCGCTGCCACCATCGCTTATATTGGCATGCGTGAACGAGAAAATTTTCAAGAAGGATTTCAGGGAGAATTATATGGTAAAGGCAGTCTAAATGAAAAAAATGATAGACTATTGGAGTTTCGCGCCCTAACAAAAAATCCGGTCCAATATACTGCTTTTACTCCTTATGAGGAATATTTTATCAATTACAAAACAACCAAGTTTTGGGGCCATTTGGGCGACAAAGTATATTCATCCTCATTTTTAACGGAATATGCACGTTATGGACGTGGGGCCGAACTTCGTTTTGATCTTGGCAAAATGAGTCTGGGAGGGTTTTACAATCGTCCGAGATTTTTCCAGGACATCAAAGATGAGGTTAATATATTTGCGAGATATAAATTTAATGGCAACTCAGAAATTACGACGGGTTATTTGTATAAAACTCCCGGGAAGTATCCGTCGAGTTCCACACGTTTTCATATCGACAACGAATCCCATCTTCCATATTTAATAGGAAGGACCAAACTGTTTGACAAAGTTAACTTATTGGGAGAGCTCTCTTATAGCCGAACAGCAAGATATAATGGGCTTGGCTACATGTTGCAAGCAGAGGGGAATTTTAAACGATTAAGTTCCGCTTTTAGTTACATAAAAACGAGTCCAACATATGCGGGATACTACAACAATGCATCCACCTTGAATGGGAATTTCAACTATAAGCTTACAAAAAATTTAGGGCTGCATGGAAATTACATACAGGATGCTCAAAACCTTCAACGGGACACCCTCCTATCGGCCGCTCCTTATCGCAAATACTACCGCTATGGTATAGATTTCCGCTACCTTGAAACAGGAACTCTTTTTGTCGAAAAAGGTCGCCAACGATACAATGATAGAATTGAACCACAACAATTTAATTATAATGAACAATTTATTAATATTAGAATTGACCAGCGCATCCAAAAATTTCAATTGAATCTAGAAGGCCAATTCGGTAAAACTAATAATTATATCTTAGGGTTTTCCGGAAACTCCAGTTACTATACGGCAAGTATTGGTTTTGAAAAATTCAACAGCTCTTTCACACTTTTTGGCAGCTATGCGCAAACCTCACGTTACCAGCTTAAAAATCAAAAACAAATCTATTACGGAGGGAGAATTATGAGCAGATTTTCGAAAAAAAATACAGTCCAAATTTTTTATCAAAATAATTATCTTCCAGAAGAATATTTTCGAGATAGAAACCTTTTTGAATTACTTTTTAAACGAGAAATTTCTTCATTACACGCCATTGATCTGTCTGGGAGATATACTTTACAAAGAGAAGAAATGGGGAACAAAGATTTTATTATATCTTTACGTTATACAGCCCGTTTGAATATCCCAGTCAAAAAAATAGCCAATTATACTTCGTTAACTGGAAACATAAGCAATTTGGGCATAAATAAAACAGAAGGGATACGCTTGATTTTAGGAAATCACGCTACGATGACAGATAAAAATGGAAACTATACATTCAAAAATATAGTGCCTGGAGATTACTTCTTAGAAATTGACCGAACAACAGTAGATCTTGAAGATATTCCGGACATTGTATTTCCGGCAGCAGTCAACTTAAATTCTGAGAAAAAAATAAATACCTTTAATTTCGGGCTAACAAGTGCCGCAAAGATCAATGGTAATATTCATCTTCAAGGAACAAGTGATAAGGAAAACAATGCAATAATTAGCAGTTCGCAAAAACAAGAATTTAAAGCGAAAAATAATTTGATCGTTGAAATTTCAAATGGTGAACAGGTATTTCGTAAAATATGTCAAATTGAGGCAAATTTTAATTTCACGTATCTCCGTCCTGGCACATGGACTTTAAAAGTATATAAAAACAAATTGGATCAGCGTTATAAGATTGCAGTAGATACATTTCACTTCACGTTGACCCCAAAGGATACAAAAGATATTACGATAGAGGTACTCAAGCGACAATCGGAAATTAAGTATCAACAGGAAACTATCAATGTAGGCTATCAAGAAACAAAAAAAACAAAATGAGCATGATAAAGCGTTTAATATATATATGTACATTATCGTTTCCATTTTCTTCAGCAGCTCAGCTTACTGGATCCAAAAATGTTATCTTAACTCTTCCTACAGTAGCACTACTAGATATAGAACCAGCAGGGCTTATTAATATGAATTTTACAGCACCAACCGAAGCAGGCAGTCCATTGGTAAATCCAACACCAAATACGAGTAAGTGGCTCAATTATACATCCGCTATTGCAGCTGCAGGAAGTAATCGCATCATTACCGCTTCCATCAGTAAGATTGTTCCGGGCATCGATATCAAGCTATCGACAGCAAGTGCTGCTATGGGTGGAGGCGGGGCGTTGGGGACTCCCAGCGGTCAGATTATCCTTACAACAATTGCTCAAACCATAGTCAGCGGTATTGGTGGCGCTTATACTGGTAATGGCGCAAACTTTGGGCATCAACTAACCCTTACAATAAGCCCCAATAATTATGCGACTCTATCTTCTGCAAATAGTACTTCAATTATTATTCGTTATACAATCAGTGATTAATGAAAAGAGACAAATACAGCGGTTTTATTTCCTATCAGCGTATACTTTCAATGCTATTTCTTATTTTAGGTATACACAGCGGACAAGCTCAAATAACAACAAGAACCTTGGCTGTAAACGGAACGGATTGGACGCTCAGCATTCCATCCATTACCGAGGCGGGAAGCAATTATGCAGGCACTTATGAGAGTCTTTCCAATCAAATTTTATTAAATGCGGGAGTACCTTTGTTGCTCGGGAGCGGCAAAGTTTCTGTCCATTATGAACCCAATCCTACTTGGCATAGTTCGCTCGCATTATCCATTAAACGCACCGGAAACGGTACAACAGCATGTGTGGGCTGCACGATAATTAACGGCACTAATTACCAGTCTATCACTACCATAGACACCGAATTATTTCATATCAATGCCATACTGGCGCTTGCATCTTATAGCAATATTCCTATTCAATTAAGTTTAACAGGTGTATCAGTCACAATCCCTGCGGCCACCTACCAAAGCAAAATCGTATTTACGATAGGTCCTCCCTAACCCTTACTCCAATAACAACTCGGCATGTTTAATAGCAGCTTCAGTTGGGTTGGATCCACTGAGCATCTGAGCAATTTCCTTGACTCTCCCCTCTTGATCTAATCGAACAATGTTAGATATTGTCCGATTAGCTTTATCTTCCTTATATACCTTATAATGGGCGGTACCTTTAGCGGCAATTTGCGGTAAATGGGAAATAGCAATGACCTGCATGTTCTCTGCAAGACTTTCCATCACCTCCCCTACACGTAGCGCAACCTCTCCAGAGATTCCTGTATCGATCTCATCAAAAATAATAGTAGGTAATGCAGACGTTTTAGCAACTAAAGATTTAATGGACAACATAACGCGAGAAAGCTCTCCTCCGGAGGCAACCTTATGAATCGATTGTAAAGCCTGCCCTTTATTGGCGGAAAATAAAAACTGAATAGCATCCATTCCTGACTCCCTCATATCACCGTCCCTCAATGGTTCCAGATTAATTTGAAGTTGTGCGTTAGGCATACCTACATTTGACAAGGTCGCTTGCACATCCTTTGCGATCATCTCCAGTACCTTTCTCCTGGCTGCTGATAGTTCCTTTGCGTTTTTCTGGGCAATGGCTAATTTAGCCACAACCTCTTTTTCCAATCGCTCCAATTGCTCATCCGAAGAATTAATCGCCATCAATTTGGACTCAAGCTCATCCCGCAGTTGGATAAGCTCCTCAACGGAGTCCACGTGATGTTTTTTCTGCAATGAATAGAGTAAGCTCAAGCGTTCATTGATTTCCAATAAAGTACCTTCGTCGATTTGTGTATCTTCTTCAAGCACATTCAGTTCCGCTGCAACATCCTTCAGTTCAATCCATGTGCTCTTTAATCGTGCAGCCAAATCTGCAGCCTCAGGCAGAAATGAGGCAATGCCTTCTACCTGGCTCATCGTCTCTTTTAAACGGCTTAAAACTGCTGTATCTTCGTTTTCCAAAAGATGTGATGCCCCAGTTAGTGCACGCTTGATATCTTCTGCATTTTCCAACTGCCGCTGTTGTACTTCGAGTTGTCCCTGTTCATCCGCTACCAATCGGGCGGCGTCAAGTTCATCAAATTGAAACTGAAAATAATCCTGTTCTATTGCAGCCTTTTTTACCAGATCCTTAAATTCTTCGAGTTCCTTTTTTGCTTTCTTATAAGCGAAGAAGCTCTCTCGATAGCTTTGCTTCAGTCCGAAAGAGCCTGCTACACTATCGACCACGAGGAACTGAAAATCTTCCGTATTAATCTGCAATGTTGCATGTTGGGAATGCACATCAATCAACTGCTCGCCTAAAGCTTTAAGGATAGCCAGGGTAACCGGAGAATCATTAATAAATGCCCTGGATTTACCATCGGGAGATATCTCTCTTCGAATAATCGTGTGGTCCGCGTAATCGAGATCATTTTCTTCAAAAAAACTGAGTAATTGGTAGGAACCAATTTTAAACTCCCCTTCAATAACACATTTCTTTGTTGGATCAAAAAAATACTTTCCCTCCACCCTATTCCCCAAAATCAACGAAAGTGCTCCCATGATAATGGATTTACCCGCACCGGTCTCGCCGGTAATCATATTCAAGCCTTTATCAAATTGGATTTCCAATTCATTAATGAGTGCATAATTTTTAATATGTAAGGTATCTAGCATATTCTTGAAGGTCTAATTACAGTTTAGAGGAAATACCGTTCCTCAATCGGATCCTATGTTTCATGAACCTTTCTGTAGGTAATTTACCTAAAACTCAGGCGATTTCAATATATTTTATTAAAAAAAACAGCTGCTTTGTTTTAATAACATGCCCACTTTTTATATTCCCAAGTACTAAATACTAAAAATAATATCATTTTTCCAAATTAAAAACTACTTTTTTTAGCAAATAGATTTTATTTTTGACAAAAGAATGTTCACATGGAGCTCCATCAACATGAATAAATCCCTATTTTTATGGCATGCAAGATTATAGTGCAACGCTTAAAAAATACATGCCCGAAGAAGCAGCTCCGATAATATCCAACTGGATTAATCATACGCGTTGCTTATTTAAGATATCTCGTTCAAGGAGTACCAAGCTGGGCGATTATCGTGCGCCATTTAGAGGGAGTCCGCACCGTATTTCGGTCAACCACGACTTAAATTCCTATTCATTTTTGATTACGACGATCCATGAATTTGCCCATTTACAAACCTGGAATAAACATCAGCATCGTGTCAAGCCACATGGCACCGAGTGGAAAAATAATTTTAAAGAACTAATGGAGCCTTTCCTTAAATTGAATATTTTTCCGATCGACATCAGCAGTGCTATTCATCGTTACATGGAAAACCCCGCGGCCTCAAGCTGCACAGACCTCCACCTGTTTCGGACCTTAAAATCATACGACACGGTCAAAACCAGTGCACTTACCGTGGAATCCCTGGAGGATGGCCACTTCTTTAGATTAAAAAATGGACGTTCATTTCAACGTATCGAAAAGATAAGAAAACGCTATAAATGCATGGAGTTGAGTAGCAAGCGTATGTACCTATTCAATCCAATAGCGGAGGTATTTCTGCTAGAACAATGATTTTTGACAAATACATTCATTATATTTTTATCTTTGCTAACTTAGGAAACAATTAAAGAGAGCTTTTATGTTACACTTACACTCGACTATAGCAATTGTATTATTGCTAGCCCTGGTGATATCGATCGTGATCACCCTATCAAACTATTTAGGCAACAAACCGTACAACCGTAAAATTGCTTTATTGGGTTTTATCGCATCGCATATTCAATTATTGGTGGGATTGATCTTATTCTTTTATTTGAAATATCCATCGATGATCTCTGGCGCCGTAATGAAAGATCCGACATTACGTTTTAAAATCATCGAACACCCTTTGACCATGATCATTGCAATTGTATTGATCACAATTGGTTACTCCAAAGCTAAAAAGATTGAAAATGCAAAAAAAGCAAACCAAACGGTTGTTATTTTCTATATCATCGGTTTGATTTTGATTCTTGCACGTATTCCTTGGTCTACTTGGTCACTTTTCGCGTAATCTGCGATAATCATACAAAAAAAGGCCTCACGATTGTTGAGGCCTTTTTTTTACCTTGTAGATCGTGGAAGCATAACGGGACGGGATCGTCCACGATGAACTGAGTTCGAAAAAAGGATTAAAATAAAAAAGCCCCAGTAAACTGGGGCTTTCAAATATCTTAATTGACTTTTAATTAGTCACGGTTTTTTCCAAATCCCAAAATTCCGAAAACGGTTTTGAATGCGATAAGTGCACCTACGATCATGGAGATGTTAGCTATCGCGGAAAACAAAAATGTTTGTTGACCCATTGCTGCACATACATCCGGTACAAAACGGATAAATGTACCTATTAAACCTAAAGCGATCGCTACTACCAATGTTTTGTAGTAATGAGTTTGATTCGCATTATTATCAGTTGTCTTTGGACCTCTTGGTTGTACAGTTTCTGCCATTTCTATTTCGATTTTATTCGATACAAATGTACAAAATAATCTATGTTAGAAAAATAAAAATGAAAAAAGCGGAAACACAGAGCTTTCATCTCCCAATACTTATAAATTAACTCGGTTTAGCACGTTTAAAATTCTCTTAAATGGCGCCATATCAACACTTGAAAGTTCTACTCAGCGTCACTATTACCTACAAAACTATTCAACTCTTTATTCACCTCATCCAGCAACTGTTGCTCTGTCGGTAGATAAAGGTCGTATTGACTTGCAACAATCTGCTTTTGGTCTTCGGGAAGCGTAAATTTAACGACCGCGTCGTTTTTACTCGCACATAGCAAGATGCCAACCGTCGGATGTTCATGCGGAAGCTTTTCAATACGGTCATAGTAATTGACATACATCTGCAATTGACCAATGTCCTGATGCGTTAATTTATGTGTTTTAATTTCAATGATCACAAAACTTTGCAATAAACGGTTGTAAAAGACCAGATCAACAAAAAACTCATCGCCTTCGATATGAATACGTTTTTGTCTAGCGACAAATGAAAATCCATTCCCTAATTCTAATAAGAACTCTTGAAGATGGGCAATAATGGCGCCCTCAAGATCTTTCTCATAGTAAGCGCTTTCCCGTTTCAAACCCAAAAATTCCAGCACCATCGGATCTTTGATAATCTCCTTCGCATCGGAAGGCATCTTCTCCTTTTTCGCTACAGCCAACACACTTTCTTTATCGTTGCTAAGCAACAGGCGTTCGTATAAATTCGTATTGATCTGCCGCTCAAGCTGCCGGACTGTCCAGTTATTCTTAATGGTCTCGGCGATATAAAACTCACGTTGTTCTTCGCTCCTAAGACTTAAAAGTAGCTTGTATTGGCTCCAGCTCAATTGCGTCCACAGTGTAGACACAATTGGAAATGTGCGATAAAACTGACGGTACCAATTTAACTGTCTAGATGAAAAACCACTTCCAAACTCAGGCTGTAACTCTGCTGAAAGATATTTAATGATGTATTTTCCATAATCAGCTCGATCCTTGCCTTCCTGTTCCTGCTCGAAAATACGTTGGCCAATATACCAGTACATCAACGTTCGCTGATGATCGACAGCACGCACAGCATTTTCCTTGGACTGCACAATAATTGCCTTTATATCGGATACTAAAATTTGATCGGACAACATAATTGTTTATTTTCTTGGTATTACTTCTGTAAGTGAATAATACAAAGATAACTACAAATAATTTAAATACTAAATATTTTAGCAAATAATTCCCTGTCACATCAAATTTAATTACCCTCTTCAAGAATTATTAGCTAAAATGATTCTTTTCTATATTTTTAAATTTCAGTTCCTTTTTAAAATCAACAGAAAAGGAGATACGCGAGAATTTACTTTTATTCTATCCTAAAGTTTGGCTAACTTCACTGACAAGAAGAAAAGTAAATGAAAATAGCTGACAATTATTTATCTGGTTTAAAGAAAGCATACTATGACAATGGTAACGAAGAAACCTGGAATCATTTTGAACAGATTAAACATGGTGCAAGCAAAACAGATATTAAGAAACTTCAAGAAGCTTTTCCAGCAATCCCCCAGGGACTGGTCGATTTGCTCGAATATGTCGATGGGACTTATTGGAGGACTTATGCCGATGAAGAAATTGCCTTTTTCTTTTTGGGGTCTGACTTAAATGAGTATCCTTATTATCTGCTATCATCTAAGGAAATGGTAGATAATCAACATATTGCGCACACCTATTATGCTGACTATATTGACCGAAAATACGATCATGTAGAGATCGACAACAAGATTACTGATAAATCAACGGACTTAAAATGGCTTCATTTTTCCGATTGTATGAATAACGGCGGGACTTCTCAATTATTTGTAGACTTCAGTCCCTCCGGAAAAGGTAAAAAAGGACAAATCGTACGCTTTGTGCACGACCCTGATGAGTTTCGTGTCATAGCGGATAGTTTCGATGCGTATCTCCAGCTACTGATCAATACTGGTTGCAATTTTATTGATGAAGAAAGTATCTAAAAGCATCTAAATAGTGGTTTTCCCCTAGTTTATAAATGCGATAAAGCTAATTTGAAAAATCTATTGGATGGATCAAAAACGTATAAAAAAACAATGAATGCCTTTAAATTAAGATATCCTATTATATTGATCCACGGTACCGCTGCTGGAGATAGTAGTTTGTTTTGGGGCAGGATTCCCAAGACTTTCAAAAAAAACAATATTTCATTTTTTTATGGTAAGACCGATGGATGGGGCACCGTTGCTAACAATGCACAGATGCTGGAAAGAAATCTGTCAGATCTTGCAGAAAAAACCGGTTTCACTAAATTTAATCTCATCGCGCATTCTAAAGGTGGGATCGACGCCCGCTATTTTATTTCAACGCTAAATGGACATCAAATGGTGGCCTCCTTAAGCACATTATCCACGCCACACTTAGGAACACCAATAGCAGATTATCTAATGGAAAAACATCTATCCGGGGATTCTGTTACAAAAAAACTGATCCAACGCATTTCTTTCTTATTTGGTGGTCAATTTCCCGCCCCAATCGAATTAATCCGAAGAGGAAAAACATGAGGAAATACACATGCTAACCATTCGACATTTTGACGGCAAGTATATGTTTGCATAGCCCTCTTTTTCCCTGATGATTGGTAAACCAATTGCAGGTACATTGCTGCTTGTCGCCCTGCATAATGACGGTATGTTGCACACCTGATCCATCCACTCTAGCTTCAACATAATCCCTTGTATTCTTAACAAATTGTACACCTGCTGTCGCAACAAGTTTTTTAGCATTTTTTAGCCTTGGGTTCAATGCCAAGATACGTTCCATCTTAAACGGTAATCGTCTATAATAGTGCTGATGGCTATGCAAATCATAACCAAGCAACCCAATAGAAGACAATGATGCTGATAGCGTGTCCATCGTATCAAAGTCGACATCATGCTCAATTGAAAGCATTGTTGGATCAAATAACTCGTTGGATTTAAGTAATCCGTTGACCGCATGTATCCATTCATCCGGAACGGCCTTAATCATATTTTCCAATACATTACCTTCGCCCGAAAATCCGCGATAACTATCTGGTGACAACGCAAGAGTCAGTCTCATTTTACCAAAGTCGGCAACAAAAGCTGCACTTTCACCTCCTTTTTCCTGATAAACAAGCAACTTATCTGCGTAAGTCAGCAATCCCTCCAATAAACGCAACCGTTGTAAACCACCAATACGCACCGCATCACCTGTACTTATAGGGGAAAACACAAACCGGTTAGCCCTTTTCGTCAGATAAAATTCCCCCTTCACATTCCCTTTCGGAATGCCCTGAAATAATTGGATAAGCTGAATTTTATTTAATTCAAACTGTAACTCCATACCCGCCAAATATAATTGGACCGAAGTCAGTCCTTTGATCCAACGCGGGGGCAAAGTCACTTTCTTTTCGGTCACTTTAGCCTTATCAGTACTAATGGCAACCTCATTGCTTCCTACTCCCAACACCATCTTTTCGGTTTTCTTGACAGCATTTAACGCATTGAGCATCGGCTCATTGAAATCCACATTGGTTGTACCACTCGTAATAAACTCCCCATCAATAGCATCTTCCAATAAATCCAGGCGTGCATAAACACCATTACAGGAAGAAAAGCCCTCAAAACGAATCTGATTGGTACCAGCAGAAACGATAGGATCCCGTAAACTTGGAGGTACGGGACCAAAACTTGACCGCACTACTTTCGACAAGGTCAACAAACATTTGGATGTCAGTAAAGGATCCGTCAAACTCCCCCAAAAGAAACAAGGTACATTGGCGATTTCTGCCAATTCCGACTGATGTGCCAATACCAATTGCTGTATGCCCGATTGTTGGGTCAGTTGTGAATTTCTTGCATAGCTAATCGCTAAATCTTGCTCTGCCATATTGTTATTTTCTTATTTTTTTCAAAATGGGTTGTAAACTCTTATATATTTCCAGCTTCTCAAAAACCTGTTGAAGATCATCCGGAAAATGATATTGTTCCTTGTTCATCAAATCGTAATAATATTCGACGATTTTCTTAAAATTGGTCGGCATTTTTTCAGCAATGATGTAATGCGCAAAAGCCGCATCCAATAGCTGCAACAAAGCATTGTTATGCTTCGAAGATATATCGCGACATTGCTCCAACACTTCAATACAACGGCCAATCGGACCATACCCATTGCTCAGCAACATTCCCAATTGTTCACCTAATACAGTGGTGTCCAATCTATTTTCGTTAACTGCAGCCAAGATGACTTCAACAGCCATCGCACGCACCTCCTTCTCTTTATTGAAGAGCGAAGTTGCCAGGTATAGGTTGGACTGTTGATCAAAACGGAAAAAATCGTACAGCATCTCTTGCAGATAGGCTGCCGAAGACTTTCCACCGATATCGCTTTTGCTATTCAGCCCCATCGTTAAAAACATAGAAAGACTTTCCGTATTCTGTGGCATCAAACTATGCATATAAGGGACATCTGCCCTATATAAATAATAAGACAATAAAACATCGTTCCCACGGTTGAAAATATCTTTGTGATACAAAAAGGTATCCGTTCCTAGCTTGTATGGGGGGAAATGATAGGTGAGCTTATCTCCGTTATATACCTGCTCGGATTTTCTAGTCGTATAGTTATAACCGTTATAATAGGTTGGTTCTATTTTCAAGACCGGACGGAATGGCTGTCCAGCGAAAGGAATATCCGCCAAAGGCTCTTTGTTAAATTCTTCAAAATAGGTATCACGATGATGCGTGCGCGCCACTGTAGCCCATACACCAATCCAATTGAACTGATCGGAATCTTTGGAAGACAATAAATTTTTAAGCCAAGATTGCTGCTGAACCCTCATCGGATTCAAACCTAGGGCATAGCTGATCACATCCTGTACCTGCTGTTCCTTTATTTGTTTTATCAGTACTTCAATTCCTTCCAGATCTTCACGGACAGTACGGCTCAGTGCTATAGACAAATCCAATAAATTGATTCTCACCCCTGCTTCCTGGTAAGCCAAAATACGCTTAACGAGAATCGTCGGCGCGATCCAAAATGGTCGATGTGTCGGCAGACTCAAAAGTGGCAGGCGGATACCATCAATCCGATAACGTTGCAATAGCTCCAATTGGCTGCCCATGAGACTGACCCATTTGGAGTAATTGTGATACCGATCCTTATCTTTATATACTACCGTGGGTTTATAATACATATTAATGAAGGTCCCTGAGAAATGATTGTACCAGGAAGATTCGCGATAAGCTCCTGTTAGCTGTTTTATATAAGGCTCCAGCTGGATCTGATAGTCTGAGGGAAAAACAGCTGTCTGTTGTACCCAGGCATTCATTAGGATCTCCACCTGAATGGGGTCGGAACCTCCGATTACCTCCCCTACCTTGAAAAATAACTCGTTCCAGGTCTGTGGATAGTCATAAGCTTCGTTCAGGTAACGAACTTCTGTTGGCTGATAAATATATTGCGCTGAAGATTGACCATTCAGCTCTGCTAGGATTTCGGCTTCAGAATATCCATCCTCTTGCAAAAGATGCTTCAGGTCAACAGCCACTGAACCCATCATTTGGGCTTTATATAACTGAAGCTTACCGGAAAGTTCTTCTGAAGGCTCTGTCTGATTTTTTAAGATGAATTTACTTGCTCTTTCCTGTAACTGTAGGTCCGAAATCATAAATAGATCCGCAGCCAGGGAAACAAATCGCTCCCGCCATTCCGGTTTTTGTTTCAATAGCTTATCAAATTGAATCAAAAGAGTTTTAAGACTTGTCTTAATATCACTACGCATAAAGATAGGTTCGGCCCAATCTAAAAATTCCTGTAACTGGAAATCACGATGCGCTAAGAATGGTTTTAAATACTCAACCACAAAATTGACCACAGCACTATGCTCAGCATGCAATAAAGGGAAAAACTGTTGCTGATATTCAACAACTGTATTCTCGGAAAGCTTCATCCGCTCAATAAGCTTTCTGAAATAGCTTTTTAGATTATTATTCCAATTTTTGGTTTGAGCTTCGAGCGCTCCAGTGATGATGAGTACCGGATCAATTTTTCCGTTTTCCAACAACGTATCGAACACTCTATCCCATAACAGTTCATTGACGGCGTTCTGATAGTTATAATTCCAATACGTGCTGTGAATGCCCGTTTCATATTCAAATACCAAAGGAATATCCCTTTGGATCGTCAATTCATCTGTTGTTAGCAGCTCAAAAAACTTTTTGGATTCATAATTATTAAACCCAGAAATTGAACTTGCATAAAGCTCCGGTTCAAACTCGATATGCCCCATTTGCTCCAAAAAACGGAGGTTGTCGTAATTAATCTGCTGCCACTCATTTTTACGAACCAACTGTAATAAATATCCGCCCAACCAATTGGGCTTCGCATAGTCAAGGATCTGTATCACCTCCTTACTCCGGGCCTGGTTCAAAAGTTCATAAAAAATATCCCAATTGCCGGCATCGGAGCCGGAAAATGTAGCGAGCGCCAGTAATTTTACTGTACGCTGTTGCTCCTTCGTACCCCGTGTCCCCCAGTTGTACTGCGTCTTATTTTTAAATTCAGGATCTTTGGAGAGATCACTGTAGTCGACCCAATATCGCTTGGCTACACGAATTTCTTTTTTTAAAATTTCCAGGTTGCCACTGGAATATTCTTCCAGAAAAGGGATGATATCTTCCGTCCTTGCCTCTTTAATAAGCAACTTCAGTGCTGCTACCGCTTCTTCTTTTCGCTGACTGGCAGCCGTTGGCTGTCGAACAGCGGATCCTTTTTCCTTGCTATCTGCATCTACAGCACCATCTTCAGAATAGCCCTTTTTGGTCTTTTCTGCAATTAATTTATCTGCATCTTTAAGACAGGCTTCCTCGGAATCAAAGGTTTTACTTTTACTTTGTCCAGCGGTTCCGTTCCGTCCATAGGTGACTGTATGGATTGCTCCCGTTGTTTGTATTTCCCAAAATTTATCCGATGTACCGTCTATGTATTTTAAGTGCTTAAACATTATTTATAACTGTAATATCAATTATTTCGCTTGCTGTTTAAATATAACGAAAGTAGAGAAAAAAACGTATATTGACATTAAATCACAGCCGCATGAAACGTTTATATATCCTATTTAGCTTTGCTTTGTTATTTTCGGCAACAATGATTGCGAAAGCTGGTCTTTCTCATCATAAAAACTATTCAAGACAATTGACTGACACGCTGTCTGACAATGTCAGAAAGTATATTACACAATTAGCTGTTTTGGATGGCTTTGATAAAAGCTCCATTAAAATAAAAATTGATAGCTGGGGTGAGGTAATTGTCACGGATAACTGGGGTAAAAATGCTAAATACAGCAAAAGTCATTGGGACGGATATACAAAAACGGACAACGATGGGCTTAAAACATCGGTAAAACAGGATTTTTTAGGTAATATCGTCGTAAAATATAACGACGGAAATGAAAAAACGGTCAGAAAAAACATAAGTGGCGATTTTGACATCCCTGATCAAGACAGAGCTCCATCCGCCGCTTCCATCAATATTCTCGATAATTTGAAAATCCGCGACGACCACGGTAACCTCACCACTATTTCAAAAAATATCTTCGGCGGTTTAGATATCCGTGATGCAAATGGCAACCAAACTACTGTATCTAAAAATGTTGTTGGCGACTTAGACATTCGTGACAGCCGAGGAAATAGCAGTCGCGTATCAAAGGATATTTTAGGAAATTTGACAATTGAAAGTAACACGGGTAAACGTACAACCATAAGAACCGACATATTGGGCGATAAAACAATTGAAGATAACAAAGGGACTCGTATTACGGTAAGAAAGGATATATTCGGAAATTATGAAGCGAGCGATAACAACGGAAACCGGGCGTCAATTAAAAAGGATATCTTTGGAACGGTAATGATTGACGATCCAAAAGGGATCTTGGAAACTGTAAAACTTCAACTGATCGAAGATTTATTGAGAAAATAAAAACTACCAGCTTGCGCAACATTTAGTGTATTAATCGAGTATTTTACCTATATAGACCGGAAATTTTCACAAAACCAGTAGGTATCACAGTCAAAAATACGTATACAGAAAGACTGAGAAAATTCAATTTTAAATTTTCAACAGATAAAGCGCAAATGGAAACTTATATATCCTCAAACTACGAATATGACATTAGAAGGTGGCAACTTCTTCCAACAAAGGTTGCCAATCAAAACCAAATGGTATACCGATTAGCTTCCCGCTCGGTGTTAGAATGTACTTACTTGGATAACCTTTGACTTGAAAGTTTTTTTCCACTTGGCCATCTGACATCAACACCGGTATTGTATAATTGTTGTTCGCCAAAAAGTTTCTCACTTTATCTGCTGTATCATAACATGCAATACTTATAAAACCAATCTTATCGCTTCTTGATTTGTCAGTCTTCAAGTGCGCGTAAAAACTGTTGAGTTTAGGAAGCTCTGCAACACATGGACCACACCAAGTTCCCCAAAAGTCAAGTAATGTCCATTTGCCTTTCAAATCAGCCTTTGCAATTTTGCTGTTCTCCAGATTTTCCAAAGCAAAATCTGGCACATCAGGTAATTGAGGAACCACCTTCTGCATAAAAAAATCGCTAAAATTCTGTTCCGGATAGTAATGCTGGTAAAAATCACGTAGCCCCCTATAGCCTGTCCCCTGAACGGTCAAGAACTCATCAATATATTTCTGTAAAGCGACATCTTTCTTACCACCGGCGGCCAATTCTGTCAGATAATCTTCTGCATAACTTTTCTTAGATTTCAAAAATATAATATCGTAAGACGAATTATAAGCGGTCTCCCCCTGATTTTTGGGTGAATACAGCGCAGCTTTCTCCAAATAATTCAAGGCTTCTTCCTTATTATGTTTATCCGTGATTTGGTACGCAAAATAGTTTGCTGTAGCAAGATGCGCACGAATTATATTCTTACGAACAGTGTTATCCGCATTATAAAGTGTTGTTAGTTTTGAAATAATATCCACTAGCAATTGCTGAGAATAGTTCTGATCAACAGGAGCCAAACGTTGATAGGTCATTAGCGCATATCTCCCAACGTTTCCATTGATCCAATAATCATCGTTAAGGTTCATCAGCTCATTAAGCAATTTTTTAGCTTGCAAAAGATCTTCTGCCTGTTGCATAATCCGTCGCCCGAGAATCATCGGATAGGTATATTGCCGTTCAATTTCGGAAAAATGATTTATTAATAAATCGGCCTGTTCATCAGAAGACAGCGTTCCAGTTGCAACGGGGTGTCCCAACTGTTGATATAAAGCATTCTGAATCCAATTATATCGCTTTTCGTTGTCTAATAACGGTATTACCGTCATAAACTTATCCCTTGACATAGCCCCATTGTAGAGAAAATTCGAAAGATGATGTGTGCCCGAAAGCAAGTTGACCGGTACATCATTCAAGCTCAAATCATATAATTCATTGCTTTTTATCTGTTGAAATAGATCTAACTTTTTAATTACAAAGGTCTTATCATTTCGAAAAACAGGGGTATACTTATCGATATATTTCATTACTTTCACACTATCAATTAGCTCATTTGTATAAAGTGTCTTGCTAACAAAACTACCGAATAACAACATGTCTGCATAAGATTGATCATAAGTACTGGGTACATTCGTATCCAACAGTTGCATATGAGTAGTTTTGATAAATAAATGATTATGTTGGTTGTACTCATGCCGCCACGAAAGCATGATAGGCTGAAATGTCTTCTTATCGACGACAAACTCCCCTGCCGAACTACCCGACGTATCCCTAAAAGAGAGGTACAAATTTTTCTTATCGTTTTTAGTAATTTTATACAGTTTGCTTTTGATTAACATCGGTCCGGATTGAAGCCCCTTTAAGACATCTTTACCTAGATAACTGTAATTAAATCCGCTACAAAGCAACTTTGCTCCTACAGTAACATTGTTCCTTACCATCTCTGCGATATCGTCTGATAACTGCCAGTACCTAGCCTTTGACAGAATTTCTTTTCTAAGTGACGACGTGTCAACAAAGGTTTCTTGATGTTGGGCATTGAAGCGAATAGACTGTTGTAAGCTCATTAAAATATCAACCAGTATGCTGGAAGATAAAATATTTTGATTACTGTCGGGATGAAAACTTGAAAAGATAAATGGATTACGGGAATCCTTATATACAATATTATTAACCTTTATTTCTGATGGGAATTCTTTTTTTGACGCGGACTTGTTAGCAGACAATGTAAAATAGGTTGATTTGGAGTGTATAAGTTTTCCTTCGGACATGGATTCTTCCGTTATTTTATAATTAACGCTTTTTTGACCGAAACAGACTGAATTCAGCAAAAGAAATAGGAACAGTATTCTCTTCATCATCAAATAGGGTTATAGGGTTATCTTTAAAATTAACAAAAATTTCGATCAAATACAGAATATACGCCAATTTAACAATTATATAAAACAGTAGAGGATTCAATTATCCTACAACTCTTCATGGTCTTTTCCACATTCGAAAAGCTCGCATGACACATTTACGGATCCTGCTTCTGACCGTATAGTGTCAGAGGAAATGCATCAATATCGACTTTTTGACATTGAGGTTTTCCATTAGATTCAGCCTTCAGACGATTTAATACTTTCAAAAGAAAATTAAAATCCCTAAAATTGCAGTCTCATTTCAAGGAAATCGGATTCAGTATATGAATGCTACCGATCTTCCAAACGATTTTGACACTGGGGAAATAAGCCCAAGACGGGTTATAGCGGAGTTGAATAAAAATAAAAGGATGAAAAAGATTATATTTTTTCTGTTACTGATACCTTGTTGGGCCGTTGCTCAAGAGCAAAATATCCAAAATTTCGTGGTGAAGGAAAATCTTTCCAAAAATGGAAAATTGGCTGTAGTTGCATTGGATTCATCGGGAAATACCAATGAGACCATCAATGGCAACTACCTATTTACAATCAATGGCTTCTCCCAGGCACTGCAATTTCGCGATGGGGTTGCGGTACCCAATCAAAAGATTGAGTCATCAACATTTGTTTTCTTTAGCCATAAAAATCAACAAACATCCAAAGGACGCCTATTTTACGTCTATAAGAGCGACAGCGGACTTTCTCCATTTGCCATCAGCGGATTGATGTTTTTGATTATCCCGGCCATTGTATTAGGAATAGCCTACATGTTTAAAAAAGTGATTATGACAGCGATCGCACTGGCTATAGTTTTCTTTTTATTCAACCATTCACAGGGTTTAGACTTGAGTAAAATTTTCGAATCTATATTTTCAAGCCTCAAAAATCTCATCGGTTGACAAGATGACCTATCTGATAGCATATTAATTGATGTGATCAAAGTAAATCATAACAAAACGATTGTACATTAGAACGGCATACCGATTCCAAAATTGTATTGAATAAAATTGTATCTGTCGGGTCTATGGGTTTCATAATATTGTGCCTTAAATTCCTTGGAATCAAAGAAGTGCTTGATAACCCATTGATCAGCACCTGAGAATTGTGGATCTTTTAGTTTAAGCCCGGCATCTAAGCGAATCACAAAATAGTCCGAATCAAAGCGTAGACCAAAACCGGTACCGATGGCGACTTGCCCAAGGAATTTATTGAATTTAAACTCCCCTCCCGGATTTAGTTCTTCATCCTTCTTCAATCGCCACACATTTCCCATATCGACAAATGTAGCTCCGTTCATCTTTGCTCCCAAAAAATTATTGAGCAATCTGAATCGATATTCTGCATTGGCCTCCAATTTAATTTCCCCTAATTGGTCCAGATTTCGCAAATTCAAACGTAGATCCTCACTCAAACTTTGACGGTTGTAAGCACCTGGCCCCAGGGTACGTGCCTGCCAGGCCCGAATGCCATTCATACCACCACTATAAAAACTCTTTTCAAAAATCAGCAGTTTGGAATTATTTCCATAGGGAATTGCTATCCCTGGATTGAATCGAAATACAAACTGTCTATTCCCACCCAAATTGCGATACAGTCTATAGTCCATTTCTGTCTTAGCATATTGAAGAAAGGGCACACCAAATATTTTTTTCTCACCGTCAGCATTCTTGGGCAATTTTGCTAAGGAGCTAATAAGGTCCAGCACGTTTCCACTCACATCCAATGTACCTCTGAAATATTGAAAATCTTCTTTACTCGTCAACTTTTTCCCATTCAGAACAAAAGTATATTGTGTTCCTAAACCAAAATACTGACGGTCATTACTGCGCACATAGAGTTGATACCCTTCCTGCACGAGCTTATTCCGAAAATTCGAATCCAAGCGTCCATCCCGATACTCCAAAACGATAGGCGTAAAACTATGGTACTTATTTTCTGTTTCATACCAAGAGTAATTCAGCGATGTGATAAAGTAGCGGTTTGAATAGGTTTTGTCCTGGTCAAACAACTGCAATGTCATCGAGTAGGTCGTTTTGGGCAAGCCAAACTTCCCCCCTGGATTAATATGAAAGGGTACCATCAGACGAGGAATAACCAAATTTACGCCCGCCTGAAAATCATTATTGAATATCTTGCTTGACAGTCCACCTGCCAGACGGGGATCAAACAAAACGCCATAGCGCAATTTGACCTCCAGCTGCTCCGAGCCCCCAAAGATATTACGTTGCGAAAAGGTGTTTCCGATATTAAATCCACTCATGCCCGAACTAAAGGTATACTCACCTTCTATCTGGTTTCCCATCCGGGGTCTTGGAACAAAATCATAATGTACATCGAGTTTATTCGAATCTTTTTTCACAAACTGCATTTTCACAGACCGAAAACCGTTCATTTCATATAACCGGTCATAAGATTTATTTTCCTCTTGCAATGAGTAATATTGTCCTGACCGCAAATACATATAACGCTCTAACGGTTTCCATCGAAAACTATTTGTTTCATCAATGAATAGAAGGCGCTTTGCAGAATCTTGGATACGACGAGGCTTCTTCTTAGACATCGTACCATAATTCCTTATAGTCATATATACACTGTCAATTTGATACCTTTTGTGTATCGTAGAGTCCGATGGGTTTTCGACACTGATTTTGAGATCAATGAGAGCACCATCTATAGTCGAATCGATACCTGCACGCATATACTGACGTAAATAATCATAGTACCCATTGTTACGCATCGACACATATAGTTTCTCTCTTTCGTCAAGTAATTTTGCCGCATCATATTGTGTGTTCGGTTTGACAGCAGTCTTCGCCAACACCTCACGTTCAAAGATGTCTTTTATATCGCCATTTTCAAATTTACGGTCTATACTTCTAATCTGATATGGAGTGCCTTCAGCCACTTTAAAATCTATATGTGCCCTCTTCTTTGAAACGGAAATTACCGGTTCTACTTTGGCTTTAAAATAACCTTTTGAAAACAAAAATCGTCGAATCTGATTGGCCGATAAATCCACCATTGCCGAATCTAACAAATGGGGTGGCTCACCGACATTCCGAATTTTCTTGGTTTTATAGCGTCCGTTTTTCGTATTGAATGTATTATAAATGAATAGATTGACCCGCGAATTAGGTCTTATTTGATTGGAAATATACGTTTCGGATGATTCTTTCAATGCAGGGGTGACACCAGAAATCTGTACTTTTGTAACCAGAGCTTGGTCATCGTCAAGATATTTTGAAGACCGGCATGATGCAAAAAATAACACTAAAAGCGTTATACTTGCAAATCCGATAAAACGAGTATACTTAATCATCAATAAAAATGTTGTCAAAAGCGCAAATCAGTCTAATAACGTCTCTACAAAATAAAAAGTATAGAAAACAACACGGCCTGTTTATCGTTGAGGGTATAAAATCCGTGATGGAATTTATTTCATCAAGTTATGAGGTTGAGTCTATTTTCTACACGGACGACGCCAACACAAAAGTGGGTAAAATCTCGCATAATATAAAATCCCATGAACTAACGGAAACCGAATTCCAAAAGATTAGCGCACTGAAATCGCCACAAGGTATACTCGCTTTGGTCAAACTTCCTTTACAGCAAAAAATTGCACCGAGTGATTTAAAAAATAAGTTTAGCCTCGTACTCGATGATGTGCAGGATCCAGGCAATCTCGGGACAATTATCCGCACGGCGGAGTGGTTTGGAATCGAACATATTATCTGTTCCATTGGCACTGTAGACGCTTACAATCCTAAAGTAGTGCAAGCAACTATGGGCTCATTGGCAAGACTGCAGATCCACTATACTGATTTAACTGATTTTATTCCGGCTACAGGATTGAAAGTATATGGCGCCCTACTTGATGGTCAATCCATTTATCAGACTGTGTGGGCTAATGAGGGGCTGATTGTTATGGGTAACGAAGGAAATGGCATCAGCAACGAAATAATAGCTTTGATCGATCAAGCAGTCACTATACCACGCATAGGTCAAGCCGAATCATTGAATGTAGCCGTAGCAACAACGATCTTCTGTAGTGAGATTTCCAGACAAAAACTGACCTAAAACAGATTCTATTTGATGCTTCGCTTACAGTTTTTGATGTAATCCAATCCTGTTTCCTTCCAAATCTTCAATTTCTGCCACGGCAAAGCCCAAGTCGGTATGAAAGGTGGCTGGATACAACTCTTTTCCCCCCAACGCTAGCGCTTTCCTGATTGTATCGATCACATTCTCCACATGAAAATAAATCAATACTCCTACTTGAGCGGGTTTATAAATTTCCCCCTTTGCTAAAGCTCCTGTAATTCCCGGAAACATCTCCTGAAAAGGAAAATAAGCCATTTGATTTCCATCAAATTCCTCCCGTTCAAAGGAAAATTTAAATGTTTGGCTGTAAAACCGAACCGCTCTTTCCATATCCGTTACAGGAATTTCAAAATATACTCCTGGATTTCTATACCCTTCCATATTTAAACACTGATCTTCATCAAAAATATCAATTTTAATAGAGAAAAAGCCCCGTCGCGACATTTTTCTATTCGTTCAAAAGTTTCGATTAATTTTTGTTAAAAGAAAAAGCTTAATCGCTCCAAAAACTGTACATTTGAACAGTTCAATTGAAAGACGGATCGATACCGCTATCCATGTTCTTTTTTGAATATTCACACACGATAAAATTACACCATGCCCGCTGAACAGAAATCCATCTATACGTTACAATTTATTTTACTTTGCTTAAGCTCGCTCCTATTTTCTTCTAGCTTCAATATGATCATCCCCGAACTACCCCATTATCTGAGCAGTTTGGGGGGGGCGGAGTACAAAGGGCTAATCATAGCATTGTTTACTTTGACTGCTGGAATTTCGCGGCCTTTTAGTGGTAAATTGACCGATAAGTGGGGACGTGTACCTGTCATGGCCATTGGATCCATCGTCTGTTTCATCTGTGGTTTTCTTTATCCCATTTTAACATCAGTCGCGGGCTTCCTATTCTTACGATTGATACATGGTTTTTCCACAGGTTTTAAACCTACCTCAACTTCTGCGTATGTCGCCGATCTGGTTCCTCAAAAAAGATGGGGTGAAGCTCTTGGCATGCATGGACTCGCTTTTAGCGTCGGTACAGCTGTTGGCCCAGCAATTGGAAGTGCCATTTTCGAGGCCTTTGGTATCAATGTTATGTTTTATTGTTCTTCTTTCATGGCACTTCTCTCCATTCTTATCGTCATTAACATGAAAGAAACACTGGCGAAAAAAGAAAAATTCAATCTTTCCATGCTCAAAATAAACCGCAAGGATATTATTGAATGGCGTGCCCTTCCAGCTGGAATCGTCACGTTTTTATCTTATACCGCTTATGGAGTCATTTTAACTTTAATTCCCGATTGGAGTGAATACCTGGGACTTAAAAATAAAGGGCTATTTTTTCTGGCATTTACAATCGCATCGGTGCTGATACGTTTCGTATCCGGCAAAGTTTCGGACCGTTACGGGAGACCAAAAGTCATTGTTGTCGGAATAGTCATTATTGCTATTGCACTCGTTGCTATCGGTATGGGCAATAGTTTCATTGGAATGATGATCGGCGCAAGCATCTATGGCGTGGGCACTGGTATACTCTCCCCTGCCGTCAATGCCTGGACGATCGACCTAAGCCTACCTGAACATCGGGGCAAGGCAGTAGCAACCATGTATATCTCACTTGAAGCTGGAATAGGTCTTGGGGCCTTGCTTGCTGGATTATATTATAGTGACGTTATCCTCCGGATTCCAGTCATTATGTATGCCAATGCAGTAGTTTTGCTACTGGCATTGACCTATATGCTGAGCTGGCATAGAAAGCACAAAGCCCACTAGCCTTTATTGCTTTTGCAAACTCATGCAGGACAAAACCCCATTTCCTCTTTAAATGTGTTTCTCAATGGATAGCGGAGAAATCAGTAAACTGCGCAGTAATCCGAGTACCGAGAAGAAAAGATAAGATCGAATACTTGCTTTTATATGCCACGCAATTATATTGCATATAAAAGGTAATTTATCTAAGTTTGATTTATCATGTTAAGCAATTATTTAAAGCTTCAGTATACTTTACTGTCTCGGCATATTCGAGCTACAGGACTGCCTGTTTGGCTCGCCTTTCTCCTGTTGTTTGGATTATGTTATTTTGCTTATTATGCTTTGGTTCAATACCCGCTTTTTGGTTGTTATGCACTACTGCTTTGCAATTTTCAAGCACTATTTTTGCTCACAGAAAAAAACAGAAATGATTTTCTCAAAAACACATACAGTAAACGAGATTTTCACAAGCTCAGAATAGTTGAGAATGGGCTATTAACGCTGCCGTCCTTCGTCATTCTTTTCCTCCACAGCCAATGGCACTATGCGTTGTTATTGGATACTTTGGCTGTTGTTTTTGCATTTTTGACATTTGGGGCTTTCGGAAAATCTATTCCGACACCTTTCGTAAAAAAACCTTTTGAATTTATCATCGGGTTCCGACGGAGCTACTTGCTTTTGCTTGTATTGTATCTATTGGCCGGAATCGGTTTTTATGTCGCCAATTCCAATCTTGTTTTATTTTGCGTCGTTTGCATTACGCTCACCTGCGTTTTCTATTATCAATTGCCGGAGCCTATTTTTTACCTCTGGAATCACCATCATACACCAACAGTCTTTCTGATGCGAAAGTTTAAAAGGGGAATTTTACAGTGTCTGCTCTTGGTACTGCCCCTTCTTTTTCTGTATGTTGTAATCTTTCCATCGGATTTATTTAATGCCTGTATTGTAATGGGCGGAATATTACTTTTACTTCCTTTTGCAATCACATTAAAATATGTCGCTTACCCACGGGAAATCAATTTTCCCGAAGTTTTTGCTTTGGTACTTTGTTTTAGTTTTTACCCTTTGATCCTAGCACTCCTACCTTTCTATTACATCAAAGCAATCAACAATCTAAAAAATCACTTATGATCGAGCTTACGAATCTCAGCAAGTCCTTTGGGCAGCATCAGGTACTTCATGAAATTACGTATACATTTGACAGCAGAAAAGTATATGGTATTGTTGGTGAAAATGGCGCTGGAAAGACAACGCTATTTCGTTGTATTGCTGGACTGGAGACGGCCACTGGAAGTATAAAGTCTACTATTGAACCTCTGAAAAACACGCTAGGTTACTTGACTTCGGATCCATATTTTCTGTCAAAGCTCACGGGCGAAGAGTATATTTATCTGCTGACCGATGCACGCGGTAAACAGATCAAAAACCTCAGTGAAAGAAATATTTTCGAGCTGCCCTTAAAGGAGTATGCGAGCGCCTATTCCACGGGAATGAAAAAAAAACTAGCCCTGACAGCTACGTTGCTTCAGGACAATAATTATTATATCCTTGACGAACCTTTTAATGGCATCGATCTTCAAAGCAGCATTATTCTTACGGAAATTATTCTTCGCTTAAAAGCAATGGGTAAGACGATCTTAATTTCATCGCATATCTTTTCGACGCTAAAAGATACCTGCGATGAAATCTTGGTACTCGAAAATGGCAGAATTAATAAATCTGTAAAAAATGAGCAGTTCGGCGACTTTGAAAAGGAAATGAAAGAAAAAATACTACAAAAAGATATCGACAAATTATGGCTTTAGCATGCCGTAACACTTGAGATAAACAATATGGAAAAACACTTACCTATACTGGAAACTGAACGTTTAATTATCCGCCCAATACAGATGGAGGACGCAGCCTATTTTTTTGCAATGGATTCACAGCCGGAGGTTCATACCTTTTTGAATAACGAACCTGTTCAATCCATTGAGGAAATGAAAAAAGTCATCGCGCATATTCTGCAACAATATGAAAAATACGGTATAGGTCGTCTAGGGGTCATTGAGAAATCAAGCAATCAATGGATAGGCTGGACGGGATTTAAATATATTGACGAATTGGAGAATGGGCGTATTGGATTTTTAGACCTTGGTTATCGTTTCAGAACGGAATCTTGGGGAAAAGGCTATGCAACAGAAGCCGCACAAGCATGCATGCAATATTACAAAGAACAGCTGACCCATTTTGAAGTACATGCCATCACACATACGGCAAACCTGGGATCAAGAAATGTCTTGGAAAAAGTAGGATTTCAGGTAACTGAGGAATTTCTTTTCGACCTATGGAATATTCCCTGTTATTGGTATGATCTGGCCATGCCTAGCGAATAAACTAATTATATTAGTTTTAAAAACTAATTTTTTTAACTTTTCATAGTTTCACTGGGATAAAACAAAATGGTTTTGTATTTTTACACGTTCGAATAAAATACTATTTCGAACATATCTGTATTGTACAATTTAATCTATTGCTGAGTAAATGAGTGACGAAACGAACTTCCCAACGGAAGATAATCAAGAAGAACTGGGATCAGGAAAAACAGAGAGCGGAAGTCAGACGATACCTTTATCGGGACTATACGAAAACTGGTTTTTGGACTATGCTTCCTATGTTATCTTGGATAGAGCCGTACCACATATAAATGACGGCTTAAAGCCCGTACAGCGTCGTATTCTCCATTCCCTAAAGGAAATGGATGATGGAAGATATAATAAAGCTGCTAACGTCATTGGTAATACAATGAAATATCACCCACATGGTGACGCTTCTATTGGCGATGCCATGGTACAATTGGGACAAAAGGATCTCCTAATTGATTGTCAGGGGAATTGGGGTTTCCCAATTACTGGAGATTCTGCGGCTGCCCCACGTTATATCGAGGGAAGATTATCCAAATTTGCAAATGAAGTTGTCTTCAATCCTGAAACGACAGAGTGGCAATTGAGTTATGATGGACGGAATCGCGAACCTGTTACCTTACCCGTAAAATTTCCTTTATTATTGGCGCAAGGTGCCGAAGGAATTGCTGTAGGACTGGCGACAAAGATTATGCCGCACAATTTCATTGAGCTCATTGACGGTTCAATTCAGGTATTAAACGGCGAGCGTCCCAATTTATTTCCAGACTTCCCTACAGGTGGTATGGCCGACGTTTCAAATTATAATGAGGGCCAGCGTGGCGGTAAAATCCGTGTACGTGCAAAAATTGAAGAACGCGACAAAAAGACGCTCGCAATTACAGAAATCCCATTTGGAACAACGACTGGCGGTCTTATTGAAAGTGTGGTCACAGCCAATGATAAAGGGAAAATTAAGATTAAAAAAATCGAGGACAACACAGCAGGAAATGTGGAGATCATAGTGCATTTGGCGCCGGGGATATCTCCTGATGTAACCATTGATGCCCTATATGCCTTTACAGCCTGTGAAGTCTCCATTTCACCTAATACCTGTGTCATCAAGGATGAGAAACCTCACTTTATGAGCGTAAATGATATTCTCATCGAGAATACCATAAACACTAAAAACTTATTGAAAAGAGAGTTGGAGATCCGTTTGAACGATCTTCAGGAGAAAATCTTCTTCAGTAGTTTATTAAAAATATTTATCCAGGAAGGAATGTACAAACATCCGGATTATGAAAATGCAGGCGACTTCGAAATCGTGGTGCAGGTTCTAAATCGTTTGTTTGAACCTTTCTTCGATCAATTTTATCGCGAGATACGCCCCGAAGATTACAAAAAATTGATCGATAAACCAATGAGCAGTATTACACGTTTCGACGTTAAAAAAGCGGACGAAATGATGAAAACGCTCGAGAATGAGATCAAGGAAGTCAAGCGTCATTTACGTCAATTGACAGAATATGCCATAGCGTGGTTTGAAAAATTACGTGAGAAATATAGTAAAGACCGCGAGCGTAAAACCGAACTGCGCATATTCGATAAAGTAGAAGCGACCCAAGTTGCGCTAGCAAATGCCAAACTATATGTCAATCGCGAGGAAGGATTTATTGGCTCGGGTATGAAGAAAGATGAGTTTGTATGCGACTGTTCGGATATAGACGACATTATTGTATTCCGCGAGGATGGCAAGTATGTTGTCAGTAAAATCCAGGATAAAGTATTTGTCGGAAAAGGAATTATTCACGTTGCTGTTTTCAAAAAAGGTGATGAACGCACAATCTATAATGCAATCTACAAAGAAGGCGAAACTGGCACCAGTTACATCAAACGTTTCTCTGTGGTAGGTGTCACACGGGATAAGGAATATGATGTATCCAAAGGTTCCAAAGGATCTAAAATACTGTATTTCACAGCCAATCCAAACGGTGAAGCAGAAGTAGTCAACATACAGCTTAAACCGCACACAAAGTTGCGTAAGCTAAATTTTGACATGGACTTTGCCGAGATTGCAATCAAGGGCCGTGCTTCACAAGGAAATATTGTATCGAAATACCCCGTCAAAAAAATCAGTTTTAAAAGTTCTGGTGTCTCCACACTGGCAGGACGAAAAATATGGTATGACACCATCATGAAACGTTTAAACGCTGATGAGCGTGGCCAATACCTTGGTGAATTCGACGGTGATGATAAGATATTGGTGGTGCTTTCAGATGGTAGCTACGAATTATCAAACTTTGATCTAAGCAACCACTTTGACGAGAAAATGATTCGGATCGAGAAATACTACCCGGACCATATCTATACAGTTGTGCATCAGGACGGCAAGAGCGGAACGTACTTTGTCAAACGTTTTAAATTTGACGATCAACCTATTGGAAAACGCATTTCCTTTATTAATGAAGATGCGGGATCTAAATTGGTATTGATGAGTAATGCGGCTGAACCGATGGTCAAATTGGAGATTTTAAAAGGTAAATCCCAAACGGAAGAAACTCTTGATCAACCTTTGACTGAAATCATCGATGTAAAAGGAATAAAAGCACAAGGTAATCGCCTATCTTTCCATACCGTAAAGTCAGTTACGCTATTAACAGCTGATGAAGATTTAAGTCAAAAAGATAAAGAAAAAGAAGTGGAAGCTCCTGCAATTACAGCAGAACAAACTACTGACAGCCCTGTAGAAACAACTGCTACCACAACAGCCATCCCGCTTAAAGAAGAAGGTGATTCCGCAGATAAAAATGATGACATCAAGTTGGAAATAACCAATCCAAATGACATCCAAATTGACGATAAAGGACAGATGGAAATGTTCTAATTCATACGTCTATACACGAAAAAGGCTCGAAAATTTATTCGAGCCTTTTTTATGCTTAATCATCCTTCTATCCTTTATACTGTATGTATAGGTGTGACATATATCTGAAGACGTCTTTTACGCCATTTATTTCTACTTAAAGCTATTGTAGATAGGGTACTTTGATATCGCGTTTTATTATCCTTTGAATTCTTTAAGGAATTTTTGAAGTTTTGGTGCAATAACAACCGAACAGAATGGATTTTCAGGATGGTCGTTGAAATAATTATGATGATAGTCCTCAGCGAGCCAAAATGTCGCAGCAGGCTCAACTGTTGTAACGATAGGATCTTCATACACATCTTCATTATCCAATTCGTCGATAAAATTCTTCGCTAAGATCTCCTGTTCTTCATTATGAAAAAATACAACCGATCTATACTGCGTACCTACATCATTTCCCTGGCGGTTTAAAGTCGTTGGATTATGTGTCTTGAAGAATATTTTCAACAGGTCTTCATAGTTCACTAGCTCTTCATCATATTCGAGTTCGACAACCTCAACGTGGTCTGTCGTACCGGTACAAACCTGTTCATAAGTGGGATTATCAATGTTTCCGCCCATATATCCCGGTAATACGGATGTCACCCCTTCCGTGTTTTGGAAAATAACTTCTGTACACCAAAAACATCCTCCTCCAAATGTTGCTTTCATACTTTTTATAATCTTGCGTATTTTAAACTTACTTTTTTCAAACATTATAGCCGACTTAATAGTTACGGCGAAAAATGTTTAGACAAATATAATTATTAATCGGCAATGATATACCCTGCTATCATCACGAAAAATATCAGTTTACGTTCTACTCATCACCTGAGAATGAAGTACTCGCACCCCGCTCACCCTATTTTATTAATAGTAGTGTTTTCCTTTAATCAATAAATCTTGTTGTTTACTGTCACACACTGCATAGGAAAAACCTTGTTGCAGCGCATAAGCACCGTATTCACCTTTTTTATTTATTGCCAGGAATCCCACTTGAATTTCCTTTGCAATAGCAGGTTTCTTCTTCACGATACGCATAACAGCTTCCTTACAGGCATCTTCGGGTGAATACCCCTGACGCATCAATTCGACAACCAAAAAACTACCTACATTGCGTATAACCTCTTCTCCAACTCCGGTAGATGTAGCCCCTCCTACTTCATTATCAACATAAAGTCCGGCTCCAATAATAGGGCTATCTCCTACCCGACCATGCATCTTGAAAGCCATACCACTGGTTGTACAAGCTCCGGAAATATTTCCATTGGCATCCAATGCCAACATACCGATCGTATCGTGGTTATACTGGTTCCCTGGCAGACGTTCCACTGCAAAGGATTGATTTTCAATATTGGCTACAGGTTTGTATTTTTTCTCCTTTAACCATTCTTTCCAAGCCTTTTCACCTTCTGGCGTTAGAAGATTCTCTTCCTTAAAACCATTTTCTAACGCAAATTGCAATGCACCTTCGCCTACCAGCATCACGTGGGGTGTTTTCTCCATGACCATCCGCGCTACTGATATTGGATGTCCAATTTTTTCCATTCCAGCAACAGCACCACAGTTACCATCCGCATCCATGATACAAGCATCAAGTGTGACGTGACCATCGCGATCTGGATAACCACCTTTACCAACTGTCATATTTTTGAGATCAGCCTCGGGTACACGTACGCCTTGTTCAACGGCATCCAATGCCTTACCACCTTTCGACAATATTTCCCAAGCGGCTTTATTTGCTGCAATTCCAAAGTCCCAAGTTGAAATTACAATAGGATATTTTTTAACACTGCCCTTTGCTGCAATCGTCAATCCTTTCGCATCAAATGCTGTCAATGTCCCCATTGCCGTCGCAGCAATCAAACCTTGCCTAATAAAATCACGTCTTGAACTCATTTCCTTATTAATATTATATAAAACTATCGCTATTGATTAATCCGGCAAAAAACAATCAAAAAAATTGCCTTCAGTCTACCGAATACAAAAAATTTCCATCATTGACTGCACAAAGGCATCGCTCTCTTTCTAGTGTATTGCACGACCTTACGTTACATCTGCCCCCAATCTACTTCATCGATATACGCCGGAAAATGCTATTCTACATTTTTACAGCTTCGTGTTAAACTGAAGAAGGATATTGACTTTACAATCAATAAGCAATATTACAAAATGGTTTTAGCAATTAGATAATTTAATTAAAATTAAACCCAAACATTCGTTTTTTAGCAACATAACATTAAAATCACTTAAAAATCGACAATAAAAATTGACTTATATTATGAATTAATCCTATCTTTAGAAACAAACTAATTCGCATGAAAAACACTCTTAAATTCGCTATTTTAGCTTATGCAAGCCTTATAGGTGTTGAAAGCAGTCAGGCGCAGCAGCTAGATTCCACGACTTATTTCAAGATCAAAGAGTTGCAAGAAAACGTAAAACGTGAATTCGCTCCCGATAAAAGAACCAAGATCGTAGCCATCCAAAAAGCGGATATAGCACAGAACCAATATGTACTTGAAACAACTGAAAAAGATGCTAAGTTCGTTTTAGAGCAAAAGGCAAAAGATATATCAGCCAATATTCAAGTACAGCTCTTGCCTGATGCAAGTGTAGGTGAAAAAACTACTGGAGTCATCAGGCTCTCCGTTGCAAATATGCGCACATTTCCAGATAATGCTGCGGAGCTAACCAGCCAGGTTTTATTGGGAACGCAAGTGGATCTTCTGCAAAAAAAGAGCGGCGACTATCGCGTGCGCACCCCCGATGGTTATATCGCATGGGTACCTACTTCGTCCATTGAAGCGATGGACAAAACCATGCTGGCCAATTGGCGACAAGCAGAAAAAGTTATCTATACAGCGGAGTTTGGAAAATCCTATTCTGAACCCAATGAAAAAAGCCAACGAGTGTCTGATCTCGTCTATGGCGACATCCTTCAGTTAAAAGGACAGAAAGGCAATTTTTATGAAATAGCATATCCGGACGGACGTTTAGGTTATATTAAAAAATCAGAAAGTCAAACCTTAAAAAATTGGTTTGAAACGCGCCAGCCTACAGCGGAAAATATTATCGCCAGTGCAAAAACAATGCTGGGCCTACCTTATTTGTGGGGGGGAACATCGGTAAAAGGTGTAGACTGCAGCGGTTTTACCAAAACAAGTTTTTTCATGAACGGCTTCGTAATTCCGAGAGATGCATCGCAACAAGTACTCGCAGGTGAAAAAATCGACATTTTAGATCAAGAAGGACATTTCGACCCTGAGAAAGCACTCAAAAATCTAAAACCGGCAGACTTACTGTTCTTTGCGGCAGGCAAAAACAGCAATCCTAATGCGCGTGTAACACATGTTGCACTCTATATCGGCAATGGAACTTTTATTCACGCTGCCGGATTGGTCCGGATCAACAGTATGCTTAAGGACGCTGCAAACTACGATGATTTCCAAACGCGGACTGTAGTTGCTGCCCGTCGTTACCTTGGCGCACGGGATAGCGCAATACAGAAGGTCGTTGAAAGCAATTATTACAACAATAAATAAACATAGTGATGAGCAATCAATCTGAATGGATTAGTAAAGATTTTGGAACCTTTAAATTGAGGTTTAGACCTTACACGCTAACTTTGCGCCATGTCTTCACTGTAGCTTCATTTAGTCGAAGCACAACACCGGTTGTATTGACCGAACTAGAGTATGACGGCATTGTCGGTTATGGTGAAGCGAGTATGCCACCCTATCTTGGCGAATCGCAGGAAAGTGTCTTATCATTCCTTAATCAGATCGATCTGACAGGCTTCAACTCTCCTTTTCAAACCGAGGAGATTCTCCATTATATCGATCAGCTTGCATTGAAAAATACCGCAGCAAAAGCCGCTATTGATATTGCATTACATGATATATTAGGGAAGATAATGAATCAACCTTATTATAAAATATGGGGATTAAATCCGGATCTTATCCCTCCGACATCCTATACTATTGGGATTGATACGGAAGAAATGATCCGTAAAAAGGTGGCGGAAGCGGATCAATTTAAAATTTTGAAAGTCAAGCTGGGTCTCGATACGGATAAAATGATCATCGATACTATCCGTCAGGTTACCGATCGACCATTATGTGCCGATGTCAATCAAGGTTGGAAAACACGTGAAGAGGCTCTCGAAATGGCACATTGGCTTGCAGAAAGAAATGTTTCTTTCTTGGAACAGCCGATGCCTAAGGAGCAGATAGACGACAATGCATGGCTTACTGAACATAGCCCTATCCCAACTATTGCCGACGAAGGATGTCAACGTCTTGTGGATGTCCCCGCATTAAAGGGTGTGTATTCGGGTATCAACATCAAATTGATGAAATGTACTGGCATGCGGGAAGCCAAACGTATGGCTGAGCTTGCGCGTTCTCTGGAAATGAAAGTTATGATCGGTTGCATGACCGAAACATCCTGTGCAATCAGTGCAGCAGCACAACTCGCTCCCCTAACAGACTGGGCTGATTTAGATGGTGCTTTATTGATCGGAAATGACATTTATGACGGTATGACCGTTGTCAATGGCAATTGCCTTCTTCCCGACCGTCCTGGAATTGGAATTTTAAGGAAATAACCCTATATTCAGTGCAATGTTTTTTTCTTAAAAAAAAGATTGCACTGAATTGCTTTCGCAAGTTTGACCAACATCCGACAGCACCAAAATATTAACAAACTAAATTAATCAATTCACACTTTTATGAAACAACATGTGCTCACAACGTTGTGTCTCATAGCCTGTAGTTCGATGCAGTCTTTATATGCGCAACAGATCCAAATTGCTGGTAAAATAACAGACAGCAACGGAAAACCAATTAGCGGAGTTACAATTAATGTAAAGGGCGCTAACCAAGGAACCTCAACAAACGAAAATGGCCTGTTTACGCTAAACGCAAACACCAACGCGATATTAAGTATCTCTGCAGTAGGTTATAGTCCACAAGAAATTCAGGTCAATGGCCGAAAAACCATTAGTATATCCCTTGTGAACAATCAACAGACTTTGGATGAAGTTATGGTCGTCGCCTATGGCACGACAAAAAAAAGCACGTATACAGGTTCCGCTGCTACCGTAAAAGCTAAAGACATCGACAATGTACCGGTCACTTCATTTGAAGGTGCACTCAGTGGACGTGTTGCCGGACTTACCGTATCCACCCCTTCTGGCCAAGCAGGATCTACACCAAGTATTCGTATTCGGGGTATTGGGTCAATGAATGCCTCCAATGAGCCCCTGTATGTCATTGACGGAGTACCAGCCAATTCCGGGTCGGGTGGACAAATGGGTGATTACATTTACACATCCAATAATGTTATGGGCAACTTAAATCCCGATGATATTGAAACAATTACGGTATTAAAGGACGCTGCGGCATCATCTTTATATGGTTCAAGGGCTGCAAATGGCGTTATCCTCATTACAACAAAAAAAGGAAAAACGGGAAAACCGACGGTAAACTTCAAGACTTCTCTTGGCTTTACCCCGACTTGGGCGACAGACAACTACGAAACTGCGTCGCCACAGGATCAAGTCAATATGTTGTATCAGATCTTTTATGACTACCGTACCTCAAACGGAAAAACTGAAACGGAAGCGAACACCTATGCTTTAACCCAACTGAATAATAAATTTAACAAACACGGTTATCGTTTCGAAACCAACGGTACTGGCCGATACGACAATGTGAACATCCTTGGAATGACCGATGGTATCGAAAATCGAGAAGGTAAATATTACGATTGGGATAAAGCCTTATTCCGTACGGGCATTTATCAAGATAACAATCTTTCGCTTTCGGGAGGAACTGACGCAACAAAGTATTTCTCATCTCTAGGTTATACGACAGATAAAAGCCGAATCAGAGTCAATGATTTCGAACGTATTTCAGGTCGTCTTAACCTAACACAAAAAATAGTGGACAATCTTGAGTTTGGCACCAATATTAACATTGGACACAACAAGAAAAAGGGATTTAATGACACTAGAAATACAGGTTCTAATTACTTCCTTCAATCCAGAAATCTTTTATGGCCTTTGTATTGGCCAACAAACTATAAAACTGGAGAAGAATGGACGGATAGATATGGTAGTTACGCTTATAATGCAGATTATTACGATAAACAATGGGACAACAGTTCCAAAACAAACAAACTGGGAGTTATCAGCAATTTAACCTGGAATATACTACCAAGTTTAACAGCTAAGACTGTATTCTCTTATGATTACACAGACATGAAGGACTACCTATATTATAGCGCCAAGCATTTTAACGGCGTCAGTGATGGCGGGGTCGTTCACCAGTTTAACACGAATATGTTAAAACTGGTTAGCTCCAATACGGTCAATTACAACAAATCCTTCGACAAGCATAACTTAAATTTATTAGCAGGTTTTGAAGTTGAGAAGAATAAGACGGATTTCATGCGCACAACAGGAAGAGGATTGGGATCTGCCGAACTTCCTTATATTTCGTCGGCGGGTAAATTTGAGGCAAATGCTTATAGCTGGGGTTATAATCTGATGTCATTTCTCGGAAAAGCTGAATATAACTACGACAACACCTATTTCCTAGCAGCCTCCTACCGTCGCGATGGTTCGTCTAAATTAGGACCTAAAAACCGATGGGGAGATTTTTGGTCTGTATCAGGCGCATATAGCTTAAAAAATCTACCTGCATTTAAAGAAAATGATGCGATCAGTACCTTACGTCTTAAAGCCTCATACGGTATCAATGGCACATTGCCCAGTGATAATTTTGGATGGAGAAGGCTTGTATCTTTCAACAACTTTAACTACAAAGGCCAGCCTGGTGGAAATCTGGTATCAAACCCTGACCCTGACATCACCTGGGAAACGTCCTATGCAACCAATGCAGGGCTGGAATTTGGCTTCCTAAAAAATAGGATTACGGGATCGGTCGAATATTTTAACAGAACATCCAAAAACCTATTACAGGATGTTCCGACATCGCAGACGACAGGATTTAGTACTGTCTTAAGAAATGTAGGTCAGATCAACAACAAAGGATTAGAGATTGAATTGGCTGGCGATATCATAAAAAAAGAAGATTTCAGATGGAGTGCCAACATAAACGCCGCATTTATCACCTCTAAAGTCCAAAAACTTAACGATAATCAGGATATTATTTGGTACGATCCAACAGGATCAGTTGGTAACGACACCAAAGGAAGCGGAGATGCAAGAGCTCAATTTATCTATCGAGAAGGACAATCAACACTAGCTTTTTATGGCTACGAATGGGCTGGTGTAGATCAAAAAAATGGTAAAAATGTTTATTATACCAATAACAATCAGTCCGGTGCAGATATTTTCGATTACAATGGACGTAAAGCAACCTATGATTTTAATAAAGCAGACTATACGATCATTGGCAACGGTGTTCCAAAAGTGAGCGGTGGTCTAAATACAGATTTTGAGTATAAAAACTTCAATTTAGGCTTCAATTTCATTTACAAAATAGGCGGAAAGCTTTATGACGGTGCATTTAAGGATGTTGCGGATGATGGTTATTATTGGGAAAGAATTCGTTCCGAATACGCTTTTGAGCACATGTGGACAGACAACAATACAGGTGGGACACTCCCAAAATTGGATGGTAATGATTTAACAGATCCTCAAAAATATAGTTCAAGACAATTACATGATGCGTCTTTTCTGAGATTAAAAAATATCAACTTTGGCTATAGATTACCTAAGAGCGTATTAAATAAGATTGGATTCAGTAATGCGCGCGTTTATTTTAATGGGACTAACCTATTAACTGCATCCAAATATAAGATTGCGGACCCTGAAGTTGGTCAGTATTCAACTCGCGGATGGGAAACTCCAATTGGGAAAACTTACACATTTGGAATTGAACTAGGTTTTTAACACTTAATTTTTACACAATGAAAATATTTAAAATATCCATTATAGCAGCCACCCTACTGACGTCACTCAGTAGCTGCAAAGATTTTCTGGATGTCGAGCCAGGTAATTCAATCGACGCCAACACGGGATTCAATAATGCAAGCGATGCTAGAAACAGAATCAACGGCCTAAGTCGGCTTATAGCCTCGTCAAACTATTACGGTCGAAACTTCGAACTCTATGGTGAGGTTAAAGGTGGTGATCTAACGGTTTACTCGCAAGGGAGAGGTTTGGATCAATTATATTCTTTCAATCAAGATGCTGAAACCAACAACTTATCTGGATTCTGGTCTCAAATCTATTATTGTATTGCACAGACAAATGATGTTCTAGAAAAAATAGACAAAGTTGAAGCAACCTCCAAAGCTCAATATGCGAATGCACAAGGCCAATTATTGACTTTACGTGCACTGTTTTATTTTGACCTAGTCAGGTTATATGGCAAATCCTATACGCAGGATAAAACTTCCAAAGGTGTACCGATTGTTATCAATTCGGCCTCCTATGATAACAAACCTACCCGTGCTACCGTAGATGAGGTATATACACAAATCTTAAAAGACCTGAAGGCTGGCCAAGAGTTGCTCAGCGCGAGTAAAAAGCCCGATAATGGCTATATCAACTACTATGCGAACCTAGCCATCCAAAGCAGAGTCTATTTAACCATGGCAGACTACGAAAATGCGTATCAGAAAGCAAACGAGATCATTACCGACAATGTATACAAATTGTATGAAAATGAAAAGTGGGCAAGCTCCTGGACAAGTATGTATGGTAGTGAATCTATCTATGAACTTGGTATTAACGAAGGTGAGGCGGACCTTGGAACAGCTAGCTTAGGCTATTACCTTATGCGGAGAACCGGAGGTCAAGGGGGAATGTTCTATGCCAGTGATTATTACCTGAATCGATTAAAGGAGGACAACAGTGATGTCCGCTGGGCAATTTTAGGTCGTGATGAAAGCTCAGCCACTCGTATGGGTGCCGTGTATAAAAACTTAGGTAGTGTTAATACCAATACATCGCTCCCTTTAAATTCCTTGGGTGATAAAGGAAATACAAACAACACCGCTGTAAATATTAAAGTCGTTAGACTGTCGGAAATTTATCTTATCGCGGCCGAAGCGGCCTTAAAGAAACCTGCCGCTGACCCAACGAAGGCCGCCAGCTTTTTAAATGCTATTAGCAAACGCTCTCCTAACCGTGCTGCGTTTACTGCTGTATCCATTAGTGAAGATGCTATTCTTAACGAAAAAAGCAAAGAACTCTTTGGCGAAGGACATCGCTATTGGGACATGATCCGTCTAAATAAAAAGATTACTTTCAATGACGATTTTCAGGGCTTAACAATCAAAACAAGGCCAAAAGAAATTGATCGTACGTTTGAGAAATGTATATTACCGATTCCTCAATCTGAGATAAATGCCAATCCAGCATTAAAAGATCAACAAAATCCGGGTTATTAATTTCCGAAGCAAAGAAGGTCATTCTAGCATGACCTTCTTTGCTTATTGAAGAGCAAAAAGCTAATAAATCCTGTTTTTATAATTTGGGTTACAATCAGAAACACGAAGATCTAGGACGTAACCATTGATGATGGCATACTTGATATTTTCGTCTGTGCCAATAAAAAAATTTGCCATAGAACCGAGTTCAGGTAATCCCTCAGACAGGAAACCTTCACGGGATACAATATTAATCGGAAACTGATGCAATTTCCCGGCAGCTTCGTCATCCTTAATATGAACCGTAGCTATCCCTTTGTGCAATAGGTCCTGAATAAGATTATGATCCAATTGCTCAATAAGAAGTATATTATCATATTTCTTAGCAGGGATAAACTTAAGTCCCGAAACATCCAGATCCTGATATCCATAAAAATCCTGTAAATCGCCGATATCTTCAACAATTCCTTCCATGTAATAGTCAGATCCTATCGTCTTTTCAATTTGCCGAATGGCAATATCAACAACAATTTGGCTTCCATGCTGCTCAATGGTCAAATTTCTCAGCAACACATCATGGAGCTTTTCATCATTGAAGGGAATTGTATCGTAGTCGGTAACCGAATACTGTTTAAAGGATTGGTCAGCAATCTCCTCAAATGCTTTTAACAATGCGACGAAATTACATTTTCGGACCAGCATTTTTTCGGTATCACCAACATAAGCTCCTGATTCAATTAAAATCGTCCTGGCGCCCCATTTTTGAAAATTATCACCGAAACCGCGCGGTGTATGCTCATCGTCATACCTTGCAACCGCCTTTGGAACAAATTCCTGAAGGACTTTATTTATTCCGACAATCACCCGCATCGCATCTCCCCGAGTTTCATTGATACTCCGCGCATAGTCATAGGCAGGTGCCAATAGGGAAATTGTCACTGGCATATTTGTTCCGGGAATATTGTAGTAATTGTTTTGGTTATGCAGGTTAAAGGCAAAATCAGGTTTTAGCAACATGGCTTGCGCCTTCAATAAGGCCCCTTCCACTGTTGCTGTTGCCCTTGCATCTCTGTTCATATCCACATCCATGGCTGTCCTACGCTGAAACCGTTCGGTTCCATCAGGATTTAGCATCGGAATAAAATACAAGGTCACTTTTGATGCTATGTCATCTCTATAGGCGTCAAAACCGTCATCTTTCCCGTTGAAAAAATTAAACAGATCAAACAAGGCCATTGTCGCCGTAGGTTCATCACCGTGCATTTGCGACCATAAAAGTATTTTAATTGGGCCATGTCCATATTGCAGCCGGAAGATCGAACGTTCTTCGGTGGACTTGCCAATTTCTACTACTTCAAAACGACCAGAGCTCCCGATATTTCCCAATAGTGGTATAATATCGGCATGTTTAAATCTTCTATGCATCAAAGCCTTTTCCTCATATAAAGAAAAGGCTTTGATGAAATCATCTTTTACTAATTTCATATTAATCTTTTAATGCAGGCTCAATTAAAGCAATCGTTCCTTGCGAAGCATCTACGCGGACTTTTGCTCCTACCGGCAAAATAAACTGTTCGGCAATATGCCCAACGACAGCCCCTGTATAAGCGGGTATTTTTAACGGTTTGATATAATCGTTGAACAGTTGGTCAAGTGTTACGGATCCATAGCCGCCAGATGGTTTACAATTGGTGCACTTGCCAAAAATAAAACCCTTAATCGCACCCAGTACACCAGCATTTTTCAATTGACAGAACATGCGGTCAACACGTTCCATATCTTCGTCGACCTCTTCAAGAAAAAGAATTTTATCTTTAAAATCTGGCAGATAAGGTGAACCACATAAGCCGGTCAACACGGTCATATTTCCACCCAGCAATACCCCATCTACTATACCCGGATGAATAGTGGCAATTCGGTCTTTGGTCTGCACAATGCTATCCCCTTTAGACTTGGGGTTTTCAAATATTGCTGGCTGATTGGCTACAAACTGAGCATTGAAAGCCTCTGCAAGTTTCTTAGTCCAGGTACTGATACCCACTGCACCATGAAACGTAATAAGTCCTGTCTTGGCATATAATGCCAAAATCAACGCCGTTATATCTGAATATCCCAATAAAATTTTGGGGTTACTGGCGATCAGTCTGTAATCTAAACGATCTAAAAGACGAGATGTACCCGAACCTCCTCTGATGCAAACAATCGCTTTGACGGTCTTGTCTGCAAACATATCATGAATGTCCGCTATACGCTCCTGATCTGTACCGGCCAAATTACCGTAGCGGCTGCGTATATGTTTACCTTCTTTTACTTTAAAACCCAGTGTCTCAAATATCTCACGTGCAATGCTAATCGACTCTTCATCATCCAATACACCAGCAGGCGTTATTAAACCTATGGTATCCCCTAATTTTAACCTCGTTGCAAGCAAAGCAGCCTGACCGTAAAATTCGTCTCTATCTCCGGTTGGCTGCCCCATTCCAAGTACAGGAATAGACAACAGGCTTAAAGCAATCGATTTTAGAAAGGCTCTTTTTTCCATTGCTAAATACTATCGGTTAAACAACAGACGTTCACCAGCACCTTTCTCAATAAGTTGTCCATTGGAGAAAGCAAGTTTACCTGATACGAGAGTATGTTCAATCGTTGAACTAAACGTGTGTCCCTCAAATGGTGACCAGCCGCATTTCGACAGGATATTCGCTTTCGATACCGTATAAGGTTTATTCAGATCGACCAACACAAGATCCGCCCAATATCCCTCACGAATGTATCCTCTATCTTCGATTTGAAACAATGTAGCCGTATTGTGCGCAGATTTTTGCACTAATTGTTCCAGGGTCATTTTTCCTGCTTTGACCATATCTAACAAGGCTTGCAACGCATGCTGTACAAGAGGTCCTCCGCTTGGTGCTGAAACATAGGGCTGAGATTTCTCCTCAATTGTATGCGGAGCGTGATCTGTCGCTATCACATCGATATGTCCATCCAGAACAGCTTTTAAAATCTGATCGCGATCATTCACCGTTTTTACGGCTGGATTCCACTTGATAAAATTACCTTTTGAGGCATAATCCTGATCAGAAAACCAAAGGTGATGAATACAGGCTTCAGCCGTTATTTTTTTATCCTTTAGTGGAATATCATTAGTAAATAATGCAATTTCTTTGGCGGTTGAGATATGAAGGATATGCAGGCGTGTATGGTGTTTTTTTGCCAGTTCGACAGCTTTTGACGAGGATAAATAGCAAGCTTCTTCAGAACGAATCAAGGGATGCATCTCAATTTTTAATCCATCCTCACCATATTTTTCCTTAAATAGGGCCAGATTCGCCTTTATCGTTGCCTCATCTTCACAATGCGTAGCCACCAAAGTCGGAGCATTTGCAAAGATACCTTCCAACGCTTTTTCATTATCAACCAACATATTGCCAGTAGAGGAGCCCATAAAAACTTTTATACCACAGACATTTCTTGGATTAGTTTTAAGTACCTCCTCAAGATTATCATTTGCTGCCCCCATAAAGAATGAATAATTGGCTAGCGCATTTTTTGCCGCAATATCATATTTATCTTGAAGCAATTGCTGGGTCAACGTATTAGGAACAGTGTTAGGCATTTCCATGAAAGAGGTTGTCCCACCGGCAACTGCGGCGCGACTCTCATGCCATATATCCGCTTTATAGGTTAAACCGGGTTCTCTAAAGTGAACCTGGTCATCAATAAGTCCTGGAAGCAAGTGTAGCCCCTCAGCATTTATTTCCTGATCAGAAGGATGATTAATTTCCTGAGCAATCATTTCGATTCGACCATTGCTGATATATACGTCAGCAACCTCAACTTTACCTTCATTGACAAGTTGCGCAGATTTTATAAGAATAGATGACATGTTGAAATTTTTACTTTGCTTTAGGTCAAAAGTAAAGATTTGTTGTGGTGATATCAAGTTATCTCGATAAAGAGTTGCCTATATGGAGGACAAATTTTTCCTTAAATCCTCTCCTTCCTCCTATGTCAAATTTGAAATATCCTACTCGTAATTTGTCTAGATTTGGCGCAAGACGAATCGCATTGAATCTAAACTCCGGAAAGTTAATCGCAAAAAAGAGAGGCCAGGGCCTCTTTTTTTATTCTTTATCGAATTTGTATCCTACGCCCTTTACGGTGGTTACATAGTCGTCACCTATCTTTTCGCGCAGCTTACGGATATGGACGTCAATTGTACGATTGGTTACCACAACAGAATCTTCCCAAATACTCTTTAAGATCTGTTCGCGTGTAAACACCTTATTTGGTTTTGATGCCAATAAATACAATAACTCAAACTCTTTCTTTGCAAGAACAATCTTTTGTTCCCCTTTGTAAACTAAGAAAGAATCTCGATCAATGACCAAGTCGGCAATTTCAATTTTATCCTGAACAGAGGCATCTGACTCTTCGGAAGCATTTCTTCTTAAGATAGCATTGATGCGGCTCATTAAAGCACGCGGCTTAATTGGCTTTGCAATATAATCGTCTGCACCGACATGAAATCCTGCGATCTCCGAATACTCTTCGCTTCTAGCAGTCAAAAATACCATGAACGTACTTTTGAATTCAGGCATTGCGCGCATGATACGACAAGCTTCAATTCCATCCATCTTTGGCATCATCACATCCAAGATGATAAGATCAGGATTTACTTGTTTAGCAACGTTGATTGCCTCTTCCCCATTTTGCGCTGTAGAGACCTGATAACCTTCACGATTTAAGTTGAATGCAATTAAATCCAAGATATCCTTTTCGTCATCAACAATTAAAATCTTTTGTTTCGAAGAACTCATTTGTCTATTTTTTTTGCTAAATTATAAACAAAATGATAACAATCAGTTAATCTAGTGTTACCAAATTATTAAGTAATATAATATTTAACAATAACACATTGATTACTTAATTGTTTTCTTCAAAAATGCCTCCAGCTCCTCTCCACGCAAGTTCTTTGCTATAATAATTCCGTTCGGATCGAGAACATATGAGGTAGGCAACGCTTTCACACGGAAATCAATGACAACCGGTGAGCTCCAAGCCTTCAAATCTGACACATGTGTCCAAGTTAACTTGTCATCTTCGATAGCACGCATCCAGGAACCAGGATTATCATCAAATGAAACGGAGAGTATGTCAAAGCCTTTACCATGATAGGTATTGTACAACCTAACGAGATTAGGATTTTCCTGGCGACAGGGCATACACCATGAAGCCCAAAAATCCACCAAAGTATATTTCCCTTTAAAACTCGATAATTTAACTTCTTTGTTTGATGGTGTAAACGAAGTCAACTCAGGAGCAGGTTGCCCAATTGCCATTTTTTTCAGTTTTTGGGTCTCCTCTTTAAACTGTGTCACGTATCTGTTCTCCGTAAATTCATTTTTTATTTTATCTGCATAGGTAATGATTTCATTTTCGGCCACTTCAGGATCTAAGGTCGAGATTGCATAAAAACCTGCAAGATCATTGTGCTTATTTGAGAAATCGACTGCTTTTTTTGTATATGTACGCAATTCTTCTGCAAACTTTGCTTTATATTCAGCACGAATCTTTTCGATCTCAGCTGCTGTCGAATTGGCCGTTAGCTTTGAAAACACCGTCTGCAATGAATCCTGTAGATAGTCGCGATAATTTCGCTCTTTGGCAAAAGGCTGTATAGTCTTTGACAATTCAGAACCATCAACCTGGTAATCATTTACATCTTTATGCAAATCTGTCTTAAATGTAATCGTTTCCCCCGGAGAAGCAATTAAATCATACCGATTTTTACCGACACGCAAGGACAACAATCTGGACTGGCTAGCAGGTCGTACGAACTGAAATTTGTTATTATCGCCAAAGAACATAGAATCCAGCTTCGTATCGCCTTCATACAATGAAATAACTTTGATATTGCCAGGATTTTCGACATTTCCAGCGATGGTAAACTGTTCTTTATTTTGGCAACCCATCATCAAACCAACGATCCCTACTGCTAAAAAAACTGCCTTTTTCATCCGTTTATTTTTATTTGTTAAGTACCTATTCCCAATTACGCAAATGGCTTTGCTCTCTTTGATTCACGCTACATGTCACAGCTTAAAGAATCGTAAAAACGATCAGATTTATTCGGATCCTCCAAGGAAGAAGTCGAATAAATCTGATGGCTTCAATATTTAGGAAATAAAATCATCTATTTACATCCTAGTTTAGCTAAGTAGCCTGTTCAACTACCCCTAAAATTTATTTCAAGAAATCTATTGCTCGCTCAATGGCACCTTTTAATCCGGCGGCGTTCTTGCCTCCAGCTGTTGCGAAGAATGGCTGACCACCGCCACCACCTTGGATATCCTTAGCCAAATCACGCACAATATTACTTGCGTTCAACCCTTTTTCTTTGGCCAATTCGTCTGATATGACGACTGTTAAACTTGGCTTACCATCAAATTCAGCGCCGATAACCAGAAACAAGTTATTAACAGCCCCCTTTACCGCATAAGCCAAGGTTTTCACCGCCTCTGCACTCGGTAGATCGACGATTGTGGACAAGAAATTAATTTCGCCAACCTGTTGGATCTTTGCTTCCAGATCCGACTTTAACGCTAAGGATTTTTCCGTAATACTTTTCTCTACTTCTTTTTTCAAAGCGCCATTCTCATCGATGATTTTACCCAGTGCAGAAACAAAATCTTTCGGATTATTCATGAGCTCTTTCAGGTGGTGAACCAATTCGAAATGCTCACGGATAACAGCTGCAGAGCGAGTTCCAGTAATTGCTTCTATACGACGTACACCAGCTGCTACAGCAGATTCCGAAACGATTTTGAAAAACCCTATTTGACCGGTTGCACTGACATGTGTACCACCACACAATTCTTTAGAATATTGATCTTCGAAGGTGATTACACGAACAAAATCACCATACTTCTCACCAAATAGTGCTGTTACGCCCGAATCCAATGCTTGTTGATAAGGGACATTTCGTTCCTCCTTCAATGGAATATTTTCACGAATTTTGGCATTCACAATATCTTCCACCTGTTTGATCTCCTCTTCTGTCATTTTTGCAAAATGAGAGATATCAAAGCGCAAAATATCAGCGTTGACCAACGATCCCTTTTGATTCACGTGACTTCCCAACACCTGCTTAAGGGCAGCATGCAACAAATGGGTTGCGGAGTGATTGTTTTCAGTATCGATTCTTTTGGTTTTATCGACCTGTGCAACAAATGTTCCTTTTAATTCCAGCGGCAATTTGTTTGTAAAATGTACAAATAGACCGTTTTCCTTTTTCGTATCTGTGATATAAATCTTTTCTCCAGTTTCTTCGGAAACCAATTCTCCCGAGTCGCCTACCTGACCACCACCTTCGGCATAAAAAGGACTAACAGAAAGCACCAATTGGAATTGCTCTTTATTTTTCGCAACAACTTTACGGTATTTAATAACCTCAGTAACGGCAGTTAACGTATCATAGCCTACAAATTCAAATCCTTCTTCATCATTTACAACAACCCAATCACCCGTATCTATAGCAGTGGCAGCACGAGAACGGTCTTTCTGAATTTGAAGTGCCTGGTTGAAACCTTCCATATCAACCGTTAAACCTTTTTCGCGCGCTAGCAATTCCGTCAAATCGATCGGGAATCCATACGTATCGTATAACTCGAAAGCAAAATCTCCATTGATTACGGTATGGTCCTCCACGTAATTTTCAAAACGTTGGACGCCCGTAGATAAGGTTCTTAAGAATGAAACTTCCTCCTCTAAAATCACTTTCTGCACAAAATCCTGCTGCTGGATCAATTCGTCAAATACTCCGGCGAACTGAGCTGCCAATACAGGTACAAGTTCATTGATAAAAGGAGCCTTAAAGCCTAAAAATGTATACGCATAGCGTACTGCACGACGTAAAATACGACGGATCACGTAGCCAGCTTTATTGTTGGATGGCAGTTGACCATCGGAAATTGCAAAACTAACCGCACGAATATGATCAGACACTACCCGCATGGCAATATCAGACTTTTCATCTATACCATATTTTATACCTGATTTCTCAGCAATAAAATCAATGGTAGGCGTAAATACATCTGTATCATAATTGGAAGTCTTACCCTGTATACATCGCACCAAACGCTCAAAGCCCATTCCCGTATCCACATGTTTAGCTGGTAGCGACTGAAGTGAACCATCTTTCAATCGATTAAATTGCATGAAGACAAGGTTCCAGATCTCAATTACTTGCGGGTGGTCTGCGTTGACCAAACTCTGCCCTGAAGTCTGTACGCGCTCTTCTGTACTACGCATATCAAAATGGATTTCGGAACAAGGTCCACAAGGTCCTGTCTCGCCCATTTCCCAGAAATTATCTTTTTTGTTACCCAGGAGAATTCTATCTTCACCAATCCATTCTTTCCAGAAATCGAAAGCTTCCATATCACGTTCTAAGCCTTCCTTTGCATCCCCCTCAAAAATAGTGACGTATAAACGATCTTTGTCTAATTTATATACTTCTGTCAACAGCTCCCAAGCCCAAGCAATAGCTTCTTTCTTAAAGTAATCACCAAAGCTCCAATTTCCCAACATCTCAAACAACGTATGGTGGTAGGTATCGATCCCTACTTCTTCCAAATCATTGTGCTTTCCGGAAACACGCAAACAACGTTGCGTATCGGCAACACGCGGAAATTTGATGGGTGCTTCACCAAGAAACAAATCTTTGAATTGATTCATCCCCGCATTGGTAAACATTAATGTTGGGTCATTTTTTACAACTACTGGTGCTGAAGGTACTATCTGATGCCCTTTACTTTGAAAAAAGTCCAGAAAGGCTTGACGAATTTCTCTACTTGTCATTTAATTATCTAAAAATATGTGCAAACTTACTCAAAATTGGTAGGTTATGCAATGTAGAATTCCATATATTGACCTTGAAACGACTGTTTTCTCTAAACGACCAAAAATCAATATTGACTTTTCAAACAAAAAAATCAGGGGATAATATACAGACACACAGAGCCCACCCATTTTACAGGTGACAGAAATCACAAACTAACATTAAATACAACATTTTAAAAGTGTTATTCGTTATTCATATTTGTCTAAAGCTCGTCAAATTCTATACGTAATACAACAAAAACTATTTGACTTAAGGTCATTCACAATTACATTTGTTTTATTACATTTGATAGTAAAATAGGGAATCTAGAACACTTTCACGCACATTCCCTAAATGCAAAATAAATAAGATTAGATTTTGTAGATTAAATTCCTTCTAATGAAAAAAAACATTCTACTACCGGTAGATTTTTCGGCTCATTCTAATAATGCTGTAAATTACGCTGTGGACCTTGCTCTCGAAAAGGGGTATTCACTCCATCTTTACCACAATTATACCTCGGCTTCCGCTGTATTTGAAGACGAAAATGGCCGTAATGAGACTAATTCTCCAACATTCAAAGCTGATATCCTTATTAAAAATCTGGCAGAATCCATAAAATTACAACATCCTGCACTTGAAATAACCACCCAATGTGAGCGTGGTATGATTACAGAAACACTACCGGAACTTGCCACTCCTGATCGATTTGATTTTGTTATCATGGGGACTAAAGGCATCACCAATGACGATAGCCAACTCATTGGTAGCACGACCTATGTCATTAGCAAAAAAGCTAAAATACCTGTCTTAGCCATCCCAACAGAAGCGTCCTTTACACCTATTGACAAAGTTGGCTTACTGTCTAATTTTAAAGAAGAAGAGGTACAGACCGTACAAGATTTTGTCAACATCATCGGCAAAGACTTTGAACTAAAACTTATGCATGTTCACTACGATCATTCATCAGAAAACAGAATCGAAGACAAGCTTGAAGTATGGAAATATAAGATCAAAAAATATATTGGTGTGACCAATATTGCTATTGAAGTGGATTCAATACAAGGTGACATTGAGGACTTAGATACGGTCCCGGAAGTGATTAATGAGATGATCCATGAGGAAAAGATCAACATATTATTGGTGACACGATCGAGGAAATCGTTCTTTGAACGTGTTTTTACGCGTTCCGTTGCAAAAGCATTATTTAGTCACCCCTTAGTTCCAATATTTTTTACTAAAGCATAACCTTATAGCCATGTCTAAACTATTAATACCAGTAGATTATTCCGAAAACGCACGAGTTGCCGCATTTTATGCAGCTCAAATTGCAACGACAACAAATGATGAGATTACACTCTTTCATTCGTTCACTTCGCATATCAACAAATTTGCAAATGCGAAGCATTTAGTAGACCCAACCGAGGGAGAAGCTCGCCTTCAGATGGAAAAACTTGTAGCCGAACTTCTACAGGAATATCCTTCGCTTAAAATTTCTACCTTATTTGCCAACGGTATTTTGGCTGAAACACTGGATAAGCAAGAGATAAAAGAGGTCTATCAAACGGTGATTATGGGTACAAAAGGAGTGACCGGACTTGAATCTGTATTGATTGGAAGCAATACATATGATGTCATTAAAGAGTCAAAGATCCCTGTTCTAGCCATCCCAAAAAACGCGATAAAATTCAAAAATGACAACATCGCACTATTGACAAATTTCAAACCCGGTGAACTTGAAGTGCTTAAACAAGCAATACCATTGTATGGGAAAAATTTCCATTTACAGCTCATACATATCAATAAAAACGAACTAGAAATCAATATATTAGGAGAAAAACTTGAAAACTGGATTGAACAGATTATTGCTGAAACTGGTATCGAGGATATTTCCTATATCATCAAGTCGCCAAGTTATTTTGCAGGTTCTCGAGAGAATATTGCTAACGGTATCCATACCATTATCCGGGATGAAGATATCGATGTTATTTTGATCACAAAAAGCAGAAAGACTTTTTTCCAAAACATTTTTACAGAAAATATTGTTAAGCATCTGGCTTTTGAAATTGAGGTGCCAAACTTTTTTGGGCGAGTAGAGTAACCAAATAATTTTTGGCAAATTTATTGCAAGAGTGTTCAGTGAGTTAATTTAACAACAGTATTATAGTAGATAATTTTACAAACACGCATTATGAAAATTAGCCTTAAAAAATCAGGATTACTTGTTGCGGCAGGAATTTTATCCACCGCATCCTTTGCGCAAAGCACAAAAGAAGCATCTATTGAAGGCACAACACCGTTTGGTTCAGCAACACAATATAGAACCTGGTCTATCGGTGTAGGAGCCGGCGTAACAAGCTTGCAAAATATCGCCAAATTTAACAACGGTGGTTATGATAAACTGGATTGGAATCTAGGGTATAGTGCTTATATCAAGAAACAGATCTCACCATCGTTCGGATTAAAAGCAACTTATTTTGGCGGAAAGACAGCTGGTTATGATAACAGTGACAAGCAAACTGGATTCGAAACCAAAACTCCTTGGTCAGTTGCCTTATCTGGTGAGTTTTTAGCAGCCAACACGAATTGGAGATTTTTCAATAGTTTTATTAAACCTTATGCATCGATTGGTGTTGGGGTAATGAACGCTGAAACTGCTGCAATCGCTGGTGGTAACAAAGGTGAATATGGAGATTCCTATTCCAAAATCTTTGTACCGGCAGATTTTGGTTTAAAATTCGCTGTTGCCAAAGGCATCAACTTTGAATTGGGGTACCAATTGAATTGGGCGAACCAACGATTTGACAATCGTTACAATACAACTCCGCCACAACAATACAAAAATGACTTATTTACTTACGCACATGCCGGCTTAGAATTCGCATTGGGCAGCAGCAGCAAGCCTGCATTGAATAATTCGAATCCTGTCGCAACCCTTGTGAATGACTATACCGTAAAATACGATGATCTGAAAGCTCAAAATGATGCATTGAATGCTAAAAACCAAGCTTTGCAAGGTCAATTAGATGGTCTAAACAATGATCTAAAAGATGACGACGGTGATGGTGTTGCCAACAAATATGATAAATGTCCGGGTACACCTTCAGGTGTTCAGGTGGACGGATCAGGTTGTCCAATTGTTGTGAAAAACGAAACCAAAGTTGTTGAAAAAGTTGTGGTTACTGACGCAGATCGAAAAGTTGTTGCTGAAGCGATCAAAAACTTAGAATTCGATTTAGGTAAAGCAACGATTCGCTCCACTTCGTATGCAACATTGAATAAAGTTGCTGCATTATTGATCGAGAAGAATTTTAGTTTAAAACTCGCAGGTCACACCGACAATACAGGTTCACGCGAATTAAATATGCGTTTATCTAAAGAGCGTGCAGAGTCTGTAAAAGCATATTTAGTATCTCAGGGTGCTAATGCGTCGCGTATTGAAGCAACTGGATATGGTCCAGACCAACCAATTGCATCCAATAAAAATGCAGCGGGCCGCCAACAGAATCGCCGTGTTGAATTTACACTTTACTAATAACTAACAAATTACACTAATAAAAAGGTGTTTTTTAAACAGAAACACCTTTTTATTTACCAAATGTCATATTTCAACTACAAACCTATCGTGAATTTAATTTTTAACTTATTACTTTTGCATCGGTTTATACAAACACAAATTATATGAAACTAAAATTACAATTAGTACTTGCTCTAGCATCAGCGGGCTTATTTGCCAATAATGCAATTGCTCAAAATGCAAAGGTATCATCCATTGAGGGAACAACTCCATTTGGACCAGCTACACAATACAGAACATGGTCTATTGGTGTCGGTGCCGGAGTGACAAACCAAACTAACATTGCTGGTTTTAATCGTGAAGGATACGATGACTTAGCATGGAACTTGGGGTATAGTGCTTATATTAAAAAGCAAATCTCTCCTTCTTTCGGCATTAAAGCGAGTTACTTTGGCGGTAAAACAGGTGGTGCATTTAAAGATGGATCACAATCTTTTGAGGCTAAAACACCATGGTCTGCTGCATTGTCAGGAGAATTCCAAGCGGCTAATACGAACTGGAGATTCTTCAACAGTTTTATCAAGCCTTATGCATCTATCGGTGTTGGGGTGATGAACAGCAAAACTACGTTGACAACAGGATCAACTTCCCAAGAAGCGGATGGTATTTCTAAAATTTACGTACCATTGGACATGGGACTTAAATTTGCTGTTGCCAAAGGGATCAACTTCGAGTTGGGTTATCAGTTAAATTGGGTTAACCAAAACTTTGACGGTATTCAAGGTGGCCAATATAAGAATGACTTGTTTACTTACATCCATGGTGGCTTAGAATTTGCACTGGGTAATGGTAGCAAACCTGCTTTGAACAATTCAAATCCTGTCGCGACCTTAGTAAACGACTACACATTGAAATACGATGATCTTAAAGCACAAAATGATGCTTTAAATGCTAAAAACCAAGCACTACAAAATCAATTGGACGGGCTAAACAGTGACCTGAAAGATGATGATGGTGATGGTGTAGCTAACAAATATGACAAATGCCCAGGCACACCTTCAGGTGTTCAGGTAGACGGTGCAGGATGTCCAATTGTTGTTAAAAACGAAACAAGAGTGGTTGAAAAGGTTGTTGTAACAGAGGCTGACCGAAAAGTTGTTGCTGACGCAATCAAAAACTTGGAGTTCGATTTAGGAAAAGCAACCATACGTCCTACGTCATACGCGACATTGAATAAAGTAGCTGAACTGTTAATCGAGAAAAACTTCAGTTTAAAATTAGCAGGTCATACGGACAATACAGGTTCTCGTGAATTGAACATGCGTTTATCAAAAGAACGTGCTGAATCGGTGAAAGCCTATTTGGTATCTCAGGGTGCTAATGCATCGCGTATTGAAGCGACAGGTTATGGTCCTGACCAACCGATCGCATCAAACAAAACCGCTGATGGTCGTCAACAAAACCGTCGCGTAGAGTTCACGCTTTATTAATCGATATTTTTTGATCTATACAAGCCAAAGGCATCACTTCACGGTGATGCCTTTTTTATTACTCCTTTTCTTATCGAAATCTTATTCGTTGGTAAGGTAAACGTAAAAAGCTCTCCCTATTTAAAGTAAATAAACATTTGAGCAACAAAAAGATAACTTCCGAACAAACAACATAATACGTATTTTTAATAAAGCAAAATTAAAAAAATGCGTAGACCCCATGCTCTTGTGTTGACTTTCTTTTCGTTAATCTTTTCCTCTTGTGAAAAGGATCCACCACTGAAGGAACCAGGATCAAATGAAGCGATCAATGAATGGACAATGGCACAAATGCGGCACTATTATTACTGGAACGATCAAATCACACAAACAAATGATTACCAACAATCTCCAGACCTATTTTTCAAAAGCATCTTATTTCCAGATGACCATTATTCAAGCATATTACAGACACTTAACAGCGACACCTATGGCAATACCCTGACGAACACTTTTGGGTTCGATATGGTACAACTCCAAACAACCGGTAAAACCATCCAACTGATCACCCAGGTTGTTCCCTTCAGCGAAGGGGATTTAATGGGACTCAAACGGGGAGACAGCATAAGCCACATCAACAACGAGCCTTTCGACCACAGCAACCTGAAATCGCTACTAAGCAAATCTTTGCTTTTGCCGGCAGTGCATTTGACGCGAAACGATGGCAAAATATTTCATCTGCCTGCTTCTTATATTTCGCAGCCCGTCCTCTATACCGCTAAACTCATCTCCTCCTCCCCCACGGTAGGCTATATGTTTTTAAGTCAATTTGACTTTAGTGGGGCATATTCATTATTGGAAGCGGTCCAAAATTTCAAGTCCCAACAGATACAAGAACTTATTGTCGATTTACGTTATAACCCCGGTGGACAGGTTGCTTTCACCTCATTTTGCGCACTCTTATTGGCAGACATCAAGGAAAACGACATTTTTGCCAAATACCAAGGCAACAAAAATATCAAAAATAGAGAAGACAGCTTCGCAGCAGCACTGCAAGGTCAGCCCGATGGCTATTCATTTTCAGCAAAAGATGTTCTAAAACAAGGTTTACATTTAAAAAGAATTTATATCCTCACAGGGCCAAACACGGCCTCTGCGTCTGAAATGTTAATCAATGGATTGAAGCCTTATATAGATATCATTCAAGTCGGCGATAAAACCTATGGAAAAGATATGGCATCGACCACGCTATCTACACCTGAGGAAATTCATGGCACTGAACGTGCTTGGCATTTGATTCCCATGATCTATAAAATATACAATAAAATGGGACAAGGAGGTTATAGCAACGGAATTACTCCTTCTATCAAGATCGACGAGTTTGCCTTTTTACCGTTGCCCCCAATAGGTGACACCAGAGATCCATTGATCCGGGAAGTGTTACGAACAATTAGCGATAAAAACACCAGAGTCAAGGGCACTGTCAATACAACAGAAAAGACGAACATTTTATCCCCAAAATATAGAGGAAGTACGTATCAGGTAATACCCATCGAAGTAAGTACAGCGGATAAGACCGGAAAATAATTTTATCAGTGTGCACAAGAATTTAATGAGGTGATGATCATACGTAGATCGGCTCCAATCTGTCCATTTTTGGCTAATTTGCGAAGAGAAGGAGACAAAATTTTCGAACGAATGGTTCGTTCCTTCGATTCATAGTCCTGCACGATGTCTTCCAGCTGCTGCAACAGTTCCAAATATTGCCGATAAAGTTCATTCAGCTCCGCCATTTCATTCCGTAAGGCTAACAGCGCAGCCGCATCAACGGAACGATCTACATCTCCCTGAATTTTCAGGGAGATAGCAAATAAATTGCGATGTTTTATAGCATTGATGCCTTTCATAGTGACTATTTTTTTGAATTAATGGCTTACCATTGATATAAGTGTTGACGGGTATCTGTGCTTGTTTTGTAATGCGTTTTATTTCTGTAGCCAGATATTATCCAAACCATAGCCTATCCCTCCAATTTCTGAGAATGCATCAACATCAAAATATGCATCGGATTCTTTTTGAGGGAGATATACAATACCGATATCTACCGAAAAATTAAAAAACAAAAAGACTTTTTGTCCATCTTTAAGAATCGGTTTTAAATCCTTATCTAATACCTGCGCCTTTGGCACAAAAGTAGCGTCAATCGGTATTTTGATAAATTCTTCGGGAATTTTATCTGATATCAAGTCGGTAATCAGGATTGGATTTTCGTCATACTTGACCATATCCATTCCCCAACTTTCATCATAGACAGGCTTACCTTGATAAACCGCCAATCGAATTGGCTCACCATTAGGTGAAATTGTTTTATTATAATTTAAGATCTTTACTTGCCTCACACCCGGAATCGATTCGACATCATCTCCTAAGGGATTTGGCCCGACAACGAGTGACGGATCAATGGGACTTTTACTATGTACACCAAAGGTGTTTAATCCTGATTTGAGCGGAAGCCGTTGCTCCAGGACGACCTGATCATTACTATTATATGCAACGACCGATGAAGAATCGGCATCTTTATTTCGTAGAAAAATAAAATTAGCATCGCTTGGATTAGCAACTTTTCCATCTATCGTTACTCTTTTTACATCCACCGACGCAGTGCTATAGGATCTAAAAGCAATCCGGGCTAGTTCTTCAGTTTCTACAATAGGTTCACCTTTTTGACACGAAGACAATAGCGATCCAACCCAAAGGGCTATAAAACAGAGAAATAATTTTTTAATCATCTATAAAGGATAAAGAAGTGAGCCATTGCATGGCTCACTCAATTAAATAATCAATGTTAATAAGTTTTTGGAGCAAATTGAGTCCAGTTTGCAGTCCAAGGAGCAGTTGTCGGATGAAATGCACCTTTATAAGTTGTACTTCCATCACCATATGCAGGTGAAGTTGACAATGGTCTTAAAAAAGCAGGATTAAATGTAGATGTTGTTGGATAAAAAATATTTCCAGCTCCTGCTAAATTCAAATATGTCGTTGCATCTGTTGACACATTTGTTTGGTTTCCTGTTGGTGTTGCACCACTGAATGCCGCAGTATAAGCATGTACAACATTACCTGTAAAAGTACCTGTTGCACCATCCTGAAATGCTGCACCTGTTGCATAACCAGCGATAATCGAATTTTGAATATCATACTGTGAAGCTCTTCTCCAACGGTTACCAAATTTCAGTTTTGTACCAGCAACAGTAGCATCCTTAATTCCCAGGAATGTAAAATTTTTCAATACTGGGCGAGTCTTAGGTGTCGCTGCATATGGCGCTGTACCTTCGTTATCCGATTCCAAACCGTTTGAATCCGAGCTACCACTTGATGTGCTATTTGTTGAATTAGGATCCTTTAGTGATAAGGCATACTGAATTGTTCCGGTGTATCCATGATCGAAATCAAAGTCATCATCGTCATTCGATAAGGCTACCAGGTATTTCGCATTTACAGTACCGCCAAAGAACTCAAAACCATCATCTTTACCCCAAGATACCTGAATATTTTCCAAGGTGGTACCAGTACCAACACCACCTAAAGTTAGTCCGTTGATCTCATTGTCAGCAGTTAAGTTGTAACCTGCAAATTCAATACGTACATATTTCAATGAGCCTGAATTATCTGCAGCGTTTGTACCTCCATAAGTAACATCTACACCCACAGGTTGAGGAATCCCTTCGATTCTCCGTGTGGCAGCTTGATTAGTAGTTGCACTACCCAACAATACGACACCTCCGAAATCACCAGGGTTACGAGATCCTGCCGCATTTGGAGAAGTGAATACGATTGGTGCTGAAGCAGTACCGTTAGCGATTAATTTCGCTGTTTTAGGTACAACCAAAACGCCTTTGATATTTTGAGTTATTCCGGTGATTTGGTCATTGTATGCTTTAGTTACACCAGAAGTAATGTAAGTACCCGCTTGAATCGTCAATGTCGCACCCGGTTTTACGAAAGCAACTCCATCAATTTTCCATACGGTATCTGCAGAAAGCGTAGTTTTAGTAATAATACCGGCAGCATCTGTTGGGATCGTTGCCTGAGGTTTGTTTGGCAAACCAGCATTCAAATCTGAATTAGGTCCTACGTTGTCTTTGTTACAAGAAGCTAATGCGATTGCGCATACGCTTGCTACTGTTAAGATTTTTTTCATTTTGTGTTAAATAATTACTAGTTTTGCCATCACAAGATCATTTTTTAGACTATGCATCCCTATGGGATAGCATTTCATAAGGTTGCATAGTTGTTTTCAATCACCCGTTTTCTGTATTTTTCTATTTTCCTTCCCTGTTGTGCGACTTGGACAAGCCCGGAACTCTTTTACATTATTTAGGAGTGATATGAAACTGCCTCGCGCAGGTATTTTTTTTACTTTTAAATTCTTTTAATAAGTTTTTGGTGCGAATTGAGTCCAACCAACAGTCCACGGAGGTTGAAGGATGAAATGCACCTTTGTATGTAGTACTACCGTCACCGTACGCAGGTGAAGTTCATTTCTTTAATTGATTTAGAACTTATTTTTTAAAAATTATAGGTAACTGAAAGATTAAATCTTCTTCCATCTTTTTTACGATAGGTTATTATATCCCCATCCGCTTTATTATATTTATTATCTCCTTTTACTTTTGTGGTAACATAGTCACCTGTCTGCGGATCATTGGCAGTCGTAAATCCTTCAGTATTTTCATAATAGCGGGTCCAATCATCAAGCAGATTAGCCAAATTAAGTTTTACTTCCATTTTTTTATTTAAAAAACGCGCATAAAATTGTGCATCCAACTGCTTTGGTGCCAATTCATATTCAACTGCTGAAAGGTTAAAATTTCCGATATTTGTCCGGTACCCCCTATGGTTATAACTTGTCGTAATTCCGAAATAATTGCCCCAATAACCAAATCCTAGGTTTAACAACCATGGCGATTGTCCCATCAAAGGTCTATCTTGCCCCGGATAACGCGACTGGCGACGTTTAGGTCCATCGGGTGTGGCGCCATCAATAGTTTCCCAATGGGATAACACATTGACTTTAGATTTCAAAAGCGTGCCATTAGCTGATACAAATAGATCTTTTAGCCATTCCTGATCACCTATAAATGCAAAGTTTTTTCGAATTTCCAATTCTAGCCCTAAATTCTTTGCAGATTCCATATTTGCAAAAGTATAATTCCGCTTATCGTCTCCCCGATGTACTAGCTCTATTGGCTTGTCTAAATACTTATAATAGCCCGTTAGGGATATTATTTCACCTGAAGACGGGTACCATTCAAAACGCATATCCAAATTATCAATCAAAGTACTCTGCACTTGTTCGCCCGATACATAACCGTCTAATTCAAAATCATACATCGCAAACATACCTACCTCTCTAAAATCCGGACGAATTACTGTACGCGCATAACTTCCTCGAATATTGAATGTATTAGTTAAGTTAAACGTGGCATTAATAGATGGTAAAAACCGCCAGTTATTTTCTTTTACACCAAGTTCATAGGCTTCAGCACCATTTGTATCCCCCTTTTGATACTTTCTTTTATACAGCTCCTCCTGTCTACTATTAAGATTAAAATATTCAGCCCTTACACCGTACACCAACCGCAATTTTTGCCATAGCTTTTGATCAGCCATTAAGAAAAGTGCATGGGAACTCATTTTTCCATTATAATACCTGCCGCCAAGACCTTCGGCATAATAGTATGCTTGCCCATCTCCATTTCCAATATTTTCGTTTGAAAATAGTCTATCATAACTCGACTCAATTGGAGGAGCAGGTACGCTAACATTGCCAACCAAGGTCGATCGTGTCATAGGTAAAAATTTAAACAAATCCAATGTTCTTTTTTTGACCCAAGCCTGATAACCTAATTTGACAAGAGTTGATACTCCTGTCCCGCGTTGAAATTTCCGAGAAAATGCAGCGCTCCAATTATAATCGGTCTCATCTATACTAGTCCACATTCGCCAATCAGTTACCGCCCCTTTATTAGAAAATCCAGCAGTTGTCAATAAATTAGGTGTTTGAAAATAGGGTTGATCATCTATCGTGGTCGTTATTCTATAGGAGAGCTTTCGTTCATCTAAAATTTGCTGTTTAATCTTATTGATGGTAAACATTCCCTCCGCTTTTACCTGCCAGGGCATCTGATACTCTCCGATCAACTGATGTTGCTGCAACGACATCGCTTCAGGTAATTGATACGTAAGCCTATTTGCTTTTTTATCAGGGTCAGTGTATACTTTTCGAATACTTTCATTGTAATTATTTGCATACGTACGTGCATACATATTTCGTAAAGAAACTTTAAATCCATCCGCTTGATACCCCATATTTGCAACCAATCCAGCGTTACTGTTAAAGCGATAAGAGGTGCCGGCACCGTTGTCTCCGATACCGGTACTATCTATATAGTGCGTTCCAATTAATGCAGACCCCCTCGTATTATTAAACGCTACAATATTCTGCTCGTTTCTAAAGTTTACCGAAGCAGCAAAGCCGAATCGATTTCCGTTATTTAACTGATACAAGCGACCAAGCGAAAAACGCATATTCTGATTAGGGAGAGCTTTATATTTATATTGCTTCATTGCGTCACTGTTAAAGCGTTTGGATTGTGCGATAGCGTCCAAATCGTTGTACTTCACGGCATCGCCAAATTCAGTTGGATTTAAAGGGGTATTATTTAATTCCTCGTCTGTCAAAATATAACCCGGAGGCGCATCTAATAGTAAAGACCTGCTATTCCATTGCCAGGTTTTTATTCCATCGGGCATTTTTGACGATTTGTCAAAGAAACCGAAATATTCACTTGTATGTCGTTTTCCAAGTCGGTAAAAATTTTTTCCCAAAGTTTGACTATTACTTCCTGATCCAATTTGTATTGTTGTAAAATTCTCTTCTGGAATATCTATCGTATTCACCGAAACCTGTCCGCCCGAAAATTCAGCGGATACATCCGGTGTTGCCGTTTTATTGACCACCACCGAGCTCACCATTTCTGTCGGTATAATATCAAAGGAAAAATCCCGTCTATTCTGCGAAGTACTCGGAATCACCACACCGTCCAACATGGCCTGATTGTAGCGGTCGGACATCCCCCGCACAATAACGTTCCGGTTATTAACAGTGGTCAATCCGGTAACACGTTTTAAAACCTGCCCCATATCATTGTCCGGTGTACGGGCGATCTGTTCGGCGGATATTCCGTCCGTCACCGACGCTGCGTTTTTTTGCGCCGCATAAAGACCGGCTACGGAAGCTTTTTTAAACGATACATTGACAACTGCCGTCTCTAGCGCATTTACCTGCGTCTTCATGGCAATGTTTAACCCTGTCCGTTGTCCGGCCTCTATTTTGACCCCTTCAACACGTTGGGTCTTGTAAGAGAGGTAACTGACTTCCAATATGTAGGTTCCCGGTTCAGCATTCAAAAGATAGCTCCCATCGATACCGCTCTGTGTTGATTTATTGGTACCGATCAGTTTGATGCTGGCATTAGCCAAAGGTTGACCGCGATCATCAATAACTTTACCTGAAATATACCCATTCTGCTGTACCGGTTTTTCGACTAATGTAATATAGACACTGTTGTCATGAGCCATCAGGTCAGTCTCCCTGAGCAGATAACGCATGACATCGCGGACACTATTACTTTTAAAAATTTTGGCATTTACCTTTTTCTCTGCCAGATTATATTTCGCTGCATCGAAAGCGATATGTATATTTTGGGATTCCAAACGTTCGAAAGCCGCCGGAATATTAGATTCACTAAAAGAAACTGTAATCTTTTTATCGAGTAACTGCCCGTATGCGCCCGAAGCTAAGAGCATTTCGGCCGACACGATCGAAAGAAATAGACCTACCAACGATGTCCTTATCATAAACTTAATATCGTTTTGCGTAACGTATTGCTTAAATTTCATAAATTTGTATGTGTATATAATATCTCTTAAGTTGTTGTATATGTTATTTATACCATCTCCAAATGGTACATGACGCAGAGTTGACGATGGCCGTCGTCAGCTCTCTTTTTTTTATCCCCGAATTAGTAAATATGCACTATCCTGCCCTCCTTCCTTGATTTGTTGTGATGAATTGCTTTGATACTTTCCAGGGTTGCCGTCCAGGACAGCTGCTTTGATATCGGCATACTATACCGTTGTTGAGCAATCCGCTGATCGTCAGTTTTAATATCCACATCATAGATACTTTTGACCGCCAGTGCCAATTCTGCAAAACTGCTTTGCTTAAGATAAACTCTTCCCTCAATCCAGCTATTCCGTGTCGTCAGATCAAAAGTCTCCTGATGACTATTGTGGTTATTTTTGGTATAACGGATCTGTTCACCGCGGGTCAGTACACCCAGCGGATTGTTATTGGCAGTAACCTGCACTTTACCTGTAAATACGGACACCGATATATCATCCAATTCCGCATAGTTTTTCACGGTAAAGGAGGTCCCCAGCACCCTTGTCTGTATTTGTCGGGCATTCACCACAAAAGCTTTTGAGGAATCTTTCTTAATCTCAAAATAGGCCTCTCCAGCCATAAGCTCCACAACTCGATCACGCCTATTGTAAGAGACGGTATCCAATTTAATTTTGGAATATGCGTTCATTACAACGGTTGATCCGTCGGCCAAAAATATCCGCTTACGTTGTGAGGCCCCTGTTTCAAAAATCCGGTAACCAGGTTTTAAATTCGCTTCTCTTTGGGAGAAATTCAGATCATGCTGTTTTGTCCAAAATAAAACGCCAACACATAACAGTAGACTTGCCGCAACCGCTCCGCTCCAGTAGATTATGCTCCGACCCACTGATTTTTTAGACGCAGTACTTCCAATACGTTGCTGTATATTATTCCATAATCGAACCTCATCTACCTCCCCTTCAGAAAGTTCTTCCCGATCAAGCGTATCATACCAGCGATCAATCAGGGTCCTCTCAGCCTTGTTCGCATTATTATGCTGGTATCTATAGATTAAGGATTCAAAAATTTTTCTTTTCACTTTTTATGCCTGCTGTTTATATACAAGTCCGCAAAAAAGCCCCAAAGTACTTCAAGAAATAGTTAATGTTGTATGAAAGAATTGTTAAAGGATCAAAGTTCAGAAAATAGGAATGTGGCAAGGTGGGTAAGCTACTTAGTGAGCTCGTCTATCATAAAGACCAAAAGAAGGCTAAAACTACCGTTTTGAACATGTTGATAGCCCAAAATAGCTTTCCGTAGTCGTTTGGATGCTTCCGTAAGATTATTTTTGACCGTTTGCTCAGACAGCCCCATACGCATGGCTATCTCTCGAATGGATAAATGTTCCCATTTTAATAAAAGCGCTTGCCGCATATTCTGTGGCATAATTTCCAGCTCTTCCTCCAACAACTTCTCAAGGGCTAAATACGTGTTGAGATCCTCTGGGTGTTGCTGCACATAGTCGAATATATGCTTACTCCAGTGCTCCAACAATCTGTCTTTGGCTTTATTGGAATTAAAAAAGTCTATAATTTTATATTTGAGCATTCCTTTCAAATAGGCCTGGAGGTTCATTTGGATGTCGATTGTATGCCGCCTTTCCCAAAACTGCACAAACAGCTCCTGTAGAATATCCTCCACATCCTGTCGGTCTAGGATCCGACGGGCAGCGTGCTGATAAAGATCTTTCCAGCAATAGCGATACAATTCCTCATAAGCAGAAGTATCGTTAAACTCTTTAATAGCTTGTAGCCAACGCTGATGTACAACTGGTCCTTGATTCATGCTAATACCAAAATTAAGGTTGAAATATTAAGTTTCTATTAATAAATGAATAAAGAAACTGTAGGTATATAAAATAGTTTCACATTCGAAATAATACTTTTCAAAGTGAGCTAAATCTATATAACAGCGCTCAATTTATTATCACCTGGTATAAAAGAATCAGATTCCCTTAAAAATCAATTATTTAAATTATTTGTTTATTCCAATATTATTCTTATCTTTGCATCGCCTTAGGCAATAGTGCCTATTGTATAAAATATTTCATGAACCCATTTTTAGAACTGGGAATCCGTGAGGAAGTTGTTAATGCCATCTCAGAATTAGGTTTCGAAAAACCTTCTGAAATTCAGGAAAAAGCCATTCCTGTTTTATTGACTGGTAACGACGATTTTGTCGGATTAGCCCAAACTGGCACAGGAAAGACCGCGGCATTTGGTCTTCCATTATTAGAGCAATTAGACTTTTCTCAAAAACACCCACAGGCATTAATCCTTTGCCCTACTCGGGAATTATGTTTACAAATCTCAAAAGATTTAGAAAAATTTGCTAAATACGTTGACAACGTACATGTTGTTGCTGTATATGGAGGTGCAAATATCTCAGACCAGCTACGTCAAATTAGACGTGGAGTGCAAATTGTAGTAGCGACCCCAGGTCGTATGTTGGATATCATCGGCAGAAATGCGATTGATTTTTCAAATGTAAAATATGTTGTATTGGATGAAGCGGATGAGATGCTCAATATGGGCTTCAAAGAAGACATCAACAACATTTTGTCAGAAACTCCTGACGAGAAAAAAACTTGGTTATTTTCGGCGACAATGCCTTCTGAGGTACGTCGTATCGCAAAGAATTATATGACCGATCCAGTTGAGCTTACTGTAGGAACAAAAAACACCGGTAACGCCAACATTGAACACCACTATTATTTGATCAAAGCAAAAGATAAATATGCTGCGTTCAAACGTATTGTGGATTCAAACCCTGATATCTTTGGTATCGTATTTTGTCGTACAAAAATCGAAACACAGGATATCGCTGAAGCGTTGATCAAAGATGGTTACAATGCGGATTCACTGCATGGTGATTTGTCCCAACAACAACGTGATAAAGTAATGAAACGTTACCGTGACCGTAGTTTACAATTGTTGATCGCAACAGACGTAGCCGCTCGTGGTATTGATGTAAGTGATGTAACTCACGTTATCAACTTCTCTTTACCTGATGAAACAGAAAACTATACACACCGTTCAGGCCGTACAGCCCGTGCAGGTAAAACTGGTATTTCGCTTTCTTTGGTAAACGTAAAAGAGCTAAGCAAAATCCGTCATCTTGAAAAGATCATCGGTAAACCTTTTGAGAAAAAACAAGTACCTCAAGGTGCTGAAGTTTGCGAAAAACAATTATTTTCTATCGTTAAAAAGATTGAAAACGTTGAAGTAAACGATGAACAAATCAGCCCATTCTTGCCTGCAATTATGGAAAATTTGGAATCACTTTCAAAAGAAGATATCATCAAAAGATTCGCTTCTCTTGAGTTCAACCGTTTTTTGGATTATTACAAAAATGCACCTGATTTAAATATCGAAGCGCGTGATGGTGGTCGTGAAGACCGCGGTGATAGACGTGATGGTCGTTCACGTGAAGGTTCAAAAGGCTACACGCGTTTATTTATGAACTTAGGTTCAGTAGATGAATTCTCTCGTGGAGATATGTTGGGCTTCATCTGTAACAATGCGAATATTTCAGGAAAATCAATCGGTAAAATTGATTTGAAAGGCGTGTTCACATTCTTCGAAGTTCAAGATGCAGAAGTAGAAAAAGTATTCCAAGGATTCCAAGGTGTAGATTACAACGGTCGTCAAGTACGTATCGAAGTATCTGGTGAAGCTAGAGGAGAAGGTCGTAGCGACCGTGGCGGAAGAAGCCGTGGTGGTGATCGTGGCGGAAGACGTGAAGGTGGATACCGTGGTGGTGATCGCGGTGGAAGACGTGAAGGTGGATATGGTGGCGGCGAACGCAGCGGAAGACGTGAAGGCGGATTCAGTGGTGAGCGTCGTGATCGTGGTGAGCGTAGCAGCAATGGCGGTGGCTTCCGTGATTTCTCTGGAAAACGTAAAGAATCAAAAAGCAAATACTAGTCATTAGTATTTAAAATAAGAGTTTAAAGACTCTGGTATAAAAGCACGTAGCTTGATTTACCAGAGTCTTTTCTTTTATATCCCCTTCTAACAATAGAGGCACTAATATCTCCTGCCAATATAATAGTCTCTATAAAAAAGCTTAAATTAGCTGTATTATACGAACTGGACTTCTAACATGCCAATAGTAGCAACAAGATTATTTGATTTAGCATACCTGCAATATAATATTGCTCCGGATTTCCCGATGTTTTCTTTCAAAAAAGGTAACGAATGGGTAAAAGTAAGCAATACTTATTTTATTGAACAGGTCAACGAGACATCTAAAGGTTTGATCGCATTAGGGGTTCAGCCGGGAGAGAAAGTAGCATTAATTAGTGAGAACCGCATCGAGTGGAATATCCTTGATTTTGCTATTCAACAAATTGGAGCTGTAGTAGTCGCCATTTACCCTAATATTTCGACCTTAGATTACACATATATCTTCAATCATGCCGAAATCAGGAAGTGTATTGTCAGTTCAAAGACACTATACACAAAGATATTAACGATACAAGATGATTGTCCGCAACTAAATGCTATTTACAGTCTAGACAAAGAGGATGGTTTAAACCATTGGCATGACTTCGTCTCCAAGGGTGAGATCATTACAGATGAAACGCTAAACCAACTACGTGATGGTATAAAAACCGATACATTGGCATCCATCATTTACACCTCTGGCACAACAGGAAATCCCAAAGGTGTTATGTTGTCTCATAAAAATTTATTGGCAGATACGTTGAGTAGTGAATATTCCTTTCCTGTCGAACGAGGTGATCGTGCCCTCTCCTTTCTTCCAGTTTGTCATGCCTATGAACGCGTATTCCAATATGTATATATGTACAAAGGTTTGACAATCTTCTTTGCTCAATCGATGGATACGATAGGTGAAGATTTTAAATCCGTTAAACCGCATATTTTTTCCGCTGTACCTCGTGTATTGGAGAAAGTTTATGAAAAGATTATGGCTACAGGAGAGCAGCTAACAGGAGTCAAGCGTAAGCTATTCTTCTGGTTCTTGAGCATCGGCGAACAATACAAACTGGAGGGACGTACATGGTGGTATGACCTTCAACTGAACATTGCCCGTAAATTAGTTTTTTCAAAATGGCGCGAAGCATTAGGTGGCGACATCAAAGGGATTGCCTCCGGGAGTGCTGCTTTACAGGAAAGATTAATCCGTCTGTATATGGCAGCAGGAATTCCAATATATGAAGGTTATGGCCTCACTGAGGCAGGACCATGTATCGCTGTAAACTGCTATAAACGAGGTATGAAAATTGGTACTGTAGGCTTACCGTTAATTCATATCGAAATAAAGCTTGCTGACGATGGAGAAATATTGACTAAAGGCGAGAATAATATGATTGGCTATTATAAAAATCCAGAGGCGACAGCAGAAGCGATCAAAGATGGCTGGTTGTACACAGGAGATATTGGTGAATGGGTAGACGGTAAATTTCTCAAAATTATAGACCGAAAGAAAGAGATGTTCAAGACTTCTGGAGGAAAATATATCGTCCCGCAGCAGATCGAATCTAAACTGGTCGAATCTTCATTTATCGAACAGGCTATGGTACTTGGAGAAGGCCGTAAATTTCCTGCGGCGTTGATTGTTCCCAACTATAATAATCTTCTAGAATGGTCCAGAAGTGCTTTTCCCACCCTTGCCAATCTTTCTAGACTAGATTTTCTAAATAGCCCAGAACTGAAACAGAAAATAGAATCGGAACTCAACCGTATTAATCAAAATTTTGGCAGCTGGGAACAGATCAAGAAGTTCATCCTAGTCCCCGACGAAATGACCGTTGAAACCGGTGAATTGACACCGACATTAAAAATGAAAAGAAAAGTTATCTTGCAAAAATACGAACAAGAGATTGAAGATATTTATCAAAACTAGTCTACAAAAAAGCCTTTGTTTTTGACAAAGGCTTTTTTGTAATCAACTAAATTATATTCTTTATTTTTTAACAATCCGTTGACGAATCGCTTCATAGATCACTACTGCGGCCGACACAGATACATTTAACGAACCTATTTCACCGTACATTGGTATCTTGGCCAGGTGGTCGGCAATACGAATTAGGTCATTGGAAACACCAACGTCCTCTGCACCCATAATCACACAGGTTGGAGCTGTATAATCCACATCGTAAATGCTCGAGGTTGTTTTTTCTGTACTGGCAACTAACTGCACACCTGAATCAATCAAAAATTTACCAACTTTGGACAAGCTATCATGGCGACAGACAGGGATTTTATAAAGTGCTCCAGCAGATGTTTTAATCGCATCAGGGTTGACCTCAGCCGACCCCTTTTTAGGGACAATGATGGCATGTACTCCAGAACATTCCGCTGTACGTGCAATAGCACCCAAATTGCGCACATCTGTCACTCCATCCAACATCAGAAGTAAAGGAGTTTCACCTTTTTCATAAATCTGAGGGAGAAGTTCTTCTATATCATGATAGGTAATTGGAGAAATAACCGCAATTACACCTTGATGATTTTTACGTGTTATGCGGTTTAATTTTTCAATCGGCACCTGTTGAGAAGCGATATTATGTTCCTTTAACAAGGCTTTCAATTCTAGAATCAAACTGCCGCTCAAACCGCGTTGTATAAATAATGACTCGATCTCTTTACCACTATCGATTGCTTCGATGACAGCACGAATACCAAATACCATCTGATTCACTTCACGTCTTTCCCCGTGGTCGCGATCACGTCTCTGAAAATTTCCTTGCATAATAAATACTAAATATTTCCCTCTTCATGGAAGAGTTTGCAAATGTACAAAAATAAAAAACAACTAGCGTGCTAGAATTAGCTTAGTCCCAAGTTAAACTCCTTCCGCAAAGTATCTAAAAGCGGGTTTTTGTTGACCATCGCTTGATACTTCTCCTGGGAAGTATAGGGTTTGCGTGAAATCGTATGTTCCATCATCACCCCTTGCAGATCCAACGAAAAATTCTGGAGTTTCACACGTAGGTAGTTCAACACATCAACCTTTGCACTTTGCAATACATCCATCTGAACACCATTTTCGACATCAATTTCAATCAATACCCCATTTAACCGCGGTTGCATAGCCGTCATCATGGTATACAAGTTAATCTTGTTTTCTGCTTTCAGCTGTTCAGCATAACTATTCCAAACAGCAATAAATTGACCGAATGAAACATCACGTTGTTCGCTCCCACGTATCAATTCCGGTTCATCCCCTTCTTTGGCGACCGCGTTGTTATCGTATATGGTATTTAAATCCGGTAAAGATGGAATAATTGCCGAAGTGGAAGCCCCCCACCCTCCTTTTTTAACTTTGGGAGGGACATTAGAAACATTATCTTTTTTTTCTTCTTCCTTTGTCTCGGAAGCCTGATAATTTACGGGGTTAGCTTGCGAACGCGGTGTCACATGGTTTTCAACGACAGGAGCATTCGCTGGAGAAGTCGCTTGCGGAGTAGGGACTACCGGGATTTGCTGCGCTTGTCCAACTATTGGCTCAGGAAGTTTTTTTTTTACGCCCTCGGTTGCCGAAGGAATCTGTACGGATCCAAGCTGGCTCAATTTAATTGCACTTGCGATATGACATGTCTTGAGGAGTGAAAGTTCAACTTGCAGGCGTTGATTTTTACTTGTCTTATAGTTGATCTCGCATTGATTGGAAATATTCAATGCAGATAACAAAAATCCTGGAGAGGCTTTTTGGGACTGCTGCAGATACTTTTGACGAATACTATCACTGACTTCCAATAATTTTAGCGTACTTGGCTCTTTGGCAACCAGCAAATTTCTAAAATGAGCTGACAGACCGGCTATGAAATGACTTCCATCAAACCCGTGATTTAAAATCTCATTGAAAATCAATAAAGTTTGTGCTGCATCCTCAGTTAAAATAGCATCTGTTAGCTTAAAATAATAATCGTAATCCAAGATATTCAAATTATCGATTACAGCTTGATAGGTGACATTTTTATTGGAAAAACTGACGATCTGATCGAACATCGACAAGGCATCCCGAAGGCCACCATCGGCCTTTTGGGCAATGATATGCAATCCGTCCTGATCATAAGCAATACCTTCCCTGTCAGCGATACGGGCCAAATGACTAGCCATATCCTCCACTTTGATCCGGTTAAAATCAAAAATCTGACAGCGTGAAAGAATAGTAGGTAAAATCTTATGTTTTTCGGTAGTTGCTAAAATAAAAATTGCATAAGAAGGAGGTTCTTCCAATGTCTTCAAAAAGGCATTAAAAGCTGCTTGAGAAAGCATATGCACCTCATCTATGATATAGATTTTATATTTTCCAGCCTGAGGTGGTATACGTACTTGATCAATCAGGTTACGTATATCGTCTACGGAATTATTGGATGCCGCATCCAGCTCATGAATACTGAAAGAATTTCCATTTTGGAAAGACTTACAGCTATCACATGTGCCACAAGGTTCGGTGCCTGCTAAGATATTTTCACAATTTATTGTTTTAGCTAAAATACGTGCACAGGTAGTTTTCCCCACACCGCGGGGACCACAAAACAAAAATGCCTGCGCCAACTGATTGTTGTGTATCGCATTCTTTAAGGTACCAGTAATGTGTTGCTGACCTACAACCGAATCAAAGGTAATCGGGCGGTATTTACGTGCAGAAACAATAAAATTATCCATTGCACGAAGATACGGATTTTAAAAATGAAAAAGGAGAATCTAAAACCTAAAAATAGATTGTAATTTTTTAATAATAATTCCTTCAATGCACAAAAAAAGCAAATTTTATCGTTAATTTTATATTACTACAATGTTATCAAATTGTTAAGAATTGAAATTAAGGGAAATATATCGAATGTTTTTAACCATACTCATTTGGTTAACCTGTGCTTCACAGCAACTCTGGGCGCAACATCATGATTTCGATTTTTATGATGGGAAAGTGTCTATTGATGTCCCCCTCTCCTTTAATATTCCATTCAAAGACAGCTTAACGATAGCTCATGTACAAAAATTCTATCAAATAGCTGATCAAACCGATTACATACAACTTGTAAACAGTTTGCTCGAATACAAAGATGAACATCATTTGAATGATTGGGTCTATTATCAGCTGATTCGCCGCACCGCACAACAGATTGCCCCGAAAGCCGAAAATTATACACGCTATACTTTATATAAATGGTTTTTAATGTGTAAATCTGGTTATGATGCCCGCTTGGCCGTAGGTAATAATCAGATTGTATTTTTCATTCAAAACAAAGAAGATATCTCTGATATTCCCTTTTTTGAAATTGACGGAAAGAAATACACCTGTTTAAACTTCCATGACTATGGAAAGCTCTTTCAACGCGCAGACACCTATATTCCAGTTAAGATCAAAGTACCAGAAGCCATTGGAGATTTTAGTTATAAAATCACAAAATTACCTGATTTTGTACCAGCAAATTATAAAGAAAAGCAAATTGAGTTCAACTATGGACATAAAGCCTACCATTTTAATGTCAAGTTGAATGACGATATCAGTGATCTCTTTAAAAACTATCCTGGCGTAGATTTTGAAACTTATTTCAATATTCCACTTAGCAAAGAAACTTATCAATCACTGATTCCTGCGCTCAGAGAAAATTTAAAAGGAAAAAATCAGCAGGAAGGTGTCGATTATTTAATGCGATTTACACGATATGCATTCTTATACGAAAATGACGAAGAGAATTTCGGATCCGAAAAGCGCCTTTCTGCAGAACAAACGCTATTGAATAAATACAGTGACTGTGATGACCGTGTTGCCTTGTTTTTTTATTTGGTAAAGGAAATCTATAATCTACCCATGATTACCTTGCTATATCCCACTCATGTAACGATGGCCGTCCAATTTGAACATCCTATCGGTGATGCTATTTTATATAACGGAAAATATTATTCTGTCTGTGAACCTACACCACAAGCACAGAGTCTGGATATTGGTCAACTGTCAGAGCAACTTAAAAATCAATCTTATCAGATTGTTTATCACTATGAGCCGAGATAATACCACATCTTATCCCGAGATTTCATATTAGCTTCATATCGCAGAGTTTAGCTGAAAATTGTCATTCCGCAGAGTAATAAACAATCCTCTAAAAAGTATTTTTTTCTAAAGTTTGCTTATAAAATCAAGTACATCAGCATATTTACCATCGTTTCGGTGGGCTGCAAGTGTTACTGTGTTTTCTTTCTCTTTAGATATTACTTTAATTACGTAATCTGTTCCGTCCGTACAACGTGCGCACTCCTCGATTTTTGCATTCATTAGGTTATAGGCTTCGACATATGACGATAACTTTCTAAACGTTTCTGCGCTCGTTTTATAGCTTTTATCTTTTACAGTCTGAGGACTACCAGTAGTTCCCACAGCATACTTTACTTCTGTCTTATCTTGATCGACACTGATATTTACAAATTCACCCCCGCCAGAAATTCCCTTTATTTCTACCTTAAGTCCAGCAGCAGAACGATCCGTAGAATCATCCGATTTTTTACATCCAAAAAGGAGGAAAACACTCATTAAAACTAAATAGATTTCTTTTTTCATATTTTAGAATTTATTTTATTTGACTATATAACGAATTATTTAATAAATATGCCACAAAAAATCCCGCCAAGGCGGGATTTCCCTTTATTTACTAAACTATAATTATTTTACTTGATTTGGAGTTGTATAAGGCAAAGACTGTGGATCAAAATGAGCCCAACCAGCTGTCCAATCCTCTGTTCCAAATGCACCTCGATAAGCTACTTTATCAAAGAAGCTACCTGAAACTTTAGCATTTGTAAAATTTGCTCCTGTTGCGGCGGCAGATCCAGTTAATAATGTAAAGTTCGGATTTGCAGGCGTACTGGAGAAGTCTTTTCCAAAATTGTAAGGAGCTGTAAACAAGTTATTCGCATACATTTTGCTCTCAAAGGTATTATTAGCTTTAATTAATGCCTCAACTTGACTTGCTATACTCGTTGTTGAAGTAGTCTTTATGCCCACTGGATTTCCGTAAAATAAATTATTGGCAAATACAGCTTTTCCATCCACAACATTCTTAGAAGTTGATTCAGCTGTAGTAACTTTAGTATCATCAACATAAATTCCAATAGGGAATCCTGAAATCACTGAATTAACAACGCTAATTGAAGAATTACGACGAAGTTGGATACCATGTTGAAAATTAGCATTCGGTGAAAATCCATCTTTGGAAATCGGACCTATGATAGATACATTTGAAAAAACAGCTGATGTCTTTGGTGTTTGATCAGTTCCACTACCGTTATTATCCGATTCAAAACCATTGGATTGAGAAACGTCTGCCGCTGCATTAGCACGTTGAGCAACTGCAAATTGAACGTTCCCTGAGTAACCAAAATCGGTATCAAAATCATCATCCCAAGTACCGATTGCCAACAAATGTTTTGCATTAACAGTACCGCCGAACCACTCAAAAGCATCATCTCCAGAACGATATACCTGAATATAATCCAATGTAGTTCCATTACCAACACCACCTAAAGTCAATCCGTTGATCTCATTATCTGGTGAGAAAGGAATTCCGCCAAATTCTATACGCACATATTTTAAAGTTCCAGAATTGTCAGCTGCATCAGTACCTCCATAGTAGATATAGTTCTTATCATCTTTGCCACTTGGAGCTGTCAAACCACCTTCAATTTTAACATCAGTTCCTTGGTTAACCGGCGCTTTACCAAGTATAATAACACCACCCCAGTCTCCGTGAGAGCGAGCTCCTGCTGCCAAACCTGATGTAAATACAATTGGCTTCTCAACTGTTCCAACAGCATTTATTTTAGCTCCACGTGTAATTGTCAATGTTCCTTTCGTTGCTTTGTCACCTTTGATGATAGTACCAGGCTGAATCGTCAACGTAGCGCCATTAGATACATACACAAATCCCTTTAACACATAAATCTTATCGGAAGTCCAAGTGGTATTACTTGTTATTTCTCCCGAAATTTCTACCACATTTTCACTTCCTGGATTAGTCGGAGTTTCTGTTCCACCACCATTATCTGTAATTGTAGTTTCTTTACATGCTCCTGCAAGTAACAATGCAGATAAGGATAAGAATAAAAATCTTTTTTTCATTTTTTAAGTTTTATATACTGTACAAATAAATTCAATTACTTTAACCTTGAAATTAAATTCCTGTTAATTTTATATTATAATCTAAAACGTATAATTCAGTGACAATGAATAGTTTGAACCCGGTTTATATTTAAAACTAGTTTCATTAGGTATATTTAACTGCTTATTATCATAGTAAACATTGATTGCATTATTTAGAATATCTCCTGCATTGAGTTTAACCTCTCCTTTGCCCTTCAAGACCTTATAACCAACTTGAAAATCCAATACATTCCGAGGTGCTTCCCAAGTACTTGCAAAACGAATACCACTGGCTTGAGTAATGCGCTTACCTATTCTATTATAAAGAATGTTGACGCTTAACTTATTATCGAGTGCTGAATGTTGTAATCCCGCATTTATCACATAAGGAGATTGTCCTACCATCGGTCTCGATTTATCAATATAATCCAAATCAGTAGGATTTTTCACTTTAGAATGTACCAAAGAAACATTCAAATAAGCGATTGTATTTTTAAAGAATTCCTGTTCGTTAATAAAGCTTAAATTTTTACGCGCTTCCACCTCAATGCCATATAGGTCTGCCTTAGGTGTATTGAAATAACTAATATCTGGTGTTGAATTCACATCGTAACGAAACGGTTCAATCGCATCAGTAAAACCTTTATAAAAAGCAGATACGGATAGAATTTCACCAGCAGAAGGATAATATTCGAAACGTAAATCTGCATTATTAATGGAGCTTCGCTTTAATTTCTCATTCCCAATAATCATTCCCATATTCTCAAAATCATAGAACGAAAATGGAGCCAACTCCCTAAATTCAGGTCGAGCCAACGTACGATAATATGACGCTCTGATATTGGTTTTAGGAGTCAAACTATAAGTCATATTAACTGACGGCAAGAAATCCAGCTTAGTGTCATCAACGCTTTCCTCAATTTTTCCTGACAATATCCGCAAAGCATCTACCTTTACATTGTAATTTTCAACTCTTAAACCGTATACAATCCTAAACTTGTCCGCAAATTTTTGGTCCATCATTAAATAACCGAAGCTCGATAACGATTTCGCATTATAGATATCACCGTCCCCTTTCACCTCACCAAATTTATAAACGTTCTGATCAATCAGCGTTGGTGAAAAAATCTGATCGGGAGTCAATTGAAGGATACGTGTTTGTTCATCACCAGATATAGCTAAAGTATTTAACTCAAACCCTACAAACCTTGCGTCAAAATTACGTTTCCTAAATTGCGATCCTAGGCCGGCTTTTAAAGTACTTGGTGCACTCAAGAAATTTAAAGGTGTAGAATAACTAGCTTCACCTGAAAAAATATTCTCATTCAGATCCGCAAATAGTCTTGAATTTGCTTTACCAACAGTAGTTAAATTTGCAAGATATGGAACAGAAGGATCATTCGCATAATCTTCATGTTTTTGATAATTTATTTTGGTTTGATTCGGTTGATTATTCCCTATATTACTCCAAGACGCCGTCCATTTAATCTTATCATTTTTATCACTCAATACATGCTCACCATCTAGAGTAGATTTAAACAGAGATTTTTGCATCAAGTCAAATGCATAAAACTTATTAATAGAAGATGAACTTCCATCTGTTCCAAATCGTTCAGTATACGTGTTATCATAAGTTCGATTGTACAAGTTTTTCCAAGTTATTTTATTCTTTCCAAATGTATAACCAAAATTCGCTAAAGCACCTAAATTAGTAGAGAACTTATATTGTTGGTCCCGATAATCATAGGTAAACCAATTACGTTCAATATTCGGAAGAATGTTCTGCGAATTCCGATAGTTCACAGAGAATAAGGCACCAAAACGACTATTATCTTCATATTGCTTTACGCGTCCCAAAGAAAACTGGTATGTTTGAGAAGGCAAAGCACTTTTTGTTTGAATACCAAAATCATTTGGAAGAGATTTTAGAGCTAGCCTTTGCCATTTTTGAGATAACTGTCCATCAACATCCGCTCGAGATGGAAAATTTTTAGCCAATTGACTTGATCCATCATCAAAACCTAAGTAATTCTGAACGTTCTTTTTAGTTTGCAAAAAATCTTTAAATGTCGACGCAGAATTATAACCATAGCCCAAGCCGAAAGAGACAAAATTTCGATCTGGAATATCTTTTGTAGAAATTTGAACTGCGCCCCCAGCAAAGTCTGCAGGAAGATCAGGTGTTGCAGTCTTCGAAATTGTAATTTTATCAATTAGGGCAGCTGGGATAATATCAAATGAAAAAGCGCGACGATTGGCTTCTGTACTTGGTAGTACCGAGCCGTCCATCATAGCAACATTATAGCGGTCACTTAAACCGCGAACGATGACAAACTTATTATCTTGAATTGTCGTACCACTGACACGACGTAGTGCTTCGGATGTATTTTTATCTGGCGATCTTCTAATCTGCTCACTTGAAATACCATCAGAAATCAATGCACTATTTTTTTGTTGCGAATATAATGCACCAATAGATTCTTTCTTAAAAGATCCCGTAACCACAACTTGATCTAACACCTGTCCTTCTGAATTATCAAGAACGATATCTAAATTGGTCAAATCATTCGCTTTAATCTCAACCTCGGTAACTTGCTTTGTCGAGTAACCAATATAAATATATTCTACAGTATATTTACCTGCCGGTAAAGCTGGAATACTGTACTTTCCGGATACATCAGAGCTTCCACCTCTTGATGTTCCTAAAATACGAACAGTTACTCCGGTGATTGTTTCACCAGTTTTACTGTTAGTAATAGTCCCCATTAACTTCCCACTACTCTGCGCATAAACTGTTGTAGATGCAGCTACTACAAGCGTCATGGCAGCAGCGATTCCTTTAAGTTGTAATTGTGGTTTCAATTTATTTGTTTTTTGTTTCTGCAAAGCTATTAGCAGAATATTAGATTAACATTAACAACAAATTACCATTACATCAATCAGTTGTTAATTTAATGTTACCCACCGCCTGTTTTTTGCGATTTTCAGTAAAAAAGAACATTTATCACCAGTTAGCGCAGTTTTTGAGCGACCTCATTAGTGACTATATTAATGAAGTGTAAGAAAATTATTAAGCATGTAATTTATTAACACAATTAGGCTACATTTATACTATATACCTCAATATGTGTCTTTACGTCGTACGTATTGAGATGGTATATACATATTGAGGTAGAACAGTAGGAAATACAAGAGACGAAAGGCCTTTCATTGATAATTCCTAGCTCTCCCCAGTAAATTGCTTTTTATATGCAATATAATTGCAATTATATTGCATATAAAAAGCAATTTATCTAAGTTTGAATATATTTTCAATTTCTGATCCTCATGAGCACTCCAATCGTATCGGCTACACAGTTATCATTTCAGTATCCTAATTCAACGCCAATTGAATTTCCAGATATTCACATCGAGAAAGGTCAGCATACGCTGTTATTAGGGGATTCGGGTTCTGGAAAAACAACATTACTTAATATATTAGGAGGTTTGTCCCGACCGGAGACAGGTCTGGTCAAAATAAATAACCAAGACCTATCCTTATTATCAAACAGCAAATTGGATCAGTTTCGTGCGCAATATATCGGATTTATATTCCAAGAAGCTCACCTCCTAAGAAATTTAACACTTTTGGAAAACATCAAGTTGGCACAGTCTTTAGCAGGAAAAAGAATAGACCTTAATGCAATACATTTCATATTGACGCAACTACAATTAGATCAAAAAAGTGCTGCGTACCCAAACGAATTGAGTCGCGGCCAATTACAACGTGCTGCTATTGCACGCAGCGTCATCAATAAACCAGCCCTACTTATTGCTGACGAACCAACTGCCGCTCTAGACGACAACAATACCTACAGGGTATTAGAACTGCTATTATCGATAGCTGACACTGCAGGATCGACTTTATTGATAACAACACACGACAAGAGAATAAAAGATCAGTTCTCCAAAATGTACCTTTTAAAATAATTGTTTTACTTTAATTTACGCGTCACCCTTAGTTTTTAGAATTTGTTATGAACACGATACAATTGGTTTGGAAAAATTTAAGTAGGCAGTTTGGCTCGGTCTTTCTAAGCATTCTGTTAACGGCGTTTGGAATTTCCATCCTTGCCGTGCTTTCAATTACCGGAGAAACTTTTGAAAAGCAGCTTGACAATAACAGTAAAAATATTGATTTGGTTGTTGGCGCCAAGGGAAGCCCCCTTCAATTGATCTTATCAAGTATTTATCATATTGACAATCCAACCGGCAATATCCCACTGGACGAACTGGAACCATTACGCCAAAATCCCCTTGTTCAGCTTGCAGTGCCCCTATCTTTAGGTGACAATTTCAAAAGCCATCGCATTGTTGGAACAGATTCATCTTTCTTAGCTATTTATGAAACAGCAATAACTGAAGGCCGTATCTGGCAAAATAATTTTGAAGTAGTCATTGGTGATCAAGTTGCAAAAAAACAACAGCTCAAAATTGGCGATCAGATCCATAGTTCACATGGCTTGAGCAAAGATGGACATCATCATGACGAGCATCCGTTTACCATTGTTGGTATTCTAAAACATAACAATAACGTTACCGATAATTTAATACTGACCAATTTAGAAAGTGTTTGGGATGTACATGGCATTGCACATAAACATGAGCATCAAGAAACTGCAGTAGAGAAAGAATTACGCGAACGCCAAGAAGACCGGGAGGAAACCCTCAAAGCACATCTGCACCATCATGGTGAAGATATTGCAGAAAATTCATCTGCTCCAGCCGAAACGAACGTAAAAGGACATCAGGAGCAGGAAGACCATCATGAGCACGCAGAGGAAGGCATGTTTGTGAAGTCAATAGGTGCCGACATGGTAAAGCAGAATGGACTGGAAATAACCGCCATTCTACTAAAATATCAATCCCCTGCAGCAATCGGAATTTTGCCAAAATTGATTGATCAACAAACAGACATGCAGGCCGCATCTCCCGCCATGGAAAGCACTCGTCTATTTTCGCTTTTAGGCGTAGGGATAGATTCTTTATCGATACTCGCTTATGTAATTATGTTTATTGCAGGTTTAAGCGTTTTTATCAATTTATATAACGCATTAAAGCAACGTAAATACGACCTTGCCATCATGCGTACGCTTGGAGCCTCCAAAGGAAAACTCTTTGCCATTGTGCTTCTTGAAGGACTAACCATTACGATTCTTGGTGGGTTAATCGGCCTTATAATGGCACATCTAGCGCTTTACTATATCAGTAATCAGACAAGTCAAAGCGCCGATTTTATAGAGGCCTTTACACTTCACCCGAAAGAACTCGTTTTCTTGTTTGTTGCTTGTTTAATAGGTATCTTAGCAGCACTTATTCCGGCGATCAAGGCCTACAGGACGAGTATTTCTGGAACACTATCAAATAAATAAATTTAACTAAGATCAGACAACGACAAAAAGATCGCAATAAGAAGAGTCGCTTATCCATTAGGCAGGAAAATGGAAAATTCAGACGAACAGCTTCTCGATACATAACAATAGCATAACACATGAAAAAAACACTGACAGTATTCTTATTTATAGTATTTTGTACCATACAATCCCAAGCCCAAATAGGTGGTAATCCGGATGTTCCCGATCATACACCTATGATGAACAAAACTTGGGAAGCAATTGATAAGATGGCTTATAAAGTAACTTATAATGGGGCAAAGAAAGTATATACTCCTTTCTATCCCAAAGAACTCAAAGCGCTTGAAAATAAAATTGTTGAATTACCTGGTTATATGGTTCCTCTTCATAGTGGTCGTAATCATAAAAACTTTATGATGTCTGTATTACCCGTGATGCAATGCCAATTCTGTGGATCCAACGGAATACCACCAATGGTTGAAGTAACATTAAAGGGCAATGCAATAAAATTCTCTGAGGATCCGATTAAATTAAAAGGAAAAATGATCTTTACCAAAGATCCGCTTAAGGGAAATGCTGAAATTCAGATTGTAGACGCAGAACCAATAAAATAAACTAGCGTCTATATTAAACCATTAAATGGGCTTTGCAGATCTCTCACAGCCCATTTAATGGGCCAGAGTCGTCTTTTATTCCCTATTATCTATTCATTAGGGAAACTTCCAAACAAGCTGCTAAAGCAGCTGTTTCCGTCCTTAAGCGCGCTTCTCCCAACGAAATCGGATGAAATCCCATCTGTAGTGCCAAATCAATTTCCTCTTCAGAGAAATCTCCTTCCGGACCAATGAGGATAATATAATGCTGGGCAGGCTCCAAAACCTGGTTTAAATACTTCTTTTCAGCGTCAACACAGTGTGCAATTGCTTTTTGAACACCTTCTTTTGGGATTTCTCTCAAAAACTGTTTAAACGATACGGCTGGATTTAGCTTGGGAAGATAGGCTTTCAACGATTGTTTCATCGCTGCAACAACCACCTTATTTAGACGATCTAATTTCACCTCTTTTCGCTCAGAATGCTCACAGATAACTGGCGTTATTTCTTGAATGCCAACCTCAGTCGCCTTCTCCAAAAACCATTCGATGCGATCTATATTCTTCGTTGGACCAACAGCAATATGCAAATGATATTTTGGTCGCTGAAACTCCTCCTCAACAGTTAAGATCGTAAGAACAGTCCGTTTGGGATGAGGGTCAATAATTTGAGCTTCGTACAAACCACCGCGACCGTCTATGAGATGTAAACGATCACCAGTATCCATACGAAGCACACGAATAGCATGTTTACTTTCTTCTTCACTAAGGATAAAATTTTCTAATGAAGGGTTTAAATCCGGTGTAAAAAATAACTGCATGTGCTTTCGTTATTGTTTTATTCTTCTGTATCATCATCGGCCGATTCGACCAATTCCAATTTGACAAACTCTATGTTCTGCTGCGCCTTACGGATAATAGTGAATACGTAACCATATTCTTCTTTACGCTCACCGACTTCAGGAATCTTATCAAAGATTTCGCTCACCAGACCCGACATCGTATCGTAATCCTGACTCTCGGGTAATTCTATCGGGAGAAATTCATTCACATCATGAATACTAGCGCCTGCATCGACCATATATTCCGTTTCCGAGATACGTTCGACAACTGGAGTTTCCTCATCGTATTCATCCTGGATCTCACCAACAAGTTCCTCAACAATATCTTCAAGAGTAACCATACCCGCAGTCCCACCAAATTCATCCAGTACAATCGCTAACTGTAGACGCTTTTGCTGGAATTCAGCCATTAGATCATTGATCTTCTTCGTTTCAGGAATGAAATAAGGCTTGCGCATAATATTTCTCATGACAACCTCTTTTCCCTTAGCTAACAGGGGTAAAATATCTTTCGTATGGACAATACCAACGATTTGATCAATATTATCCTCATAAATTGGCAGACGAGAGTACCCTTCTTCAGTCATGGTTTCTATCAGCTCAGAGGCGTCAGCCGTAACCTCCACAGCCACAATTTTGGTACGAGGTACCATAATATTCTTAACGATACGTTCGTTAAAATCAAATACATTTTTGATCAACTCGTGCTCAGAAATATCCAAAGCACCAGACTCTTTACCTTTATCCAAAAGATATTGCAACTCTTCAGAAGAGTGCGCAGATTCCCCTTTGGTAACTTCAAATCCCAAAATCTTCAACAGAAAATTAGCGAAACCATTTAAAATCCAAATAAATGGTCTAAAGATAAAGTAGAAAAATTGCAGTGGAACCGCAATTTTCATTGTTGTTGCAACAGGTTTTTGAATCGCAATTGATTTAGGAGCGAGCTCTCCAAATACAATGTGTAACACGGTAATAATCGTAAAAGCCAATACATGACCAGCATTCGTCGCGATTGTACCCGTTAATTCTACACCGAAAAACCCTAGTGCCCCCTGCACAATTTGGGTCATTACAGCCTCTCCTACCCAACCTAAGGCCAATGAAGAAAGTGTAATACCCAATTGTGTAGCGGCCAAATAACCATCCAAATGCTCCGTTATACTTTTGGCTATTGTAGCAACTTTGCTACCTGTTTTTGCCTGAACTTCAATTTGGGAGACTCGGACCTTGACAATAGCAAATTCTGCCGCGACAAAAAAGCCGTTGGCCAATACTAAAAACAATGTCCAAAATATATCGAGCGCCATGCTTGGGGTTATTTGTTAACAAATTCTTTTTTGTACAACTCAATAGCCTCGATCAAGATTCTTTGTGCTTCTTCACGTCCCTTTACACCTTCAACAATGACATGCTTCTTTTCAAGTGCTTTATAACTCTCAAAAAATTGTACAATCTCCTTCATGGTATGCGGAGGTAACTGATCAATATCTTTGATGTAATTAAAAACAGGATCGTTTTTAGCTACCGCAATAATTTTATCATCTTGTTCTCCACCATCAACCATATTCATCACACCAATAACCTGTGCTTCAACCAACGTTAATGGTAAAATATCCACTGAACAAATGACCAAAATATCCAAAGGATCTTTGTCGTCACAATAAGTCTGTGGGATAAAACCATAATTGGCAGGATATACGACAGATGAACTCATCACTCTGTCCAAAAGCAACAAACCAGTTTCTTTGTCTAATTCATACTTTCCTTTGGATCCGTTTGTAATCTCAATGATAGCATTTACGGCATTTGGAACATTCTCACCTGGAGAAACCATGTGCCAAGGGTTTTGTTTACTCATTTTTTAATTTACTGTATATTTTGTTTGTTTCTTTTATCCTTAATACGCTTTTTCAACAACGTTATTGCAATTGGTAAAAATGCGATCACAATCATACCAACGACAACATATTCTACGTAATGTATAATCCAAGGGAACTCAATACCAAGGAAATATCCAGACAGGGTCAACACTAATACCCAAATGGCAGCCCCTGCGACATTATACAGAACGAACTTCTTAAAATCTAATTTTACTACGCCTGCAAAGATAGGTGCAAAAGTACGAACAATTGGAACAAATCTTCCTATAATTAAAGCTGTTCCACCATATTTATGGTAAAATTCCTCGGCCATGACCACATATTTCCGCTTAAAGATAAAACTATCTTTTCGCTTAAATAGCATCGGTCCTGCTCGATACCCAAACCAATACCCTGTAAAATTCCCTAATACTCCCGCTATAAACAAGCCCAAACAGAGCGTGTATATATTAACGTCAATTTTATTTAATGCGCAAAATAATCCTGCAAGAAATAATAAATAATCACCAGGTAGAAAAAATCCAAAAAATAGGCCCGTCTCAGCAAATACAATTAAGATAACCAGATAAAACCCGCCTGAACTTAATAGCTCTTCCGGGTTTAATAATTGTTGAAATGACAACAAAAGTTCATGCATAACCTTTAGTAAAAATCAATGTTGCGTTCCTTTTTTAGAACAACTCCCACGCTTATCTCTGTACGAATTTGAAACAACAAAGTACAAATATAGCATTCTTCTAAAAAACGATCGTAAATCAAGTGTAATATAATCTTTCTAATTATTGATTTTGAGCAGTTATACTGACGATAGATTCGCGAATAGTTGTCGAAATCTGATGAAGTTCGTCCTCTGCCAAGCTCAATTTAGGTCCAGCAAAGTTTAAATCACTAATTTTATTAATCGGCACCAAATGTATATGTGCGTGCGCCACCTCCAAACCAACTACCGCTACACCGACTTTTACACAGGGAATTACCTTTTTAATGCCTTGAGCAACAATCTTAGCAAACACCCAAAGTGCCATATATTCATCATCTTCTATATCAAAAATGTAATCGGTCTCTTTCTTAGGAATCACAAGAACGTGCCCCTTAGCCAATGGACTGATATCCAAAAAAGCTAGAAAATCATTACTTTCTGCAACTTTGTAAGCTGGGATCTCGCCAGCAACGATTTTTGAAAAAATTGTCGACATATTATTCTAATCTTGGAATAAATCTTTTAAACAATAATCAGCAAACAACAGACTTTAAATTGCAAAGCCTCTGGTATGTCAGCAATTAAAGATTTAATTACCGATTTTTTCATACCCTGTTTTTGTACTGTCCAACAAATATAAACAAAAAAGGTCGCGATTGCTATATCACGACCTTCTTAATATAAAGTTAATTTGTGGATGTGCGGTTATGGCATACCGCACATAACCGACATATATTATCTTGAAATCTCTACGATCTCGAATTCAATTTTACCGGCAGGCACTTCAATAACAGCTGTATCACCTTTCGATTTTCCCAACAAACCCTGGGCAATAGGAGATTTAACTGAAATCTTGCCCGACTTCAAATCTGCTTCTGACTCCGCCACCAATTGATACGTCATTTCAGCACCATTCTTTTTGTTCTTGATCTTAACAATCGATAAGGCCAAAACTTTAGATGTATCCAATTTAGACTCATCAATTAAACGTGCTGTCGCCAATGTATTCTCCAAATTGGCAATTTTAGCTTCGTGAAGCCCCTGAGCTTCTTTAGCAGCATCATACTCTGCATTTTCTGACAAATCTCCTTTGTCTCTAGCCTCTGCAATAGCATTGGCAATTTTAGACCTTCCTTCCGTCTTCAGATAAGCCAATTCTTCTTTAAGCTTACGCAATCCTTCTTCCGTAAAATAAGTTACTTCTGCCATAATTTTATCTTTTTTCTTATTTTCTACTTTTTAAAAAAGAAACAAGACCATATTTCCCTCGTCAGGAAACATGGTCTTGCTTTGAATCTATACGAAGATAATAATTGTTTTCAACAAAACAAATTCTTACCCGTTAAATAAAATTAAATCTCTTCCTCATCAACAAATTTATATCCCAGCCCCCGAACTGTTTGTAAATAATGTGGCTTATCTGGATTTGTTTCGATCTTTTTCCTCAAACGAACCACATGCATATCCAACGTACGTGTGTTGACATTTGAGCTATAACCCCAAACAACCTCCATTAACTCCTCGCGTGTAATCTCCCGGCCTAGGTTTTGTAAAAAATGAAGCAAAATTCGGTTTTCCAAAATGGTCAACTCAACTTTCCTTCCATCACGTATTAAGGAATGAATATTCGGATGATGTTCCGTTTGGCCAAATTTATATACTTCGGGACTGTTCTTCGGTAAGAAAAATTTCACCTTATTATCGATCATAGCAATAAGCACATCCATGTTAAATGGCTTACTAATGTAATCAGTCACACCAAAGCTATAGGCTTCAATTTTGTCCACATCTTGAGATTTCGCTGTCATCATGATAATGATGTTCTCAAACCCGGCTTTACGGACATCTTCACAGATTTCGTTGCCTTCTTTTCCTGGAAGCATCCAATCCAACAAAACCACATCGGGTCTCTTTTCCAAGATCAAACTTTCCGCTTCATTCCCATTTCCACTTTGAATGACCTGATAGCCTTCGGATTCCAATCGATGTTTTACCAAGAACCGTAAGTTCTCATCATCTTCAATAACAGCAACAGTGATGTCTTTATTCATATTTAAATTTATTTTTTAAACCGGAAATACCAAGGTAAAGGTGGTCCCCTGTCCCAATTGACTTTTTACTGTAATATCACCGCCTATAAATTCGGTAATCTCTTTACAGAAAGCCAAGCCCAAACCGATACTTCCTTGCTGATTATATTGACTTTTTATTCTATAAAACTTTTTGAAGATGTTGTTAAACTCTGCCTTCTCAATACCTATTCCTTCATCCTTAAAAGTGATAACAAAATTCTTCTTGTTTTGTTGTATCGCAATATCTAAGATTTTATGCCCCGCTTTCGAATATTTATAGGCATTATCGATCATATTTTGAAACACACTACTTAACAGTACCGGATCCGCAAGCATTGATGTCCTTACATCAATTTTTGTGCTAATCTTGAAATCCGCATACTTTATTCTTGACGAAGCGACTAGATTTTCGGTAAATTCCTCCAAATCAACTTCTTCTTTATTTAATTTTATGGTTTTATTTTCGATCTGACTAAAAGACAACAGCTTATTCATCAAGTTATTTAATCGGTCTGCCTCCTGATCTAATATATTTCCATACATTTTCCGTTCTTCATCAGAGAGCACCTGTGCACTCTTAATATTATTTCCAGCAATTTTAATAACACTCACAGGTGTCTTAAACTCGTGAGTAAGATTATTGATGAAATCGTACTGCAATTTAAAAAGTCTTCCGTTAATTTCTAAATTTCTATAAATTAAATATAATATTGCAATCAAAATAATATAAATCAGGGATACCCCTCCCAATACCGGCCAAAAACTGCGATTTATCTCTTTTGACAGAAAACTTTTACTCGACCTAAAAAGAAGTTTGTAGTCTGCTAAGGCTCCAGGTAACGGCATCTCCGTTGAAATCTCGTCATTTTCCGGCGTGATCGGAGCACCAACCAGTGGGACTATTTCTACTTTCTCATAAAGATTTGAATAACTATTTTTTACCTCCAGATACATTGGATCAATCTGAAAATTGAACATATCCTGTTCATATCCGACAGTATGGTCCAAATTACCTTCCATAATGGACTTATAAACTATTAAGTCGTTGACCCTTGGAATATTCAGATAGGTAATCTGCCCCGGTCTTATGGTATAAAAAACCTTCAGAATATCCTTATCAGAAAGCTTGGCATTCGGTTGCAATTTATCGATATAAGTTGCCAGCTTCACACCAATATTATTAATCTCTTCGGAATGCAAGCCCATCTGTCCACGATCCCGAATCGTATTTTTATTCAGGCCAGACCTGGAAACGGTAAAAAAAGTGATGGTTTTCGGTTGAATTCTAAGGTTATTAACAATAAAACCATAATTCAAGTTATGATCATTATTAAATTGTAAATCAAAAAAACCAATTTCTCTAACGAACGGGTAGGAACTTAATATACTATATGCATATTTCCCAGCCTGAACTGAATCCAAAAAACCTTGATAAAAAGATACTTCAGGAATTCTATTCTGAAAAAAATCATTGAAAGGAACTAAGGTTTGATCAAATATCTCCGATTTCCGATTGGTAAATTCGTTCTTAATATGCGATTCTGTATAATTACGCGAAAGAAAAAGGGCAAATATATACAGACCACTAATCACGATGAAAAACATCAACAATAATCCGTAGTTTTTTCGATAGCTATATTTCTCTGCTTTCATAATCTCCCGTCCTTAGTCTATAAGATATTTAGCCAAAAATCGCTCCAACTCATTATAGTAACCAAAGACATTCTCGTCCCGTTTAAAAGTTCTATCCTCGTCCTCTTTTAGGATGTATTGTACGGGAATATTATTATTCTTTAATTTCTGTACAAATTGATTTGCATCTGTTACCGAACTAAACCGATCCTTTCCTCCCTGTACCAATAGCACCGGTATCTTTACTTTATCCGAATGAAATACAGGGGAAATATTTTTAAATAGCTCAGCCTCCCGAATCGGATTCCCAACTACTTGATACATTTTTTGCACATACGATTTAAAATATGGCGGTATATCTCTAAAGTAAGTGAACAGATTGGTATAACCGGAATAAGACACGGCACATTTATAAAGATCAGAATTAAAACAAGCAGCGTGTAGCGCCGAATAGCCTCCGAAACCTTTCCCTACAATAGCGACACGTTCCCGATCAGCAACTCCTTCTTTAATCAACCATTTCACCCCATCAGTAATATCATCCTGAATCTTCCCACCCCACTCCTTAAATCCCGCAGTCCAAAACTTCTTACCGAAACCGGTCGATCCCCTATAGTTCATCTGAAAAACCAAATAGCCCCTGTTCGCCAGAAACTGCGCTTCGTTATCGAATCCCCAAACCTCCCGTCCGTTAGGTCCATCATGAGGCAATACAACCATAGGCAGATTTTTGCGATTGGAATGAATGGGATAAGTTAAATAACCCGAAATCTGAATACCATCTCTCGCGGTATAAGTGATATACTCATTTGGAGAAAGTTCTTTATCTTTTAGATCGGAATTATTATCTGTTAACTTCGTTAATTTTTGAGTCGAAAAATCATAAAAATAAATCCCGCCCGGATTTACGTCCGTATAGGTTTTGATAATGACCTTGTTCCCCGAAACATCAGTATTCAATACCTGAAACTCAAAGCCATCAATCTGCTTCGACAATTGGTCATATTTCTTTTTGGTAGTCTCATCAAAAAAATGTCTGTTCTGTCTTGATGTGCTATAATTGACAAATAACAGCTTATTCTGTTCAGTGAAATACCCCCCAGGGCTCACGTCAACATCTTTATGACTATATAGCTCGCCCAGCTCTCTTTGATTTACTAAATCATAACTTACCAAGGCCAGTTTATCCCGGTCTATATTGGATAAAGCATAAATGATGGCATTTGAACTATCCTTATAACCCAGTGGAGTAAAACTACTTTCAACATCACATCGTATAATCTCTTTAAATGGTTCTTTTTCTGAGCTTCTATAGAGCACAGATTGCTGTACAGAATCGTTGGCCACAGCCAATCGTACCTGCCCATCATTAGATACAACCCAGGAGCTCATATTTCCCGGATTCTGTAAAACCAATTCCCGAGGCCTCCCATCTAAATAGATACGATAAAGGTCAAAAAAAGAAGAGTCTCTATCGTTGATCCCCGCTATAAAACTATCACCTCCGGAGCCATAGCATGAATCCATCGAAACCGACCTCGTACCGGTTTAATCAATGGCCAAATCTTTTCTGTGTTGATGTCCACAGCATATAAACGTAAACTGTCCTGCGAAGATTGTTCCGTCAAAAAGGAAATTTTTGAATCATTGTTCCAAGCGAAGGATTTTACATTAATATCATTTTGATAAGTAAGCTGTTTGGAACTATCCTTATTGATCAAATCTATTAAATAGATATTTTTGCAATGATTATCCAAGCCAATGTAAGCGATAAATCGACCATTTGGAGAAATCTTAAAATTTGATTTTTCAGGTGTAGAAAAAAATTGATTTATTGGAATAAGATCAACACTATGTCGTTGACACCCCAACATGATCATGGCAGAAAAAAACAAACCTATCCAAAATTTCATCCTCATAATCCCAAATACATCCTTATCATTTATTCCAAATATTGCAATTAAATACGGAATTGCATGAAATGCAACCTTATTTTTACAAGATATAGTAATTAAATGTAATATTCAAACTTATCTCGGTTCTGTCCTTTAGAATCTTTTTTATCGCAGAAAAATAGCGTATTTTTGCATATGTTTTTATACAATGTCTCCGTTATAGCAGAAGAAACAATCCATCAAGAGGTCGTTTCATGGATTCAGGATAATATCGTGCAATCCCAAAAATTTCAAATGCATTTTCTGGAAATGCTCCAGTCTCCACACGAAGGTATGACCTACTGCATTCAGGTTATACTCCCTACAGAAGACCATATAGCAGATTTTCAGCAAGTACATCTAATTCCATTACAACAACTCATTTCGGAAGTATATAAAGACAGGGTTTTCCTTTTCGACAGTACCATGAAGTATCTAAAAAAATAAAAGAGCTCTTTGGAGCTCTTTTATTTTTTTATTTCATTAATACCGTTACCATCTTCTTCAAGATTCTTATTATTCTTTTCACCTATCTCTGCCGCCAATTCATAGCGCGGATCATAACTGATTTTTGGCGTTAAAAAATGAAGTAAAATCAAACGGGCATATCTAAAATTAAAAGGTGCGAAGACCAAAATGGTTACAGCTAGACCAATCAGATAAGACCAAGGAGACTCGCTTCCTGTCAAAATTGCGATAGCAACAGATACAGTAACAATCTCAGCGACAGACAAAGCATAACTCACATACATGGCAGCATAGAAATACCCCGGCTCAACCTCGTACTTGACACCACAATAAGGGCAAGTATCATTCATATGCTGCTTGTGTAAACTGTATACCTTTCCTACAAATACATTACCAATATGACACTTCGGACATTTGGAATGTATCATTGCATGGAATTTCGATGTGGGCATTAAGAATCTATTTTATTTCGTTTAAAAATTTCTTTGTTACGGGATTCTTCTTACGGTATTTTTTATACCACAAATAACCAAGGCCCGCCGCGGCTAGATAAGGTATTACCAATAGAAACAAAATACCGTCATTCAGACCTCTTCCTTGCATATTTCCTTCCTTCGTAGAATTCTCAGCGTTCAATGTACACATCGCACACTGTCCGTACGAAACAGACACAGCCGAGCAGCTTAAGGTAAATATTAAGAGTAAATATTTAAACCATTTCATAACACAAAGGTACTGAAATTTTAACGATTAACGTGCCAAAGATTCAAATTTATCCCAGAAGCCATCTTTCGGCAAAGAAGCGATCAATTCCATCTTATCCTTTTTTATTGGATGTGTAAAGGCCAATGAACGAGAATGTAAACAAATACTGCCCAAAGAACTGCCTCTTGGATATCCATACTTATTATCACCAACAATAGGACAACCCATCGCTGCAAGTTGCGCGCGAATCTGATGTGTACGACCTGTTAAAGGTTCTACGCGCAGCAAATAGAATCCATTCAACTCACCCACCAATGTATAATCCAACTCGGCATAACTTCCGCCTTTCACTTCGCGTGGAAAGGCCTTTGTTACCCTTGTTTGTCTATTCCGAACCAACCAATTGATAAGTTTCCCCTCAGTTTTTCGCGGACGCTGTCTGACTATTGCCAAATAGGTCTTTTTCACATGTCTATCCTGAAAAAATTTATTCATTCGCTCTAGCGCCTTACTTGTTTTGGCGAACAAAATCATACCACTAACAGGTCTATCCAATCGATGAATAACACCAACAAATGCTTCATTTGGCTTATCATATTTCTTTTTCAAATATACCTTCACCATATCTTCCAAAGATAGGTCTCCTGTTTCATCCACCTGCACAATATCCCCCGCTTTCTTATTTATAGCTATAAGATGATTGTCTTCGTAAATGACGTCTTTATCGGTTATTTCGCTGTGATTCATTTCTTTCAAATCTAAAAGAGGTATCCAAATGCTATACAATACTTAAAGTTTGTTGACTTGGCTCCCCACAATTATGGTATTATTTATTAAAAAAGGCCCTACGCAAGCGTACAGCCTTTCCTTATCTTCTTTTTTAACACAACTTATTTTGCAGTGTCCGCTTTAAGCAACTCAGCTTTTTTCGCATCCTCCTTCATCTTCTTTTTAAAGAAACCACGCAACAAGAAATTATGCTGTAGCGCTTCCATATTCTCGTCCAGTTTGGATGTGCTCGAATTTAAATTATTGATTGCCGATTTAATTTGATTTGCCGATGCGGGGTCATTCAATAACACACCCACCGCATTATCTTTATCATTCAATCGACTTGAAGCATTATTCAAATTGTTGATCAATGCATTGGCAGTCTGGGAGACTCCTTGCAACTGCGCTGCAGACTGACGCAGGTTAGAGAATATAGCGGTATCAGTCGTTAAATCATGAATCAAGCCCTTATTGCTGTTTAAAGAGTTTGTCAAGGTAACCAAATTAGCAGATGCCTTGTTCGCATTATTCATTGCAGCACTGATTGACAATAACGTAGCACGCAATGTGTTAACCATAGAAGTATCGGTCAACATCGCTCCCACCATTCCTTTTCCATCCGCCAATCCACGTGATATTTCTACAAAGTCAGTAGTAATCTTTGCTAAGTTTTCATTATTTACCTGCAATGTTTCCATCATGGCTTCCATGTCCGCAGTCTTCGCCGAACGCAAGAAATCACCTGTCTCCACTGTTGGCGCATTTTGCGACCCTCCAGAAATCACTACGATCTTATTACCAATCAAACCGTCCGAGCCCAATTTTGTTACGGCATCTTTACGAATATATTCGGCAGATTTCTCCTCGATTGTCAATACCACCTCAACATCCTGCACACTTTTAAAATGTATATTCTTAATGATCCCTACCTTAACCCCAGAAAACCACACATTACTTCCCACTTTCAATCCAGCGACATCGGGAAATGAAGTCGTAATTTCGATATTTCTAGTAAATTTCTTTTGCTGGCTACCCAAAATAAAAATACCCGCTAAAAGAATCAATACGCCTAAAAAAACAAAAATACCGACAATGATTGCTCTTTTATTTTCTGCCTTACTCATGTATATTATAGAATAAAATTATAATTATAAAACGCTCTTACACGTGCGTCATCTGTATCAAAAATCTCTTCAAAAGACCCCTGTCTTTCAAACTTGCCATCCAACAACATTACAATACGGTCGCCCACCTCTTTCGCACAAGCCAAATCGTGGGTAATAATAATTGAAGCTGTTTTATACCTCTCCTGAACCTCATTAATCAATCCATTAATCTCCAAACAAGTGATCGGATCCAGTCCCGCTGTTGGCTCGTCGTACATCATGATTTCAGGTCTAAGAATCAGTGTACGCGCGATACCAATTCGCTTACGCTGTCCACCTGACAACTCCGATGGCATCTGATTGATCGCCTGCGAAAGCCCTACTCCATCCAAAACCTCTTCGACAGCGTGGTTGATCTCCGAACGTGTTAAATTACGTTTATTTCGAACCAATGGAAATTCTAAATTTTCGCGCACAGTCATACTGTCATAAAGTGCACTATTTTGAAAAGAAAACCCTATTTTCAAACGTAATTCACGCAGTTCACGATCATTTAATTCAAGAACTGACTCACCCAAAACATTGATCGTTCCTTCATCTGGTCTTAATAAGCCTGAAATCAATTTGATCAACACTGATTTCCCCGTTCCAGAACGCCCAAGCACAACGAGGTTTTCTTCTTTATATAAATCCAGGTTGACACCACGTAGGACGTGATTATCACCGAAAGATTTGCTAACATCCCTAATTTCAATGACCGGCTTCGAATGGTCGATGGTTGATTTAATCTTTTCCATAGCTCGCTATCCAAAGAACGATAAAACTTGAACAATAATTATTTCCTCAATAAATACAAGGAACATCGAAGCGACAACGGCCGCATTGGCTGCCTTACCCACACCTTCAGTCCCCTTTGAAGAAAAATAACCGCAATAACAACTTACTGCTCCAATGGTAAAACCAAATATAACCGCACGCAAAACCATAGCGCCCAAATCCTTAAACGCTATCGTCTCAAATACCTGCGTAAAAAAACTCAAAAAGCTTAAGTCGTCTTTACTCATCATACTTAGGTAACCGCCTAAAAGACCTATCCCTGCTACATAAAAACACAGTACAGGAATTCCAATAGTTGTAGCTAATATTCTACTTACAATAAGATACTTATATGGATTGGTTCCCGAAACTTCCATCGCATCGATTTGCTCCGTGACATTCATCGAACTTAGTTCCGCACCAATTTGCGAGCCCACTTTACCCGAAGCTATTAAAGCTGTCACCAGGGGTGCAAGAGCACGAACAATAGCAATCGAAATAAGCGAGGGCAACATCGAAGTCGCCCCAAATTCTTCCAAAGAAGGACGCGATTGTTTTGTAAAAACAAATCCAACAATAAACCCCGTTAAACTAATCAAAGGCAAAGATTTGTAGCCTATTTCATAGCACTGGCGGACAATTTCTTTAAATTCATATGGTGGAGTTACCAATTCGCGCCAAAACCGTAGCAAAAAACGGTGAATGTTTGCGAATTCTAGAAAAAAAGTCTGAAGTTTTTTAGCCATTTAAATGATGTCTATTTCAAATTAATGTGTCTTAAAACACGTCTTATGCTGAACAAACACGTAGCAATTCGAGCGGTAAAGGTAAATAAAAAATATGTATCTAAAATTGTCGTTTATGTAAAAAGATCATCAATTTGACTTTTATATAAAAAAAATCAGATTTCCAGTGTACCGATTAAACCATTTTATACGTTATGCTGTCATAATAACAAAGACAACACAATAGAGTTTTGTCATACTTTTAAATATTACGGAAATGAAAAATTTAGGCAACATAAAATATTGGGTACTTGGTTTTATCGGTATCGCTTCTTTTTCAAGTTGCGCTACTTCAATGGCCCAACGGGGCGGATATACTGGTTATAACAATTATAACAATGCTGGAGTTTCATTCCAGATGTTCTACGATCAACTCTCCCCTTATGGACAATGGGTCAATGACCCCAATTATGGCTATGTCTGGATTCCGGACGTCGGCCCGAACTTCCAGCCTTATGCTACCAATGGTTATTGGACAATGACCGACTATGGTAATACCTGGGTATCCAACTATGACTGGGGTTGGGCTCCATTTCACTACGGTCGCTGGAACTATAATGACCGCTATGGATGGGGATGGGTTCCTGACTATGAATGGGGACCTGCATGGGTAAATTGGCGTCAAAGTAACGACTATTACGGTTGGGCACCAATGGGCCCGGGCATGAGTATCAATGTATCCGTTAATATTCCAATGAACTTCTGGACATTTGTAGCGGTCAATCACTTTATGAGTAGGGATATGGATAGGTATTATGTTAATCGAAGAAATTACAATAATATCTATAACAGAACCACTATTATCAACAATACTACGATAATTAACAACAACTATTATGTTGGTGGCCCTCGAAGATCTGACATCGAACGTTCGACAGGAAGAAGTGTGACAGTTAATAGAATCGCAAATGCCGATCGACCTGGATCTGCCCGTAGTAGCAGCAATCGGAGTAATGAAATCAGTATGTACCGTCCAAATGTAGACCGTAATACACGATCTTCTGCACGTCCTACAAATGTAGTGGATGCTTCTACCCGAACACGTAATAACAATAGTGAGATTTCAGATCGTACCAATCGTGTTATCAGCAATCGGGACAACATCGATTCAAGATCAGGAAGTCGTGAGTTATATATCGATAACAGCGGAAATGCTTCTGTAAGGTCTCGTAATGATGCCAACAACAACGGCGGTTCAAGCCGTAGTTCAAATAATAATACCAGGACGAGCGAAAATGGAACTGTAAATCGAAATTCGAACGGTATACAACCTAATTCGAATAACTATGATTTTAGAACGCGGTCAGGTCGGCAATCGGATGCTTCAAACAATAACAACCCTACATCTACCAGTAGAGATAGACAAAATGGCTCCGTTGATAATAATGGTGTTATAAACGGCAGAAGTACAGACTACAATAGAAACACAGATTATAATTCACGTTCGCGGTCAAATGCGAGCAGCTCTGACCAGACTGTGCCTCCACGAGTGGTTCAACCGACAACAACGCCGCAACGCAATGGAAATTATGATGGCAGCAGAACACGTTCAAGCCAACCTGTGTCACAGCCTGTCCAAAATAGAAATAACGATGCTGGCAGCAGGAGCCGTTCGAGCCAACCGGTATCGCAACCTGTAGCACAACCAACTCAAAATCGGAGCTACGAAAACACGAGAAGTAGATCAAATACAGACAATTCATCTTCCGTATCGCGATCAAGGTCTTCAGAAAGCTCCGGTGAACGTAGCTCTGGACGTTCTTCACAAGGATCAGAAAGATCTAGAACAAGATAATGACAGCCGAATAAAATAATAATTCATATCTGGCGGGTAAAATGAAAAATTTTACCCGCCTTTTATATGCATGTCTTTTTATATTTATCATGAACAATCCCTGCATTTTCACGTTAATTAGTAAATTTACCGCTTCAAACAAAAAACAGATCGATAAAGATGGCTTCAATTACCTCTATATTAGATAATGACTTTTACAAATTCACCATGCAGCATGCTGTGGTCAAGTTGTTTCCAAAGGCCAAGGCACGTTATCATTTTATTAACCGGGGACATCATAAATTTCCCGATGGTTTTGACGTGCTCCTGAAGGAAGCCGTCAATGAGATGGCTAATTTGAAGTTAACAAAAGCAGAAAAGGCATTTTTTGCCAGAACATGTCCTTATATAGACCCAACCTATTTTGACTTTCTTCAAGGGTATCGCTACGATCCCGAAGAGATAAAAATATTCCAGGATGGCCCCGACCTCGAAGTCATTATTGAAGGGTACTGGTACCGTACTATTCTTTGGGAAGTTCCGTTGATGTCGCTCATCTGTGAACTTTTTTATGAATCTCAAAGTTTACAACGTGCCTCGGATGCAGAAGTAATAGCCACGGCCAAAGATAAAATCGAAAAATATAAAAAACTCAATATCACGATTGCTGATTTTGGCACCCGCAGACGTCATTCTTATGAAGTCCATGATATGGTCGTTCGCACACTGAAGCAATATGGCGAAAAAACATTTATAGGTACCAGCAATGTTCATTTGGCAATGAAATATGAGACAAAACCAATTGGCACACACGCCCATGAATGGTTTATGTTTCACGCCGCCAAATACGGTTATAAAATGGCCAATCTACTTGGCCTTGAACATTGGTCTGATGTCTACCGGGGTGACCTCGGAATAGCACTGTCGGACACCTATACTACAGAAGTTTTCTTTCAGCAATTTGATAAAAAGTTAACCAAATTATTTGATGGAGTCCGTCACGATAGCGGCGACCCGCTTGAATTTACAGACAAGGTTATTGCACACTATAAGAAAAATGGAATCAATCCCCTCTCAAAGACAATCATATTCTCGGATGGCCTGGACTATGAGAAGGTCGAAAGAATCGCAAGCTACTGTGAGGGAAAAATCTTGCATTCCTTTGGCGTTGGCACCAATTTCACCAATGATGTGGGACTCAAACCCATGAATATCGTCATTAAGATGACTGACGCTTTACCAGAAGATGATCAATGGACTCCAGTTATCAAACTATCTGACGAACCGATGAAACATACAGGAGATGAGGACTCCATATATATAGCAAAAAAAGTATTAATGATTGATGATGACAATGCATAGAGATGTATACGGTGAGGCCTTAGATGATTACTTTGTACATCAAGAAGAAAAGTTCCCTTTAATACTCCATACAAGTTATGGCGACCAAGATGAAATGCCCGTCGAGATCTTCTTTCGGGAACCCGATGATTTTCCTGAACTGGAATTTATTGGACTATCCTTATGTGATGGACGTGTACTGGATGTTGGAGCCGGAGTTGGCAGCCATAGTCTGTATCTACAAGAAAAAGGTTTTGAAGTAGATGCACTGGAACTCTCGCAAACCGCCTGCCATATTATGCAACAACGCGGGGTACAACATATTATCTGCGAGGATTTCTATAAATTCGAAGGCCAAAAATATGATACGCTATTGCTTTTAATGAACGGAATAGGTCTTGCCGGTGACGTAGATGGTTTCCGAAAACTATTACAGCATAGTAAAGAGTTACTGACCGAAAATGGCCAACTGATTTTTGACTCTTCAGACATCAGTTATTTGTACAACGATTACAACATCAAAAAACCAGCGCATTATTTTGGGGAAATCCAATACCAGTATGAGTACAAAGGGACTCGGGGAAATCTTTTCAAATGGCTCTATTTAGACCAGGATTTATTGATCAAAATTTCGCACGAACTGGGTTGGGTTGTCCAAATTTTATATGAAGATGAGAATGATCAATACCTCGTCCGCATGGAACTAAAAAAATAGCCTGTTGTTTATAACAGGCTATTTTTTTATTATTTCTATGTTATTATATATATTATTTCTGTGTTCTTATATAGATATCTCCCATGGATGTTTTTAAGATAACATCCTGTCCTCCACCATTCATTTTGCCTTTCACGGCGTTACCCATAGGAGTTGATTTGGCTTCCTCGGCAGGTTTTTCGAATTGAAATTCGTCGGCAGCATAGATATTCCCCATAGCAGATTTTACATCCACATTAGCTCCGAAATTCTTTGGAAAGGCAACATCTACGGCGCCCATGGCAGCGACTAAAGAAATCGGTCCTTTGACAGGTTGAACAAATTTGGCTGTAACATCTCCCTGTGAAACCTTTACATTGATCGGCCCGGTAACATTCAATAAATTCACGTCGCCTATCGTACTAGCAACTTCAACCTCAGCCCGGATATCTTTTAATTCGATAACTCCTGCATTAAACATGGCCCCACGCCCTCCCTTGATCGTCACAGGTAAATCCATCGGTATCTTGATACGAATAGAATCCTCTAAGGGCATCCCCACCATGCTTATTTCCGTCACTCCACCTTCTGTCTTGATATTCATACCAAGTCCTGAATTATCCGATAATCCCGAGCCATTGATCACACGTAGGCCTTTTGCGCGGTCATTTTCTTCAGTCTCCTCCACCTTGGCTGTAATCAGCACATCTTTTCCTTTATAACCTTCAATATAAACATTATCCAGTTTTAGTAAAAGCTTGTTTCCCAAGTTGGGCACTTTAATTTCTTTCCAGTTTTTCGGCCCACTACTACGACCGAATCCAGCGGAACTAAAAGTGAAATTATTACTATTATTTACTATAACGCCTGAAACTGCTCTGGCCTTTTTAGGAGGATTAGGAGGTTTTGGCGCAGCCACACTTTCTACAGTTTCATTTACCTGGGCCTGCAATGCGCTTGCAAAGATCAGTGCGACCCCAATCATCATTATCCTTATCTTTTTCATTTCGTTTTAGTTTGTCTTCATTATTTGTCAAATAATGCATTTTAAGCTTTTTCATAGATTAACCTACACAATCTGACTTCTACCTTAATATATCCTATTATTGATTTAATAATACCGCATATGCCTGTTCTTTCACAAATTTTAGGGTAAACGGATCTTCCACAATTTCATTTAACTTTTCTTTTGTTGTTGCTTTCATCGTCGGATCCTCCTGTTGGGCCATCATCTGCATCAGTTCCATTTGTAAAGTGGGATCATTTTGCTCCACAAAAAAGTCCTGAACCTTTTGAGTACGTTCTTCCGGGCTTAGTCCACTTAATATGGTTTCTATTGCAGCCATGCGTACATTACTACTCTGATCTGATACAGCAGTCTTTTCCAAAGCTCCCATACTATATCGATCTAACTTCCCCCCATCTTTCATCGCCAAAACAGCACTTAAACGTGTGCTCGCGGAACTCGAATCTTGAAGCATCTGCACATAATCCATCCCTTTTCCCATTTCATGTTGATCAGTTTCCAATACACTCTCCCTGAAAGATTGTTTTTCTTTACTTTTTATCCCCGCTATGGTTTTAACGGGAGCTGAAGCCTCTTGGCTACCAGTATGAATTCCCATCACCTCAGCATCAACTGCTTTTGCGTTGTCTTCTTTTTCCGGAACAGTAATAGGATGTACCGCAGCCACAGGCTTTTCTACTTCTATTTCTCGTTGTTGGTTAAAAGCAATAAAAGTTGCTGTCCCAACTAACAATGCTGCTGCCGCAATACTAGCCCACTTCCATAAAGGTTTAATCTTTCTTTCCTGAACAGGAGGAACTACTTGTGGTCTTATTTTATTCCATAAGTCAGCCGAAGGTTCCCTCTGATCAAATGCCTCCCGATTAGCGTTTACAAAATCTTTTAAATTATCCCGCATAATTATACCTTTCCTTCAATTGTTCGTATATTTTCTTTTTAGCACGATGATACTGGCTGCGTACCGCCACCGCCGTCATCCCTAATGTTTCCGCAACTTCATCATGGCTCATATTTTCAAACAGATAAAGGTTTACCACCATCTTAGGTACACCGGTCAGCTGATCGATTACAGCTTCTAAATCTGTCAAACGACATTCACGCCATTCTTTTTCCAGCAATTCGTCTTCGCCATCATCCTTAATTTCCAAATCATCCACCGGCGTAAAATATTGCTTATTCTTCCGTAACAGTGAGATTGCCTTATTCACCCCCATCCTTCTCAACCAGGCTTCCACACTGAGAACTAAATGCCATTTATCTGATCTTGAAAAAAAGTCAACAAAGGTTTCCTGTAAAATATCTTCACTTTCTTCCTGATTGGACAAAATTCGATAAATAGAATTAAAGATCTTTTTTGCATACCGATGATAGAGCTGTGCAAATCCAGACTCATTGCCCGTTTGGCACATCGCTAATAAATCTTTATCGCTAAGCTGATTTTGCACGTTCTAAAATTAATACAGTTAATTCTTATGTTTCTACTATGTAGTCGGGGCTCTGCTGAAAATGTTGCAATATAATTTTATTTTTTTTCTAAAATAATTCTAAAAATGCACAAAAGCCCATTAAAGGGCCTCCGTTAAACAAAAAACACTCAAGAATAAACTTGAGTGTCTGCATTAATAAAATAAACTTAAGAAGGATTTTAAAACTCCAGGTATAAGATTATCGATTATTTAACTTTTAGATAGGTCTCCACAATGGTATGTTTAACTCCCAATTCAGGTAAGTTTTCCTCACCGGTCTGAACCAATGTATCTCCTTTTAAAGTAAGTTGAAAATCAAACTTATTACTTTCCCAATCGCGCATTGAACAATATTGTAATCTTTCTTGATAGTTGACACCATCAAAAGAATAGGTGCCCCCGCCTGCGACAAACAGCGGTTCTTTACCTTTACCTTTTTCCTTATCGTGGTTAAAAAAAGAAAAATGGTCATCATTGAACATTTTAAACATTTCGGTTTTGCTCGTGTCCGTAAAAGCAGTTACCGTATCTTTCCCTTTGATTGTTTTGCTTTCAATAAGCTTATAGGTACCGGTCAAGGATTTGGCTTTTACTGCATCCGCATCTTTCTTTTCGGTATTATTTTTACATGAAAAGGCAAGACAGGAAATCGCAATCGCAAATAGCAGTTGATTTTTTAGGTTTATCATATTTTATAAAAGGTTTAAAGAGGCCAAACTACGAAAGTTCAGCCTCAATCAAAAACAAACCATTGTAATTATTTATCCCACCAAACTCGACCGGACAACTTATCTCCGCCAGGTACTGCAGCTGAAGCTGCTCTGTAGTTTTCGCCATTGATAGCCGCTTCAGTAGAAGGATAAGGGAATCTTCTTGGAATAGTCCCCGAAGTAGCATTTCCTGGATAATTCACAGGAGTTAACGCCGGATATCCGCTTCTGCGCCAGTTGCTCCAGGTTTCATAAAAATCGAGCATAGTTATCGTATGCGCCCAATATTGGGTATTGATCTGCTTCAAAGCGTTTGCTGCATCAAATGGATGAGCCGCTAGATACGTATCTGCATCTGCGTCACTGATCGCTAATGAGCCATCATACTGATTCAGATAAGTAATGCTTGCCTTGACGCCTTTTTTATAATGGTCGCTCACACTCCCACCGATGCCCCAACGTTGGGCAGCCTCAGCCAACAGCAACTCGGATTCGCCATAGGTCAAAATAAATGTCGCACCGGTCCGCTTAATCATATTAGGATTGGGCGAGGAATAATCCGAAAAAGTCGTATAGCTTGGATCACTGCTGATATTATATTGCGCATTAGAGCCTAGATCCTTGCCATTAGGCATCCCCTTTTGTTTGGTCGGATCAATTATATAACTACTATTCTGATCTTTACCTTTTTCCGATAAATACAGTTTTGTAACAGAAACTTTTTGCAATCTCGGATCATTGTTGCTTTTTAAATAATCTATAAATGTTTTAGACCATTTTACATAATAATTTTCTTGCCCACCATCGCCCAATAAAACCTGGCTATTTCTATTTTGCGTCACTCTCGATCCTGATTCATCGTAGAGAATAAATGCGTTATCAGCATTGCTATCCATCGTCTTACCGACTACTTTTTGCGCATACTCTTTCGCCTTCCCTTCATCCACTTTCACTAGACGCATTGCCGTACGAAGTAATAAAGAATTTCCAAATTTCCGCCATTTCGCAATATCACCTTTATAGATAATATCACCTGTAACCTTATCACCATCTTCTTTTAATGCAGCAGTAGCCGTTTCAAGTTCCTTTAGCAAATCGTTATAGATGTCCTGTTGCTTGTCATACTTCGGTTTATAAATTTTGGTATAAAAGCCCAATCCCGCTTCTGAATAGGGAACATCACCATACAAATCTGTCAAGCGGGCAAAGATTAAAGCTTTCCAAATACGGGCAACATTGTACAGATTTGCATATTTTGGTTTGTCTTTTGTAAACTCAACCACATCCACAATATTACGAACCTGCTCAATATAGGCCCCTACTGTCCCCGTACCCCAATAAGCCGCGGTATACAGTTCATTCAGCATATATTTATCGCCGGCCCAATAACTCACTACAGTCGATAAACCCTGCATCATTGTCGACGAGTAAATTAGATTTCCACGCCATGTATCGTATGCAAAATCAAAACTTCCTGTATAAAATAATTGTGCAGAGCTCAATGTATAATTTGGATCCCAATTTTCTTTACCATAAGCAACGGGGTCTGTATTTATCTTATCAAAATCTTTTGTACAGCTACTTTCCATAAATAATGTCGCTGCCATTAAACTAATAACTACCGGTTTAATATATCTTTTCATGATTGTTTGCAATTAGAATTTAACACTTAAATTAACACCGTAAGTACGTACTGCTGGTACACCTCCAAGCTCCAGGCCCGGGAAAGTTGCATTATAGCTCGACTCTGGATCTATGTTATTTGTTTTCTTCATGATCGTCCAGAGATTGCGCGCTACAGCACTTACTGTAATCGACTTAACTTTGTTATTAAATAGATTGGATGGGAAAGTATAGCCCATAACGACCTGTCTCAATTTCACAAAATCAGCGCTGTTTACAAATATCTTAGATACATTATTTGCCGTATTGGTATAATAGGTAGAAGCTGTTCTGCCCAAGCTTTCACGATCAGCCACAGTTTCCTGATGTAATCCAAAAATATAACCGTAGTAATCTGTTCCCGAGAAAAGCTTTCCACCCCATTTTCCATCAACCAAGAAAGAAAAATTGAACCTTTTGTAGCTAAACTCATTATTCCAGCCAGCAAACCATTTATTCATTGCCGAACCATAGGACTTTAACTCACCCCGGTCAGGAGAACCATCGGCCAATTTTACGATCTCGCCATTACTATCGTATTTATAATCGAAAGCCATGATCTGGAAAGCAGGCATACCAACTTTATTCATTAAGTAACCTACACCCGAACGCGAAGTCGCTACCGTCTGTTCGTCCATTCCCTCAGCCAATGAAATCACTTTATTGTCGTTGTAAGAACCATTCAATGAGGATACCCATTTAAAATCTTCCGTTTTGACAACTGTGGCTGAAATCAATGCTTCAAATCCCTTATTTTGCATTTTACCGGCATTGAGTACAGCACCGGCATATCCGCTTGCGGAAGGCGTTGTGATAAAGGAAATTTCATCTTTCGACTTTTTGTTATACCATGTTAGATCCAAATTTACACGATCATTAAAAAGACGCAACTCCGTTCCAATTTCCAACTCTGTTGCCGTAGAAGCTTTTAAGGAAGAGTTCGGAATATTCACATTGTTAATAACCCCTAAAGGTTGTCCGTTGAGTACCTCACTTCTAAAATTATAGGTTAACAAGGTTTGATAAGGATCTGTTGCCTGTCCTACCTGAGCAAAACCTGCTCTCAACTTTCCAAAACTCAACCATGATGGTTTTAGATATTCTGAAAAGATAAATGAACCCGAGATTGCGGGGTAAACAGAGTTCAATTTATTATCTACTCCAGGTGTAGCTAAAGTAGAAAACCAGTCAGAGCGTAAACTACCAGTCAAATAAGCTATATCTTTATAAGCAAATTCTAAGGTACCATAAGTAGACTGTGTCTCCGATTCACTTTCAAGATACGCTACCGACTTATTTTTTGCGTTCAAAATATTATACACACCAAATATCGCGAAGTCAGTACCTAAATTGGTCGTCTGTCTGATTTTAGTATTTCGGTAACTCGCACCTAGATTAGGTGTAAGGGTATAATCTCCGAAAGTGAATGACTTACCGACCAAAACATCGGCATTAATATCTGCAAATTTAGTTTCCTGCTCTGCAATTTTACCATTCTCATAATAGCCGGTGCCAGAAGGAACAACATTCTTATAATGATCGGTATAACCATCTCTTCCTGCCCTTCCCTGAACAAACAAACCATTACCCATGGTATACTTTGCTGTTACGGAAGCGATCGAACGATCCCGGTTCGTATTATTTATAAACTCATTTGCTGCAAACCAAGGGTTGGTTGCATACACATTCCCTGAATTATAGAGGATTTCTTTTCCATTGTCATCTTTCCATGGCTTCAAATCGTTTACATTGATGCTCGTTGGCAAAAACATGACGTTGTAATTGGCATTTCCAGCACCGTCAGAAACCATTGGACGATTTTTGACTTGCTCCAAAATCATATTATAGCGTGCATCAATCGTCAAACCTTTGAGTGGCTCAAAAAGTCCAACCAAATTAAAGGATTGTCTTTTCAATCCTGAATTCGGAACAACAGATCTGTTATTGACATCTGTTCCTGACAGACGAATAGAGCCACCATCAAATGATTTATTTAATGCCAGCGTATTTGTCCATGTGGAACCAGTACGATAAAAGCGATCTAAATTCCCCTTTTGTAATGAATAAGGTCTTGATGCGCCATCGAATTGTACAACGGGTGTTCCATCTAATTTAGCTCCCCAGCTTGAACCTCCCACTTGGGCTGCGCCTGCTTGGGTCGTTGGCTTCTCACCGTTTGCCCCCTGACCATAGACTGTTTGCCAATTCGTGTTGTCTATAATTTGCTCGGCAACAAGGTTACTATTAAAATCGATCGAATTGCCTTTTCCTGATTTTGTTGTAATAAGGATAACCCCTGCCTTGGCTCTTGAACCATATAATGCAGACGCTGCAGCACCTTTCAGTACCGAAATACTTTCTATGTCGTCTGGGTTGATATTGCCGATTGCATCGCCAAGATCGGGTGCATTATCCCATTGGCTTCCGGAATTTCCTTTAGAGTTAGCATTTCCGATACCCACCGGCTTACTTTCCATAGGAATACCATTAATTACGTATAATGGTTGATTTGTCTGGTTCAAACTCGATACTCCGCGGATGGTCACATTGGACGCAGCTCCGGCACCGCCAGAGGTAGAACTAATATCCAACCCGGCCACCTTTCCGACGAGTGAATTCATCACATTATTTTCACGGGCTGTGGTTAGCGATTCACCAGCAACCTGCGTAACAGAATACCCCAATGAGCGCTTCTCTTTCTTCATACCCAATGCCGTCACAACGACCTCATTGAGCATCCGATTATCTTCCAATAAAACAATTTTCAGATCCCCCGCTTTGGTTACGGCCACTTCTTGCGAAGTGTAACCTGCAAAAGAAATAATTAAGGTATTTCCTGTTGCTGCATCAATCGTAAAACGTCCATTGATATCTGTCGCTCGTCCTACCGCGGTTCCCTTAACACGTACCGTAGCACCAGCTAAGGGATTGCCTTTATCGTCCGTGACGACACCTGCGACAGCCACCTGCTGCTGTTGACTGACAACCACAAGACCTTCCTTAGACACAGAATAAACCAATCCACTCTTATTGAAAAGCTTAGCCAATACATCCAATACCTTGGTATTATTCGCATTGACTGACACTTCTTTATTTAAATTTTCATTCGTCGAATTATAGACAAAGTAATAATCACTTTGCTCTTCGATCATTTTAAGTACCTTGCTCAATTTTGTTTTTTGGACATCCAAGGAGACTTTTTGTTGGGAAAATACATTTGCCGAAACATTCATAACAGCACACGTAGTCATAATTAAGGCTAGTTTCATCCGGATAATGAATCTAAAATGCACAATATATCCATTGCGCATTTGCAATAAGCAATTTTTAATCATATTTTAGTGTTGGTTAAAATTAATATGAAGCAGCACGCCCCAATGTTGCTGCTTTTGGTTAATCATTTTTTCAATGAAGGATGGTGTTGGTCCACCATCCTTTTTACTTCTCTGATATAGTTATTTTTCTCCCATATACATTAAATTTAAAAGGTTCAACTTTTTGTAAAGCACTCAATACCTGAGCAATATCTTCTTTACTGAAGGTTGCTGTAAAACGGTATTGTTTTAATCGGTCGTTTTGAATGTCTATATCCACATCATACCAACGTTCCAACGTCCGGCGAAGCGATTCAAAATCTTGGTCCACGATTTCTAATCTATTTTCACGCCATGCAATGTCTGGTATTTCAGCTGTATTGGATTCTATTGTAGGGATGTTCTCTATGGCAATCTCCTTAACCGGTAATTTGCTCGCGATTGGTTTATTGTTTTTACGAGCAATTGCTATTTCAGCTTGATTCTTAAAGATCGTGATTTTTTGATTCGGTTTGATAACAACAGAATTTTCACGCTGTCCTTTGCTCGTCATTTCAATCGATCCTTCGACAAGCAGTGCTTCTGCTGTGGGTTCATCGGCATAACTCTTCACATTAAATGTTGTTCCCAGGACCTTGATATCAAAATCAGATGCTTGTACCACAAAAGGTTTCTCCTTATTCTTGGCCACCTGAAAATAACCTTCACCCGCAAGCCGCACCACACGCAATTCCTGATTGAAATCTGCCGATAACTCCAGTTTGCTTGCAGAGTTTAACGTAACAGTACTTCCGTCACTTAATTCGAAGGTCTTTTTTTCACCATTTTTTGTTTGATAGACCTGGCCAATTGCGCTTATTGGTAATGTCGTATCAACTTTGCCCGGTTGAGCATAATACCAGATACCGCCCGATATCAAAGCGACAAATACAGCGGCAATGGCTGCCCATTTAGGCCAGTTAAGCCGATAGGACACGCGATGTTCTACTGGAGCATTTTGCAGATCTGTCTTCAATTTTTCCAATTGCTCATTCACAGGTCTGCGGTTACCAACCAAGAGTTGAAATAGGCGTTTGGCTTTCAGAATCGTCTCAGCTTGTTCTGGATGATTCAGGCTATATTGTTGCCAGTATAGAATACAGTTTTTATCTTCTCCCGAACAATACTTTTGAAAAGTATCATCAATCAAAAAATCTTCTAACTGTTTATAATCTTTTTGGCTCATTCTTTTGGGTATTTACTCTATAGTGCCCTAAAGCCTGGCTTTTTCCTAAAGAAAATTTAAATTATTTTTCAAATAACTGAAAATCAATCAATTATTTTACACAATAAATACCAACACACCTACTTTTGCAAACATCGTACGCGCATGTTATTATTGAAAGCCTTAAAATAAAAAGCCAGACACAGAACTTAGATATCTTTCAATTCCTCCCTCAGAATCTTTAAAGCATCATAAAGCGTATTGTAGGCAGTTTTCACCGACATCTGCGTAGTTTCAGCTATTTTTTCATAGGAATAGCCCTCAAAAAACTTCAGATTCACCAGCTGTTTCTGACGAAAAGACAACTTCTCCAACGCCTCCTTCAAACGGATCTGTATAATTTCATTCGTCTGTACTTTGATGACAAACTCCTCATAGGGCATCTCCACCCAGTCATCTTCAGCTTTCACATTTTGAAGGGCTGTATTGATTTTATGTTGTTTCTCCAGTAGACGCAGAATACGTCTTTTTAAAAAAGTAATGAGATAGGACTGTACATTTTCTACCCGATCTAGCTGTTCTCTTTTCTCCCAAATTTTAACAAAGACCTGATCGGTTGCTTCACTTGCCAAGTCACTGTCGCCACAAGTGCGTATTCCAAAATTGACAAGCTCTTGATAGAGCGCCGCATATAGATCAAAGAAGGCCGTTTCGTCTCCAGTACGAATACGTTCCCACAATAAGCGGTACCCCATTTTATTTCTCATAATAAAGCATATAATCCGAAAAAAGCCAATAATAAGTCCTCAGTTCCAAAAGTATAAACTTAATCGGTAAAAGGAGAAAGAAACGAAAAATTACATTGAAGCGAAGAAGAAAGTCAATCGTTTGAATTGAATATTGTAATTTAGTTCCTGCATTAAGAATATACAAAGTAAAAACACAGCAGCAGTATACAGCTGTTGACTAGATTTAAACTCACATGAAAACTATTTTTGCCATTATAGGTAGTGCCAATACACATTCATCCAATCATCATATTGTAAGCCACCTCCAACAGGAGATTAACGCCGACATCAATTTCACCGTATTTGACCGTCTGAAAGAACTGCCTCATTTTGATCCTGAAGAGAGCCAGTCTCATCCACCTATTGAAATTATTGCACTTCGTCAGGTAATAAACGATGCCGATTTGGTATTGATCAGTAGCCCTGAATATATTTTCAGTGTGCCCAGTGGATTAAAAAATCTACTTGAGTGGTGTGCTGCAACCACGGTTTTCACCAATAAACCCGTTAGTATCATTACTGCTGCTGCGCAAGGCGAAACAGCGCATATCGAACTACAACGTATCCTGCAGGGACTGGGCGCTCAAATTGACGAAAAACGAAATCTGCTCATACAAGGAGTCAAAGGGAAACTGGATGCCACTGGGGCAATTTGGGACGAACAGCTCAATTTAGAACTAGAAAAGCTAGCCACACAACTTAAAGAATATTAATAATTTCTAGGTTCAGCTCCATTTTCATCCAAACCATAAAAATTAGCGCAATCCATTATTTGAAGATTATTATCTTTACGGCATGCAAGAACAAATTAATAATCCATTACACGGAAAAAGGCTCGACACCATCATTGAATATTTAGTGGAGTACTATGGTTGGGAAGAATTGGGACAACGCATATCCATTCGATGCTTCAATGACAACCCGAGCGTCAAATCTTCCCTAACTTTCTTAAGGAAAACACCTTGGGCTAGAGAGAAGGTCGAACAGCTCTATGTAAAAACCTTGTTGAAGAAATAAGTTTTTTTCATATTTCATAACGAATAATCTGATTATTAAGCATATCTTTGCCGCCATGAAAAAAATTGCCGACTACCGGAAGTTACTTAACGTAGAGAAATCTGTGGATCTTAAAACCCTGAAATCTACCTACCGGACAATCATGAAAGAATGTCATCCCGATAAATTTGTCAATGATGAAGAAGGTCGTTTGGCTGCAGAGCAAAAAAGTGTGGAAATGATTGAAGCCTACCATTTCCTGGTAAGCATCTGTCCTGAAACATTAGAGCAACAGTTGCCGATCTACACGGAAACAATTACCAATTCTGGTATTCAGGATATTGACTGGAAAGCACAAATATTGACAGTCACTTTTCACGACGGCAGTCAATATGAATATTTCGGTGTTCAGCGGAATGACTATATTAAATTTGTCAACGCAGATTCTTTAGGTCGATTTGCCCGTAGACACATCTTCCATTCTTATCCTTACCGCAATGTATTAAAGACTGCGACAGTTGCTTAAACACTGTCCTTTCTCAGCTATACAAAGATAAACGCCCGCTATCAGATTGATAGCGGGCGTTTACGTAAAATGTTAAATGTTTAAAAGCTATCTATAGAACAATGCTATTACCAAATAGTTTTTAGTTTTATAATTTTAGCATAAGACCTGCCATTCCACCACCATAAAACGTATTTCGGGTACGGTCTCTCCGCCAAGCTTTCCACAATGTACTACCACCATAAATTGAATTCTCGTCTCTTTCCGCATAGTTCAGGCTGGGAGCCACAAATATAGACATGCGCTCACTTAGTTTAAACGCTGGAATTACCCGCAGCGACGACTGATGATTATCCAGGCTTTTAAATTTCTCTGTCAGATAATTACCTGTAGCTATTTCCGTACGCAGACTAAACTTGGTCCTATTGATCAATATTGCCCCTAATCCTGCTTCAAAGGCATATTTATCCGGTCTATTGCCATCGAGTGCCCTATTGATCGATAATATACTGTAGAGTACACGACCACCTGAACGAAATTGTAGTCCGAGATAGCTATCCTCATTGACCGCTACTGAAAGACTCTGCTCACCATTTTTAATAAAATTAAGCAGACCAATGGGATAATCACTACTATCAGCAATATTAACGATACCTGCCAGCTGAACTCCCCTTACTTTTTTAGCTTTATTAGCGATGCCTGCTAATTGACTTCCAACAGTCGATTCGCTATTGTTAAGTATGCTAGCAAGCTGTGTCGTTCCCGAAGCTTCTTTCGCCAAATTTAAAACACCTGCTATTTGAATACCACTAACGGTATCCGCTTTGTTAAAAACCCCCGCTATTTGCAGACCTTTCACTTCCCCGGAAACATGGTTTCCTACACCGGCGATCTGTACCCCACTTACATTTCCTCCGACACCATTGAAGACGCCTGCCATTTGCAAACCTTTCATTTCTCCGAACACACGGTTTCCTACACCGGCAAGTTGTACGCCATGCACACTTCCCCCAACGGCATTGAAAACACCGCCCATTTGCAAGCCTTGCATATCATATTGATTAATATTAAATACGCCACCAAGCTCAATGCCTTTTACCCCCGCAGTAGATCCACCAATAATGTTTATGGAAAATTTATTCACAATTTGCGATTGTATAAAACCATGTGTACTTAATCCCGGTGTCATCGAAATTTGGTATGGGCTATACAAAAACATCCCGCCTAAATTCATACTTTGGATCTTTTGGGCAGGAGACAGAAATACCCGTCCCCAAAAAGATCGATAAAGACCATGATCTTCTTCATACCCTTCAAAATAGCCGTATTCACGCTTCTTCTTATCGCCAATTTGCGCTTCTATCGGAAAAATCACCATAACACTGGTGTCCCGAAAAGCCTCCTTACTAACGTTCACTGCAATGAGGTTACTTTTTTTCTTTACGTCCAACTCAAAGTAACCATTTTGGTCTGTCAACGTAGACAATAAAGCACTTCGATCAAAGATACTGGCATTCGAAATCGGATTATTAGTCCGAATATTTTTGATATACCCCGCTATGACAACTTTGTTTTTATGAGGTGTCTTCACTTCAAACTCCACCGACATCCGCTGAGGTGTATATTGAATAATAATATGCCTTCCAAGTTCTTTAAAACTATATTCCTTGCCCAAAATCCGATCCAGATAATCATACAAATTTCCTTTGAAGGCCTTAGTATGAATCACACTGTCTGTCTGTAGGATGTTTCCATTAAAGGAGAACAATACATCCTGTTGCTCCTTCAACAAGCGAAAAACTTCACCTACTGTAGTCTCTGGATAGGCTGGTATTTGAATCGCTGCAGCGAGCTTTTGCTGTGCCCTTCCCAAATGGAACGAACACAGCATTAAAATGAAGAGATAAAGCTCTACCCTCTTTATAAAAAATAGTATCATGTTGTTTTCTATACAATTTTGTTCTGAAAATATATCTATCTGTTGGCTCACCTCGTCAGATGAATCTCTCTGCCTTTCACATTTACTTTTAATCCAAATGTGCTAGAAATGACTTTCAAAATTTCAGTTAAACTATTTTGTTCGAATTTTGCTGTCAATAATAATTTCTGATCAGCAGGATGGTCAATAATAATCTTATATGCATAAGCTTGATTTAGCAACTCAACAACACGCTGTAATGGGGTATTCTCAAAATCAAACAGACGATCCACATAATATTTATAAAATTGATCCTTGACAGGTTCCTTTCCTACTTTTATTGTATCACTATCCCGGATTGTAATCATTTGTTGTGGTCGCAAAAAGACTTCCTTATTTGCATAACCAACTTTAACCAATCCTGTAGCAACAATAACTTCCGTCGCATCTGATGTTCGGCGTACATTAAAACTGGTGCCCAATACCGTAATTTTGGTTTTACCTGTCTCAATGACAAAGGGATGTTTTTTATCCTTGTGAACCTGGAAAAACACTTCCCCTCTCTTCAATGCCACATTTCTATTTTTATTGGTCCATCTGCTTGAATAAGCCAGCTCCGTATTTTTATTTAAGGTAACTACCGAACCATCAGGTAAGGAATCTTGTCGTACTTGCTCCATACTCGAAAGAAACATTTCCTCACGATGAGATTGATCAAACACATAGAATCCTACAGCACAAAAGACCAAGATACTTGCTGCTAACCACCAGCTCCATTGAAGTACAGAAGTCTTTTTTGGGGGGATTACCGCAGCTTCTGCCGCTCTTTTATCTCGCACAACTTTGAAGTCAGCCCAAGCCTTATCCACGTTCACATCAGGAAAATCCAGGGGTTTGGGCAAACTATCCCACATTTTTTTCATTTTTATGTACTCCTCCTTATTGTTAGCGTCTTCTTCTAACCAATCGTGTATCATGATATTCTCTATTTCACTGGTCTCACCAATGATATATCTTTCTAACAGTTCCTTATTCATAGCGTATAGATAAGAAAGCAAATAATCAATGTTAAATAATCCATAAGTTCGATACGCAAATGCTTCAGTGCCTTGCTCATATGTCCCTCAACAGTTTTTATCGACAGATCCAAGGTTACTGCGATATCCTTATATTTCATTTCCTGAAAACGGCTTAACTCAAAGACCGTCCGACTTTTTTCAGGTAATTCCGCCAATGCGACCTGTAGCTTTTCGTTCAAATCCCGCGTACTTTCATCAACCGCAGGTACAAAATCCTGTCTATGCTGTTCGTGAGATTGATATTTTAGCTTACGTTGCTCTTTTTTCAGCACATTCATACTTTCATTATAAATAGCCCGATATAAATACGCTTTTAATGAAGTATGTATCTGCTCCTCCCAGTCGCGTTCCCAAAGACGCAAAAACACCTGTTGCACAACCTCTTCCGCTACATCACTATCGCCTAGATACCGGTAGGCATAACGATGTAACTCTTTGTAGTGCGCCCGAAAAAGCTGCTCAAAATTCTTTTCTTTATTTTCCGACATTGATCAAATCTGTCTTATTGTTTAAATAATCCACTTTATTAGTAAGACACCCCAATAGACTATTACCCTTACAAATTTTTCACTTTTTTTTAATATCAACTTCGATACCGCCATATAATTTCAAATCCCTTATTTATCCCTATTCGTAATTCTTTTCGTATAGATGCTCAGGCGAGTATGTGGCATCCTCACATCGGTCAAATGATATTTACCCAAAAAACTTTATAAAAAGGCTTTTGTGACGACTAAAGGTAAGTCATCTATTTTATAAAATATTTTTTTTCTAAGGGTATATGGATTTTCCATTGTCATAAAGGAAAGAACAACATACAATTGATCACAAAAAATAATTTAACAATGAAAACAACATTCAAAGTAGCCCTGTTGGGATTGACATTATTAGGAATTGCAGGTACTACACAAGCGCAAGATATCACTTATGGTTTACAGGTCGGAAGCAACTATCATATGAGTTCCTTTGGTAACAAGTCTGTCAAAGATAATAATGGCAAAGTCGGCGTATCTGTAGCAGGATTTGCCCGTATAGGAGATCGCGTTTTCTTCCAGCCCGGAATCGGTGCCAGTCTGTTACGTAAAGAATATACCTTCGAAAATGTGCAGAAAACACCTAAATTCTATCAAATAAATCTACCACTACAGGTCGGTTATAAATTTTTGGAAAACGGCGACTTCAACCTCCGTGGGCTATTGGGACCGCAGTTAAACTATGATGTAAAAACAGTAAAGTCCAGCGCAACTACCGATTATAAGAAATTTTCATTTGATGGTAGAGTCGGGATCGGTGTAGATATCAGCCGCCTTACATTAGATGCTTATTACAGCCATGGTTTTACGAGTATCGACAAGACCTTAGATGCAAAAAATAAAACAATCGGCATTATGGTCGGTTACAAGTTCTAATCAGCATCTATTAGTGAAGAAAAACGCCATTCTAAATAGAATGGCGTTTTTTCGTATTTACATTTTATTTTTTGTCAATAATTACTATTTTAGCCCTACAAAAAAATTATTCCGGCTAATCGTCCTATTTAAAATAAGACTTCTGATCAAATTGGAATAAACGGGATGTAGCGTAGCCCGGTATCGCGCCAGCATGGGGTGCTGGAGGTCGTCGGTTCAAATCCGGCCATCCCGACCAGAGAAGCTCTAACGACTGTTAGGGCTTTTTTTATCTAAGCCAGAACAGAACCTACTCCCGGCCCCGGGAGAGTTTGGTCTTTCGTTTATGCAGCTTTCGAATAAGTTGGACGAGCTGCCCAAAAGGAAAGAGGTGTATGCAACGGGTAAAGCAGGTACAGTTTATCTTTGCCATCCGTTTCTAGTCCATTCAGCTCAACCACACAGTGGAACTCTTCCTAAATTTATGGCACAACCGCCCTTGCTGTTGAGGGGAGAATTAGCGATAACGGATTCCACAGACGGATATACTCCAGTTGAACAAGCCATTCGTATAGGCTTAGATTAATCTGAAAATATCACATTAAAAAGTGGTCGCAAAAGCGACTACTTTTTAATGTGATTAACATATCCTTGCAACGTTAACACCGCATCAGAATAACCGTTGATCCTGTTCAAAATAGATATTTCGGATCAATACAGGCCAATAACTTGCAAGGGTTCCTTCTTTAATCCGCTTGAAAAGATCATGATCCGAAGGAATCATTCCTTTTAAATCATCCTTCTTCGCGGCAGATCCCTCTCCTTTCGACAGCTTTAATTGTTCTTCTGCAAGTTCACGAAGCATCAGTTCATACCTGTTTTTTGAAGGTTTACTCTGGGCAATTTTTTTCAAAAGATCTGGATTTCCCTGATTATTCCCTTGCTGCAAATGCAGTTCAAGCCAGTCGGCCAATATTTCATTTTTTTCATCGGCATAAGGCTCCCCAACACCCAAATTCATGGGCCATAATCTCGATTCCGCAATTTTCAACTTTGCCTCATTATATTTCTTTTCAAGGATAAATTGGTAGGCCAACATTAATTTGGTCTGTACATAATACCGATGGCCTTCAGTTGCACCTTCAAATGGAAGTATGGTCACCTCTTCCAATTCTTTCTCAGCCCGCATGTATTCTTTCCCCAATAACAATGTACGTACCTGTGCTAAGGTTAGTATATAATTCTTCGGAAATTTGCGATGATATGCTGTACTCACCTTAAGGGCTTCTTTATAAGACTGACTATTGTTTAGGAGCTCCACCAAATGTAGCCCATATCGCCATTCTTGTGGTTCCATCAAGGTTGCCTGCTGCATCATCTGTACCGCCAGATCTTTGCGGCTCGTATCTTGCAAATTTGATTTCAGCGCATAAAAGGCCGCAAAATCTGTTGGCTCCTGCGTTACTGCCGACAAAATTTCTCTTGCTTTTTGGGGTTGATTCCTGAAACGGTACAATAGTGCCGTCAGATAATCGATAGTCCAACTTTTACTGTTCTCTTTTGCCCATTGGAATACCTGGTTACTTTCTTCTCGAAATGGGAAGACAAAAGCGGGCTTACTTTGCGTTGCCTGATTTAACCATTCCTGACTGATCGACTTATTCGATCGCGACAGCCAAGCGAGCCAAATTAAAGCTTCCGTATTCTTCTGTCCCGAACGGAGTAGATCGGTGGCCGATTCAAACTCTCCAAGATCAGCATACCATATCGCCAGTTCCATCAGCTTTTCAGCGGCAAACTCTTGCCTGGATGAAAATGTCTTCTTTTCCTCAAATTGGAGAAAGGCATTAAACGGATCATATTGGAGAATTGTCTGACGGGAAAGACGATCTGTTACAGCTCCTTTTTTGTGCCGAACCAACACCTCCATCTGCAAGGCATCTATATTTAGCGGATTGGCCACCACAGCTTTTGTGATATAATCTCCTGCACGTTCATATTGTTTAATCCGATAGTAATATTTGGCCATTTGCACATAGGAAGCACTTCGCCAAGTTGGATTTAATGACGCGACTTCAAAACCATCTAAAGCATCGTTATCTTTTTTTAGCTTAATCGCTGCCAAACCATAGTAATAATTTGCCTGTGCATCATAAGTATCCATAGACAATGCTTGCCGGGCATAGGCATAACATTGCTGATATTCCATTTTAAACCAGGCCAGTTTGGCCATTTCAAGGTAGGTCTGCGAAGTAGCGCCATGCTGGATCAGCTCCTTTAATTTTACTTCCGCAAGCGTATATTGCCTGAAGCGAATGAGATCACGTATCTCCAATAATTTGGTCTGCCCCGTATCTGAGCTTACTTCCGCTGAAATTACAGTAGGTCTATTCAGTTTTGACCAAGATGTATCCGTTCTGAGATTAAAATAATCCTGCCCCAATTTCAGATAGCTAGGTCTTGAGTCGGTTGCTACCATCAAGGATAATCTGGTAGGTTCGCCCAATTGGGCTTCAATAAAACTTCGATTTAATACAGTACCTATGCTATCAAGCACATATATACTATCTTTTAAAGGTCGCTTTGGATCAAGATCCAAGAATAGCTTATTGTTCTCACGTTTTATCTGAATTGCTGCTGACAGTTGTATCTCCTTCGGTTTTCCTATCCCTGAAAATGGCATCCAGTATTCCGTCCAGCTGTCACTTTGATAAGGCGCAAATCCAAGTTGTTTAAAGGGGGTCTGGCTGCTGGAAGGAACATTTTGATTGAACAGACGTCCACTTTGGATTTCCACATATTGCCCACTCTGATCAGTCAATAAATTTTCCCAAATCTTGCCATCTCCAGCCTGCGACCAAAGAAATATCTTTTTCCCTAACTTATCTTCACGGAGGGCATAACGGGCCATTCCATAATTATGATCTGTATAGTAAACCCCAAAAGCATTACTATGCGCGCCCAATACATGATATGATTTAGAACTACCAAAAGCATTCTCGCTATAGTTAGAAAGATCACGTCCCTGGCTATCGATAGGCCAGGCATGCGCATCGCCATCATGACCGATATATTGATTTCCGGGATACAAAAACTTCAGATCTTGTCCCGCAGCAACACCCAGATTCATCCAGGTATAATAAGGTTGTTCAACCGCATTGGCATTATACCAAAAGGAGCGTGTAGAAAAATAACCTTTGTCTTTTTCTAATCGGATCTCCAAGGTCCAGTTACTACGGCTCAGCATATCATAAGCGTGGATAAAGCAACTTACGCTTCCATCCGCATTTTCCTGCGTAAGGTAATCGACCGGGGTAGAAGTATTGGGCGTGTGTCCAATAATACCATAATTCGCTTCGATACCACCACTCGTCCATGGTCCCCGCATGGCAATATCCCTAAATTTCACAACGCCATTATTGTAAATATAGTCCCGCTTATTGACCTTATCATAGGCCGACCAAATTTTCCCACCGATCTCTGGCATCACCTGTACCCGAATATAATCGTTTTCCAGGATAACGGTTTTCCAGTCCTTTTCTATAGCCGTATTTGTAAAACCGTCAAAGCGGAAATAAGGATACAACTTTTGAGCTGAAGCTATGGGATCCGGATCCGTAAAGGGATAGGTTACATAACGTTTCTTAAGCTCAGAAACCTTTGCCGGATGCTGTGCAAAAACTCCGAGCACACAGCTGCCCATTGCCCATAACATAATCCACTTTTTCATTGGCGTTTTAATTTAAAAATTTCACAATTTTAATGGCATTCCCCAAATCGTTGATTTGTCCGATGTGATTAAATCCGTCATGTAAGCCATTACTTCACCGAATTTCAACATAAATGAATCTATCATAGGTTATTTGCATCTATGCTTCAACAAAAAGCCTATGATAAATTGCACCTTGCAGCGCTATCGTACTGCTATTCAATAATCAACAAAAGTCCTTTATTCTTTTCTACCGGAATCGCATCGCCCAATTTATACTCCGCCCCCTTTTGAAAATTAGGGATGAGTGGTGCGGATAATTTTGCCTTTCCAGCATCAATCCCCAATTTTCCCCAGTCAATGGCCAATTTTACATCCACATCACCATCCGCCCAGCTAGCGATAGCTACCATCGCCTTGCCCGCACGGCTATAAACAGTTGTAAGAACCTTATCATGATCGGTTTTAACAGGAATATTTGGCGACCAATAACCTATCATTTTACTCCCTTTGATACCAAATTGATCCCACGCTCTCCATAGATCAGCAGGTGTCAATTTTTGGTAAGGCATCCTATTGGTCATGCCATAGAGCATACCCCGCCAAGGATTTCCACCATCCTGTAGCATTTCACCCATTAAACCAAACGGAATGCCGCTCACCTCGGTAAGGAAAAAATCAGGTTGGTTATTCTCATAGTCAAAGTATTCACCAAACCATAATCTATTGATGTACGGAAAATGCTCCAGATACAGATTCGCACTATTATTGAATCCATCACTTTTGTTATATTGATTTGCCGAATGCAAATCGATCAGACCGGGTTTGCCATTTTTTGTCAGTACACGTTTTATTCTTTTCATGGTTACCCGATCAAAGGCAACATCATCCAAATAAATCCCATCGATACCGATATGATCTACCAGCCAATTCATGCCTTCGACGTAATAATTGTGCCATCTATTCATTCCGCTATTGATAATAGCCGCGTCTTTAAATTGGGGAACATACCATGCAGCGATATAATTTTTACCCACATGCTCCTGCAACCAGGAATATCCGCCTCCTTTTCCAGGTGAAAACACCTCAGTGCCCAGGCTACGCAATGGATAGAGCTCATAAACCCGATTTGAAACCTCACGAACGGTATTGTAGATCTTGACCTTTAAGCCCTTATCATGTGCCTGATCGATATATTGCTTCATTTCTTTTGTCGCAATAAACGGATAATTGATATATGGATTTATTTCATTTCCATGATGGATATTGATGACATTAGATCCACTTGCAACAACAGAATCAACGGGTTTATAGGCATGGTAATACCGTTCATTCCATTGTGCTTCCGTATTGATCGGGTGAAAAGGGGTAATTAGCAGGTTAAAATTGTAATAAAGCACATCGCCTTTTTTGAGATCACGGGCTCCGCTGTAACTATTGACCAAAACCGATTTTCCTTTCAGGCCAATATCAATTCCCCCTTTATTTTCATTACCCCAGGACTGTGGCAGCACAAGCGGCTTTTGAAGATAAAAATTCGTATTGAGCGGCCGAGAATAATGCTCGTCACGGAGTGAAAACTGGAGTCCGGCATCTACAGCACCTATCCAACCACCATCCTGATTTTTATGGGCTACATCCCATTTCCAAGAAAGCTGCTCAGGTCTCTTTCCTCCCTTTTGCCCCAGTCCCATAAAATAATCCGTCTTATCGGGCATCATGGGGATATGCATCGTGGCATCTTTTAAAGACAGATCCTTCAGTGCCGTCAACTTGACCACATAATGCATATAACCATCAAATTCCAATGTACCGTCGACTTCCATCGTTAGATCGGAGGATTCATTTTTAGCAGTCCAGCTATATTCACCTTCACTTTTCGTCTGAAATTGGATACCACTTGCTTTAAGTTGAATTTCCTTTCCGTCTGAAGCACTATAAAAATGAAAATGAAGCGGTTCGAATAAGAGGTTATTCGCCTTGGACGATATTTCAGTCAATTCAGGCGTAAAAAACGTGCTGATCTGTTTTGGAAAACCACTCGAATGGAGTTTCACCTCGCGGCCTAAAATATGTAAGGTAGAGTCCGCTTTTAATTCAATAGCTGTATAAGGCGCAACCACTGTGTTTTTTTGGGCCAATGTCGAATTGAGCCATGGTAGTCGCGTCATTTTCCATGGTTGATCAACACCGGATATATCACCTGGAGCATCTGAAACCCTTATTTCCACATTGACCTGTTTCGCTGTTGCATTTTTAGGTTTCACCGTGACTACGCCATGGTAGGTTCCGCTTGCAGTAACCTCCGGAATCTGTATACCGCACCACAGGGCCTGAACTTTATCTTTTGGTATATCAACCTGGAGTGCCATTGCTTTGCCGGTATAATCCGTACCTTGGGTATTGATACAATTCAGGCTATTCGCGGGAATAATAGCCCCATCACTTGCTTTAAAATCCGAGAAAGAAATTTGGATTTCATGGAGGTCCTGCTTTGGAGACCATACCCCGAGTTGAAATGCATAAAATTCACCTTTCTGCCCTGTGCCCTGCAACTTAGTCATGGCTTTACCTTTCATAAGCCAGCGTTGCGGAAGATTGCTTTCCATCTTAATCGGAAACTCCCGCAGTTCAGGAAAAAGATAATATGCGGCATTCGCATTCCTGCTCACAAAGCCTCGCACTTCTTCGGCACTCGCGATCAGTTCCATCGGATCATTACTATTGTATTTATCTACAGCATCAAAGCGTGCAACAGTAACTCCTTTTGAGTTCCCTGCTCCATGTTGTGCTACTTTCGCTGGTGCTGAAACGGCATTTTTAAGATAAATTGCATCCGGATAATTGCGGCTGCGCCCCCCCATCTGATAGGGCAAATAATAGACGTAGTATACGCCCTTTCCGGAAACTGGTTTAAACCGTATTCCACCAGATTCTGTATTCATCCAAAGATAAGCGCTCGGGGCAATCTGCTTATTGCTGGCACTGTCGACGATAATAACTTGCTGATTTGCCTCAACCCAGCGATTTCGCCACGGAATAGTAACCTGTACCTCCTTCTGATCTGTATTTACCTGCAGCACTGCTCGATGATTACCCAGCTGGTCCGCATCCCACTTTTGTGTTTCCGGAGGATAGGTCAGTTGCGCCCGGGCCGAGTTTGCGCATAAGGATACGGCAAGGATAATTGCCAGCTTATAAGAGGCTGTTCTTTTTTTCATGCGAATAGTATTTATTCAAAATATTTTGTCTTTACCAAGCTTTTCCATAAGCCTGATACGATTTACAAGCTGCACTGTTTCCCCAACATGAGTCCGTAGTGCAGCTACTTTTATTGGTCAATAAGAGGACTAAAATTAAGTTTTATTCCTAACATCTTAACTTAGTTGTGCCTGTAATTATGCCAGGTTTCCTCAGGCACATAAATAGCGCGATACGGAATAAAATAAGCGTTTAATTCCCAAAGCACTTTTCCTGTTTTATCCGTCACCAATACACTACCTGTTTTTGAGCTAGTCTGCAGTAAATTACCATTATCCAGTTCATAGGCACTGCCCATTCTTGCTGTAAACTGCTTTTTAGGAATTGGGGCCGCATAAGCTACTGTTGCCGTTTTATTCTTTTGATCAAGCCTAAAAGCGATCGCCCGTGATTGCTTATTGGCTGTTGTACTGTCACGCGGAGAAAAATCACCATTGTCAAAAAGCAACAGCTCACCAGTTTTTGCGATATGCGGTGCATGCTGGAAATAAAACAGTTCCTGGTCCTTTAATTTATAATCGCCACCCTTTCCCAATTTCCAGAGAATATCACCAGTTTTGGCATCAATTTTCCAGACCTGATTTTCAATTGGTGAAGAAGTCAAATAATTGTTGTCACGATCGAAGGAAATGGTATTAAAATGAAATCGGTCATGCTTCAGGCTGTCTAATTTTTTATCCTGCTGAATATCCCATTTTTCCCAGGGAGACCATTTCTTCAAGATATTACCTTTCATATCCATCGTCAAAATCGCATCACCCCAAAGGGTATCTTTTGGATGGTTGGGCCGATCGTCGATCCTAAAATCCCGCACGATACCGACGATATTATTGTTGTGATCCATCTGCACGTCATGGTGCATGATGATCCCTTTTTTATCCAAATCGATACGTGCTATTTCTTTACCCGTAAGATCAATTTCAACAAGTACCGTCCCACCGACAAATCCGATACGGCCGCTTCTTAAATAATAACTTGCATTGGTCGATTTCTTGCTTGGCTGATTGGGTTTGTTGAATTCATCTTTACTTGCAGGAGCCAATAAGGCAAGGATAGTACCCCTTGGGGTCAAAGAAGCAAGACGCACGCCCAGCTTTTCGTCCTGCCAATACCAACGAATCGTCCCCTTACCATCCACCATGGCCATGTAGCCCGGAAATCCGCGATAACATAATAATACCATGCCATTACCTAGGGCCTTTTCATCATGAGGGTGGTCGGCCTTGATCCAGTCGTGCACCATCCATGGCGATTGCGCTCTTGTTTTAAAAGATTGTTCGCTCGATTTTATGGGAATAATCCGATCTATGACAACCCTAAATTTATAACTTGTATTTGGTTCAAGCGTCATTAACGGAATGTTATGCTGAACAGCAGCATTTGAAACAGTTGTTTTATAAGAATGTTTATCCCCCTCTTTCCAATACTCCACATACACGGCTTCTGCCTGATTTAGTTTCACCTGAATAGCAGCGTTGAGCGGCAAATTATTGGGTGAGCTCACCTCAATATTTTCAATGTCAACCTGATGTGCATAATAATAGTAAGCAGCAAATACTGCTATAGCCACCACAATCAGTGCAATAATTGCTTTAATTGGTTTCATCTGTAAATAATTTCAATTCCACTGGTCTATCAAACAAAGCGCATTACGGTATATAATGCGCTTTAATTCGGGTTATTTAGGCAATCGCGATGGATTGGCTGTCGTCATTTCTTGATGCAAACGTGCTTCTTCCAATGGATAAGGGAAATAGCGCATGGCTTCAGTGACATTTTCTTTCAGTCCGCGGCCTTTCAGATAAGCATTGCTCACTTTTTCATAGCGGCCCAGGCGGATCAGATCCTGACGTCTTTTGTATTCAAAGACAAGCTCAAAACCACGTTCGTCAACAAGCGCATCGATCATAGCCTCCTTACTTGCAGGACTGGGGAAATCAGGATGCTTACCATATTCAGGTGCTCCAGCTCTCTTCCGGACTTCATTGATATAAGGCAATGCTGCAGCGGGTCCGTTCAGTGCATTTTCAATCTCAGCCTTGCACAAAATAACATCCGCCAAACGGAGAACCTGAATCGTCCGCCCATCCAGATAGGAGTTATTGACCATATCATAAGAATACTTTTTCGTCGCAACATTTTGCAGGAATTTTACGGTATCACTTGGTGGAGTAGTCTGTCCTTTAGCAGGCAACATGTAAAAAAATCCATATTTTGTATTCTTGTCCCGCGCAGCCTTTCCGGTGTAGTTATAATAGAAAAACTTTTTACGCGGATCGAGATCACTATATTTTCGCCAAAAATCAAGGGAAACACCATAGTACTGCCATCTATCCGGTACTTCAGGATTGTCGGTCGGACCAAAGTGATTGGTAATCTCGCCTCCATTTAATGTAGGCTCATGCAAGATGCCAAATATCAGCCCCATATCCATTTTATTATTGTCGGACCATTCCTTCTTAAAATCCGGATTCAGCGTGTATACACCTTTATCACGTAACGCTAAAACCTGATCGATATACGTTTTTGCTTTTTCATAATTGTGCGAACGCATATACATCTTTCCCATTAAGGTCAACGCGGCACCTTTTGTAGCACGGCCAATGCCCAGTTCGTCCGACCATTTCTCTGGCAAGTTATCGATTGCATACTGACAATCTTCAGCAATCTGTGCATCAATTTTCTCTACAGCAACCAAGGGTTCATTGTAGCTTTCCGTCGGATTCTTGACTGTCGTTATCAGTGGTACCGGTCCCCAGGCATCTGTAAGATCCATATAAGATAATGACCGCAAGAACCTGGCCTGGGCGATAATTTTCTTTTTGCGATCGTCGGGAATAGTTACACTCTCAATACGATCAATCAACATATTGGCATTGCTGATCACCTGGTACATATTCTGATAATTAAATTTAAAATACCTATTATTATCATCATAGGTAAAGTTACTCATGCGTGTAGGATCACCTGCCGCTGTAGAAAAGCCCATATCCGTCGCGTAATCGGTGATCATCACCAGATAACCCGCATAGTATAAATAAGCATCCCCCGGATAAGGCGATAAACTCGTATAGACACCCGTCAGGGCAGCATTGATATCGCTCTCGGTTGAATAGGCATTTTTTGTCGTCAGATCACTGTATAATTTAGGGTCAAGCTTGGTACAGCTATTCAAGCTGAGGCCCAAAACAGCGGCCAAACCCGCCATACCCAAGATATATTTTATATTATTTTTAAACGTCTTCATGTCATTTCTGATTTAGATATTAGCTATTAAAATGTTGCACTTACACCAAAAGTAAACGAGCGCATCGAAGGATATGAATTAAAATCCAGACCTACCCCTGCATTGGCACTCTGATTATTTCCAGCTCTATTTTTAACCAGCGCATCATTTTCATATCCCTTGGTATCCACCTCAGGATCCCATCCAGTATAATTGCTAATCGTAAATAAGTTTTCCGCCATACCATATACCCGTATCGATTGAACCGCTTTTGTTTTCAATGGAATGGTATAACCCAGTGTCAGATTACGCAACCGCAAAAAAGAAGCATTCTCAATAAAATGGTCATTGATATAGCCACCATAGTTCATGTAGTAGAATCCATTTCTTGGAATATCCGTATTAGTGTTTGTCGGAGTCCATCGATTTAAAGCTTCTGTGGTACGTTTCCACTCCAGATTCATGCGTGTCATATTGAGCAGATCGTTTCCGACATTTCCATAAATGAAGGCCGTCAGATCAAAGTTTTTATACGCGAATGTATTGGTCATACCAAAATTGAACTTCGGATAACCACGACCGATGATCGTCCGGTCCGCTGAATTGATTGTACCATCACCGTTCACATCCGCGAACTTCGGATCGCCGGGTTTAGAATTTGGCTGTGGTGCATAGTTTTCTCCTTGTTGAATAACCCCCAGGTATCTATAGCCAAATAAAGAGCCCAACGATTCCCCAACACGAATAACCGAATAAGCTTCTTCAGAAACATTACCCATTGGTTTTGACGAAGTCAACAACTGTTCAGGCTCTCCACCCAAGCTTGACACCTTATTGCGGTTCATCGCTAAATTCAATTTTGTCTCCCAGGTAAACGCTCCGGTCATATTCTTACTGGTTACCGAAAACTCCAACCCTTTGTTATTCATCGTACCTAGATTGCGCTGTCCGGAGGTATATCCTGTGTAATAAGGCAATATACTCTTAATCAAAAGATCATTGGTTTTCTTATAATAGGCATCTACGGTAAAGGCTAATCGATTCTTAAAAAATGAAAAATCAAGTCCGACGTTATATTGCGTCGTGGATTCCCATTTTAATCTATCGTTTTCAGGATAAGTTGGGTTTTGTTTAACGCCACCCGAATTGGTCACACCATCAAACGTATAGTGTCCATTATCCATCAATCCATAAGAAGCATAATCCGCAACGCGATCATTACCCGTCTGTCCGTAACCCAACCTAAATTTTAGATCCGAAAATAGCTGCTGCTCTTTCATAAAATCCTCATTGTTGACCTTCCATGCAAAAGCTGCTGAAGGAAAGGTTCCCCAACGATGGTTGGGACTAAAGCGCGATGATCCATCACGACGTAAGGTTGCAGTCAACAGGTACTTATCAGCATAGGCGTAATTTACCCGCCCGAAAAAAGAGATGACCAAATTCTCCGCCTTAGCAGAATTTACTCCCGTAATACTAGAGGCCATTCCTAAATTATTGTATTCCAGCAGATCCGTTGAAAAACCTTTTACATTGATCCCCTTATTGTTGCGCACATATTTCTCATACGAATAGCCTCCCATCACACTCAAATTGTGTTTCTCATTAAACACCTTTGCATAGGTGGCATAAAAATCAATCAGGTTATGGGTCTCATTATAATCGGCCTGACTTGCCACACCATCATCTATCCCACCCTGATAAGAGTCTCGAGTCAGATAACTGCCCAATTGATCATGTGTTATTTCTGTTCCTGCATCCATGCGCAAGGTCAGTTCCTTGATCGGATTTACCTCAAGAAAAATATTTCCATTCAACTTGTCCCTTTGCACATCATTGATCCGTGACATCAGGTTGGCCAAGGGATTGTCACCCTGCCCCCCTGGAGGTCTTCCAAAACTTCCATCTGCATTGTAAACAGGTACAGTCGGATCATAGGTCAATATGCTATACAAAACATTTGAATTAAGGATATTTCCGTCATACACCTGCATATTTGATTTTTCCCGTTGCGCGGATAGGCTCGCCCCAGTGCGGATATAATCGTTTACCTTTTGATCCACGTTGATACGTCCCGAAATTCGATTAAAGTCTGTCGTCTTCAAAACACCCTTTTGATCAAAATAACCTATGCTCGTCAACACTTTGGTTTTCTCACCACCTCCGGAAAACTGTAAATTATGGTTTTGCAAAATGCCGTTCCGCATGGTCTCTTTTACCCAATCCGTGTTGACATCAGACTCGAGCTGTGATTTGGTATAGACTGCATATTCCTGATTTTCTTGCCCCTGAATCTCCTTATAAAGTGCATTGGCAAGAGTCATATATTGCTTACCGTCGAGAAAAGTGAACGGTATAATCGGTTTCTGTGTTCCCACATAGCCACTATAGGTAATGTTGTTTTTATCCGTAAGACCACGTTTTGTAGTAATGATAATAACACCATTGGCACCTCTGGAACCGTAGATAGCCGTTGCCGAAGCATCCTTTAAGATATCCATGGAAGCAATATCATCAGGATTGATGTTGATACCATTATTTGTTGGAAATCCATCGATCACATAGAGTGGATCATTACTTCCACTGATGGAATTGGTTCCGCGAATCCGAATAGACGTGCTACCACCCGGCGCCTTTGAATTCTGGGTTACAACGACACCGGAAGCTTTACCCTGTAGGGCCTGCCCTACATTACTCACCGCTCCGCCTTTCGTTAGTTCGTTGCTGGAAAGCGATGCAATGGCACCTGTCAGATCGCTTTTCTTTTGTTTACCGTATCCGATCACGACAACATCTTCTAGCTGATTCACCTGATCCTCCAAAATAATGGAAAGAGTGGTGGCTCCATCAGCTGAAACCTGCACATTTCGTTCTACATAGCTTTGATACCCGATGTATGAAAAAGTCAGTTCATACCCCTTTCCATTCGGTACATCTGCAAAACGAAAACTCCCATCACTCGCACTGGAAGCTGCTGTTGAAAAACTGCTGCCGGGATTTTTCAAAAGTATACTTACCCCTGCCAGCCGTTGCCCCGACGAGTTTTTGATTACACCATTTATTGTTCCCGCTAGACATCGAAAAGATAACAGTGTCAAGACAAGAAAAACAAAAAATGGTTTCTTGGTTAAGTTGAAATTTACCATGATTCTATTTTTTAGGTTTGAGTATATATGTATTATGTTGTTTTTCAAGAATAAACGGATTCACCTCAACAATCAACTGCAGAATAGACGCCGCAAGATCCGTTTTGTCTTTCAGGTCCATTGTTGGATTCTTGCTAAACCGCCCCTTTATCCGATAGTTTTTAACGATTAATGAATCATAAGATATAGGTACATCAAGCTCATGATTGATATATTGGATAATATCAGATACAGCGGTTTCTTCCAATTGGAGCCAATTGGCGCTCTGGTGAATTGTTGCCGGATTGCGGTACGGTTTTTCCGTTGCGGAAAGCATACGCTGGGCCGGTAGACTTTCCCTTGCACTCATTTTTGGCGTACCTTTGAAATTTGAAACAAGCATCGTGTTCGCCCCGCCAAAATAAATCTGTTGGCCAGGTTTCAAAATGTTTGTCTCTACTACGGACGGTTCTATCGATTCAACGCGAACCTTCCCCTCAAATAGTCGGATCAGAACATGTTCAACTGCCGCATTATAATCCACGATGAATTCTGTTCCCAGCGCTGTGGTCATCAACGTGCCGCTTTCGACGATGAAAGGTTTTGAAGGATCCTTTGCTACTTTAAAATTGACTCTTCCACTGAATAGTTTAACCCGCCGAAAGTCAAGATCCGGTTTTATAACGAGCTGAATCAGTGCACCGGGTTCCAAGGTTAAAATTGAATTGTCTGCTGCAATAATTTCTTTAGGCTGAGCAGAAGGGTTGTAGTAAATTTCCTGAATGAAGCTTGCTGTTTGTAGAGGTTTATCGGTTGATATGCCCAAAAGATTGGATAAAACAAACAGGAAACCAAACAGGACGAATACAGTAATAATTCTCAACAGGCTATCGCCACCACGTTTTGACTTATTTTCCTGATTGATATAGGATACCCAATCATCTTCCGAAATGAGATCGTCCAATAATGTCGGATCGTCATTCAGCCAGGTGAACACAAGTTTCGCTTCCTCAGCAGAACATTCATTCGCCAGGAATTTATTTAATAAGGATTTACGATTCATAACAGTTTCTATCCTTTTAGCAGGATAGGTATATAACTGTTATACGAATAGTGATGGGCTTGTCCCCTAAGACAACTTAAAAAATTTTTTAATAAATTTCAGGCCAATGCTAACGTGATTTTCTACAGTCTTCGGGGAGATAGACAATTTGACGGCAATTTCTTTATAACTCAATTCTTCAATTTTATGAAGATAAAAGACCTGTTGCCGCATAAAAGGCATTTGTGTAATCAGCTCTTTTACGTATTCTAACTCTCCTTTATAGGCAATTTGTCGTTCAAGATCTTCATATTGGGTCAGTACAAATGGTTTCTCAAACGCTACATATTTTCTATTCAATGCACGCCGGCGCAATTCATCAATCAATTTTGTGCGCGCAATCTGGAAGAGCTGGGTACTGAATTGGATTTGCTGATTCGCATTATTTTTGCGTTCCCAAACAATTAAAAAAGTCTGTTGGACGACATCTTCAGCAAGATTCGAACATTGGGTCTTCTGATACAGAAAATAGTATAATTTCCTGTACCAATAACGATAAGCTAGAAAAAACTCTTTTTCGTTAGTAGGTGCCCGCTGTAGGATTTTATTAATCATAATCTACATTTAGATAATCTTGTTTCAATGCTGTTATACTTTTCACAAAGAACATCGAAATTGGTATCTGACAGAATTCCAATTTGATCCATCAAAATGACCTATGCTTTTTGGCTAGTTATCCAGCTCTAAAGTGATTATTTTTTATCAAAAAAACAAGACAATATTTTCAATAGAGCAATTGCTTCTATCTCTATTTTAAGCACCTTCTTTCCTAAAAGCTTTTTGGTCTCACAAGAACCAACCGTCGTGAAAGTAAACTACGGGTTCTTTCTGGTCAAAAGAAACGAATTGTAAGAAACGAATTGTTTCAAAAAAAGAAGGTATTTAGCTGATAAGAGTAAGTTCCTATCCGCTAAATACCTTTCAAAACAAAACGAACTTCTTGAAGTTGCTTGTTTTACTGATGCATATATAGCAAATTAATAACCTGTATTTTGCTTCAAATTTGGATTGACAGCAATCTGTTGACTCGGGATTGGATAAACCAATGTTTTGGGATCGGCATCCGCAGCCTTTTCTTGCCAGGCCAATAAAAATTTACCAAAACGAATCAAATCCTGTCTTCTCCAGCCTTCCCAATATAACTCGCGAGCACGCTCATCCAATAAATTATCGAGCGTCAATACCGTCAAGTTAGTAACACCACGGTTCGTCCGAATAGTATTGACCAAACCGAGTGCCTCTGTTGCTGTTCCTGTTCCACCTCTCAGAATAGCCTCTGCTTGCATCAGCAATACGTCGGCGTAACGAAATACAACCCAGTCGTTGTTTCGTTGACCAGTGACGGCATAATCAAACGCATACTTCATTGGACGGATACCAGCTGTTTCCAGGGTTGCACCCGAGGTACGGATGGTGACTTCACGCGTGAAGACCAAAGGTGCATTCGCTGGGTTCCGCGCCATTAAGGGTTTGTTTGTACTCCAATTGTATTGCTGTCCAGCAAAAAAACCAACATTTTGACGTTTGAATTCTTTTGTTCTGTTAGAAGTCGTATCAGCTGGATAATTATAATAAATTCCCCTTCTTTCATCGGTATCCGAAAATTTATCGTAATAGTCTGATAAGGTACACCAGCCATTCCACCCCCCCGGATTCATATTATAGTGAGCAACGGTATTCCAGGTACGGTCCACATTTCCACCTCTATCTCCATTTTTATTGTATAAAGTGAAAATATTTTCGGTAGACTTCTCGTCGTTATCCGGCGCAAAATTATCAAAGTATTTGCCCTTCGCAGAAATAGTATAGAATCCCGAAGCGGTAATTTCTTTGGCTAAAGTCACTACCTTGTTCATATCGTCGGCAGCAAAAGAAGGAGCTTGTCTATTTAAAAATGTTCCCTTATTCAAATAAATCTTCATCAATAATGCTTTCGCCGCATTTTTATTAGCAACATATGCCGCTTTCGGCCCGTTTGCAGGCAAATTCGCTATAATTTCGTTGAGATCCTTCACCATATAGTCAATAGCCGCCTGTGGCTGTAACACCTCTGGTGCGATTCTAAAATCTTCAAAAGATGCTCCTTCCCGGACGGGTACTACGCCATAAAGATCCAACATATCAAACATGACCAACGCACGAATAAACTTCGCTTCAGCCCCTTGCTGCGCACTCGGATTATACCGCAATACATTGCCCGCATTATAGATGGCTGTACCCAAACTGACAAAAGTATTATTCATGTAGCCATTATCTGCATTCCAGGTATGTAAATGAATCGCACGATGCATACCATTATCATCCCAGTCGCCACCCCGTGTAGGGGCCATGGCTGCGTCCGTTGATATTTCCTGCATCACCCAGCGCTGTTCCTGCTGGTAAGGGGTGTTCAATGAATTATAAGCTGTGATCAACAAGCTTCCAGGATCCACATTGGATGTCCCCTCCTCCAATTCTCCTTTAAATTCCTCCTTTAGTTTAGTACAAGAAAATGTACTAGTTACAAGGGAGCCAATTATTCCGATATATAATAAAGTTCTTAATTTCATCTTTTTCATCCGTCTAAATTTGATTATTTATTCATCCATTTTGACTGTTAGGCATTCATACTGCCTTTGGTGTTTCATTCTTCATGAGGCGATCAGATTTATTCATTTTTATTCATTCACTAATACGTTTAAATCCATCTTGATGCTCTCCTCTTTTTATTATCTAATGATCTACAGTATACGCTTAAAGTGAGAAGTTAACCCCCAATAGGATATTTCTTGCCGGTGGATAGGGTAAATATTCGATACCCAACGAAGGAATACCATTTGTTGCACCATCTGTATTCACCTCAGGATCAAATCCTGTATACTTCGTGATGATGAAAAGATTCTGTCCAGTAAGGGATACATTTAAATTCTTAAGTGTTCTACCTACATTTCCAACACGATAGCTTAACGTAAGATTGGCCATTTTTAGATAATCACCTTTTTCAAGGAATCGCGTCGAAGGCGCAGCCGAATTGGAAGTAGACTCTTTTACAGCTGTATTAAAGAATGCTGAACCGATATTACGTGATGATAGATTACTCAATCCCAAAGTTGTCGCTGCAGTATTATTGAATAGATAATGTCCAAAAGCACCATTCATATTGGCGGCCAAAGAAAACTGTTTGTAATTTACGTTGGTAGAAATACCCAATAAAGTCGTCGGATTTGGACTGTGCATATAGAATTTATTAATTGCAGGGTCGTTGGCCGTACTGATACTACCATCCTGTCCGCGATACATGCTCATGCCTGTCTGCGGATCAATACCTTGATAATCGGCCAGGTACCAAACATTCAATGGTTGCCCATTTACCATACGTTGTCCCAATACACCTGAAAAACCTTGTCCACGCAATGCCCCTGTTTCGTAATAGCCCACTAGACCACTTACACTGTTTTTCAGGAAAGTTGCATTACCTGTCAAATCCCAAGTCCAATTGTCATTTTTAATAATTGTACCTGTCAACGCGACCTCTACCCCTTTATTGACAATCTCACCATCCAAATTCACCCAGATACGCCCTGCTGGAGCTGGCTGTGCAAGAGTTTGCTCAAAAAGCGCATCTGTGGTCTTCTTATTAAAATAATCAATGGATCCATACAGACGATTGCCCCAAATTCCAAAATCAATACCCGCATTAATCGTGGTCGAAGTCTCCCATTTCAAATCAGGATTACCATAGTTTGCCTGGCTTACACTTTGATTACCAAAAACCAGTCTATTTAACGATGCCCCAGATGGAAATTCTTGGTTACCTGTTTTTCCCCAACCTAACCTTACTTTCAACTGATCAAAAATACCGGTAGATTTCAAAAACTCTTCCTGATTCACATTCCATGCTACTGCCAATGAAGGGAACATGGCGTATTTGTTGTTTGAACCAAATTTCGTTGAGCCATCCCTTCTTACTGTTGCAGTCAATAAGTAGCGATCCAAGTAATTGAATCCGCCACGCAAGAAAAGTGATTGCAATTGGTTGGTTGGGCTTCTATACGACGATATTTCCCGCGTGGAAACAGGCGTATATTGTAGATAGTCAAAATAATCTAGTCCCATGTAACGAAATCCACCGCCAAAGGAAATGTTGTTGTTGTAGTTATAATCCAAATACTCGTAACCTGCTACCGCATTGACACTCCAATCTGAATTGATTTGTTTATTGTAAGAGAGCATATGCGTCATTTGCAAGTTGGTTTCTCCGTTATTGGAAATAAAGGCCTGCTCATTGTTCACAGCTGAAGGATCAATAAGTCCTGCGCGGTACATACCTTCACGGTTTCCAGTTTGTCGCATTGCACTATAGATAAAGCGATATTCCAAATCGTCTGTAATTTTATAGTATGGCGCCAAGTTGATTACCATGGTATTTGTTGTCGCCAAATCTTTAAAGGCGTCAATACTTGTCAATGGGTTTCGCGTAGTCGAACTGACAAAGGTTAAATTGCCTTGATCGTCCCGTAATGGTCGTGTCGGATTCCATTGTAAGGCTTGGGAGATCACATTTCCTTCCGAACCGACCATCGCATTGATCGGTGCGTATTTATTATCCATTTGCGTCAAAAAGACTGCAAAATCCAATCCCAATCGTTTGTTTTCCAGAAAACGGAAATTTCCGTTAAAATTGGCTGTGTATTTCTTCAGCTGTGATCCACGAATAATACCGTTTTGGTTTAAATATCCACCTGAAAGGCGATACTTACCATACTCGGTTCCGCCAGCTACATCAGCATAGTAATTTTGCGTGATCGCTTTTCTTGTGATCGCTTTAAAGGCATCCTCATTGCCACCAAAATCAGCATTTGCGACTTCAGATGGTGTATAATATTTCAACGCTTCTCTAAATCGAGCAGCATCTAATACATCAGGATATTCCCGCATGGTAGAAACACCTGCAGAGGCTCCTACAGAAACCTCGGGCTGCCCAACTTTACCTCTTTTCGTCGAAATAATGACAACGCCATTTGCCCCACGTGAACCATAAATTGCTGTAGCCGATGCATCTTTAAGAATGTCCATACTAGCAATGTCACCCGGATTCAAGTAAGTCAAAGGATTTCCTCTATCGGAAGAAAAGCCTCCTCTTCCTTCGGGCAGAGGTGGAATTGCCCGACATAGGCACACCATCCAGCACAAATAACGGGTTGTTACTGGCCCGGATCGATGAGTTTCCACGGATACGTACTGTGGTTGATCCGCCAGGTTGCCCCGTATTGTTAATCACCATAACCCCTGGTGTCTTTCCTTGTATTAATTGATCGGGACTCGTCATGATCCCCTTATTGAAGTTTTTCGCTCCAATAGTGACCATAGACCCCGTTAGATCTTTTTTACGGGCGGTACCATAACCGATCACAACGACCTCATCTAGGCCCTGACCGGCACTAGGTTCCAGCGCTACGGTGATATCGTTTCCCACAATGGGTACTTCTTTTAAAGTATATCCAATAAAGGATACTTCCAGCGTTTTCGCTTCACTGGGAACAGTAAATGTAAAGGAACCTTCCGTGTCTGTTGTTGTAGCAGCGGTTCCCCCTTTTACCTTAATTGTAGCTCCCGCCAATGGACCTTGAGTCTCATCTACAACCTTTCCCTTCAAGACTTTCGTCTGGGCAACTACAATAAAAGATACAAGCAAAAATGTAAGCGTCATTACGCATTGTGCAAGTAGTTTATTTTTCATACGCTTTTTGATTGGTGGTTTAATTGATTTTTATATCGTGCATCTAGGATACACAAATGATACTAAGTGATTTTTAATGATATTTTTTAGGCGCCAAAGCCCTTTTGAAATGCGTATAGTCTTCCCCAATAATGGCAAAGACGTAGCGCTGGGTATCAAGGCCTTTAAAGCCAAAATTCAAAACCAAAGCATCGTGAACATCATGTCTCACAGGTAAAAACAAAAACCTAACAAACTGAAAAACAAGGACACAGGACTTACCTGTCATAATTCTAGGGCGAAACATACGTTTATATTTGGTTATTATTGTTTTATAAAAATGCGGAAATCCTTGTAGCTAGTCCAATCAGAGCGTCTCAATTTTATATCAAAGCGTATCAGTAAAAATCTTTTTTATCTTTTAATTGACTATTTTTAGTTCAACGTAATCAGTTTTGAAAAGAATAACCAACATACTCCTTTTATCTATCTTGCTAGCATGTATCAACCTGCAGGCACAATCGATCTATTTTAAAAATTATCAAACCCACGACGGTCTCTCCAATAGCACGGTCAAATGTATTACACAGGATGTTCAGGGTTTTCTATGGTTAGGGACAAGGAATGGTCTCAATCGCTTTGATGGCAATCAATTTAAGATATTTAGGCACAATGCTTCAGACTCTACAAGTATCGGAAGTTCGTCCATTTTAAGTATTCTCACAGACAGTAAAGGAGTGCTATGGGTGGGAACCACACGCGGTACCTATTGTTACGATCCTATTAAAGAAAATTTTACACCATTCAGGGGTGTACCAATCGGTGAAGTAAATGCCATACACGAATACGCCGGTTTTATCTGGTTACTTTCGAACGGAAAACTTTATCGCTATAATTCTTATACAACAGAAATAATTCCATTTGATCAGAACAAAAATACCATTGTAGCGATTACCAGCAGCAAAAAAGGCGGGTTGTGGACAACGGACAATAACAGTACCATACAACGGTATCAGGTTAATACGAGCAAATTTGTCGAAGTTGACCTTAAAAAGATCGATCGAAAAGCATTGGCAAATACTAAAACCGTTTACGCCATCAATGATTCCCTGTTGATGGTCGGTACAATCAATTCGGCCTATTTGTTTGATTTCAAAAATGGCCGGTTGAAAAATCTATTTGCAAGTCATTACCCTAATAAAGTTATCCAGGCAAACTGTATTATTCAACAAACGGAGTCGATATACTGGATTGGAACTGAAACTGGAATATATACCTATGATATTCACTCAGGTCAGAGCCAGCACATCAAAAAAGATCTGCTCAATCCATTTGCCATATCTGACAATGCTGTCCTGAATTTCTATCGGGACCGTGAAGACAACATCTGGTTTGGAACATTTTTCGGCGGCTTTAACCAATACAGCAACCAATTCGACAATTTCAAAAAGTATCTATCCGGATTTGGAAAATCGGCCCTATCGGGCAATATTGTACACGATATCAAAAAAGATCGCTATGGAAATTTCTGGATAGGAACAGAAGATGGCGGCCTGAACAAAATTGATGCGCAAACACAACAAATTCAGCATTTCCTTGCCAATGGGAAAAAGGGAAGTATAGCGCATAACAATGTTCATGGCCTGGCAACAATCGGCGACGATCTTTGGGTAGGCTCCACAACACATGGACTAGACGTTCTCGACGTAAAAACCGGAAAACTAAAAAAACACTATGACCGTATCGGCAAAGGCCCCTTACAAAGCAGCTTTGCCGTATGCCTCTATAAGTCCAGAGACAACAGCATGTTTGTCGGGACAGACCGCGCACTATACCGCTACAACAAAAATAGCGACAGTTTTGACCTCCTTCCTATTACCGCATGGATACAAGGCATTTATGAAGATGAATATGGTATACTTTGGATCAACACCTACGGTAGTGGGGTCTACCAATATAATCGCAGTTCGGGAGAAATTCAGCATCTGTTATCCGAACAAGGTAAACAAAATACACTCGTCAATAATTATGTCAACGGTCTATTTGAAGACAGCAAAAATAACTTGTGGTTTTGCACCGAAAGCGGCCTCTCAAAATACCGTCGTGATGGGCGCTTCACCAATTATCTGACCGAATCCGGTTTACCTTCCAATCAGGTATTCAAGGTCCTAGAAGATGACAACAGGAGCATCTGGATATCTACCGGTGGCGGATTGGTTAGACTGGACGAAGGAGTTCCGCGTAGGGTCATCTATACATCGAGAGATGGGCTTCCCGCAGATCAGTTTAATTATAATTCGGCTTACAAAGATAGCGACGGGACTTTATATTTCGGGACGATTAAAGGAATGGTTAGCTTCAACCCGACAAAATCCATTAAGAACAGCTTTATTCCTCCTATATTCATCAGCGGCATTCAGATTAACAATGTGAGCGTACCGGTTCGTGAAAATGGTATACTGAAAGAATCCATCTCCCTATCAGAAGAGATCCAACTGACCTACGACAATTCCAATATTAGCTTCAATATCGCCGCCTTGAGCTTTGTTTCCCCAAAGAGCAATCCTTATCGCTATATCATGGAAGGTTACGATAAAGAATGGACCGATATTACAGGCAATCAAAAAATCTATTACAATAAACTTCCTCCGGGCACCTATACGTTTAAGTTCAGGGGTGCAAATAACAACAGCGTCTGGAATCCGAATGAAAAAAAACTGCTCATCATCGTTTCGCCACCCTGGTGGCAGTCAAGTTGGGCATACTTGCTTTATTTTTTGAGCTTCGGCACCATTGCACTGCTCGTATTACGGTATTACTTTCTCCTTATAAAGGCCAACAACGCCCAAAAGATGGATAGTTATGAACGAAAAAAAGAACAGGAAATATATAACCTCAAGCTGGAATTCTTCACCAACCTGGCCCACGAAATTCGTACGCCACTCACGCTGATCAAGATGCCCCTTGAGAAAATAATCAATAACCATAAATTTACCGATCGCGACACAGCCAAAGACCTTGCGTTGATTGAAAAAAACACAGCGCGATTAATTCGCCTCACCAACCAATTACTTGATTTTAGAAAAGCAGAAACCAACAATATGAGCCTTATTTTTACTAAAACGGATATTAATGCACTCCTATCCGAAGTATTTCACGATTTAAATTATTTTGCAAAAGATAAACAGCTGCACTATGACCTCAGTCTCCCGCGTATCAGTCTCACGGCTTACGTGGATGAAGAAGCCCTTCGAAAAATCTTTACCAACCTGATTCATAACGCCATCAAATATGCGGATCAAGAAGTCAACGTCAAACTCCTCCCTTTTAATAGCGATGATATTATGTTCAATATCGAGTTTAAGAATGATGGTGAGCTCATTCCTTTTGAGAAAAGAGAGAAAATATTTGAACCATTTTATCGCTTAAATGAATCCGATAAAGATACGGGGACGGGCATTGGTCTTCCTTTATCCCGCTCCTTGGTTGAATTGCACCAAGGAAACTTATCCCTTGTACATCTGGAAGAGAACCGCAATATATTTCTGCTATCGATCCCAATCTTTCAGGAACAATCGCTCGACATCAAATCTTTTCAGGAAGATAATGACGATCATGTATTGCATGATAGATCCGATGAACAGGAGGAAGAAAAGCCGGTGATTCTGCTCGTCGAGGATAATAAAGAAATATTGGCCTACCTCAATAAAGAATTGAAAACCAGCTACACTATTCTACGGGCAGGGAACGGTGCCGAGGCCCTCGAAATATTAGATCAAGAGAATGTACAACTTGTATTAACAGATATTATGATGCCCATTATGGATGGTCTGGCGCTATGCAAACGCATCAAAACAGATATTCTGTATAGCCATATTCCCGTTATTTTTCTAACGGCAAAAAATGCACTGGATTCAAAAATTCAGGGATTAAAAAATGGTGCTGATGCCTATATCGAAAAACCCTTTTCGCTTGAATTCCTTATGGTACAGATACGCAACATCCTCAAAAACCGTAAAATCATCAAGAATTACCTAACCAATTCTTCCAGCTCCAACTTAATGGATATTAACGTTTCAGCACCCGACAAAGATTTTATCAGTCAGCTGAATACGGTTATTTATGAGAATATTTCAACGATAGATCTCAATGTGGATGAACTGGCCAAATTGATGCATATGAGCCGTCCAACCCTTTACCGTAAAATCAAAGGACTATCCGACCTCACGCCCAATGAATTGATCAATATTTCACGATTGAAAAAGGCGGCAGAACTACTCACCCAAAAAGAATATAACATCACCCAGGTATCAACGATGGTCGGTTATACCGTACAATCCAATTTTTCAAGGGACTTTCATAAGCACTATGGCATGTCGCCAAGCAGCTATATTCTTGAAAACCGCAAGTGATGAACACCAGTTCCAGTACCAGGAAGAATATTATTCCAATGGCGTAAAAACTGTTCCCGAGATGCCGAAAGAATATAGGCACTTGATAAAGAAAGAAATCGCCCCTAGATAAAGAAAGAATCGGGGACAAATACAAGGAGCTCGAAAATCTTATTGAAAGACGCTAGCGAAGTAAAAAGCCGTAGACGTAGAGATACCCCCTCTACGTCTACGATAATGGCATGCACTTAATTCTTACGCTTTGGAACAAAGAATGCCGCCAGTAACATAAATATGCCGGCCAACAACAAGCCGTAAATGGATTGGCTATGAAAAAAATATTTGATGATCATTCCGCCAAAAAATCCACAGACAATCTGAGGTAGGGTAATGAAAAAATTAAATAGCCCCATATAAACGCCCATTTTACCCGTAGGCAAATGATCGCTTAAAATTGCATAAGGCATTGCCAAAATGCTTCCCCAAGCGATACCAATACCGATCATAGGAAGAATCAGTAGATTGGCATCTTTGATCAGAAATAATGAAATTAATGAAAGTCCACCAATGGAAAGTCCAAGGGCATGTGTTTTTCCACGCCCAAAGTGTTTAGCTATCCGCGGAATAAACAAGGCATACAAGGCCGATACTCCGTTGTAAATACCAAAAAGCACACCTACCCAATTGGCAGCCTCCATGTAGAGATCCTGCCGATTTCCTTCCCGCAGGTAAAAAACCGAATCAGCAATAGCAGGAGTGGTATACACCCACATCATAAAAAGGGCAAACCAGGAAAAAAACTGAACCCAACCCAACTTGCGCATGATAACCGGCATCTTACCGATATCATTAAAGATAGAACGCAAGCCAAACTTTGGTGCCGCATCCTGTTCAATAGCAACCGCATCCGAAAAAGTCTGAAGTTCTGTGGGTGAGTACTCTTTTGTTTTGAACACAGACCATAACACCGTTAGAAGCAGGACAAAACCGCCTACATAAAAGGAGTAGATAACATTGCTCGGTACCTGCCCGGCTTCAGAAGTACCTGCTACATGAAAATACTTCGTCAACATAAAGGGAAGTAGCGAGCCAAGGACAGCGCCAATCCCGATTAAAAAGGTCTGTACCGAGAAGCCCAAACTCCGCTGACTGCTCGGCAGATTATCACCGATCAGCGCCCGAAAGGGCTCCATGGTCACATTGATGGAAGCATCCATAAACATCAACAAGCCGGCGCCGATCCAAAGTGGCGCCAATAATGTGGTCAATAATGCCGCATTGGGCATTAAAAATAAAGTCAGGGTAGTCAACAGTGCACCCACCAAAATATAGGGTCGCCGCCGCCCCAGTCTATTCCAGGTTCGATCGCTATAATGACCTATAATTGGCTGTACAATCATCCCCGTAATCGGAGCAGCAAGCCAAAAAAGTGAAAGATGCTCCACATCAGCACCAAATGTCTGGAGAATACGGGAGGCGTTGCCATTTTGCAGCGCAAAACCCATTTGTATCCCCAGAAATCCAAAACTCATATTGATGACCTGGCTAATGCTTAATTCAGGTTTATTTCCCATAATAGGCTATTAAAATTTAATACAAAATACAATTTAATTACCATTTAACCGTTATTTCAGCAGCATAAGATAGGTTCTTTCACTGCTGAAAACTGGGTTTTATCTCCGCTGAAATACCTGATTTTTGCTTTGCCCCGGGAGCACGAAACCTTCAGTTACCGTCTGGATATGAACTGCAGTATCACTTATATTTTCGATCGTATAGCCATCGGCATCTACTGTAATCAATAAAGTCGCTCCACGAAATAACACCCGGAATTTATAGCCTTCCCATTCTTTGGGCAACATCGGATCTAAATACAATTGTCCGTCCTTAATCCGCATTCCTGCAAAGCCCTCCACGATTGTCATCCAGGTACCCGCCATCGATGTAATATGTAAACCGTCTTCGGTATCGTTATTGTAATCGTCCAGATCCAAACGCGAGGTGCGCAGATAGAATTCATACGCTTTTTCCGGCTTGTTCAATTTAGCGGCCAATATCGCATGTACGCAGGGAGAAAGCGAGCTTTCATGCACCGTAAAAGGCTCATAGAATTCATAATGTCGAGCTAGGGTGTCCAGGTCAAATTGATCCTCAAGGAAGTAAAAACCTTGCAATACATCGGCCTGTTTGATATAACAGGAACGCAGAATCCTATCCCAACTCCAATGCTGGTTAATAGGGCGTTGAGATGGATCAAGTTCTGCCACAGGAATCAGCTCTTTGTCCAAAAAGCCATCTTGCTGCAAATACACATTCCGTTGCGCATCAAACGGATAATACATGTTATCGACAATGTGCTGCCATTTTTGTTGTTCTTCTGATGTTACAGCCAGCTTCGCTTTCAGCACGTCAGCATGCCCGTTGGTCAGCTGCGCCAGCTTTTTTAAACAGTCAAGTGTATATTGAAGGCACCATGAAGCAATACGATTGGTATACCAATTATTGTTTACGTTGTTTTCATACTCGTTTGGTCCCGTCACGCCCAACATAACATATTGCTGGCGATCGCCACTCCAATTGACACGCTGTGCCCAGAAACGGCTTATCGCAACCAAAACTTCCAATCCATGTGACCAGATATAATCCTGATCTCCGGTATAACGGACATAGTTATAGATCGCAAATGCAATAGCTCCATTGCGATGAATTTCCTCAAATGTAATCTCCCATTCATTATGGCATTCCTCACCATTGATCGTCACCATGGGATAAAGTGCAGCTCCATTGATAAAGCCGAGTTTAGCCGCATTTTCGATTGCCTTTTCCAATTGCTGATGACGATAAATCAACAAATTACGGGCAATCTTTGGTGACTGTGTTGCGAGGTAAAATGGAATACAATATGCTTCGGTATCCCAATACGTGACACCACCATATTTTTCACCTGTGAAACCTTTAGGACCAATATTGAGGCGCTCATCTTCGCCGGTATAAGTCTGGTTAAGCTGGAAAATATTGTAGCGTATTGCCTGCTGTGCTGCGACATCACCACTAATTTCAATATCGCTTTCTGCCCAGATCGCTTGCCAGGCTACTGCCTGTTGAGCCTTTAACTGCTCATAACTCAGCACATTCAACTGGCGTAGATTAGCCGAAGCAGCCTCTTTTAACTGAGCTGGCGGGTGATTCTGCGAGGTGACAATAGCAACACGCTTCTCAACACGACAAATTTGCGATTCGGCAAGATCCGTCTGATAGATCTCCGTCATAGAACCCGGACTTGCGACGGTATCGTGCACTTCCACGACCGCTGTTGGACCTGCTACACTCGTTTTAAGCATGGCATAGACCTCAAAACCCGTTTTCTTGGTGCGCGCTACCACAAAGGTATTTTCACCATCCCTACCCTGCGCTGTACTTTCCCAAAATTGCTCGTCATAGTTACTATCACGGTTAACGACTTCAGCATTTAACCGTGACCTAATCTCCAATGCAATTGGACCAGAAAGCGCCTGGATGTTGTACTGCAATGAAGCTGTTTCGGAAGCAAACAGATGATACATCCGGCTTGCTTCCACCTTAAGCTGTGCTCCATCTGGCATTTCCACGACAAAACTGCGGTATAAAACGCCATGCTGCATATCCAGTCGGCGTTCAAAAGATTTAACCGTAACTTTATTCAGATCGAGCACCTGCCCATTGACCAGAATATGCAGGCCTATCCAATCGATGGAATTGATGACCTTGGCGAAATATTCCGGATACCCATTTTTCCACCAGCCTACGCGTGTTTTGTCCGGATAATAAATACCGGCCAAATACGACCCTTGCAAGGATTTCCCGCTGAATTCTTCTTCAAAATTAGCCCTCTGCCCCATCCGACCATTACCAATAGCGAAGATACTTTCCGAAAATTCATTGTGTTCGGGGCGAAATGTATCTTCGATAATTTGCCAAGGGTTATGTTTGATATATGTTTTCATCTTTTTATTGTTTTTCACTACATGATGGGAACCGAGGGCAAATAAATGATTGCCCTATTTACCGATACCATCTACATCATGCTTCCCGCTATTGAATTTCTCCTAAATTTTAAAATTTATCGACTAAGGTCCCTAAATCCGCGACGACCAAATCCGCTCCCTGAAGATGTTCCTCCAGGCCTACACCTATTACCTGCATACCGGCTGCCCTTGCTGCATCTATTCCAGCCTGAGCATCTTCCAGCACTAGGCAGTGGGCCGGCGCAATCTCCAGCACCGCAGCGCCCTTAAGGAAAACTTCCGGATTGGGTTTAGAAAGCTGCACGATATTCCCATCGATCAGCGCGTCGAAATAGGTTATAATTCCAGTTTTTACAAGGATACCCATTGCATTCTTGCTGGCCGAGCCAAGTCCAATCTTAATTCCCTTTTCCTGTAGCTTTTTTAAAAGTTCCAAACTACCGGAAAGCAGGTCGTCAGGGCTCAGCTGTTCGATCAACTCCAGGTACCATTGGTTTTTAAGCACCAGTAAGTCCGCTTTTTCAGCTTCGGACTTTTCCAGCCCGGCCCATTTTAAAATAAGCTCCAGCGATTCAATCCGGCTGACACCTTTCAGCTGTTCGTTGTCAACAATGGAAAACGAATAGCCCAAGTTTTCGGCCAATCTATGCCAAGCTTGAAAATGGTAGATTGCCGTATCCACCAACACACCGTCCAAATCAAATATTACGGCTCTTACAGTAGTATAATTAATCATTGAGAAATGAATTCTATAGAATTTTAAATTATATTAAAACTTAAGCTCCAGCACTTTAGTCTCATAAGCTTCCAATTTCAAGGTATTGTCAGCTGGAGTGGTTTCCTTTTTTTGGATAATATCTACATAGGATTTCACCTTGCTGTTTCTCTCCTTAAAACGATCCAGTTTGATCTCTTTCGCCGAGTCGTTGCAATTCATTACGACCATAACCGTCTCTTGTTCATTGTAGCGGAAATACACATACACGCCATCTTCGGGCACATACTGCATCGTTTTACCAGTTTGTAATACAGCATGTTGTTTACGATAATTGGCTAGCGTTTGAACAAAAGTCCACATATCCTGCTCTGCCTTAGTCCTTCCGTCTGCGGTAAACTTATTCAGTTTGTCACCCGCGAAACCACCTTGAAAGTCTTCCCGTAGCAAGCCATCTGGATTGGAGAAATTCTTCATCAGAATTTCCGCTCCATAGTATAATTGTGGGATGCCCCTTGTTGTCATAAGCCAAGCCATTGCCGATTTATATTTCTGCACATTTTCACCGACAACGGAGAAAAAACGATCTTTATCGTGGTTATCCAAAAAAAGCACATTTTGCTCGGGATGTGGGTACAGAAAGTCTGAGGCTAGGGTTGAATACAATTTGTTCGCTCCGGCGGTCCATTCTGTCTTTTGGTTGAGTGCATCACCTATGGCATAATTAAGCTGAAAATCCGTGACGCCCATCAGCTTGGAATCCACCTCCTGACCAACTCGTTTTCCGCCCAGAAAATAGGCCTGGTTCCCCACACCATGTACCCATGTTTCACCAAAAAAGGTAAATTTTGGATACTCCTGCAGAATGCGATCTGTCCATTTGGCCATAAAATCCAGATCATTGTACGGATAGGTATCAATTCGGAATCCATCTATTGCTGCGGTCTCGATCCACCAGATATGGCTTTGGGTCAAATAATTTTGAACGTATGGGTTTTGTTCGTTCATATCGGGCATTGTGGGAACAAACCAGCCTTTGACCATTTTCTTTTTGTCGTCTGCCGAGGCATAAGGATCAAAAACTGTCTGGTCTTTGTAAGATGTCTGTGTATAGGTAGGCCATTCATTGAGCCAGTCGGCCATCGGCTTGTCTTTTACCGTCCAATGATAACTTCCGATATGATTGGGCACCACATCAAAAATCAATTTCATCTGACGTTTATGCAGCTGTTCACCCAATTGCACATAGGTATCGTTGCTACCAAAACGGGGATCAATATGATAGGTTTCGGTGTTGGCATAACCATGATATGAAGCCTGCGGCATGTCATTGGTCAACACAGGAGTCAGCCACAAGGATGTCACCCCAAGATCTTGTAGGTAATCCAGCTTTCCGATAATACCTTCCAGATCACCACCATGACGCAGATACATCGAGTCTCGGTTTAAACTCATATCCAACATGCCTTTCACCTGATCATTTCCTTTGTTTCCATTGGCAAAACGATCGGGCATAATCAGGTAGATCAGATCGGTACTGTTCACCCCTTGTGCTTTTATTTTTTGATTTCTCTGCTTCAACTCATAACGATAGGTCAGTTTTTTCTTTCCCTGACTAAAGGTAAAAGTTGACCATCCTGGTTTGGCCGAAGCAGCCACCTTGACATCCAAAAACAGGTAGTTGGGATTTTCCACGCGATTGACCTTGATAAGTTCTATCCCTTTATCCTCCACCTTTACCTCGCTTTTCCCTATCTGAGGTCCATAGACAACAAGCTGCAAGGTCGGGTTTTCCATCCCTACCCACCAGTTTAAAGGTTCTACGCGTTGGATGGATTGCCCCATTAAGGGGCTCCATCCAAGCACCGTTAGTGCCACGAATACTGTGGTAATCTTTTTATTTCGCTTAAACATCGTTTTTTATTTCTTCGTCAACGTATAGGTATTTGCATTGAAATCCACGACGATATCATACGTACCGGCATTGGCAACGGCGATATTGGCCCCGCCGGCAATCAGACTGCCGTTAGCTCCGCCGAAATTTGTTCCCCAATCGTGGTTTTTACGGAATTTGATTTCGCCTGCAGTCAAGCTCACTGTGAGCTTCCATACCTGATTGGCATTGTCAAATTTCATATCCGTATCGGCGTCCCAGCCTTTCGGTGTGGCACTACCAATAATGCCCCAATTGTGATCTTTAAATGAAATGGTATTTGCCGTCGTATTGACTTCTATTTCCAGATTTCCTGCACGTGGCGCTTTTATATTTCCACCGCCATTAAAAGCGAGTTTACCATCTGCAGTTTGTCCATAGGAATTCGCCCAATTGCGCTCTGTCGTAATCTTAAATTCCGAATTCGCTTCCGGAAAGGAAATAATGCCCGTGTAGATGCCATTGCTTGTTGGTGAGACTATTGATTCAGCCGTGGCCGGATCCCATCCCTGATAAGCCCCAGGAACATACAAATAGCTGGTCGAAGCGTATGGAGTTGCCTTAAGACTTGCCAGAGCCGAAAATACAGCTGCTATTTTAGTGTTGATACTCGACTTAAGTCTAACATCGAAATCAGACGCCGTCCCTGTCGGTACACCAAGAGAAAGCAGGTAACCATTCAGTTCGTTGCCTGTAAATCCCAAGCTTGTCCGGCCGCTTGGGATCACTACTTCTTTTATTGTTTTAAAATTGTCTCCTTTAAGGCCAAACTGGAGTACATTGGTTACCGCAGCTTGAAAACCAAAGTCAGGCTGCAGCATATTGAGATGCAATACCGTATCCTTTGCGTTATCTTTTGACAAGGTTACATTCGTTTTATCGAGGCTTAAAGTCGCTGGCTTTATACCCTCCCCGCTAGCCAATATAGCGCGTGTCTCATCCTTTTTACAACTTTGGAACGCCACTATAAATAGCAGCATGATTCCGATATAGTGTCTAATTTTCATCTGTTTAATTTATATTTCAGAGTCTGTTGGCCTATCAATTGCACCGCATGTAATTCCATCAAGCCAAACAACTCCAATAGGATACTCAATTAATTATAACCTGGGTTTTGAACAAGATTTGGGTTAGCAATCAAATCTGCTGCGGGAATAGGAAATAACACTCGATAGCTTTCCACTGCCTGTCCAGCCAATACACCACCTTTAAAAGGCCATAAGTAATTATCACCTGTAAATTTGCCGTACCGGATTAAATCGGACCTTCTAAATCCTTCCCAGTACAATTCTTTCACACGCTCATTGAGAATATCATCCAAAGAAAGATTCGTTAAGTTCCCACTATTGTTGCCATAGGCACGGACACGTAATTTATTTACGTAATCAAGTGCCTTGGCCATCGTTCCCCCTGCTCCTCCACGTAGTGTCGCTTCGGCATAAATCAAATTCATCTCTGCCAGACGGATTAATGGAAAGTCTACCGAAGCTACAAAGCCTTCTGCGGCTGTTGGAGCCGACCCATCCTTATTGACATTGCGGAATTTGGTCACGGCCAATCCCTGTTTATAAACAGCAATATCTTCAATCTTTACACTAGTATTCAGATGAAACATAGCTCGCTTATCCGTTGTACCGGAGTAATCACCAAAGATCGTCGCAATATTATCGCGTACGCGGTTACCTGCCCATCCACCACCGGGTACACCAAAAGAAGTCGGATTCATTGTTGCATCGATAGCAGCATTGATCAGGTAAGTCGTTCCACCTTTACTTTGTGTTTTGGTACCATCATAAGGTAGGTAAAAAATAAACTCAGGATTGTTGACATCATTATCTGCATAAAATAATTGACGGTAGCTTGTACCCAAACTATAACTCGAGTTCAGCGCCTTTTCCGCATAAGTAATGGCTTCGGCATATTTCTTATTGCCTGCTCCCAGATACACCTCAGCATTAAGATACAATCTTGCCAATAATCCCCATGCTGCGACCTGGTCGATACGTCCATAAACATTCTGCTTGGCACCTTTCAGTTGATTAACGACCTCCAAAAGTTCCTTTTCTACATATGCAAAAAGTTCAGCTCTCTTTATTTGTGGAGGTGGAACTTTCCCAACGGCAGTTTCTTCCGTCACAAAAGGTGGGTTTCCAAATAAATCAAGCAGTACCCAATAATTATAGGCACGCAAAAACCTCGCTTCAGCACGATAGTAAGCAATTTCGGTTTTATCCGCATCCGAGATCCCCCGGCTGCTCAGTTTTGCATCGGTGCTTTCCCTCAAAAATTCATTGACAAGTGTTGCACTATAGATACAGCGCGTGTATAAACCACGAAGCATGGGGTTGCTATCATCAAATTTCAGGTAATCCAAACCACTCACCCCGCCATCATTGAGCCAAGCACAAGCAGCCTCGTCTGTTGTCAGCTCCTGTGCATTCCAAAACAGACGTAAGAAATCTGACGTACCTGCATCCAGACCTCCGAGATCAGTATTGTTTGGTCCCGAAGTACTGGTTAGAGCCAAAGAGCCGTACAATCGTGCAAAAGCCATCGTATAGCCATTGAAATCTTTATAGGCCACGTCCGCGGTAACATCATTGGTCGGTTTAAGATCTAAATCTTTATGACAACTCGAAAGCGATAGCGCCATTAAACAGACCGTTATATATTTATTTAGTTTTTTCATGTTGTTTATGCTTTAAATCAAATTCTTTCAGTTTAAAAATTGACATTCACTCCGAGCACATAGGTACGTGGCCTAGGGTAAAAACGATCATCAATACCATTCGATATTTCAGGATCCACACCTTTGTACTTTGAGATTGTAAATACATTTTGAACAGTCGCTGAAATGGAAAGCATTGCTTTGCTGTTACGGATAAAATGACCAACCTGGTAAGCAACATTAACGTTGTCCATCTTTAAAAAAGATGCATTTTTGATGTAATAATCACTGAATAACTGCTTTTCTTTGAAATTGGTATTCAAAAAGTCTACAGGGGCATTGTTGATCACCAAAGATGCCTGGTCAATCACATTGTAACTGCTTCCAAAGTTGGACGAAACGTTATCGTAGACATAGTTATCCAAATTGGCTCTTAAGGTCGTACTTGCAGACCACTTCTTGTACGAATAGGCTGCCGAAAAACCGATCAGATATTTAGGCAAAGGAGATTTATACATATAGCGATCGCTATCACTAATGACACCATCACCATTACGATCCACATATAGCCCCTCTACTGGTTTTCCTGCGTCATCGTAAACCTGTTGATAAACCCGAAAACTATAAGGTGTATACCCAACCATATGAGCCTGAATATTATTGCCTGTACCACCACGGATACCACCTGTTTCGATCATAAAGTTAGGATCGTCCGATAGCGTCAAATTGGTTACTTTACTTCTGTTGTAGGTGAGGTTAATACCAAGGTCCAAGGTTGAATTTTCTGTTTTAATAGGCAACACATGGAGATTAAATTCAAGACCTTGATTTTCCATGTTACCGACGTTAGTCAGTAGAAAATTACTAAAGTTGGATCCCACCGCAATTGGAATAGTGCTCAAAAGATCCTTGGTTTTTTTCGAATAATAATCCACACTACCATAAATACGATTATTATTAAAACCAAAATCGATTCCTGCATTATAGGTTGTCGTACTTTCCCAACGGATATCACCATCGTACACCACTGGTGAATACAAATAAAAATATTCATTGCCGAAACGGTACATGGACTGATCCCCGCTAATCGTATAATTAGGCATATAGGAATAATTGGCTATTCCATCCTGTTGTCCGGTTTTTCCATAGCTCAATCGAAGTTTCAGATCTGAAATTACGCTGTGATCCTTCAAAAATCCCTCGTTTTTCGCACGCCAGGTAAAACCTACCGATGGAAAATATCCCCAACGATTATCGGGGCTAAATCGGGAGGAACCATCGGCCCTTAACGTTCCAGATAGTACATAACGATTATCGTAGGTGTAGATCATCCGCCCATAATAGGAAATCAGCAGATTTTCAGGCCTATCAAAAGGGAGGTTCACCGAGGTTAAAATATCACCGGCTTCATTGGTGCGAGCAAAATTGTAGGACTTCGTACTATTCTTATAATAGCCATAGCCCAAAGTCGCATCGATATTACTTTTTATGGTAGGCAATTCCTTATCGTATTTCAGATAGAATTCCAACACTTTATTGTTAATATCTGTTTTATACTGTGTACGCTCACCACCTTCATTAAAATTACGCGCTGCAATAGCAGGTGTCAGGGTATTTCCCTTAGCGCGCGCTAAGTCATAACTTACATTCAGATTAGCATGGAGCTCGGGTAAGAAATGCATGCTGTAGTCTAACTTTGCATTTCCCGTACTCCGAAAGACATCGCCTATATCTTTGCGCAATTCCAGCAAAGCCAGTGGATTTCTGGGTGAATTTGGATTCGGTTTCCCCCCCTGTATCCATTCGTAATATCCTCCGAAGCTATTTTTATCATCAACATAAACCGGTTGAGTCGGATCAAACTGAATAGCAGAACCAATTGCATCCTGTGTTGCAAATTTGGATTTCGACCAGGTTGCGCGCGCATTTACCTCTACCTTCAAATGTTTGTCAAAAAAATTGGGTGTCAAAGCCAGCGACGTTGCTGTCCTTCTCATGTTGTCATTTTTCAATACCCCATCCTGATTCATATATCCAACCGATACACGATAAGGCATCTCGGCAACTTTTGATGCAATATTGATATTATCATCTGTTGTAAATGCATTGCCATAAATCACATCCTGCCAATCGGTATTCGCTGTTCCCAATAGCTTCTTCATTGCGTCGGTTCCATTTGCATTGACATAATCACGAATCTGATCTGCAGACAATAGATCGACTTTTTTGGCGACTGTCGCCAATGAATTCTGTGTACTAAAATTCACCTGCGTACCGGAGCGGCTACCTTTTTTGGTCGTAATCATAATCACCCCGTTCGACGCTCGCGAACCATAGATAGCTGTTGCATTGGCATCTTTTAAAATTGTAAACGTCTCGATGTCATTCGGATTGATCATACTTAATGGGTTGGCTACGCCCGGCATACCACCACCAGCCAATGGAATTCCATCGACGACAATTAACGGATCATTGCTGGCGTTCAATGAAGCTCCGGTACGGATGCGGATTGTGCTTCCTGCGCCCGGCTGCCCCCCACTTGTTGTAATCTGTACGCCCGGAACTTTCCCCATAATGAGTTGCTCCGGCGAAGAGATCTGTCCTTTTTGAAAATCTTTTGCAGATACTGTGCTGATTGAACCCGTCAGTTCACTTTTCTTTTGTGTACCATAACCAATCACAACAACCTCTTCCAGTGTACTGCTATTGGATTTAAGGTAAAGGTTTAACGGATGCTGTCCATCGTTGACCTGGATCAAGGTATCCAAGGTCGCGTATCCGACCATACTTACTTTCAGACGTAATTTTCCTGTTTGTAGTCTATCCAAGCTAAAATCCCCATTCGCATTGGTAGACAGTGATTTTTGAATATCCTCGAAGCGCAGTGTAGCACCGACCAAGGAACTCCCCTTCTGGTCCATTACTCGCCCTTTTAGCGTTGCCTGTTGCGCAAATGCCGAAGCACTTACACCGAATAGCATGCTCAGAGCCCAAAATGGACGTGATAGCTGTTTGTTCATAAAATAACTGTTTATTTATTTAGTTTTGTTTTGCTTATCAATTGGTACTGCCCAGGGAGGAGACTCAATTTTGACTGGCCAGACCAATTGAGCTCTTTTCCTGTAAAATTATCGACCCACTGCCCCTGCAACGCTGCTGGCAAGGCCAAGTCCACACTTTCTACCCCAAAATTGCCAAGTACCCCTACTTGTTGTCCCTCCTTTTCGAGAACAAAATATTTAACGGCATCTTTCATAGCCGAGGTTATAATTGTCCCGTTTTGGAAAATGCTATTTTTGGTTTTGAAACGCGTGAGTTTGGCGTAAGTCTCAAAGAGTTTTTTGCGATCATCTTGTTGTAGATAACTCCACAACAATGGTTTTTCGCCTGTGCGCCCATTTTCATCGATAGATACATCATAGCCGTATTCACCAAACTGCCAGATCATCTTAGGTCCGGGCGAAGCCAATAAAAACACGGCGGCCTGTTCCATACGCTTTAATGCCGTACTGAGGTTCCTGATGTTATAACTACCTGATGAATTGCCATAATTCAGGCATTTGAACAGCAACCGCTGTTCGTCATGGCTTTCCATATAAGACACAAAAGAAGGTTGGGACATGCCGTGGCCCGAAGGGAATAATCTGCCTAAATCCGAGCCGTTGTTGGCATTCCAGCCCATCGCCGCCTCATTGAAGACCGCATTCATGTTGTTCCATAGCAACATCCCGGATTGTGCAAGTTCGGCCTCTTCCTGATCTCCACCAAGATGTTCGAGAATAATATAACAGGAAGGATCGATGCTGCGAATATGCTGCTGGTAGTGCTTCAAGATCGCCACACGTGACGCATCGTAAGCATTCCATGCACTTAAATCACTTTCTGAAGTACCCGAATTTTTCTGTGTAAACCCTTTAGACAAGTCAAATCGGAACCCATCAATCTTATACTCCTGCATCCAATAGGTCAATACATCCTTAACAAAGGTCTGTGTGTAATTACTTTCGTGGTTAAAGTCAAAGCCAACATTGAACGGATGCTTGGCTACCGTATTGAACCAAGGACTATTGCTCGCAACGTTGCCCTGCTCAAAATAAAGCTGTACAAGCGGGGACTGACCAAAAGCATGATTAAAAACAACATCCAAAATCACGGCAATACCATTTTCGTGACAAGCGTCTACGTAGGCTTTCAAGTCGTTTTTCAAGCCATAGTATTTATCCAACGCGCGGTGGAAAGAAGGATTATAACCCCAGGTCGAATTCCCCTCCGATTCCTGAACAGGCATTAGCTCGACCGCATTTACACCCAGCCTTTTTAAATAAGGCAAAGAATCTTTCAATGTGGTATATTGATGTTGTTTGACAAAATCACGGACCAAGAGTTCGTAAATAACTAAATCACCTTGAGCTGGCTTATTAAATAGCGTGGTTTTCCATGAATAAGACTTCGCAGGGAGATCCAACACCCCAACTATTCCGTGCGCCGCCGCGGGATAAGCGGGTACAGCCGCCGCGGTCAGTCCGAGTACGGCATCGTTTTGCGGATCAAGAATCAGCTCAGCATAGGGATCAGCGATATTCAGTTGACCGTCCACCAAAAACTGATAAGTATGTTTTTTAGAGAAATCCAGATTTGATACGGTAACCCACCAGGTTTTTCCATCCGGTGTTTGGCTCATCGCATAGGCTGGTAATGCTTTATAGTTGTTAAAATCGCCCAAGAGATACACACTCGTTTTTAATGGCGCCGTGAGCGCAAAACTGACCTCCCCTTTTTCCCTGTTTATCGTTGTTCCATTTGGATTGATGCCGATCGGGAGTGCAGCGATGGCAGGTTTTGACTCCACAAATAACTGGGCTTTACTGGAATATATTTTACCCCCAGCTTCAAGACGTGCTTCAAGCTCGTGTAGGCCATTACTTTGTAGACTGAGCGATTTTTCTAATGACAGTACCGCAGAAGATTCAGCAAGCAATAAGCCATTATCCCAGATACTGATTTTTCCGGACTGCGTTGCCTGTACTTTTAACTTCAGATTATCTCCAACAGTGTACATCTGCTCCAGGGTAATGGGATCTGTGGGTTGCAGCGTAGGTGAAACAAAACGAATGGCTTGCGTATTGCTCGTTACAAGAGGAAGAAATAGATCTGAATTATTTTTGTTTCGTTGGACCAGTGACCCATTACTATTGCGCACTAAAAGTGCCATCTGACCAAATTCTCCACCATTTGTCAGGTTAAAAAATTTGGAGGGGGTAAATGTGAATGAATATAAACCAGCAGAAACAAATTTAAGTTTATAGGCATTGTCATTCTTAGACCAATCTGTCGCGACATGTTGCCAGCTACCCCCACTCACAGGAATCAATCCTGCGTGTAGGTACAGATCGGTAGTGCTACCTTTTAAAGCCGCGTTTCCTTTCGAAAGATCAAATTGCAAGGTGATTTCCTGATCCCAATAGATAAATGGGGCGGAAAGATTGAGCAAACCAGATCCCTGCTGTTCAACAACGGGAGCTTGCTCGACATCCACGATATCTTTCTTATTTGCACATGATGATAATAGGACAATCACCCAGAGACACCCTATTAAACGAGAGATATGCTTCCCCATCGATAATTAGCTTTACTTGGAATCTGAAATTGGGAACGTTCCCGAAATCAAGGTAAAAAGAAATCGCTTGTGGCGATTTGCTGGATTTCCCTATCCAATATTTTATACAAATTGATTATTTAAATACTTTCGGGAATGTTCCCGAAAGTATTCAAAGCTAAATAATGGGATTACAAAAAACAAATATTTTTTTTCTTATTTCAGGCTAGATTTTTGAAAAATAAGCTGGGAATCAAGGTAAACCGAATTAGCAAACTTACTATTTTCAGGGTCTTCCATCTTATCCAATAGGTATTTTGTTACTAATTGGCCCATTTCATAGGCTGGTTGTTTCACTACGCTCAGTGCCGGGTCAATCAGATCGGCGATATCCAAACAAGAAAAACAAATGATTTTAAGATCTTCAGGAATCCGAATTGCAAGCTGCTTGGCAACCCGTATACTCGAAATAGCAAGACGCTCTACCGAAGCAAATATGGCATCGGGTTTCTCCTGCTCGATCAAGTCGGCAATATCTTTCATATTCTGATCAGCATCATTCACCGTATCCAAAATAAGCGCTGGTCTGATCGGAATCCCCACTTCCTGCAGCGCCTTTTCGTAGCCATCTTTACGCACCTTACCGATGGAGACATTCGGATTGATTGCAAGATAAGCGATCCGTTTACAGGCATTATCGATCAGGTGTTTGGTTGCCAGGTAAGCCGAATCAAAGTCATTACCCGTAATGTACCCCCCCTTCCAATCGTCATAAGCACGGTCAAAAAACATGACCGGTATTCCCCGTTCCGCCAAAAGTTGCAAATGCGAATGGTCTTTCCCCTCACCCGAAGCCGAAATAATAACGCCATCCACCCGCCCATTGGCCAGTGAACGTACGATTGAGGCTTCATTTTGCACCTGATGATCCGTCACATAAATCAAGGTATGATAACCCTTGGAGCGCGCCACAGCCTCTATTCCTTTGATGGCCTGCGAGAAAAATTTATTGCCAAATTCGGGAATAATAATCGCAATGGTCAGACTTTTATTTGCCTTTAGACTACTTGCATAAACATTCGGCGAAAAACCGATTTCTTCGGCCATAGCCAAAATCCGAGCTTTTGTCGCTGGATTAATGTCCACGTTATCCCGAAATGCACGGGAAACGGTCGATTTTGATAAGCCGAGTTTTTTGGCCAGATCTATTATTGTTAATTGCGACATATCAAGATTCCCTTTGCTGTTCGAATGTAATAATTGCTGGATACAAATAAAGCAATTATCTGTCCAGAATAGCAAATTTTCTTTTTTTAAGAAAATGCCGGAAACTTTATTTTCTTTTCAAGTTCTTCTCGCCACTCATCTTGATGTGCCATTGTTTCGTTGATCTTGTCACGATAATAGATCTGATACCAACTCTGTTTATGAAAACCTTTAATCGCCTTAAAAACACGTTCGGAATGAATCATCAACTTCTTAAAAAACTCCTCTTTCGGTTCGCGATGTTTGTTTAATATCTGACTTAACGACACAGGTGAAATATCCAAATCTTGTGCAAACTGTTGTTGTTTTTCGTATATGGTATTAATATAGATATTTAAAAATGACGTGAACTGATGTTCTATATCACTTTCACCGGAGTTCAAGTACTCATCAATCTGCAATTTTAGCTGCATTAATTTTGCGCGCATTATATCCTGCTCGGATGTTCTAGCTATCCTATCCCTTCTCGCCTGCATTAACAGTTGAGCATCCTTTTGTTTTTCCTCCTGCGAATTATACCTCGCGTCTACGCCATATTCGACCGTATCCAAGAGCTTTGTTTTTTTAGTTATCATGGTCATAAAATTCAATTAACTCAAAAATCTCCGGAATCTCCAAACTAAGTGTCATTCCGGTAATATTCATTTTATATTTGTCGATATAATGCTGTGCGATCTGGGTTTTGGGTCGTAATGAAATACATGCCCATTCGCCAAAATCGCGTACGGCAAGTTTGGCTACGTATGTCAACAAATTCCCAATAATCCTATCGTATATTTTAGCTGCCCCTACATTTTCTATTGATGCGGTTAATAACCTCACATGGATCCGCATCTCCTTTGGAATTCTTTCAAATGAAATCAAGCCCAATATATCGTCTTTCCCTTTAATTGTCAATTTGAATATTTCAACGGCAGCTTCTTCATCTCAATTGAAGAAATACCTACCTGCTGGTAAGTTTTTGAAATCACTTGTCACAATGGGAGCAACTTCGATTAAATAGGATTGATTCGTAGCGACTTCAATAATATTCATAACACGAATATAGCCAAAAAAGTTTACATTATTTGTAAACTTTTATTCTAATATTGGATAAAAATAAATGGAGGCTAACTTAACAACTCACCTCTAAATGCTTTCTGCAATAACTGAAAAAGTTCCTCGGACTTTTCGGCCTTGGCCTGTTTGATCCGGTTGATAAGCTCTATTTTTTAGCGAAGGCTTCTGGGAGCGATAATAGAGGAAAAATAAATAGGAACCTTTAAATTCACTCATAGCTGGAAGCAAGTGACATTCTTGATAATTTTGGTTGATATAACAACTTCGAATGCCAATTTTGACCTCTTCAAAATTGGCATTATTTAACATTTCTTTCGGACTTTGTTCGGTGCTTCTTCGGTGCTTGTTCGGTACTTCTTCGGTGCTTCTTCGGTTGTGAGCGAATAAATACCGACTAAACTCCGAGTAACGTCCGTTTATAAAACGAGTAAATAGCGAAGGTGACTAAAAGAAAATAGGAGTTCAGACTTGTCAAGTAGGCAATTCGATTTCCACACCCTTTTACTGCCCAAAACAGGGTCATTCGGGATTAAATTGTTGTAGATAGATTGATCAATAAACATACAGACCTGACAAAAAAATCTTGTCAGGTCTGTATCGAAAACTTGTCTTAAAGGCTAGAACTTTCTAAAATCCCATTCCCCGCGATAAGGGCGACTGCGCATGAGATTAGCATAGTCATTGTCGAACTGTTCTTTTTGTGGATTCCATTTTAAATCCTTTTGAAGTTCATACGCAATATTGATGGCATTGCACACTGAGCTCGTCCGGTGACCTATTTCAACATCACAGATAGGCTTACTTCTTTTTTTGATCGCATCAACCCAGTCCTGATAGTGATTATCACTATAATACAAACGACGATCAGAAGATGTCAGCTTAAGATTTGCCAAATTTTCCGGGTTCGAACGGATAAATTCGCGGCTTACTTCAATCTTACCTTTTTCACCAATAAATTGGATCGCATTATGTACTCCCCACTGCACATGGTTTACACGAACGCCATTGGCATAGCTAAACGAGAGCCCGCTATTGCTGTTGGCCTCCTTGGGTGGATTAAACTGAACAGGGCCCGATTCATCCATGCCCAAGGCCCATTGTACGATGTCAAACATATGTGCTCCCCAATCGGTGATGTAACCGCCACCAAAATCACGGTAACCGCGCCACCAGGCCCATTTATCGTCTTCCAAAGGTGGGCTTAATATCGGATTATAACCCCGATATGGTGAAGGTCCTACCCACATATCCCAATCGAGATAATCGGGGGCTGGCATGGAGGGAAGGTCACATTGTTTGACCGGTTCGCCCACAGAAACATTGATTTCCTTTATTTTGCCGATATAGCCATTGAGAACCAGTTCTGCTGCCTGTCTAAAATTATAGGAAGAACGCTGCATGCTGCCCGTCTGAAATACACGTTTATATTTTCGGGTTGCATCGACCATGGCACGACCTTCGGCAATGGTCAATGCAAGGGGTTTCTCACAATAAATATCTTTGCCAGCTTTAGCCGCATCAACTGCAATCTGCGCATGCCAATGATCGGGTGTAGCAATGACAACAGCATCAATATCTTTCCGATCCAATAGTTCCCGATAATGATGATAGGCCTTGATCTCGGTCTGTGCTTTTGACAATTCCGTCTGTTTTTTCGTTGTCGCTGCAATAAATGCAGCTAATTTTTTTCGGTCTACATCGCAGGCAGCCAGACTTGCGATTTCCTTGCAGCGATTGAGGCCATTCATCAAGGTATAGGATTGTTTTCCGACACCAATAAACCCAAGATTGATTCGATCACTTGGCGCAAGAAATCCATTGCCTCCCAACACAACGCGCGGGACAATTGTAAAAGCCAAAGAGGATACAATTCCCTTGGCTATAAATTCTCTTCTTTTCATTCTTTATGGATAGTTTATTCTTCTGCACGTCCCTATAGTACTTCTTCAGTCCTTGACGGCAAAATGGTTTATGTTTGGATGATTTGTTCAGGTTTTCTTAAAGATAGTTTATTCTTGTATAGGAACCAAAGTAATCGAAGCAATCTCTGGCAAAGTATCGCCTTCGATGGCTGTAGCCTGCAAAATCACCTTCGTACTGGGCTCACCAATTACTTGCTGGGATACCTCAATGGTTCCCATGACCACTTCCTTAAATTTAGCTTCTTTTTCAGTGACAAACGTCCATGGGAGCTGCTGTCCGAGCATCGAGAGCACAATTTTACCGTGCTGATTGCTATTCGCCAGATAATTGACGAGCACACGATACTTCCCTGGTTTTTGAATTTTGATATCCCAAAAAACTTTATCCGCAAGGTCTTTCCATTGACCAATGGCGTTCGGGCGGTTTGGATCATGGGTATGTGCACCAATAATTTTTAATCCCTTTCCTTCCTGTAATTTTGCATTATTTGCGTTCATCACGATACGTCCATCTGCCTGTGTCTGGGTCAGGCTTTCCTCAACAATTGGTTTTCCCTGGATTTCGACAACAATAACCTTCGGTCCTTTCTTACTATCGAAGATATCGACAGGAATTGCTGGTTTTCCGTTTTCTAAAGTAGATTTTAACTTCATGTTAGGTGAAGCTAGGGCGTAGACAGCCGTCACTTTATTTTTGATGGGCAGATTTATTTTTCCATCGGCCGGGCGATCAAAAACATGCAGATATAGCTTTCCTTTTTTTTGGGTACAATACCCCCAATCCAAGGCTTGGAAAGGACTCGCGGTGGTACCGTAAATAGATTCGCCATTGACCTTCATCCATTCCCCGATTTGCTCCATAATCCGCACCGCAGGTTCAGGAATGGCACCGTCACCATCAGGTCCGACATTTAACAGGAAATTCCCCCCTTTACTCACCGTTTCCACAAATAATTGCATGATCTTGGGAAAACTTTTCCAATTTTGATCATGGGCGCTATAACCATAACTTTCATTCATGGTATGGCTCACCTCCCAGTACATACCCGGCAAACCTGTTGGTGGAATATATTTTTCGGGAGTTCCGATATCACCATTCTTATTTTCGAGACCGTTCCAAAATCGATTATTGATAATAATATTGGGCTGCCATTTGATCAGGTCTGTCAAAATATGCTTTGTCCCCCAGGCTTCGCCCTCATGCTGTTTGCTGCTGAAATCGGGCCACAGCATGTCCAGCCGCCCATAGTTTTGTGCAAGTTCCTTGATCTGCCCATAGAGATAGGCTTTGTAACGTTCATGATCTGGCTGATGCTTATTCACATTCGGGTTCAGCTGAAAAGCTTCATAAGAATCGGGATGCTGCCAATCCAGGAGCGAATAATAAGCTCCTACTTTCATTCCCTCCTGACGGAAAGCATCCATAATTTCGCGGTAAAGATCTCTTCCTTTCGGCGATAAATTTGCCGTACCCGTAACATCATTTTTCAAGGCATAAGGTTGCTGGCTATTGAACAGGCTAAAGCCTTCGTGGTGTCGGGAGGTCAGTACCATATACTTCATTCCCGTTTTTTTCGCAAGGCGTGCCCAGGACTTTGGGTCAAAAGAACCTAAAGTAAATTTTGGTTTCAGTACTTCGGCATACTGCTTACTGGGAATTTTCCCCCAGGTTTGTATCCATTCGGCATAATGTTGTGGATATTGTTTCCCTTCAAAAGAACCACCTGCAGCACTGTACAATCCCCAATGGATAAATAACCCAAAACGGGCCTCTTTAAACCATTCCATACGTTTATCTTGCGTCTCCTGCCAACCGGCAACACCTTCATACGGTGGCGATTTGGTCTGTGAAATAGCAACATCGGTCATACACAGCAACATTCCCACAGCTGCTGCACACTTCCATTTAAAAAAATTGATTTTCATCATGATATAGATTTATACATAAAAGTTCATTTATTCGGATTGCAAGCTATCGCCGATCAGAAACCCAACGCTTTAATTTCATCCTGAATAACAGCATATGCTTTGCTAGCATCTTCTATTGGAATTCCCTTGGATAGTCCAGGTCGTTTATGACCTGTATAGGTCAGCCATGCGTCTTTCATCATCGTCTGCCTTTTCAAAACAAGCGTATATAACTGGCGAAGTTTTGGTTGATTGTGCAAATTGTCATCCCATGTGCTTTCAATCGGGAAATCAGGCATCAGGTGCTGTACTATTTCCTTAGCCATTAGCCAATGCCCCAACTCTCCGGGGTGCACCCCATCGGCGGCCAATTTAAACTGAGCGTCTTTCTCGATATTAGCTTCCAAGTAACGACGCATGGGAAAATGGAGGTCTATGATTTCCCAGGAATGCATTTTGGCATAGCCCATAAGCCATTCGGCATAGCGATCCAATACTTTATTGTAGCCATTGAGCCGAAGCTGCGGATCATCATGTACCGGGGGTGTCATCCATAGGATGCGCTTGACGCCCCGATCGACCAAACGTTTGTGCAAACGGATAATTCCATTTTTATAGGCTTCAAAACGGATAGCATCAAAAGGGAGATAAATGCCGTCATTCATACCGTAACAAACAAAAACAACCTCAGGTTTTATTTTATCGAGCACATTGTCCAGTCGATCAAATAGACAGGGGCGTGGAAATTTTCCATCGGCATGATTCGGTTCACTGAGTCCAGAAACGGTCTCACTTGGTAAGCCCGAATTAATAAACTGAGGTTTCCCTTTCGGGTGACTGCTCAGGAATAGGCTTTCTGTCATAGCGACATATTGCCCCGCGTAAGTAATACTATTGCCTAAAAAAAGTACTTTCTGTGCATCCCCCCAGCCAAAACTATTCGTTTTTTTCTGCCCAATAGCTTGTCCATACCATATACTAAAGCAGAGGAAAATTGGCAAAAAGCGTGTTTTTTTTGTTTTTAATAATAGATTCAACATCGTTATAATTGATAAAGCTAATAGCTGGATTAGCCTAGTTTTATTTTTAGCGCATAGCCCAAGCTGCTGTTTTGTATCTTCTTGGGTAATTTCAATTGCAATCCATGGTTATCCTGCTGGAAATCGATTTGACCAAACCCTAGAATTTCCACTGATTTCACTTTAGCCTTATTCTGGTTCAAGGACTGTACCTTGACGATTCCATCTTTGGGTACTACAAGAGCCATCGCATATACAAAATCATTCTTCTGAGTAAACCAAAAATCCAAGGCTGTCAATGATACTTTAAATCCTTCCCTTTCCCGTTGCTCGGTATCTGTTATCCGTACTGTTGTTGGTCCCTCATGCGCGATGGTCCAGGGCGATGTCCCATAAACCGCTTCGGCATTGAGCCGCAACCATTTCCCTAAGATAGCAAGATTTTTCTTTACCGGTGTGGCTACATTTCCTTGTGCATCTGGACCAATATTAAGCATATAATTTCCTCCTTTACTGACAATTTCAAGGAGCCAATACCTTAATTCATCCACATTTTTCCAATCGTGGTCATAAGATTTATAGCCCCAGGAATGGTTGAATGTTCCAATGGCTTCCCAAGGTCTGGTAAAACGCTCAGAAGAGTCAGGAATCCGATTATCTCCAGGAATGGCATAATCGCCCATACCATTGCCAATTCGCTCGGAGACAATAACACGTGGATTACAATCATACACAGTTTTATAGAATCGAAAGCTCTGTTCTGCAGTCATCAATCCCGGCATATCAAACCAGATATATTTCAACTGTTTAAACCGCGTCAAAATTTCCTTTACCTGAGGAATTGCTTTTTCGTTGAGATACGAAGCGAAAGAATTTTCGCTGGGATCCCAGAGATTGGCACCAAAAGCATCGGTTTTGGTATGAACAAGATCACGCTGTGCCTTTGTTACCGCATATTGCGCGTCGCTACCATCCCGCCAGTCGATATTCTGTGAATAATAGATACCAAAATCGAGTTTGTGCCGAAGACAAGCATCATAAAGTTCCTGAATGATATCGCGTTTAAAGGGCGTAGCCTGCTTGCTATTGAATGAACTAACCGCTGAACCATAGAGGGCAAATCCGTCGTGATGTTTGCTCGTCACAACAAGATACTTCATCCCTGCGTCCTTGGCCATTTTAACAATTTTATCGGCATCAAAAGATTGCGGGGAGAATTGATCCGCCAATTTTGCATAAGTAGACCGAGGAATTTTTGCAACCAGTTGAATCCATTCAGCAACACTCGGGCTACCCAAATCTTCCATTTTTTGCCCATTCCATATCCCTGCCGGAATAGCATACAGCCCCCAATGGATAAATAGACCAAATTTCTGCTGCTGAAAATCTTTTAATGCCTTTGCCTTCTGTCTATTCATCTCCCCCCATTCGTTCATCAATTGTGTAAGCTGATGGTTTCGCTTGTTCCAGCGCATCAATGCTTCTAGATAATAATAATCTGCATACACTAGCGGGACGTCAATCTCCCCTTGATGCGGAATACTGCCTACACTATGTTTCAGCACAAACAAACCGTTTGCTCCAACCGCACTGGAGTACTGCGGTGAACCCAATGAGCGCAAGATCGCTTCGGCGACATCCAAATATTCCTGTTGCTGTCCAGTTCCCATGTAGTCAACCAGTTCCAGCAATGCCGAAGCAGTAACCGCTGCTGCCGACGCGTCCCGTGGAATAGTCTCAAAATCTGCTTTGCGATAATTCCAGTTTGGGACAAATCCAGCTTGATTTACATCGAAGTCCCATTGTGGCACCTTATCTTGAGGCAGGCGCGGATGCTTTATATAAAACTCAGCCATTTTTAGCGCAGCCTGTAAAAACTTAGGGTCCTTCGTTTCACGGTACATCACAACAAACCCATACAATCCCCAGGCCTGCCCTCTAGCCCAAGCGGAATTGTCCGAAAAACCCTGTGCCGTTTCCCGGCTCAATACAGCACCGGTATTGGGGTCATAGGTAACCACATGATAAGAACTGTAATCTGCGCGATATTGATTTTTCAGCGTCGTTTCGGCGTGTCGAATAGCGGCATTACGATAAACAGAATCCCCGGATAATTTGGAAGCTAAAAAAAGAAGTTCCAAATTCATCATGTTGTCGATAATGACAGGGAATTCATACGTATGTTTACCATCCCAAGAGGAAAAGGTATCCCAAGACTTAATTGCACCAACCTTCGGATTGAAACGTGTCAATAGCGATTTGGCGCTCTGGATTAAAATTGATTTGAATGTAGTATCACCAGTTAACCGATAGGCATTTCCATAACTGCAGTTCATCACGAAGCCAATATCATGGTGCTGCGTATTATATTGATTTTGGCGTAATGAATTCGTCCATTTTAGTGCAGCGTCCCGCCATTGATCCTTGCCGGTATACTCAAAGACATACCAAAGGCAGCCTGGCCAAAAACCACCCGTCCAGTCCCGGATATCTGTAAAAGTTGTTTTTCCCTTCGGATCTGCCGATCGTGGATACTTACGCAGATCGCTATGATCGTCATACAACAAAGCGTACTGTCGCTGGGCCAAATCAAATCCCTTTTTTACCATATCGCTTGTATCCGCACGTAGAAAAAATGGATAAAAAAAACTCAAAAAATAAATAAAGTATAAGCTATATCTAAAAAAAATCATGTTTAGGTTTATTTTATATCCGTAAAACTAATCGATCCACCCCGGGTTCTGCACCAGGTTCACGTTCATCTGTATTTCTGAGGTCGGAATAGGCCATACGTTCAGGAAGTCACCCTTATAGCTATAATTCCCAACATTTGTCCCCCAAACCTGCTTACGTCCATTGCCCGCTTGAAATACTTTCTCTTTCCAGGTTCCCCAACGCAGTTCGTCAAAGTAATTGATCCCTTCATTCGGGAACTCAACCCGACGTTCATTACGAATACGTAGGCGTAAGTCCTCCTTCCCGCCAACGGCAGTTGCAGCATTGGAATTTAAAAGTGCTACTCCCGCACGCTGACGAACTTCGTTAACTTTTGTTATAGCTTCATTTAATTTACCTTCTTCATTCAAGGCCTCGGCCCACATCAATAAAATATCAGCATAGCGGAAAATCGGAAAATCGATAGGACCATAATTGCGATCCACAATCTCATTGACTCCTTCAGCGACAAATTTTCGATAGAAATAGAAGAAATTGATCTGTGTATCACTCTGAATATCGCCGTCTACCTGTGCCTGCCCGCGAAATGGCCAGCGCATAAATTGAAGACTTTCAACATTCGTAAAATTATAGGCACCCCTAAAAGTCGAATAAGGCGTCACGACATTGGCCTGCAAACGGGGATCACGATTTTCATAGGCTTTTTTTATACGCTCCTCATTGCCTTGCGGTAGATAGAGACTCATCTTTGCACCTCTCAACGCTGCTGCAGCTTTCTCGGCCTCCGTGAGATTGTTGCGCAGAAAAAACACCTCCCTTTCATTTTCGTTTAGACTGCTGTATCCGGGAATAATTTTATCCCATTCAAACTTAGAACCATCGTTATTTTCATAGAGATCGACCAAATGTGGCGAAGGCATGTAATAATTCCAGCCACGCGAATAAACCGAGGGCCAACCACAAAACAATTGCATATTATTTCCATAGCCTGACTCACTCCGATGCTGAATAGAAAAAATCATCTCAGGACACTGTTCATTAGCTTCTTTAAACAAAGCTTTATAATCTCCAAAAAGTGTGTGGCCAGCATCTTTTACTTTTTGAAAATCTGCCGAAGCCTTTGCCCAATCTTTTCGATAGAGATAAACTTTACCCCGTAAGGCATAAGCTGCCGCCTTTGTTGCATGTCCATAATTCGCATTCCCTGCAGGATAACGATCCGGAAAATTAGTTTCTGCGATACAATCGTTCAAGTCTGCCAGGATTTGATTCCAGACATCATCTTCCGAACTACGTCCTTTGATGGCCTCGGCTGCAGTAAACGGCTCAAGGTAGATGGGAACCCCTTTGTAGAGCTGATTGAGCCGAAAATAAAAGTAAGCACGTAGAAATTTAGCTTCCGCAATATATTTCGCTTTTTTTTCCGCTGTAGAAGGCGATTTTAGGGGAATATTCTTTAAGGCATCGTTTGCACGTTGGATACCTTCATATTGAATCTTCCAAACATTCACAAATAAGGGATCACCGGCGGTGATGGTACCGGTCAATAAGGGTTCATCAAAACGTGCCTGCCCAGTGTAGGAGAAACGGTCAAACTGATAAAGTTCATAAGGTGAGATCAGTCCGCTATGCCCCATTAAGAGTCGAAAGGAACTATAGATCCCCGCAATCCCTAAATCAGTTAAATTGTCGGTTGTCCACATCGTTGCGGTGGAGACCGATGAATAGGGGGAAGTATCCAAAAGATCTTTTTTGCAACCCAATATACTTGTTAGCAATACAATTGCTATTATTTTTTTCATCATTTTCATTGTCATTCGGATTAAAAAGTAAGATTCAAACCCAGTGAATATTGCCGCATGGAAGGGTAATTTGTTGTTGAACCTATCTCAGGATCTAAACCAGGATATTTCGTAAATGTCAGCAAGTTTTCACCCGCTAAATAGATCCGTAATTTTGCAATTGATAGACGGTTTGCCAAGCTTTCTGGAAGCGAATAACCCAATTGTAGGTTACGTAGCTTCACAAAAGAAGCGTTATACAAATAATAATCGCTGGTACGTCCATTCTGTGCATCTGTCACTCCTTTTAAGCGTGGATAATAACCAGTTAGCCGGTTGTTGGGATCGGAAGGATTTGCGGCATTATAATAGTAATGATCGTTGGCAACCAGTGCCGGCACCGATTTTCCCTGCGCAACGATGGAAGAATTGAGATAGAGTTCATTCCAGTAATACGCCATACCTGAAGAAGCAGACCAAATCATGGATGCATCAAATCCTTTATAGGCCATGTTGATACTGAGGCCGTAATTGAATGCAGGAGTTTCTCTTTTGCCCATAAACTTTTGGTCATAGACGTTCCCGTAGATACCATCACCGTTCATATCCGAATAGATCAAGTCACCATACCATATCTTGGTAGGGTCTATGCCATCGGCAGGCTGAAATGAGTAACCTGCAGCGACCATAGCCTTCAACCATTCCATATCCTGTTCCGTCCGGATCATACCGTCGCGCGGCCCTCCATTTTTATCGACAGAACCATCTGCTAAAAAATGGCTTCCCGAACCTCGGTATACATTGTACAAGTAAAATTCATTGATTTCGTGTCCTTCTAAAATACGCTGGTTGACACCGGTAGAAACCATACCGATGTTGGACTGGTAAACACGATTACCGGCCGCATCCGTTACATAGCCCTCCGACAATGCCCCTTTATATTTTTCTACCCGATTGGTATTATAGGCGAAGTTGGCCGATATTCCATAGTTAAAACCGTTGATTTTATCTTGGTATCCCAGCGTCAATTCAATCCCCCGCTTGCTAACTTCGGCAATATTCATCGTTGCCGCTGTAGCGGTTCCAGTTGTGGCTGGAATGGTCGGAACATATAGGATTCCATCGGTATAAGCACGGTAGGCATCAAAATCGACTGTTAATTTATTTTTCAATGCCGTGGCTGTAAAACCTACATTTGTTGTTGTGGTCGTTTCCCAGTGTAAAAGATCGTTTCCTAGTTTAGTCTGTGCCAAGCCTCGAACAGCCTGATTATTGAAAGAATAGTTGACCGTACCATACGAAGGAAGATGATCGTAATTACCCGGAGAGGCATTATTTCCGGTTTTCCCCCAAGAGGCCCTTACTCGCAAATCATTCACAAAAGATTTGAGTGGGCTCATAAAAGATTCTTCCGAAATACGCCATCCCGCAGAGAAGGCGGGAAAGAACCCCCAACGTTTGGCATTTCCAAATCGAGATGATCCATCGTACCGTACCACCGCTTCCGCAAGGTATTTATTAGCGTAAGCATAATTTGCGCGACCAAAAAAGGACCGCAACCCGTAGTCAAGCTCATCCCCCGTAATAGAACTCATTGTCGTCGCCGAATTAAATGTTGTCAGGTCTGGATGCACAAGCCCAAGTTTGGCCGCTCCGATATTATACTGGTTAAAATACTGTTCATTATATCCTAAGATACCGCCCACATCGTGTTTGCCAAAAGATCCTGAATAACGCAATACATTATCAAGAATCACATTGTAGCTCTTGGTTAACCCATACTGGGTAGTTATTTGTCCTGCAGACAGCGCTGCGGTACTTAATTTGTTGGTTGCAAAATTCCATTTTTCATAAGGCACCTGATGAGAATTCGTTTCGGTATAGGCATGATTATAATTTACCCTTGATTCAAACTCCAAGCCTTTCATGAGATTTAACTTCGCAAATATTGTGGTATTGAATCGATTGACCTGGTTCTTTCCACCCATCCCATTTAGAAAAGCCAAGGCATTGTTTGCAGTAGCCGATTCTTCGGCAGCAGCCGGGAAACCATAGACCCCGTTGTAAAAAGGATAAACTCCAGGTACAGTTTGGGTCAGATAAGAATATGCTGTGACCACATCGGCGACGCTCAAATTCTGCATATCGCCAAAGGTCTGGGTACCCACAGTTAAAAACTTGGCAACTTTAGACTGTAAGTTAATACGCAGACGTATCTTGTCTGCTCCTGTTTCGGGCATCGTCCCCGGATTGTTGAAATAGCCCACTGAAAAGAGGTATTGCGTCTGTTCGCTGCCGCCATTTAGAGAAAGATTATGATTTTGTAAAAGCTTGCGTTGTCCAAAAAGCACATCACCCCAATTGGTATTTGGATATGCGACTTCATTTGGAATACCAAATTCTGTTAACCCTGTTGGATTTTTCTTCGCTTCTTCCCAGAGGTTGATTGTTGCATCAGTATAAACAGCCGCTTGCCCTAAATTTTTGAAGCCTTCATTAACAAGGCGCATATGATGTGCGTAATCGGTAATAAATTCGGGTACATTATTGGGGCGCAACATCGAAACCATGCCTGTATAAGACACATTATTTTTTCCCTTGGCTCCCTTTTTTGTCGTAATTAAAATAACGCCATTCGACCCCAAAGATCCATAGATCGCTGCTGTTGCCGCATCTTTTAAAATCGAAATTGATTCCACATCGTTGGGATTAACGGCATCCATAGATCCGACAATACCATCGATCACAACCAAGGGGGACGTATTGTTTAAAGTTCCCTTTCCACGAATCAGTATACTAGCACCGTCTGCACCTGGTTTTCCCGTTGTGGCCTGTACGTTAACGCCCGCCGCGAGTCCAGCCAGTGAAGAACTAAGTGTGGATGTTGACCTATTCTCTACCGAACTTCCGTTCACGGTTGACACGGCACCAATTACATTTGCGCGTTTCTGGCTTCCATACCCTACGACGACCACCTCATCCAGACCACTTACCTCTTCCTGAAGTACAATGGTTAATTCATCATTTCCAGTGACACTTTTTTCCAAACGTTGATAGCCTACGTTTGAAAATACCAAAGTGCCATTTGCCGTTGGTAACTGAATCGTAAACCTTCCATCCTGGTCCGTGACCGTGGAAATATTAGCTCCCTTCACTGTAATGGTTGTTCCTACCAGGGCTTGTCCTTTGCCATTAACAACTTTACCAGCAATGCTCCGCTGCAGGACTTCTTTGCGTTCGGTATTTGGCGGATTTCTTTTGGGTTTTATCACGATCACCTCATCTTTTTTGATCCACTCCAGATCCAAAGGTGCTACGATAGCATTTAATGCATCTTCCAATTTGGCATGCTGTATATTGACTGACAAACGTGCCTGAGCCAATGACTTGCCAGTTAAGAAAAAATTAACACCACTCTGTTTTTGGATATCGCGCATCACCTCATTTAAGGTGACGTGCTTAGCGGTTAAGTTTATGGTCTGCGCATTTCCCTCTGCAAACAGCTGCATCGCGGTCAGTAAAGAAATGAGTACGATCAATTTCATAATCAGTATACTTCGTAAAGTTAAACTCCACGGGTGTAGCCTAACAAATGGATAAAAAATCATATGTTTGTACGGTTTGTATGTTATTTATAAATGGTTATCAAAAATTTGCCTTTGGGCAACACTTGTAAGTATATGCATCCAATTCAAGGCAGTGCCCCCCAGCACTGCCCTTTTTGTTTTGCTTATACCCTTTTCCGGATTAAGTGGAATCCATGATCATTTCTTTTTTCATCTTTATTTAGGGTTTTAATTACAACGGTCTAACATATAGGATATTCTTTTCATCGCTTTTGCTCAGCTCAAAACGCAATCCACCTTCTTCCAATACGTCAAGTACGTCGCGAAGTGGCTTGCTTCGTTTTATACGACCATAGAAATGTGTTTGCGGTACCTCGCCCTTATACTTCACTTCGACATTATACCAGCGACCAATCTGCTGCAGTGCATCCGAAAGCGGTGTTTCGTCAAAATAAAACAAACCTTCTTTCCAGGCGGTAAAGGGTGCTGTATCCACATTTGCGAGCTGTATTTTTCCGTTATTGGTATTGGTCGATTGCTGGCCCGGTAGCAGGTATATTGCTTCTGAATATCGGTTATTGTTCGATAATTTAACCTTTCCCTTGACTAAAGTCGTCTTAATCGCTGTATTATCGGGATAAGCATTGACGTTAAAGGCAGTCCCGAGCACCTCAATTTCCTGTCCTTTACTCAGCACTTTGAAAGGTCGTGCGCTATCTTTCGTCACTTCAAAAAAGGCCTCGCCTTCCAAACGAACTCTTCGTTCATTTTTAGCAAAGCTCATCGGATATTTTAGCGAAGAGCCTGCATTGAGCCATACTTTTGTCCCGTCGGGTAAAGTAATCTGGTATATGCCTCCTAACGGAGTGGCTAACTCCAATATAAGCTTACTTGGATCTGCCGCCATCGCCTGTTTATCTAATGCCGCAGCAGCGATAGACTTTCCATTTTCGTAGGTAATACTTTCTCCCATCACAATTCCCGATGCCTGTTTATCGAGTTCTAAAAGTGTGCCGTTCGCTAAACGCAGGGTAGCACTGTTTCCGCCAGGATTTACAACATCACCCGTTGTATCTTGCATCCTCACGAGGTTAATGTCTGCCTGAACAGGACTCGTCTGTTGCTGCCAGAATAGCATTGTAAAAATAAAGAGCAGTAAGCAAGCCGCCGCAGCCCAATAGGGCCATCCGATTGAAAACTTAGGTTTATCGCGCTCCTGTGTGCCTTGCTGAATTTGCTTTTTGATATTTCCGAGCACTATTTTTTGCCTGGATTCACTCATTTTTCCTGCAGCAGAAGGCTGGAGTAAACTAGTGACTATAGCCTGATCGATGGCATCCTGATCCCCGATGTCGGTAGCAGAAAGCGCATGTTGTAGCCATTCGATCTCTTCAAGCGAACAGTTCCCTTCTTTATATTTTTGAAGTAATTGGTCTATTTTAGATTTATTGGTCTCCACTGAGCTGTATTTTTACTAGTAAATACACACTTCGTAGCATAAAGGTCTGCTCTAGAAAAAAAAATTAATTTGCAGCATGTAGAAGCAGAATCATTAGGAGGGCCGAGAGGCCATTGTCCTGCAATGCACCATGTCGGATAAATTTATTGGCTTTAACAATATGGTCACGAACAGTAGCAATCGAAATATCCATTTCTTCGGCAATCTCCTTATAGCTTTTGCCTTCAAGCTTAGATAACCTAAATATTTTTTGGCGTTGTTTGGGCAATCTGCTCAACAAGTTTTCTACCAAGACCATGGCCTCCTTGGAATCGAGCACTTTATCAATGGTATTTTCAGATTCCAATGCGCCATAGGCGAGCTGGACTTCAGATTCCATCTCCAATTTCAAGCGTCGCTTGAAATTAAATGTGATGTTACGCGAACAGGTAAATAGAAATGCTGCAAAAGATTGTTCAGGATCTATTTTTGACCTATTTTCCCAGATGCGTAGAAAAACATCCTGCAGTAAATCTTCGGCACTAGTTTCATTTTTCAGAAACTTAAGGATATTGGCATAGATAATCTGGCTATAACGATGGTACAAGATATCAAAAGCCTGTATATCTCCATGATGGAGTTGGCACAAGAGTTCCTTCTCAGGCAGATTTTGATTGATGTCCATAATTGATTATTCTAGGCATGAAGTTAATTACTTCGCTGCAATAATTCAAATGAAATTTCTGAACACCAGTAAACTTATGTTATTTTTTTCTTAATTTGCAGTAGCTAATCCCCCCATAGCGACGAAACCAATCGATAAACGTATCCATTTAGAACCATGCAAAATTTCATATATTTATTTTCTGGCCTACAGGGCCAAACCACTCAATTTTTAAAAATAGGATTGACCTTGTTGATAGTCTGTCTATTTATTTGGCCTTCACATGGTCATGGGCAATCCTTAATGCACCCCATTACCCAGATCAATTATGTTAAATCACAAATCAACAAAAAATCCGAACCGGTATATGCGGCATACAAGCAGTTGATTACGCTGGCCGATTCTCTTTTATTAACTGACCATCATGCAGTTGAAGATTTTAGTGTACCCGGCTTTTATAGCGATAAAGAAGGCCAACGTGCTATGGCAAAAAAGCTCCATGCGGATGCTTTCGCGGCCTATTGTACGGCCTTGGCGTATACCTTAAACGGTGAGCAAAAGTATGCATCCAAGGCCTTATATTTTATTAACTCCTGGGCCACAATCAATAAAAAATACAGTCAGTTTGACGGACCGGTTGTGCTTTCTTATGCGGGAGCCGGATTAATGATTGCTGCCGAATTACTTAAAAACGATCCCCTTTGGGCGAAGAAAGATCGTGACCATTTTAAGGTCTGGACCATCGATATCTATCAAAAAGCGACACATTTCTTACGCGAAAGATCCAATAATATTGCGGATTGGGCGAGGTTTGCGAATCTACTTTCGGCAAACTTTCTTGATGACCAAAAAGAGCTTTCTTTTACAATAGACTTGATCAAGGCTGATCTTTTCGAAAAGATCGCAGCTGATGGTCATCTTATTGAGGAAGTAAAACGGGGTGAGAAAGGTTTATGGTACACCTACTTTTCATTAGCACCATTGACAGCCTCCATGTGGTGTATACACAATGCCACGGGAGAAAACCTATTTACCGCCACAAAGGATGGAAAATCGGTTAGGCAGGCCCTTGACTATTTATATTATTACAATCAACATCCAACTGAATGGCCTTGGTTTAAAAATCCGGACGTTGACATGCTAGACAGGACAGCAGGAGTTTGGCCCTCCAATCTCTTTGAGGCCATGAAGGATATTTATAATACATCGAAATTTGATCCGTATCTTTCCATGTACCGTCCAATAGTTTACAAAAAAAATCATTTTGCGTGGACTTTCCCCACACTAATGCCAGCACACTTGCACCTCGAAAATAAGACCAGGTAGCGAAGTATAAAGCGATCCTAGTCTTATCAAGGATCGCTTTAATGGCAAAAATCCAGCTCTTATCTCTTAAATGCAGAAATACCGATTTCCTGAAACTCCAGCTTTTTATCGCCCACGATACGCAGCTTGGTTATCGGCGTTTTTGGAAAAAATAAACTGGTCATTACCGTTAGCCCCTCGTCTGCAAAAAGTTCCACAGAGCTCACATCAACATACAAACTGAAAGAAAGTGCTCCCTTATTTAGCAGCCTTTGTGCCAAAGCTGTCTTTGAGAAATCTCCATTAAAAGACACTTCACCGGACTTAGAACGATCAATATAATAGGCATTTTGGTCTTCACGATAACCAATAACCAATTCGTCGCCAGATTCATTCGATAAGATGACTTTAAAAGCCTGCTGCTTCAAATCTTTAAGGTCCAAACGGTACGCTTGTGGGAGATGTTGGCCGAACGAAACTTCCTTCGTTCCACCGCCATGGTATTTTTTTAGTGGACGAAATGCGGTTTCAATTTCTTTGGGAACAGTACTCGAAACGTAGAACGACTGTCCAACTTTTCCTAAAGATAAAACACGAGGTATGGTTGAGGAGGAACGCCATTTTGTGGTAGGAACCACATTGGCATATTGCCAGTTGCTCATCCAGCCAATCATCAGGTGCCTATCCCCTAGGTTACTCCAGGTTACGCCGGCATAGTTATCGGGTCCCCAATCCAACCACTTTATTTTAGTATCCGCTGTTCGGAACTGATGCCCATCAAAGTCACCCACAAAATATTGTGTCACCGAGCCACCGTTGGGTCCACCTGGATTGATGCTCACCAGCAAAACCCATTTTGTAGCTCCTTTGTAATCCATGGGGATAAGATCAGGGCATTCCCAGACACCGCCATGGGCCCCCACCTCTTTGCCAAACTCACTTTCCTTCTGCCATGTTTTCAAATCTTTGGAAGAATAGAAAGTAATACAATCTTTTGTAGCCAAGGTCATAATCCAACGCTGGCTATGCACATGCCACATCACCTTTGGATCTCTGAAATCCCATATACCAGGGTTTGGCAATACCGGATTGCCTTTATACTTTGTCCAGGTAAGCCCCTTGTCCAAACTATAAGCCAAACTTTGATTTTGATGCAATCCTGTTTTTCGGTCCTCTTCCTGATGATTGTGATGGGTAAAAATAGCGACCATAGCACCTTTTCCAAAACCTGCCGTGTTATCTTTATCGATTACAGCACTACCGGAGAAAATAGTCCCCAAACTATCGGGATACAATGCGATCTTCTGCTCGTCCCAATGGATTAAATCTTTACTGATCGCATGGCCCCAGTGCATAGGCCCCCAAACGGGGTTTTCAGGATTATGCTGAAAAAAAAGATGATAATTACCGTTCAGATAAACCAGTCCATTGGGGTCGTTCATCCAGCCCTGCTGTGGGGTAAAATGGTAAAGTGGGCGATACTTCTCTTCGGGATCCCCTTGTTTATGCTGTCCTTTCTGTGCCAGACTCGTACCAAAAACACTTAGCAGAAGCATTAAAACACTGTATTTCTTTAATCTTATCATTTTTCTTTTGTTTACATTTCTAATTAGGTTATTGTTCGCTTCAATAGGCAAATATCGCCTCAATTGTCAGGAAGATTTTTCGATTTTCAACCCATTCACTTTTACTGTTCCTTGATCCGCGAAAATAGTCCAAGGGTTTTGATCCATTTTATAGATCCGGTTGGTAAAAGCAACACGATCATTCACATATACGACACCAATCGATTTTTCGATAATAATTTTCACGTTAAAAAGCCGGTTGGTCGGTACTGTAAGTGGCGTAAAATTGAGTTCTGTTTTGCTTCCGCTGCCATTGCGTGCCTCTTTGTTCATAAACAGTGCGGGCATATTCCAGCGATTGGATGAAGTCAGATCAAAAGCAATGCTATATACTTCGGTCGGATCATCACATGCGCCAAATGAAAAACCAAATTTGCTGGATTGGGAAGCATCAATCGTCATTGTCACTTTCACGGATGAAGTGTTCCGGTTAAATTGTGCATAACTTCTTCCGCCAGATTGCGCTGTCAAACTATAGGTTTTATTCGATTCGGAAACTTGACCAACATTGCTCAGTTTTTCAAAGGCGACTTCCTTATTGAATTTACTGTTTAGGGCTTCCGGAATTTTAGGATATAAACGTCCTGAAGCTCCCTGAACCAACTGATGTGAAATTAAATTTCCAGCCCAGGGCAGTTCGTTGTTATTATTTACTGTTTGCCCGGTCGAACACCAGCCCGAAAGATAACGTGTTGTACCGTCGCTAGCCGTCTTGCCCGCATAGAGATAAAGTCCATCAAAGGTTTCATGATGACCTTCGGCATCCCGACAGATCGTCCAGGGGCCATCCGGAGAATCCGCAACACGATAAAATGTCTTGCGGTGTTCATCCCGGTTGATCCGCGAAAACAAGAGATACCATTTATTGCCCATTTTAAATAAATCCGGGCATTCCAATAGTTCTGCATCTGTTTCGATTCCATATTTCTCTACTGTCCCTGTGGTCGCAACGAGCGGTTCAATCATAGACCAACTGCTTAAATCTGTCGACTGATAACGTGCCAGCGTTCCTTTTCCGTCTTTTCGTGTCGTGACCAGCATGACGTAGGCATTGCGGCCTTCATCCCAATAAACCTGTGGATCACGAAAATTATTTCGATCATAGCCCGGGGCAGCCTGCAGCGCCATCGCTGGTTGCTTGGTCCAATTCATCAAATCAGTTGACGTAGCCAACATAATCTTTTCCGCAGGCGTAAAAATATTGTTATGCCCCGTATAGAAACAGTAATACAATGTTCCTTTTTTAATAAAACTTCCTGTTCCGATCCATTCATCCTGACTCCCTACAGCACCCGACGACAATACTTCGGTATACCCCTCAAATGTTCCGTAATCACTTGTCCGTGTGCTATAGATAGGATGCCTGTTGGCATTTTCATAGAGATAAAACAAGTAGAACTTGTTATCGTTGGCATTGTAGTACGGCATTGGATCGCCCACAAACCCCTGCTGGGGTCTGTAGAACCTTTGATAGGGTCCCACCTCCTGTACCGTAATACAAGCTGTAGAGCTGTCCACAGGCAGTATTTCCATGGGCCTATCCAGCCCTGTCGAACTCTCGTCCCCATTCTTGCAACTTGTCAACAAGCTTAGCAAGAATACTGTCGGAAGCAAATATATCTTTGGTCTCATGATTTAAATCTTTCTATTAATCCCTGATTAGCTATCATTTTTGTTTTTATAATAACTTGTTTTGTTTGTACTCGATTACTCTTTGGGTAATGCCTTCAATTCGTCCCAATACATCCGTTGGGTAGGAAATGCCACGGGCTGCCCATTAGGATGCTCATGTGGCATTACCAGTATATTGTTAATGATAGCCTTTCTTCCAGCAGGAATCTGAAAAACCAATTCTTGCCACTCACCGACATGATCTTTCGAATAATTGGCACGCAACCAATCTTTATTCTGTTCGCCATCCGATTGAATTTCCAATTGCACATCACCAGCAACATCTTTCAATACCATCATCGAGAAACGCCCGTATTCTGCCGGATTGATCGTCACTTTATTTGCATTCCAGAGTGCTCCACCGTACCAGCCTTCACCAGTTTTATTGTCCCGCACAAAAGACGCACAGAAAGGTGTTGCATTAATTCCAGTGGTTTTCGGATTGGGATAAGGTGAATCTACCGTACTCACCCCTAACCCGTCGAAATGTGGAACGCTGGTTTCGCCATTATAAATCATAAGGATTTGTTTGGGTTCTGTACCCAATAGGGCAGTTACCGTGTATTGGAAAACTTGCCCCATATAGGCAAGGCTGTATTTTATGGGGGAACTTAAATCCACGGGCCCACTCTGATTGGGCGTTATGCTCGCTCCGGCTGTAAATTCTATCGCCGGTGATAGGTTCTTTAGGTCTGTCCCCAGGGGTAGGTAAATTTTAATACTTTTATTTTTCTGATCGATGATTCCCGCTTTTTCTCCGATGCGGAATGCCGTTATTTCCGCTTTGATTTCTTTGACGGTTACCTGGTAGGTATTAAATAGATTACCATTAAACACGCGGTAAGTAATCGGTGTTGTGCCAGAAAATGAAAAGTTCTGAGCGATGCCTGAAGCTGGAGAAACCTTGGCATTGCTGGACAATTCAATTGTCGGAGCTACCGCCGAAAGATCTGTACCTTCAGGAACCATAACAATAATGGTACCTTTTGCCTGATCTACCTTCCCAATGGTATTGCCGACCTTGAAAGAAAGTACATCTACATCTGCACTCAAATTGAGTGTACTATCGGCATCACGCTTGCAGGCAGCGAGAAGCCCGATAAACAGGATGGTAATCCCTAATTTTATATAATTGTTTAATGTGTTCATTGATATAATTGGTTATGCTAATCGTTCAACAATAAATGCCTGTTTAATAGCCTGGATTTTGTTTGTACAGATACTTACTTAATCTGATCTGTGCTTCGGGAATCGGCAGATATTCATTCCTATCTGCTGTAAAATGTGCCGAGGAATAATAAGATCGACGTGACTTTTCTACATCATAATAGGCATTCATGGCCTGGTCTGCAATTCCCCAACGTACCAGATCAAAGAATCTTCCATTTTCCATCGCGAGCTCCAAACGTCTTTCCCAACGTAACGCCTTCCTGGCATTATCTTCGGTCCACACAATATTATCACCATTTTTGTAGGTTTCGATCAGCGTTTTATCATTTGCATAGCCCGTAAGTGAGGTGCTATTTTTTGCCCGCGTACGCACTTGATTGATCAATGGCAGTGCTTCAGCCGAACGATGCAGCTCGATAAGCGCCTCTGCCCGCATCAACAGCACATCGGCAAAGCGCAATACAATTCGATTCTTTGTATTCGCATAGAAGGGAACCATAGGGACAAAACAATCACAGTCGGGATCAACATTTTCTTTTAACGATGCATAAACAGCATACTCTGCCGGATTACGATTCCAGCTTTCTTCGTATGTTCTTTTGCTACTATACTTGTACGGTAAGCCCGGAATTGCAACTGTATGGAATAACCTCGGGTCATACTTCTCGGAGGTATTAAAGCTATTCAACGCATTATAATTATCCAGTGGTAGACCTTTACCCGTTGTGCGAAACGCATTGACAAGGCTTTGACTCGGTTTATTGAAATCACAACAGCCCACCCCCATAGGTACAGATAGTACATCAGAAAAGTTAACACGCCCAAATTTTGTCCCGTCATCTTTTGAAAACTGAACTGAAAACAGCGCCTCTGTTCCATTTTCATATTTGCCCGGCAAGAAGTTAAATGCAAAGTCGGTTTCCAACGTATGGTTCGATGAAAGCACAATATCCGTATTTTGTACAACCTTTTCCAAATCTCCCGCATCGATACCCGTCACCATATTACGTTCGGCATTGTCCTGACGGTATCCCTTATACAGGTAAGCTTTGGCGAGATAAGCGGCGGCGGCGATACGATTGGCCCGACCGACCTCCGTTTGCACAGCAGGAAGATGATCTACCGCATACTGAAAATCCGCTACAATCTTTTGCCATAGTGCATCGTTGCTTAGGGCTCTATTCGATACGGTTTCATAGCTGTCTACCGGTACATTTTCATCGATATAAGGCACATATTTGAAAAGGATCTTGAGCATAAAGTAAAAATGCCCCCGCAGAAAACGTGCTTCACCCAGTTTTTCTTCCTTCCCATCGAAATTGTCCATTTCCTGTATGGTCTTGATTGTCGTATTGGCACGCGAAATCGCAACGTACAACTGAAACCATAATTTATCCAACTCCGCAAAATTGGTTGTAATGTTATTTGAGACCTCAAGAAAATGAAAGGTCTGGATATCCTGTGGTCCCGATCCGCCTTTATAAGCATCGTCCGAGCGAACCGTACCATAGGGCCATAAGCTAAAAGGGACATCATAATGATCGTTGCCCAAAGCAGCATAGGTCGCTGTCAATAATCGTTCTGGCTCTTTAACCTGATCGGAGCTCAGCACACCATTGGGTGTTTGATCCAAAAATTTGGTACATCCCGGAAGTAGTCCAGCAAGAACCATAAGTATCGCTATTTTGGTGGTTATTTTTTTCATCCGTATAAATTATTTATAAGTGTATAGCCTTATTTCTCCCCTTTTTAAAATCCAATATTTACTCCAGCTGTCCAGGTCGTTGGAATTGGATACCCCCAACCTACATTTTCAGGATCTACACCTGTAAAATTCTTTGACTTAACGGTAAATAGGTTCTGACCGGTCACATAGATCCTTAGCCGGCTCATACGCAGGCGTGAGGCTGTTGCTGTTGGCAAGGTATAGCCCAGAGACAGATTCCGGAGTTTCATATAAGATCCATTCTCAATAAAGTAATTTGACAGGCGGCCCTCGTCATTGTTGTTTGTCGTTTGTAAGGCCGGAATCGTCGACGTTGGATTTTGTGGTGTCCATGCATTCAGCAACCGAAGGCCTTTATTGGAATTGACGTCATCCACACTCCAGAAGTCTGTTTGCTTTTTCAGCCAGTTTTCGACATCTATCCCCTGTACCCCCTGAAAGTATGCCGATAGGTCAAACCCTTTATATTTCAGCACAATATTGAGACTATAGGAAAAATCAGGATGTGGACTACCGATCCAGGTACGGTCCATATCCGTAATCTGCTTGTCCGCATCATAGACGTTGACGTAACGTAAACGCCCTATCCCCTTACCGGTCTGATTGACGTGCGCATCCACTTCGTCCTGATTCTGAAAAATACCGTCGGTGACATAGCCATAGAATGATCCCAGCGGCCGGCCGATAATATTATCCCCCTGACGACCTCCATAGGAGTTTTCTACCGCTTCGGGTAAATGTGTCACCTTGTTTTTATAGGTAGAGAACACAGCCATCACATCATAATCCAGTCCAAACGATGTTTTATTGCGATATCCAGCCGATAGGTCCAAACCTTTATTTTCCATGGAGGCACCATTCGCCCAACGGTAACCGCCCTCTCCGACCACACCGATATAGGCTGGATTGATCAACATATCTTTGGTTGCTTTGACATACCAGTCAATCGAACCATATAGACTTTGATTAAACAATGAAAAGTCCAAACCGATATTCGTCTGCGTTGTGGTTTCCCATTTCAGGTCATTGTTTTCTGTTTGGATTTTGCGATATCCCGACGGTAATTTTCCCGTTCCTGCGCCCGAGAGGTCGTATGCTGTGCCATCCACGATGTTCCATGTGGGATCAGCAACACCATATTCGGGGACGAACAGCGCATAGGTAGCCAGATTACCTATCCCTTGGTTACCTGTCTGCCCCCATCCAACACGCAGCTTGAGGTCCGAAATAAAGTTTTTTGTACTTGCCATAAAACGCTCGGACGAAATCCGCCACCCCGCTGTTACCGCCGGGAAAGTGGCAAAGCGGTTATTTTTACCGAAGCGGGAAGAGCCATCGTGCCGCACGGTGAAGGAAGCCAGATAGCGGTCATCATAGGAATAATTGGCCTTTCCAAAATAGGATAACAGCGAGAATCCCGTAGAACCACCGCCTACTGCCGCTGTGCCCGTACTCACACCCGGCCACATATACTCCGGTGTCTCTATGGCAAAGGCGCCATCTCCGGCAGTATAGGCATTAAAATTGATATCATTCTGACGGTTCATTTCCATACCGGCAAGCACATCTAAGGTATGTTTATCAATCTCTTTCCGATAAGTCGCCGTATTGGACCAAGTCCACTTCATCCCATGGGACTGTTCCATATTAACCCCACTCCGGCTGCTGTTCATGAATCCCGAACGATAAGATACTTCCAAATTACGTTTGTAAAAATTACTATAATCCAAACCGTAACTGGTGCGGACATGCAGACCTTTTATGAGCTGTAGATCGGCATAGGCATTTCCAAACAACCGCCAATAATTGTATTTATTGTTCCGGTTGTCATAAAGTACACGCATGGGATTATGGCGGTCGTTCATCCCCAATGCTGGCCCACCCCATCCTATTCCATCTACTGTATGGACAGGAATAATGGGTAATGCTTTTAACGAAAGGTCAAGCACATCGCCAGGCACCTGCACTTCACCGGTATTGTTTACCGTAAAATTCTCGCCCACCACCAAGCGTCCATCGAATAATTTATAATCGGCATTCATCCGGGCTGATATCCGCTGGAAATCCGTGTAACGGAGTGTCCCATTGTTGTGCAAATAACCTAAGGAGAAAAAGGAACTGGACTTTTCTGTACCGGAGCTTAATGTCGCATTGTAAGATTGTTGCAATCCCGGTTTTGAAACTTCCTTAAACCAATCGGTATCGGAAGCGTACATGGTATGTTCACGGTCGATATACTTGGAAACAAAAACAGTATTGAGCTGAGGTACACCATTTGCGTCGTTATTCCATTCAAACTGATAACCAATATTATTTCCGTTAGGGTTTCCACCATTATTGATGGTGGCCTGCCACAAGGCACGACCATATTGTTGGGCATCCAGCACTTTCATGCGATTATTAAAATGCGTACTGGTAGCATAGGCGTCTACTGTAAGTTTAGGGGCACCTATCTTTCCTTTTTTTGTTGTGATGACAATAACACCATTCGCTGCGCGCGAGCCATAGATACTCGCCGAAGAAGCGTCCTTTAAAACCTGAATACTTTCGATATCATTCGAATTGAGCTCGTGCATTCCCCCCTGTGTGGGGGTTCCATCAATGACATACAAGGGATCCTGACTACTGTTGATGGAACTGATTCCACGCATACGCACTGTTGCCGCTCCACTCGGACTACCATCCGAAGTTACGGTCATACCAGCGACCCGTCCTTGCAGCGCTTTCATCGGGTTATTTTCCGGAGCCTTCATCATCTCAGCAACATTAACAACACTCACTGCACCCGTCAAATCCTTCTTCCGCTCTGTTTGATATCCCGTAACAACCACTTCATCGAGCCCTTTTTCGGTTGGTGCAAGCTGAATATCGAGGAACTTTCTTCCTGCCACAGCAATCGTTTGGGAGGCATAGCCGACATAGCTTATTTCCAATGTACCCTGATTGCCCGAAGTCTGAAGGACAAATTCTCCCTTTTCATTTGTCTTGGTGGCTATTGTGGTTCCCTTCACCACTAAAGATGCCCCTACTATAGGTGCTGCTGTCCCGCTATCCGTAATTCTTCCCCGGATTTCAGTCTGTTGCGCAAATGCGACAACAGAAAAAAGTGCCAAAGACGGGAGCAGCATTGCTTTCTGTCTTGTAAACATAATTGGTTATAAGTAAATGGTTAATGATTTAGATTGATTATTTGATTATGATAGCGGGTAGACTGCTTCGTAAAGAAGCAGTTTACCTACTGTTGCTTCTGAGCTCCATTGAAGATCGGATGCAACCATTGGAATCGATTGATGACCGCATCGTTATATTCAGGACAAGCCCCCCGGCTCTGTGTCACAAATCCACTTAAAGTCGCCGCAAATTCCAGTACTTCCTCCAGCTGAACACCTTCCTGCATCTGAAACCTTTTGGTCAGGAAAGCCGCCAAAAAAGAATCACCACTTCCGATGGTATCTTCTACCTCAACTTTCAAGGCTGGAAAATGATAACTGATATTGTCTTTTTTATAATGATATACCGCTCCATCGGCACCATAGGTTACAATTGCCTCCTGAATTGCAAAACGCTCCATGATCAGGTCTACACGCTGCTGATCGGTATAGGTCTCCGTCGCGCCATTCCAGTCGGAAATAACATGCAGTTCCTCGGCATTCATTTTCACAAAATCAGCGTATCCCAACAGTGTATGTATTTTTTCCGGACCAAAATAAGGTGTACGCAGGTTGACATCCATCACCCGGAAGCGGGCTTTTTCCAGCAATAATAACAAGCTTTGAAAACTTACTTCATCCCGACAGGCCAGACTGCCATACACCAAAAAATCCACCGCTGCAACTGCCTCAAGAACAACATTGTCCACCGCTATTCTATCCCAAGCTACAGGATAAACGATATCGTAATGCACGTCGCGTTTTGCATCGATCGAAACCTCTACTGTTGAAGTTGGTAACACGTCATCGTACTGGAAGAAATCGGTCGGGATACCCAGATCTTCACATACGTTGCGCAGCTCGTAACCATTATCGTCACGTCCTATACGCGTTAGCATACGCGTTGTAACCCCCAATTTATTGAGGTGATAAGCCACATTCAAAGGCGCACCGCCTAATTTTTTACCTGTAGGAAGATTGTCCCAAAGAACCTCGCCAAAACAAATACCCTGTATTGATTTATCTCCGTTTTTCATATTTTCTCCTTTTTATACAAAGCTTCGGCCGAGCGCCAAAAACCAAGTAACAAATTGATTATTATATTTCCCTTTAAATTCAATGTTGACAATAGATACACACAACATGTTATCACATTGTCTTTGATTAAATAACTTTCGACAGGCGCCGGTCGCGTCATGGCTACTCCGACACCTATTGCTGTAGTCCAGCTAAAGACTAATGTAGATTGATGGTATGCCCAAGATCTTCCAATGATTTCCCTTTTGTCTCCGGCATAAACTTAAGCACATAAACAAGCTGCAGCACCATAAATAGAGCAAAGATCAAGAAGGTACCGCCGCCGCCGAGCATTTCCGTCAAGGCTGGAAAACAAAAAGTGATAATCGCCGCCATCACCCAATGTGTCAAGCTACCAAATGTCTGCCCTTTGGCACGTACGTCGTTCGGAAAAATTTCCGAAATAAACACCCAAATCACCGCACCTTGCGAGAATGCGAAAAAGGCAATGAAACTCATCAGATAGATTGTGATCGCAAAACCCGTCGTTTGGTTGGTATAAAAAGCATGGGAAACGAGTGCCAATGAAACAATCAGCCCGATCGAGCCCACCAACATTAATTTTCTTCTGCCCACCTTATCGATGAAATTGATCGCCAACAACGTAAAAATAAAATTGACAACCCCTATACCAACTGTCGAAAGTAATGAACTCTGTGAGCCCAAGCCAGCCATTTCAAATACACGGGGCGCATAATATATAATCGCGTTGATACCTGAAACTTGATTGAACAGCGCAAAACAAAAGGCTAATAAAATAGGTTTGGCATTTTCGCGAACGAAGAGCTTGCCTTCTCCTGTGGAATTGTTTTTGGACTCCTGAATTTTTGAAATCTCCAGCTCGTAACCATCCGAATTAATTTTTTTCATAATCCGTGTTGCCTCGGCCAAATTCCCCCTGTGCAGCAGCAGCCATCTCGGACTTTCCGGAATGAGGAAGATCAAACAGAAGAATAACAACGACGGAAAGCACTGTACCCCCAGCATCCAGCGCCAGGACTCTTCGCCAACCTGACCGATAAAATAATTGGACAAATAGGCTATCAAAATACCTAATACAACGTTGAATTGAAAAAGCCCTACCAACTTACCCCGCGATGCTGCCGGGGAGATTTCTGATATATAGATTGGTGCCGTTACCGAAGAGACGCCAACTCCTATGCCACCCAAAAAGCGGAATAAAATAAATATCGTCCAGTCATTCGCCAGTGCACTACCAATCGCTGAAATAAAGTAAAGGGCTGCAACAGCAAATAAGGTATTTTTACGGCCTAATTTATCCGAAGGCAGTGCACCCAAAGCTGCGCCGACAACTGTCCCTATCAAGGCGATGGCCATTGTCAGTCCATGCTGAAACTCACTCAAATGCCAGTGCTCCTGAACGGCCTTTTCTGCTCCCGAAATGACCGCTGTATCAAATCCAAATAAAAATCCGCCTAAAGCCACTACAAAGGACCAAGCTAATACCGTGTTTTTGTTCATGTGATGATCTATAATTGATTAATCCAAATTTAACACGTGCTTCATCTTAACTTAAATTTGGACTTCGCAAAAACATTTATTTATGTAACATTTTTTTAAAAACGCTAAAACACTAAAAGTCTGACAGTTAAACTAAGTCTGTTTTTTAAAACTTTCACTTTTTAAACAGAAAATTTAGAAAATGATACATTTTTGAAGGTTCCTATTTTAGTGTAAAATATACACTAACACTATCCCTGTTATCCTAAAAAATCTAAATAATGTATATTCGGATATTTAAGGGGAAAAATCATGGGAAAATATTTCATTTTTAGTGGCATATTGACCTTGCTTCTTTTTTGTGGATGTCAACCAATGGTCCGAAAGAAAAAGCAGGTGATCGCTTTTTCGCAGTGTATCGGAAACGATGCCTGGCGACAAACGATGCTCGAGGAAATGAAAAGGGAACTTTCCTTCAATCCTGATATTGACTTTCTTTATCGCGACGCACATGGCGACAATAATGTACAGATCAATCAAATTCGCGAATTAGTCAAACAGGATATCGATCTTCTTATTGTATCCCCAAATGAGGCCGAGCCACTCACGCCAATTGTGGATTCTGTATTCCAACGCAATATACCTGTCATCGTAACAGACCGTAAGACGTCATCCGGCCAATATAATGCTTATGTGGGTGCCGATAATCTCGCCATCGGGAAACTGGCCGGTCAATATAGCCGCACGATTTTGCAAGGAAAGGGTTCGGTCGGATTAGTCACAGGGCTATCGGGCACTTCGGCTTCAATAGAGCGTGAAAAAGGCTTTATGCAGCAAATTGGAGATGCCACAGCGGTTCGGGTGAGCGGCGTCATTCACGGCGGCTGGGAGAAAAATAAAGCCTATCTGGAAATGCGTAAGCATATAAACGTCATGAGCCAGAGTGATATCATCTTTACATTCAATGATCAGATGGCCATGGGGGTAAAAAAAGCATTGGACGAAGCCCAGATAAAAAAGGATATTAAGATAATTGGTGTTGATGCTCTTCCTGGTCCCGGAAATGGCCTTGAACAGATCATACAGGGCAAAATGTTTGCTTCCATACTCTATCCCACTGGCGGGGCCGAAGCCATTCGAACGGCCTTGGCTATCATCAACCACCAAAACTACCGCCGCGAGAATATACTCGCAACCTCTGTTATCGATAAAACCAACGCGGAGTTGCTTGCCCTGCAGTCGGATAAAATAAAACAACAGCAGCTCGATATTGACAAAAGACAGGAGTTCATTACTGAACAGAATAAAATTTACCAAAGCCAAAAGTCCGTTCTTAATGTATTGGTCGTTAGCTTGGTGCTAGCTGTTGTCTTTGGGGGAATTTCTATTATCGTGATCAGAAGCAACTGGGAAAAGAACAAACATCTGGAAATCCAGAATAGCGAGATTCTTGCGCAACAAAAACAGATAGTCGAAATGAACAGTCAAATTCAGCAAGCGGCAGAAATCAAAAATAATTTCTTCACCAATATCTCGCATGAATTTAAAACCCCGCTAACCCTTATCATCGCGCCTATCGAGGACCTTGAATTACGAAAAGATCTTACCGAAGAGGTCAGAGAACAGCTGTCACGCATCAAACGGAATGCAAAAAAACTACAACGTTTGGTCAGCGACCTCATTGATATCCATCGCATCAGTAAATCGAAGATTAAGCTACATGCGGCCATCGTTTACATTGACCCATTTATTCAGCAGGTAATAGGTAGTTTCAAGCCCTTATTTAAGAAAAACAGGATCTCCGTCAGTTATGTCAACAAAACAAGCTTGAAAGAGGTCTGGATGGACGAATACCTGATGGAACAGGTCTTATCCAATTTATTGTCCAACGCGATCAAACATACGGCGGCAAGTGGCAGAATTGAAATTATATTGGAAGAAAACAATTTCAAAGACTATTTCTATCTACGGGTATTGGATAATGGCCTGGGGATTGCCCCAAGTGATATTGAGCACATTTTTGATCCTTTTTATCAGGGCGCCAGTAGCCGTAATGGCTCCGGAATCGGCCTCGCCTACACCAAACAGATCATCGAACTGCATCATGGCCAAATCACTGTGAGTAGCAAACCCGGCCATGGGTCGATATTCACCCTACGTATGCCAATTGGAAATAGTCACTACGAGCCTGCTGAACTGGCCGATTTCGACAAAGGAGAAAAACCGCCGTTTCAACAAGACGACATAGTGGACGCCACACGAAAGATGGTAGACAACAATCTTTCTTTTCGATCCAACAGATCAAAAAGTATTATGGTCGTTGAAGATAATGATGAGATCAGAGATTATCTCCGCTCCCTCTTAGAAAGGGATTACAATCTTTTCCTGGCAAAAGATGTGCAACAAGCCAATGGAATGTTGAAGACACATTTTCCAGATCTAGTCATTACGGATATTATGCTTCCTGATGGTAGCGGTCTGGATATTCTAAAGGACATCAAAGCATTTTATCAGACCGCACATATTCCCGTCATCTTACTGAGTGCGCTCGCCAACGAAGATACGATGCTCGAAGGAAGTAAATTGATGGCTGATGACTACATTACTAAGCCATTCAACGCCGAATTACTGCGGACACGGATTTCAAACATCCTACAGTCACGCCATCAGCTTAAAGAAAAATACAGCAGCAATGTGGAACAGTTTGATAGCGCTCAAGCGGAGCAGGTCAATGATAACGATAGACGTTTTCTGAACAATTTCTCAGCGATTGTCGAATCCAAATTATCAGACCCGCGATTGAGTGTCGATGGCATTGCCAACGAGCTTCATCTCTCCCGCGTGCAGCTCTACCGTAAAGTCAAACAGTTACTTGACTGCAGCGTCAATGATTACATTATCGAGCGAAGATTAAAGAAAGCCAAAAGCCTCATGGCTGAAGGACTAAACATCAACGAAATATTTAGCAGTGTCGGTTTTTCCTCAGCATCCTATTTCGCTTCGGCCTTTAAAAAGAAATATGGCCAGTCCCCGAGTACTTATAAAAAAGAACTTGATAAAAAATAGCCCATCAGGTGTGCCTACAAATTAAAACTGTCCTTTCCGCTTGAATAAGCAAAAACTGATCAATAGAAATATGACGAGCATCAGTAAGTTCCTGTAGTCTAGCCGTGCAAGGGAATCATTCTCAGATAAGATATTCATTACCGCATTATAGGCACCTGTATAAGGGATAAAATCCGAAAAACTTTTCTGTGCGACAAGCACGGAAAAGACCAACATAAACATGCCTACTCCAATTGGGTAGATCATTTAAGATGATCAATTTTTCCTACTCCACAAAAAATTACACAAAAAAATTAGAAATATAACATGACAATAAAAAGGCGGTTAATCTTTATATTCAACTGCGGTAAAATTAGCTATTCACAGCGTATTAATACTTTATTAATGGACTATTAATTGAGTTAATCGATATTTAGCGGCATAACTTAATTATAAATCGATATGATAGCTAAAACGCTCAAATTCCATCTTCTTGGCATCTGTCTACTTTTTTCGGTAGGCTTACTATTCGCACAAAAGCAATACGACTCGTATAGCGGCCTTGTTATGGCCGGCTACCAAGGCTGGTTCAATAGTCCTACTGATGGTGCAGACCGCGGATGGTACCATTACCGTGGTAAAAACGGATTCCAACCCGGTTCTACAAATATCGATTTTTGGCCAGACGTCAGCGCCTATCAAATAACCTATGACAGTCCTTTTATGACAAAGGATGGAAAGCCCGCTAAACTCTATAGCGCACATGACTATTCTTCGGTAAACCTTCATTTTAAATGGATGCAACAATACGGAATCGATGGTGTATTTATGCAACGATTCGTGGGTGAGATTGCTAACCCCAGTGGTCGCAACCACTTCAACACAGTGTTGACTTCGGCTATTCGTTCAGCCAATGAATTTGACCGCGCAATCTGCGTCATGTACGACCTTAGTGGCATTAAAGATGGTGACGACAAAATCCTAATGGACGATGTAGCCGCCCTTGAAAAAGAATGGAACCTCAAAAAGCGTGATCGCGCCAAAACCTATCTTTTTCATCATGGCAAACCACTGATTGCCGTTTGGGGTATCGGATTTAACGACGGTCGCAAATATAATCTCAAAACAGCCGAACGTATTGTCAATTACCTCAAACAAAACGGCTATAGCGTACTTCTTGGCGTACCGACTTATTGGCGTGAATTGCGCCAGGATACCGAATCCGATCCATTTTTGCATGAACTCATCAAAAAATCAGATATCATTATGCCTTGGTTTGTTGGTCGATATAATCAGGCTGGATTCGATCAGTTCAAATCCCTGATCAAAGATGATATGGACTGGTGCAAACAACATCAAATCGATTATACTCCACTTTGCTTCCCGGGATTCTCCTGGACGAACATGACCGGTAGCTCCCGTGCTTTTGTCCCGCGTGATTCCGGAAATTTCTTATGGAAACAATTACAGTATAACCTTTCAATTGGTGCCCAAATGCTCTACATCGCCATGTTTGATGAAGTCGATGAAGGCACCGCCATATTCAAGACACTGCATCAAAAAGATGTCCCACTGAATGGAACAGGCTCATTTGTCGGTATTGAAGATAATCTTCCAAATGATCATTATCTTTGGTTAACCGGACAGGCAAGCAAATACCTAAAAACCAAAACCGCAGCCCCCGTAAAACAACCAAAAAGAAACTAAAAGATGAAAATAAAAACGTTCCTATACTGCGCACTGCTACTGATGGGCAACACTACAATTAAGGCACAGCAGTCCACTAAAATAATAGATGCCCCAGCTAGTCAGCGGCAACATAAGATCACGCAATTCTGGACAGACCGCACACAGATTCAATCGGCTGCAAGTCTCTCCGCAGGCCCTTTAACGTTATCCTATGCACGTCCCGCAGGAGTTTGGGAGGAAGCTCTACCGCTCGGTAACGGTCAGCTCGGTGCCATGGTTTTTGGTGGTGTCGCCGATGAACGCGTCCAACTGAACGAAAGTACGCTTTGGGCCGGTCATCCGCAGGATCCCAATAATCCCAAGGGGAAAATGTATCTGCCCCGGATACAACAACTTCTTTTTGAAGGTAAAAATAAAGAAGCAATCGACCTTGCAGACACAACTTTGATGGGCTTACCCAAAAACATCAAACCCTATCAGTCGCTTGGCGAACTATGGTTTGATATGCCCCATCTTAAAGCTGAACAGTATATGCGCTCGCTTGATCTTGAGCGTGCATTGCAACAAACAAGCTACGTGTATAATGGTGTCAAGTTCTTTCGCGAGTCATTCATTTCAGCTCCTGCCAACGCGATGGTCATGCATTATACAGCAAACAAGAAACAGGCACTCGATTTAAACTTCACCTGGAAAAGAGCCCAGGATTTCAGTTGCACCGCTGATCCGACAGATCCCACACAATTGCTACTTCAGGGGCAGATTGGCCAATCTGCTCATGCCCATGAGCGCGGAACAAAGTTTGCCGCAATTGCAAAAGTAATCCTTAAAGGCGGTAAACTTATCAATGCAGACGGCCGCATAGCGATTACCGGAGCAGATGAGATTACCATCATCGTCACCGCTGCTACGGATTATCCCGGATTGAAGCATATCGCCTATCCACAAACCCCGGTGGATATTGATCCACTTGCAAGCTGCCGCAAGGTAATCAGTAGCCTGAACAAACAGCATTATCAACAGTTAAAACAAGCTCATATAGAAGATTATCAACAGTATTTTAATCGGGTCAAGTTGAATCTTCCAGATCCAGAACAAGATAAACTCGCAAAACTACCCACTGATTCACTCATTCGGCTGACAAAAGAATTGCAAAAGGTACCTAATACTTTAGTCAACAAATTCTTTCAGTTTGGTCGTTACCTTTTAATCAGCAGTTCACGTCCAGGACATATGCCGGCAAATTTGCAGGGCTTATGGGCTTGGCAGATGGATCCACCTTGGAATGCTGATTTTCATACCAATATTAATTTGCAAATGAACTATTGGCCCGCTGAGGTAACCAATCTTTCTGAATTGCATAAGCCCCTATTTGACCTCACAAAGGCATTAATTCCTTTTGGTGAGCGTACCGCAAGCAAGCTCTATGGAGCCAAAGGCTGGGTGGTACATCATCTCACCGATGCCTGGGGCTACACAGCTCCAGCCGATGGTGTACAGGGCATTTGGCCCATGGGATCGGCCTGGATGGCGCAGCACCCCTGGGAACATTATAACTATACTGGCGACCGAGAATTTTTAAAAGTCCAGGCTTATCCTATTATGAAAGGAGCGGCTGAATTTATTTTGGATTTTATGGTCAAAATCCCCCAAGGTAAATCATTTGCCGGTTATTGGACCACCAACCCTTCGCATTCCCCTGAGAATAGTTTTATCCTACCATCGGGTGAAGTTTCCAGTTTTACCTACGGTGCCACCATGGATACACAGATTATCCGCGACCTCCTGCAAAATTGTGTTGAAGCCACAAAGCTCTTAGATTGCGATCCTGATTTCAGACAACGCTGTCAAGCTGCCTTAACCAAACTTATTCCAACACAAATCAGCAAAGAAACAGGCCGCATTATGGAATGGATCGAAGATTATAAAGAGACTGAGGTAAATCACAGGCATACGTCACATTTATTTGGTTTGCATCCGAGCAACCAGATTTCAATCGTTAATACGCCCGAACTAGCCGAAGCTGCAAAAAAGACGCTATTAAGTCGTGGCGATCATGGCACAGGTTGGAGTCTGGCCTGGAAAATCAATATGTGGAATAGATTGCATGACGGAGAACATGCCTACCGCTTATTGTATAACCTGATCAGTGATAAAACACTGCCCAATCTGTTCGATAATCACCCACCCTTCCAGATTGACGGGAACTTTGGCGCAACCGCAGCGATTGCCGAAATGCTGCTGCAAAGTCAGGTCAGGGACAAAAACAACAATTACCTCATCGAGCTGCTACCCGCTTTAAGCCACAACATGGATCAGGGAAGCGTAACCGGACTTAAAGCAAGAGGAAATCGTACGGTGAATATACAGTGGGAAAACGGTAAGCTTAAGAAAGCTGAAATCCTCCCCAGCAGTAATGGTCCGGTCTGTATCAGCTATGCAGGTAAACAGATCGAACGGAATGGAACAAAGGGTACAGCAGTCTTGATTACCCCCGATATGTTTCAATAAGGGAGTGTTCATCCAAATTTGAGCTGCTTACCATAATTTTGGTTGTTCAGTTTAAAGCAAGGTGAACATCTTATCGCAAATAGCTAATGGAAAACAGCTATCTATAAACTAAAGCGCTGTTGATCGACGATCAACAGCGCTTTTTAATTTTTTTACTTTCTGGCATACACATGCTGGTAAGCAGGCTTTGTTAGTTCCCCCAATTTCGATTTGCGCTATCCCCCATCACAAATTCCAATGTACCACCTTTCAGCACATCGGCATGGGTCAACTGTGGAACGTTCAGCGGCTGCCCATTTAATTTCGCCGATTGAATGTATTTGTTTTTTGCAGATGCATTCTTGCCGATAATGACAAAAGACTTGCCATTAGGAAGCTGTATGCTCACTTTCTGAAAAAATGGAGATCCGATGCTGTAGGAAGTCAGCCCTGGTGTTACGGGATAGAAGCCCATTTGGGAAAAGACCACAAAAGCAGACATCCCGCCACCGTCTTCATCGCCAGGTACCCCCATTAGATCGTTTCGAAACCACTCACCGATCAGTTTATGGATCCGTTTCTGTGTCATCCAAGGTTGTCCGGCATAATTATAGAGATAAGGAATATGCAAAGCCGGCTCGTTCGCCATGGAAAATTGTCCAACATTACCTGTATGATCGGGAAGCTGCGCATAAAAATCAAATTTCGACCGCCCCAAAGGCTGCTGAAACATCTCATCGAGGTACTTGACAAACAATTCATTTCCCCCCATCAATTTGATCAGATCCGGAATATTGTGCTGTACATCCCAGCGATAGATCCAGGCATTGTTTTCACCATAATACTCGCGTGCTCCCTGTCCGCCAGAAAACACATAATCAAAAGGCATGATAAAATTTCCCTTGTCATCTTTGGGATGGAAAAATTTGGTCTGTTCGTTGAAAAGATTTCTATAATTGAAAGATTGCTTCATAAAGAGATCATAATCAGCCTGAATACCCAATTCTTGAGCAAGCTGTGCCAAACACCATAAGTCATAAGAAGTGCCCAAGGTTACAGCGACAGGTTGTCTCCGTTCAAAACCGTTTACTTCTGGTATCGTTTCTTTTTCACCTGGGTACAATGCTGGAATATAGCCTTTCTCCTTAAAAAATTCGTCTAATTTCCCCGCGGCTTTACCCGACCAAGGAGCCAGCGTCTTTTCTGTAATCGCACCTTTTGCTGCCAGATAGGCTTTCTTGATATCAAAATTACGCACGCCTTTGCGGTATGCATCCAACAAAGTTGCTACACCATGGTTGGAATTCATCCTTCGACTATCACCGGTAATCTCAGGGAAAGTAGGCAGCCAAGGCTGCTCCATTTGTTCAGACATCCGGACAAAAGAATTGAGGATCAAGGATTCTGTGCCAGGCTCCAACAATACCCGTAATGGATGATGTGCACGGTAGGAGTCCCAGATCCAGTCATCGGTAAAAAAAGGTTTGCCCTCGTCCTGATGTACCTTACCATCGAACGCACTATAATAACGGCCATCCTCAGAAATATTGACTGGGCGTTCATAGGTGCGGTATAAGGAGGTATAAAACACATGTTTATTAGACTCATTGTCGCCTTCCACAGCTATTTTACCTAAAGCGTCGTTCCATATTTTACGCCCTTTTTCAGCGAGCTTCTTTTGATCAAAGTCGCTGATTTCACGCTTTAAATTGGCTTTTGCCTGTGCGACATCGATAAATGAAACGCCATATTTCATGCGCAGGCTAGTCCCTGTCTGATTAAACTCCAATACCATACAGGAATTCTTACCAACAGCTTCTGTTGCATTTTCCAGTTGTTGCCCCTGCAGTCGCTTTACCGCAACAGGCTTGGATTCGGGAATAGCATAAATATACACGTGCGTACCATTACCAATATCCTGTGTACCCGAAAGTCCCTGTCCGTCCCATTGAAGTTTCCCTTCCTGTGAGTTGAACTGAAGGTATTTTGTCGAAGTTGTCGGAAACGTAAAGGTATACATCCCCGACTGATGCGACAGCGCATAGTCTACCTGAATATTCTCTTGATCCAATAGCACCGAATAGGCATACGGATGTATTTCCTCCTGATCGTAACTATACAGTTGTACCGGTTTCAAACTGCCTGGCAATTTCACCATGGGACTAAGATTGAAAGCCGATTTTCCACGATGACTGGTAACGATAAGCGGCAGACCAAACAGACGGTCTGACGTATAGTCTCCCCGCTCAGGATAAACGCGCAAAAGGCTGTTTGGCAAGTGAACCGTTGGATAGGTTGGTACCAATAAATGGCTGATGTTTCCCATATAAGGATTGACATAATCAACATAATCTTTCGTCATTTTAGCTTGGGAAAAACCTTTTAGCATACTGACCGAAAGAAGAGAACAGCAACATAGTGTGCGTAACAATGTATTGGTTTTACGTTTGATATTCTTCGTTAGCATTTTAAACAATTAAGTGTTCGATGGTTTAAGGGCGAAACAGTTGTTCCGCCCTTAAAGTTAATTTTTTTTGGCAACATATCGTCTTCGTGCCCATCGATTATTTGGGACCTGTCAATAAGCCCGTCTGCTTTACCTTCTTGATACTGCCGTCCTTATTGTACTCCAAGCGGTCTACGCAGATGGAACGAAGCCAATCGTTGAATTCGCCATTTTTTTGTGACAATTCACTGTTATGGTAAAAAGCGTACCATTTACCTTTAAACTTGACAATGGAGCCATGGTTTGTATAGCTATTCGTCGGATCCATATAGATGCCCATTGATTTCCATGGTCCCATTGGGTTATCACTTACCGCATAGCGCATGCGGTTATCTCCTTTTACTCCATCTTTCCAGTTCTCATCGTGGTTGTCAGAATAGGACAGATAATATTTTCCATTATACTTGTGTACCCATGAAGCTTCGTGGAAATCTTCCAAACCTTCCATCTTTTGCAATTCACCATCAATCTCCATCATATTGTCTTTGAGCTTACCTGCTTTACAGAGGCCACCGCCCCCCTGATAAAAATAGGCCTGTCCATTATCATCGATAAAGATATGCGGATCAATAAGTGCTTCGGCACCTTTTACATAACCCTGTACCACAAAATCTTTTGCTGGTGATTTACTCGTAGCTACACCAATTTTCCAGGTCTTATTCCACTCCGTACCACTTGGGTGTGGAAAATAAAAATAATAAGTACCATTTTTATAGACACAATCCGGAGCCCACATAAATCCACCTTCTTTTCTGCCCCAAGGGACTTGTGAGGCGCGCAATATTTCGCCATGATCGGTCCATGTTTTCATATCCGCCGTCGAAAACACATGATATTGATCCATCAGATCGCAACCTTGAGGCGGAGCAATATCATGTGAAGCGTACACATACAGGCGGCCATCGGCCCATACCCGTGCCGAAGGGTCTGCGGTATACATATGTTTGATAAATGGGTTATCTTGCGCCTGCAAGTGTGTCGCAAAAAATAATGTCATGCCCAATAGGCATCTGGAACCTGCTTTAATAAATTGTTTCATCCGAATAATTATTTAGTATTGAGTAGTAGTAGCGGGCACCAAGTCCCGCTTATTGTTTAGATTCTTTCCTTAAGGTACTTTAATAACCTCCACTTCCGAATAATTGAATTTTTCGTAGGTGTCGCGCACCTTTGCGCCCATACGTACATAATAGGTATACCCTGATTTCAATGGAATATCCTTGATCGTGTAGGTTTCCTTCCCTTCTCCGGTCTGCATATTGCCGATATTTTCCCAGTTTTGATTGATCAATGCGCGATATTCATCCTTATAATACGCATCAATACGGTTACCAGCCCCACAGTATGGTGTCAGACTCAGGAATGGGCGAACCTCAATCACTTGCGGCAATCCACCCGTAATAGGTGCGGCAAGCGTACAGGAGATTTCCAGTTTATTTTCCGCTTTTAAGGTCCACTTCACATTTTTGATCTGTAGGTAGGGCGTCACCTCAAAGTTTTGCTCTGCATTAGCCCCCAGTTGGTAACCTTCGATTTTCTGCGCTGGCCAAAATGCACCACCATAGGGCTGGAGGGTATAGGTCGCCTGAAAGAGTTTTGTATGATTATACGATCCGTCCTGCTTGACGGCAATATCCTGCGGTGCGGGATTGTCGCTCCAACTGGTTTCTAGCAGACGGATGCTAAATTCGCCCTGTCCGGTCAGGAAGGGTTTATTCGTTACCTTGTCTATGACCTGCCCTTTCATAGTCGCATTCGGACCATCGTAATTATCTGTTTTCGAACAGGCATTTAAAAATAACAAGCCTGTCAATGCTGTAAATAAATATATCGTTCTCATTTCCGCTCAATTAGTAAATAGGGTTCTGTGGATATAGATTAGGGTTTTTGTTCAGTTCTCCACCCGGAATAGGTTCATAATACCATTTCTTTTCAAAGTTGAACGTCTTATTCCAAGGCTCTTTTTCGCGAATAAAAATAAAGGAGTTGATCCGTTCACCGCCCGGAGTATATTTCAGTTCATCCAATACAAGGTAAGGCATCAGCGAATTGGGCACAAAGTTATTGAGCTCCACATCTGCAATGCGCCATCTCCGCATATCCCACCAATGGTGATTTTCAAAGCAAAGTTCACGTTCGCGCTCCTCGCGTATAAACTGCAGATTTCCATCCAGGGGATAACCATATTTACCGGAGAGGTTTGCCGAAGCAGCTGTATAGAGATAAGGCTTGGCACCAGCACGATTACGGATCTGCGCAATGTATTGGAATGCTTCCTGTTTAAGCGTTTCATCATTTTTGATCAGGCCGAGTTCATAAGCAGCTTCAGCCTTATTCAAAAGTATCTCCGCGAGCCTAAAGACCTTCCAGGGTTGTGTACTGTTATACAACTTCACATCCTTGGTAGACATTTTATAGTTAATGTATTTACGGATGTAAAATCCAGTTCGGGTGTTGTTGGCATGTCCATCTTTCCACATGCCATGCTCCCCTGTTATATTGATCTTCGTACCATTGTAGTCAAACAGGCTATTTTTGGGGCCAGCCAGGATTCGATTTGACTCGCTATTTATCGCCGCAGTACCCGCGCCCATCTGTGCATCAGCAGCCTTACCGGGAAAGGTTTTATAGAGTCCACGCTGAATATCAAAACTCCGTCTTTCGGCGCCTTCACGTAATTCCATCCCTGAGAAGTAAAATGTGGCCCGCTGACGAGGTTCCAAATCGGCATACAGCTGTTTACGGTCCGTGTAACGTACTGGTTTCCCTCCGGCATCAGTGATTGGAAGTTCACCGAATAACTCCACGACATTCAATACGGGATATGCCGCAGACTCATTGTCACTCGAAAAGGTCGGATTGGGTAAGTGGGTAGCGTCATAGCTGTGTTTGAGACGGTTGTTGTGCGGTGCGGTCAGACTATACTCCTTGATCAGAATATCCTCAGGACTGTCTAAGTCCAAAAACAAATTTACGTAGTTGAGTTCCTTATCCTGTGCATTTTTATTATACAGACTGTACGGTCCTGCCAGCACGGTTGTTGCAGCATCATAAGCCTGTTTGAAGAACCATTCTGCTTCTTCCTTTTTGATACCGACCAACTGCATGTCTGTTGCATCACCAGAGAGATTGCTGTACGAACTATATTTAGCAATACTACCGGCATACAACATGGCGCGGGAAAGTAGAGCTGCTGCCACATATTTGTTGGCGCGGCCGCGTTCGCTGCTTCCAGACATCATTGAAATAGCCACCTGCAAGTCTTCATTGATAAAATGATAAACCTCAGATTCTTTATTTCTGCTGACTAAGAGCTGTTCTTTATCAGCTGTTGGATCCTGCACGTCCTTTATAATAGGTACCCCACCGTAGCGTTTAACCAAAGCAAAATAATAGAAAGCACGCAGGAAATGGGCTTCCCCAAAGATCTGGTTGTACCCCTGCTCGGTGTAATTGGCTTTGTATTTAGGCAGGCCTGCAATCAGGGTATTGACATTCCGGATGCGATCATATGGCCAGTAACCAAAACCCTGTGCTCCAGCTACCCCCCAAAATTGTCCGGTCATCTCGCCGCTCATGGCCGCAAGTGTTTCCGAATTTTGCCAATAATTGTCCCATCTAAATCCTCTTTCAGGATGATATACAAAGTCTTCTATGGGCAGATAGCTGTACATTCCAGCGACATATTTACGTGCTCCAGCCTCATTTCCAAAAAGCGCATCTTCACCCATTACCCCTAGTGGATCCAGATCCATTTTTTTACAGGATTGCATGCCCGAGCACAGAAAAAGGCCAATGATTGCTATAGCGATTGATTTTTTCATGTTTTGTTCGTTTTGAGATTAAAATTTAATGGATGCTCCAATGTTGTAGGTTTTATTGATGGGATATTTGTACACATCAATATCACCCGATGAAGAACCTCCGGCAGATCCTGGGTGCTCGGGATCGGTATATTTGAGACCTGTCCATGTCAACAGGTTATAAGCACTCGCATAGATCCTGAGATTCTTTATTTTTAGTGTCTTCAACCATTGTTGCGGGAGAGAATACCCCAGTTCTAAGGTTTTCAGACGCAGATAGGAGGCATTTTGAACTGCCCGGGTTCCTTCGGCCATGGCAGAGCCCGTAGAAGGATAATATCCAGCAAGCCATTGGGTACTTGGGTTAAATAGATCGGCACCGGCATCAACTGGTCTCCAGCGATCCAAAAACTGCGTCAAAGCACCGCCGTCAAACTGCAATGGCCCTGCCAGTACCTCACTATACTGTACATACACTTTTGCTGCACCCTGAAAATTCATCGTCAGATCCAGACCGCGCCACGATCCTCCTAAGGTAAAACCATAGTTGATCAAAGGCATATTATACGTTGCAATAGGATGATTGTCGGCATCGTTGATCACTCCATCGCCATTCCAGTCCTGATAGTAATAATCACCAGGCAATGTACCGCTACTTACCAATGTTGGGTGGTTATAAATCTGCTCATACGATCCAAACTGTCCGGCATATTCCTTGCCCCACCAGATATCCTTATTACGATTAGAGTAGCGGTTACGCCAGTTGTCGTACGAATTACCTGCTTTTGATTCTACGCGGTTTACAAATTGACTTTTCGTAGAAGAGACCTGCGCATTAATATAATAATTGAAATCATTGATCTTATTGCGATGTGTCAAAGAGAGCTCATAACCGAAGGTGCGATCGCTTTCCAGATTTTCCTGCGGTAGGTTGGCACCAACAGTACCGGGGATCAAGTCAAGGCTTGTCGCTAGAAGGCCTGAGCGATTACGGTTAAAATAATCAAAAGTCAAGCCCAGCTTGCCGTTCCATAGATCCATATCCAAACCCACGTCAGCAGTTTTGGACGTATACCAGGTGAGATTAGGGTTGGGAATTGCTGTCGGCAGGGCCCCATTCACGAGGTTTCCACCAAAGATCCATCCCGTTTCATTGGGTTCCAGTGCATAACCAACGATGGTTGAAGGGTAATTACCTGCCGAACGGTCATCCCCAAGCTTACCATAGGATGCCCTTATTTTTAAGTTATTGATAAAACTGTAGTTGTTTTTAATAAACCCTTCTTCGCTGATACGCCAGCCCACCGAGGCCGCCGGGAAAAATCCCCAGCGTGATTCTTTTGGAAATTTAGAGGAGCCATCATAACGAAAACTAAATTCGGCGATGTATTTACCCAAATAATCGTAATTGAACTTACCGACCAAACCTCGCGCTGTACGTTCGCCAATACCTTCCATATTTGCCAATTGGTTCTTGTCCTCACCAGCAAATAGATATTCCGAATTGACCATGATCTCCCGTTGTGCATAGAAGCTATCCCATTTGTTATATTCTTCGACGAAAAGCAACAAACCGGAGACCTGGTGTTTTTCGGCAAAACGACGGTTATAATTCAACGAGAACTGCATCAGGGAATGCGTATCCGGATAGGAACTCCGCCTCACGGTCGTAGGGGCATTTTTCTCATGTGCATTATACTTTTCAGGGGTTATAATCTGGCCGTTACCATCATAGACAGGTGGTGTATAGCTATATAAAAAATAGGACTTTTTGAAATCCGTATTGTCACTGTACTTGAAGTCATAATTATAGGTTGCCTTCGCATTTAATCCTTCCACAAAGGGCACTTTATAGTCTAAAGCGATAATACCGTTGAATTGCTTACGCAAAAATTTACGATAGCCCGTCTGTTTGGAATCCGTTACCACGACCGGATTTTCGTTATCGATCATCTCGAAATTCGGATAAAGGGGATTGTCGTTGACATAGATCGGAACAATAGGTCTTTGTCTCCAGGCCTGTTTGTAGACGGCCCAGATATCCGTACGTGGTTGGTTGGTCTCATCGGCATACCCGCCCACATCCAAAGACGCTTTCAGACGATCTGTGATCTGCGCATCGATGTTGGAGCGAAAATTCCAGCGATTATAGTTGAGGCTCTTGCTTTTGTAAGCGCCCATCTGATCCATATGGCCCAGGTTGAAGAAATAATTAACTTTCTTGCCGCCACCGTTGATGGAAAGATTGTGCTGGTATTGCGGCGATACTTTGTCGAATGCTGCATCCACATAATTGGATGTCTTTTTTGTGCCGTTCTGATACGCTTCAAAATCTGCCGGCCCAAAAATATGAGGCATCTTCGCCGGATAATTGCTATTAAAATCGCGACCTATCTGTTCGTTTTTAAGCTGCATATAGGCAAGGGCATCCACCGTATTGGGAACATAAAGAAACTTTTGCCAGGCACGATTATAGGAATAGTTTATTTCAAAGTTTCCATCTTCGTTACTTCCCCGGCGTGTGGTCACCAAAAGAACACCATTCGCCGAGCGCACACCGTAAACAGCTGCTGAAGCATCCTTTAATACGGATACACTTTCGATTTCATTGGCATCCATGCGTGACAGATAATCTTTATCACGGGGGATCCCGTCGACCACAATCAGGGGCTCACCCATTCCGCGGATGTCGATATTTGATTCAAACGATCCCGGTTGGCTCGACTGTTGGCTGATACGCACACCGGGCATCTTACCGGCTAACATATTGACCACATTTTCATTTTTTGTTACCGTGATTTCTTTATTGTTCACCGATGATATCGCCCCTGTTAACGAAGCCTTTTTCTGCGTGCCATACCCCACAACCACGACCTCTTCCAAGCTTGTATTATCTTCGTTGAGCAACACATCCATGAGGCGTTGTTGCCCAACGATCATTTCAGTCTTGCGGTAACCGACGTAAGTGATCACGAGTTTGTCTCCCGGCGATGCGTTAATTTTGAAGCGTCCCTGACCATCAGACGATGTTGTCTGCCCGGTGCGGAGGTCTGTAATGGAAGCCCCAGCGATCGGCTTATCATTTAAAGTCTGCACCTTACCTTCGATCTGCTGTTGCTGCGCGATGGTTGCCATTGGAGACAATAGCAGCAGCGAGGACAATGCCCACTGCCAAGGGTAACTACGGAGCTTGTTCCACGGCAGTGGCCTTTCATTAAAAATGAAGTTTGTTTTCATGTATTGTTTTAAATTGGTTATTGAATTATGTATTAGGTTTATGTATTTAGGGAGGACCTGTTTGCTACAAACAGTCCATTACCGCTATTCCCTAGGGAAGAGCTGAAGATAATTTTTCGCTTTCATTTGATTGGTTATTAAGTATGAAAACGAATATATTGGCGAGGGGTATAATAGAACATTAACAGAAGATTAACAGGTATTCAAAAACACTATTAACAACTGTATATCAACACATTAAAATTTTAAATATTTTTTCTTAATCTAGACAGTCTTTAAAACTTTTGGGGTAAGCTTCACCATATAAACGAGCGTAGATCTGACAGAAATTCTCATAGCACTGTAAGGCCAGGCTGTGATAGCCCAGCTGTAACAAGGAACGACATTTATGAACCATTGCCTCCTCATTGATTTCATCAAAATAGAATATCTTATTGCAGATCTCAATAATCAGTTCAGCATTATCCTGCACATTCAGATTTTCAATAAAATTGCCCAACGTTGTGAGCACCAGAATAGACATTTCACTTTTAAAATTATCGAGCCACTCATAGTCCACTTCGAAAAGGAAGCCGCCTTTGTCAATTATATCGAGTAATTCCCTAATTTCAGTTTCTGTAAAATGTTTTTTATTGGATACCATCCTGCTGAAGCGGAGGTAATCGATATATACTGTATCCATTGGCTCAATGCACCAATAACCGCTTTTTTTGGTCACCCTAAAATCACCCAATTGCTCGAGTAAACTATTGAGCTTGGCGATGTTCACTGATCGATTATTACGCGCACTGGACTGGCTCTTATCGGACCAAAATAGCTCAGTCAACTTCTCTGAGCTAATTCCCCGCTCCCATCGTACGGTATAGAGAATAAAAATCAGCAGCATTTCTTTAAGCAATGGCGAAAACTTTTTTGTGATTTCTTTTCCACCAAGATCCACAATCTGTAAGTCGCCGCCGAAAAGGTAGATTCCGGCGCCATGTCGGGTTTCAAATCCCTTGACCATTTTCTTGGGTTGCGGAAGATCAACCAATTGCACGCTCTTATCTTGTTCCCTCTCCTTCAAGGGTGCTGCCTGTAGGTGCGGCTCTCCTATTTTATCGGTTTCCATGACAGAAATAGTTTGTTTTTTTTGCTTGCTTCTTTTTCGATACCACCAGATCAAGAGCGATAATCCCACTACAGCGAGGGCATAAAGGCTGTATTTAAGCAGCGTAGGCTTAGCCAAAGGCATTATACCCTGTTCAGACGGTAAAGGGGGGGCCAGCAAAGTATAAATCGTTGCCTTAGTCAGATCGGTCTTGTCATCATAAAACAAGGTGACTGCAACGAAAGACTTAGATTTCGGTGCATAATAGAGATCGGCAAAAGAACGGATGTCATGAAAATCGAAGGGTATGCTGCTCCCCAGAAACTGGTATTGTGTTCCTTTGAGGCTACTTGCTACCAGTTGTAAATGTGTTTTGAATTTATTGTTCGGGAAAATCAATCCATAAAACAGTCCACTACTATCTTCAACGACCAGACTATTGGCCCATACCATATCGGCGAATGCAGATGAAAATTCGTAAACTTTTAGAGACTTCTGGTTTTTAAAATCAAGCTTAAGAAAATCATTTGAAATGCGGGGATTCAACATTTGATCTCCTGTGGAACTGCCATAACCACCGGCCAGATATACTCCATCTCTTCCCTGCCCCATTCCCGCAAGATAATGCGGAAAAATTTCATCACCTGTAAAAGGAATGCTATCCCAAGATTGTGTAGGCAAATGATAACGCAATACGCCCGCTTTGTATTTAAAATGTCCATAGCCCCCGATCATATAGATACTCGTGTCGGACGAATTAAAATATTTGTTGAACAGCCAATAGTTTGTGCCGACTGCAGGAAAATCAAATTGTTTATTCCATGTTCGACTGGTGGAATCATAAGCAGCAACGATTTTTTGGTCGATGGAGATATTCAGCACGTTCTTTTTGATCGGATCAAAAAGTGATTGGCTGCCATTGACGAGCAAAAGCTTGCCATCGGCATATTCCTGCGAACGTAAGTCACTACCACCAATTTTACTGATCATCAAACGCTTATTTCCAACAAAAAACAGTGTTTCTTCATTTTTGTCAAAGGCCACACTAGCTTGTCCTTCCAGTGTAAAAGAAGACTGTGTTTTCCATTCACTACGTTGCCGTTTGATCCAGATCGGATTACCGATTTCCGCTGTGCTCTTTTTTTGTTCATCTAAACTCTTGGTCCCTGAAGATTCATTCAATGGCCAATAGTATTTAAGTTTGCTATTATCCGCAATTCGAATATCCTTTAAGCGCATGGGAGGAACATCCATCGTCTGGAAGTTTTTCATCATATTTGCACCAAAAACAAGCTTAAACTGAGACGCAAACTGTTTATTGAGCCGATAGGAATACCGGGCTTTTCCGACCTCAAAGTAAAGTTCCTTTTTATCCATATCGAGCTCGAGGCGCATTGGCGTCCAGTTATAATACAACTGTAAGGCTGTGATATTGAAAGATACCGGGGTAAAGTCTTCCCCAACTATCAATTTAAAATGTTTGTCCTGATCAAGCCGCCGATCGTATATCAGATCGATATTGACACCATCATCCGTAATCAGTCGAAAGATATAACCAAAATAATCCTGTTGGAGTGGCAGAAAGGAAAGATCGAACGAAACAGACAGTTTATGTTGAAAAGAAATTGATTCCTTGGCACCGATCTGCAAGCTAGTCCGCTTATCGGCTTCCATGTTGTGACTGGCAAATTCTAACCCATATTGCGCCGATCCAATCTGACAGATCAGTGCGAACCATAAAACCAGAAAAAGATGTCTTGATTTTTTCCTCACAATTTAGATTAAGCCTGATCTCAAAAATATAAAATTTTAAATAGAAATCTAAAATTTCTGCAACTATTACCTCTGTGGGTGTAGCGATCTTTTGCTTAGCAGCAAATTTCTTCTTCATCGTGTATGTTGCTTTCATTTATGAGTAAAACCATGTTTTCACATGCGTAAAAAAAACGCTACGCTTCACGACTTCATTTGGATGTTGGGCGATTATCCCTATATTCGACAAGCCAAATCCCATAGGGAATTGTGCGATATAAACCAATTTATCAATAGCAGGACATCATGAACATCCTAAAACCTTATTTGCTTATCCTTCTCCTACCATTCATGTATTTTGACAGCCTTGCGCAGTCCGCGACGAAGATTATCGATCTTTCCACCTATGGTGTTGTTCCCAACACGGGCAACAATAGTACTGCATTAGTCAATAAAGCTATTCAATCCATCTTCAGCAAGATTGGCAAGAAAGAACCTATTATTTTAAAATTCAAAAAGGGACGTTATGACTTTCATCCAGAAGGGGCGCTAACCCGCGAATACTACATCTCCAATCACGATCAGGACAACCCCAAGACCGTAGGTATGGCATTTGAAAATTGCGACAACGTCACAATTGATGGACAAGGATCAGACTTTATCTATCATGGCCGCATGTTACCAATTGCATTGATCGAGAATAAAAACCTCACGTTGAAAAATATCCACATCGATTTTGAGCGTCCCCAGATCTGCCAGGTCAAGATTTTACAAAACGATACAATCAACGGTACAATTACTTATCAAACTGCACCTTGGGTAACCTATACGATCAAAGACAGTATATTTTACAATACCGGTGAAGGCTGGCAACTGAAACCGACATCGGGGATTGCCTTTGAAGAAAAGACCAAACGCATTGTCTATAATACAAGCGATATTCGCGTGGGCACAACCAAAGTGAAAGAGCTCTCTCTGGGTATTATTCAAGCGCAGCAATGGAAGAACAGCAAGCTTATACCGGGTACCGTCGTTGCCATGCGCGCTGGATTTCGTCCCAACCCGGGTGTATTTGTCCATAAAGGGAAAAATATACGACTTGAAAATATCGCCGTCCATTACGCCGAAGGCATGGGTTTGTTAGCTCAATTAACGGACAACATCACATTGGAAGGTTTCCGAATTGCACTTCGCGGCGATCAGGATCCGCGTTATTTTACGGCTCAGGCTGACGCAACACATTTTTCGGGTTGCAAGGGTATCATTGTATCGAAGAATGGACTGTATGAAAATATGATGGATGATGCCATCAATATCCATGGTACCTACCTGAAGATCACCAAACGACTAGATGACAAAACATTGATCGGTCGTTATATGCACGATCAATCCTACGGATGTGACTGGGGCTACCAGGGGGATACGGTCCAATTTATCCGATCCAGTACAATGGAACTCTGGGACCAGAAAAATAAGGTCCAATCCATTACCGTTTTACGCGAGAAAGCCTCAGACCCAATCCGTGAATTCGAGATTACTTTAAGTAATGCTTTGGACCCAGCTATTGACCCAACAAAAATGGATATTGGCATCGAAAACCTAACGTGGACGCCACGTGTACTATTTAGTGGCAATACCATACGCCACAATCGAGCACGGGGTGCTCTATTCAGTACGCCAAAAAAGACTCTGGTAGAAAACAACCGCTTTGATCATACTTCAGGTACAGCTATTCTCCTGTGTGGCGATGCCAATGGTTGGTACGAAACGGGTAGCTGCCACGATATTCGCATCCGGAACAATACTTTCATCAATGCCTTGACCAATATGTTTCAATTTACCAATGCGATTATATCGATCTATCCAGAAATTCCGGATTTAAAAAATCAGCAGAAATACTTCCATAGCCATATCGTCATCGAAGACAACCGCTTTGAAACCTTCGATAAGCCTATTCTTTATGCCAAATCAGTCAATGGATTGGTCTTTCGCAACAACCAAATCAAGACCAATCAGGAATACCCTGCATTTCATTGGAATAAAAAGCCCTTATTTTTTGAACGTGTCGCAAATAGCAGTATTTCAAACAATACGGTAAATGGCAAACAAAGTGATTTACAAACGTTGGATCAATAACAAGTCCCGATATTTAAACTATAAACTGTCCCTATGTTATTTCACAAAAACAATTTATCATTCACCCTTACGGTGTTATTCATAGGTATTTGTGTAGGAGGCCATGCGCAAACTGTCAACCGAACTATAGTTAAGCAGAAGCACCAATCGGTATCCACAACAGAACGCCCCAATATTGTCGTGTTTTTTGTGGATGACCTCGGTTGGCAGGACATGTCCGAACCATTTTACGAGGTCAAAACGCCGATCAACGAAAAGTTTCATACCCCCTATCTGGAAACATTGGCCAAAGAAGCCATTAAATTTACCAATGCGTATGCAACACCGGTGTGCACACCTTCCCGGGTGAGCTTTCTGACCGGTTTAAATGCTGCTCATCATCGTGTCACCAATTGGACCCATCCCAAAGCTGACACCCCGACCGATAGCAAAGATGAATTGTTGAATCCACCGGATTGGAATATCAACGGACTAAGTCCTGTGCCCAATATACCACATACGATATATGCTACTCCATTTCCAAGCATCCTTAAGGCCAATGGTTACTATACCATTCATGTGGGCAAAGCACATTGGGGATCTGCCGGAACACCTGGTGCCAGCCCTTTAAATTTGGGTTTTATGGTCAATATTGCAGGACACTCCGCTGGGCACCCACAAAACTACTATGGCGAGCAGAATTACGGTAACCTTCCTGGTAAAGCAGGTTATCAGGCAGTTCCCGACCTTATGGAATATCATGGCACATCCACATTTCTAACGGAGGCCTTAACCCGGGAGGCGCTGAAGGCACTAGAGGAACCTATACGCCGTAAGGAGCCTTTTTTCCTTAATTTTTCCAACTATGCGGTGCATGTCCCGATCCAACCCGATCCACGTTTTGTACAAAAATACCTCGACCGCGGTTTAGATTCCACTGAAGCAGCTTATGCGTCACTGGTCGAAGGTTATGACAAAAGTATGGGTGATATCGTTCAATTTCTTAAGGACAAAAACCTATACGATAACACCGTCATTATTTTCCTTAGCGACAATGGCGGACTCAGCCTCAGCCCTATGCGCACCGGACCAAGCCATACACAGAACCTGCCATTAAAAGCTGGGAAAGGATCCGTTTACGAAGGAGGAATCCGGGTTCCTCTGTTGATCAAACAGGCTAAACAGCATCCTGCAAGCACAGAAGCGACCCCTGTTATGGTCGAAGATCTCTTTCCTACGATTCTCAGTTTAGCCAAAATAGATCACTATCAGCTCGTACAGGAAAAACCAGATGGAAAGAATCTTTTGCCCTTAATGGAAGGCAATAGGTCCGACAATTGGAACAGCCGGCCATTGGTATGGAATATCCCCAACAAGTGGACAGTAGCCGACGGCCCTGGAATCAACTTTTTCTCGGCAATAAGACAAGGAGATTATAAGTTGCTTTACGACATGAAAAATGGGAAGCTTGAACTTTATAACCTGCAGCAAGATATCGGTGAGCTCAACAACCTTGCCCCAAAAATGAAGGGAAAAACCAGCGAACTCAGCAAATTACTTTCGGATCAGCTCCGGGCCTGGAAGGCTCAGTTGCCGACCTACAAAGCTACGGGACAGCAGATACCCTATCCTGATCAAATTAAGCTGATGGATTAAGGGGCTGCTTGGATGACTTATACAACGAAGCCCCGATACAACGAAGCCCCGAAAGTATATATCGGGGCTTCGCTGGTTTATCCTCCCCTCTGAGGATACGATTTAGCAAAATATGGCGCTATCCATGACAACTATCCTTTTTTCTCTTTTTTTGCAGATTCAATCAGTTCACGCATTTCTAACTTAATGTAATCAACATTAGGGGTCGATCCTGTTAGCATATAGCGAATATTACCGTCCTTATCTAAAATAAATTTGGAAGGAATACCGTTTATACCCAATTTACCAGCCAACACTTTTCCTGTTTCCGGATCTTTCTGATCATCAAAAATCACCTCAAAAGGATATTGATTTTTGTCGATAAACTTCGCGACATTCTCCTTGTAGTTTTTGTCGCGTTCCCAGGTATTAACAAATACAAACTGTACATCTTTATCATGTGCATAGAGCTCCTGCGCTGCTTTCATTCCTGGAAATGAACGTACACAGGGCTGACACCAGGTTGCCCAAAAGTCGAGTACAACAACTTTTCCTTTCAGGCTAGCCAAACTGACTTTATCACCTTTCAAGTTTAACAATTCAAAATCAGGTGCCTTCTTGAAAACCTCATTTCCTTTGATGTGTTCACGAATATTTTTAACAAGCTCTTCCTTAAGAGTGGCATTATATTGCTCATAACCTGCTAAAGTACCATTAAGATCGCCATATAATTTCTTCAACTCTGGCTCGGTCTCAAATTGACCTTTGGCATAGAGCCTAGATAAGATATTGTAAGCTTCAAGCTTGCGGTTGACACCTAATAGTGTCTTTGCATGCACTTTCGCCAACCCATCGGCTTGTTCGGGTGCTGCTACCAAAGCCTTATCAATATACTCAAGTGCCTCCCGATATTTTCCTTGTCCAACTAAAATATTGACATAAGCTGACATCGAGCTGGCATAGCCCATGGAGGCAAATCTGGCTTTATTGTCTTTCTGTTCTTCCGGCAAACTGATATAGTAATAAGCATCATCCATTGCCGTCTTAAAAATTGGCGCGGCAGCGGCCGTATCTCCAGCAGCTAATAATGCTTGTCCCGTTGGCAAATAGCCATTTCCTCGCCAGAAACGCTCTTTCATCTCACCTAAATAATAGGTTGCTTTTTTAGCATTACCATCTTTTGCGAAAGAAGTTGCCAAAGATCCCAATACATAATCATAGGTTAGTTCATCACCAGGAAAATTAGCTACTGGCCATTTTTTTATCAACTCCAGATAAGCTTTTTCTTTAGCCGTGGTTTCCTCTGCTTTGTAGAACACGTTTGTCACAAATGCTTCCCGTGTAATCTTTCCTTTTGGATATTTTTTAGCCGCAGTTTTCTCCAAAGCAAGCTGTTTATCTTCCTTTTCTAATGTTCGGAGGACATTGATTGCCGTACGGTATTCATCTTCTGAATTATATTTTTTTGATTCAGCGAATAAGGCATTTGCCAAGGAGTCTTTCCTTTCGGCATTTCCACCATTGGCAATCTGATAATAACGTTCCATTTTAGCACGGTCCACTTGTTGGGCGAGCACTGTTCCCGAGGCCAACAAAAGGCCTATCATCAATTTAAATTTCATGTTATGTCTGTTTTATAATTAGTATTTGAATGCTAAGTCAATAATCCTCCCAAAACCTGTGAAGGTTTTATCCAGTGACTGGATGGTACCCGTGGGGCTCACTTTAAAATAATAGACTTTTCCTTCTGTTCCATTCCAAGTAGCCACAATCAACCGCGGCAAGCCCTGACCATAGCCATGTCGTTCAAATTTTATTTTGCTAACAGTTTCATTCGTCGGCAGTTGATATTCCACAGTATAACTATTAGAGGTCACTTCATACCGATAAAGCTTCGCATCGGCTACATAAAAGATATGTGGAGATAAAGTAGAACAGCTTAGGTCGGCTGCTTTGGTCAATCCTGGCGCGTCCAAGTGTTGTTTGGCCACATTTATAGTTGGCTCAGCAGCGGTTCTCGTGGTTCGAAATTGCAGCAAATAGGCTTCAGAACCATCTGTAGTACGCATAATCGCATTGCGGACAGTACTTACATTGGAGGAATCCAGTTTAATTAGATCCATACCCACATTATTCATGTCGAAGAGTGCTGTATTCTGTGAAGCTGCATCAAAAGCATTGAGGTTGCTGGAAGTAACTGCATAAAAACACCTATTCAGCCGATCAAATACAAAAACATTGTAGGTATCCGAATAATTAGCGCCTGATATATGTTGAGCCGCTAGATTATACGTGTATTCATGCGTTGAAGACTTCATTTCAGCTCCAAATTTTTTTGCTCCGGGAAAACCACCTACCATATTGGGATACAGTTTACCGTCGTTGATCAAAAGACCAAGATTATTACCCCCAGCACCGCCCCAAGCGATATACTCGGGTTTGATCGTTGCTGGAGCCTGAAAAAATAGATACGCATAGTCAAAACGTTTCTTCATTGTATTGCCATCCAATTCAATGGCATCACTGGCACCAACAATATAGAATTTCTTACCATCCTGTGCCACTCCGTCTGAAATGGATTGTGGTGATATGCTAAAGCTTTTGGGATTAGCAATAGGATAATTTGCATTCCTTCCACTGTAGATATCGTGGTATAATGTTCCATTACGCAAGATCATGGAAAGATCAGCTTTTCCATTTCGGTCTTCCAAAAAGATCCAGCCCTGCGTAAATAAGTCCTGAACGGCAAGCTGGTAGAAACGAAATACAGCGATTCCAGTTTTGTTATTTGTCACTTTATAGGTCAATTTGTAATTTTCACCCAGTACAAAAATGTCTGGAGAAACCGTATAGTTCAGCGATTTTGTTTTAGCAATCAATGTACTATCCTGTACATAACTTGCACTTGCCGAATTAAGGTAGACAAACCACTCATAGGAAAGGTCATTGGCATCTCCATTGTATACAACCTCTGGTGAAAGCGTCAAAGCCTTCCCCTGCTGGATAAAAATTGTCGTGTCACTCTTTTCTTCCGGAAAACTAACCTTATCCAGCACAGTGTAATTGTAATTCCCCTCATCTTTTGCACAGGAGAAATATAATAGTGTTATCAAACACAGGTATAATAGCTGATATAATTTTGTTCTTTTCATAATATTTCAGTTAGGGAATAATCACCCTGTTACCATTTTCGTCGAACATCGGGCCGTTGGCCTTTTCATATTCGTAAATACCTAATCGTGCTTGAGCCAGCATCCGGTTGCTATCCTGTGGATATAATCCACCTTGGTTCCAGTTTGTGTAATCGAGCAACTGTGTCAGAAACAGGATCTTTGTATTGGAATAGTCTCCAAAGAGATTTTTCCAATAGGAATCCCAAATACTCGGCTTTTCCAGTTTATCGGTTAGGGTAAAACGCCAGGTCAATCGATCGAGCACTGCAGACACGGCATTATCGTTATATCCAGGTTTAAAGTCAGCATTTGCTATAATTTTTAATTCAGCCGTAACTACGCTATCCTTGAGCCCTGCACGTCTAAAAAATATAACGTCCACAACACCATCGGAGGCATTAGCCGGAATTACAGCGTGTTCGAGCTTAAAGTGATAACCTTCTTTTGCTGTAGAACCTGTCGCCAGTGCAATGGCTACGGGGCGATCAGTATTTCGGGGCAAACCAATAATCCGAATTGGAATTTGAACGGTATCCGTAAGGATATCTTTCGATTGAAAGGCAAAGCTGTAGTTTACACTATCTACTAGTGTCCCTGCGTATCGCTTATCTATATAAACTTTGGGATCACTGTCATCGAACATCAATTTATTGTCCTCCTTACATCCGAGTAAAGTGAACAGCAGAGCAGCACATGCTCCAATAAAGGTGAGTAATCTTTTCATCATACTGTCTAGTTCAGGCCAAATTCAATTTCATTGTCCGGTAAGGGGAAAACATATTTGCTATTGTCCATTGTTCCCCCAACGGTATTTTGTAGTGTGCTGTAGTTTTTGCGCTTATAGTAGTACCATAACTGGCCTTCAGCATAAAAGTCTTTGCGATATTCTTTAAATAATTCACCTTCTAGCAATGTAGGCGTATTGATGGTACTCGCAGATAAGACTGGAATCAAACGTGCTGCACGTACTTTATTGAGATAGCCCAGGGCTTGCTCCAGCGTTTCACTCGCCTCTGCAGCAATATAATACATCTCCGAAAGCTTGATCACAGGAACCAGCTTTTGATTAACATTTGTCACATTGTTGCCGACATAATACTTCGTATTATAAACTGTTGTGGCATTAAATTGATTCCAACGGCTGTTTGAAGCTTGTGGCCCACGGATATCAATGGCATGTCCAGCAACAGCGATTTCATACCAGCTATTGAGGTTGGTCAATGTGGTAAATAAATCCTCATTTTCAGGAGCGCCCGCTTCTGTTTTGAAATAACGGTCCGATAGGTCTTTTAGGTTTGATTTGTAAATCGAAAAGATATGCTCCGTGCTAAAAATCGCATTGGAAGTGGCACTTGCGGCATTCACGGTATTGGTATTGCCGTTCACAAATTCAAACTTCTGGCTTTCGATTACTTCTTTGGCATATTTAAGTGCATTGACCTTATCGCCCCTATACAGATAGACCCTTGCCAGCAGGGCTTTAACGGCCCAAACATTCAGTCGGTTTTGACGAAACATGGTAAAGACCTCCAAAGAGGTATTGGCAGCATTATCTTTAATCTGGTCTATTGTCGGATATACGGCCAATAATGCTTCGGCCTCCTTCAGATCTTTCTCCAATAAGGCAAGTACTTCGGCTCGCGAGAGAACCTTGCCCGGGTTGACCGTAAATGCGGTCATATAAGGGATACTTGGACTTTCCTCCGTGGGACTTGCTACAGGCGACGCAGCAAAAAGACGCAGCAGATCAAAATGAAGTAGCGCCCGGGTCGCCAAAGCCTCACCTTTAACAAGCTGATAATTTACTCCGGTAAAAAGTCCTTTGTCGGCATCAATATCTTTGAGGATATAATTGGCCTGAGCGATGGTACTGTATTGTGTCGTCCATAAGCTACTCAATGTCGATTTAACTGTAGCATCAGTATAATTATATCTTGCCATTTGACCGTAAGTATCTGTATTGGCATTCGATTTACTCTGATAGAGCTGTGCCAGTACATCCAGGCATCCATAGCTAAGCTCTTTACCATAACTGTTTGCCTGCGCCATTTTCTGATAGATTCCGATCAAAGCATCCTTATATCCCTGTTCGGACGAAAACTGCTTTTCTTCGGTTGTTTGTGTACTGGGCTGTACATCCAGCCATTTGTTGCAGGATTGAGTTAAAATGCCCAGTCCTATCATAAGCAATACAATATAAGTCTTGTTGTTGTAAGTGATTTTCATCTGTGTTGCTTTTAAAAACTGGTGGATAATTGAAGTGTAAAAGAGCGTGCAAAAGGATAGTCAAGACCACGTTCCCGGCGTATCGAAGACATGCGAAACACATCATTGGAATACAGCGATATTTTAGTATTGCTCATGCGCCAGCGTTTGGTCAATTGATCTTTGAAACGATAGAAGACCGAAACACTTTCCAGGGAAAGTAAATTGTCATTTTGAACAAACCTGGAAGTTGCGTAGGTAGGGGTATTGATCGCATAGCCATCGGCGTCGATCAGTCCCTTATAGAATACATGATCTCCTTGTTTCATCCATCGCTCCTCAGCAACTCTTATATCCACATTGTAAAGACGTGCATTGACATTTTCTACCCGATCTGCGAGTGTTTGGTTATAAGCCTGTCCGCCCAGCCTAAATCGGAAAAATGCATTAAAACCAATTCCACTGTATTCGAAATTGGTCCCGAAGGTTCCCTCTACATCACTGCGCGAGTCTCCAACGATGACCTGATCCAGTGGATTGTACGTATTGGTCAATTTGCCATCCCTTGTTCTAAAAATCTCATAACCCGATGCGGGGTCTATCCCGAGCGACGGTACCGCCCAGATCGCCGTTTGCGATTGTCCTTCTGCATAGCGGGTAATCGGGAGTGAAGACAGCTCCTCATTCGCCAATTTATTCAGTGCAGCAATGGTATTGGAGACTTTGGTAATCTTGGTCTTGACCGAAAAGAGGTTAACAAAAACAGACCAGTTATTCCTGTTGGTACTGTTTGCCAAAATATTATAACGGGTGTAAAGTTCCCAGCCTTTCGCCTCGAGATCGCCCATATTTTCTTTATATTGATCAAATCCGGTCGATGGCGCCGTCGATATGCTCGCGATAGAACCTTCAGTTTTTTCGATATAATAGTTGGCTGTGAGATCAAAACGCTTGAAAAGTGTCAAATCCAATCCTATATTATTCTTCTGTGTCTTTTGCCAAGCTAAAGCATTATTTCCAAATCCGAGTAAATAGGTTCCGATCATCCCACGGTAGTCTGTGGAATTGAAATACTGGGAGGTTGTTTTACCATAGAAAGAATCAAAATTTTGTGATCCCGTATAACCGAACGAATAACGAAATTTAAGTCGGTCTATCCCGTTGACCTTTGCCAGAAAATGTTCTTTATGCAGGTTCCATCCTGCCCCTGCAGACCAGAATGGTGCAAATCTATTGTCACTTCCAAATTGGGACGATCCATCCAAACGGAACGAAAAATCCAACAAATAGCGGTTATCGTGCGAAAAGGAAAGGTTAGAGAATAAACCTGCCAAGCGCTTGATATTCTCCGTTCCTTCTGGTTTTGTACCAGTTGCAAACTGAAGTCCCTGACTCATGTTGTCCATACTCGCATTTGGAAAACCAACCACTTTGAACGTTTCAGTATGATTGTTTTCCTGACTAATATTCGCTCCCAACGTTGCGAAAATCAAATTCTTGTCAAAAGTTTTATTGAAATTGGCAGAGAATATACCCTCATAACGTTGATTTTTACCATAACCTTTTGTGTAAGATCCCTTTTCAAAGGTTGCTACATTGGTAAAGGAAGAATGTTGTGCAGGCAAGAAGCGATCTGATTCGTCGGCTTGATAGAGGTAAGCAAAAGTTCCCTTTAATTTTAACCAGCTATACGCCTGCCATTCCAAGGCAAAATTATTGATTATACTATGGTAATTTGTCTGATCAACTAGGTTCAATGCCGCGTCATATAACGGATTTACCGGCCTGCCCACATAACCAGTGAGGTTGTCATAGCTATCAAAGTTCGTCAGCCGTTTTCCCGTTTCCTCATTAAGGATATCTTCGAGATATACCTTATAAGATCCATCAGCGTTGTATGGGGTCCAGTAGGGATTTAGCTGTGCATATTGTCGAAATGAACCATAAGGTGAATTAATACCTTTATTAGACACTAAAGTCAGATCATTCTTGAAGATGAGATTCTTGTATCGGTAGGCCAAAAATGTGTTTCCAGTCATGGTTTGGCGACTAGATCCCTTCATTACACCGGCATTGTTATAATAGTTGAGGTTGATTCCGTACTGAACTTCCTCTCGTCCTCCCTCGAGATAAAGATTATGCTTTTGCCCGATACCAGTGCGTATTGGCTGTGCCATCCAATCGGTATTGACACCAGAACGTACCGCAGCCAATCGATTGTTATAGATCGTTTTTAATTGTTGATCGGTACCATTCCAACTGTAGTCATATACGCCGATCTGCCGTTCAAGCTCGAGTTTTTCGGCCGCATTGAGTACATCATACCCCTTTAGGTCGGGCATTTCCAAGGTCATGTTACCTGTATAGGTAACCTGGAGCTTGCCTGATTTTGGGCGAATCGTTTCGATCACAACAACACCATTTGCTGCGCGTGACCCGTAAATAGATGTTGCTGTAGCGTCCTTAAGCAGATCGATGTTTTTGATACGCGTCAGATCGAGATCATTGATCCGGGATAACGATACTTCAAAACCGTCCAGAATAAACAAGGGAGTATTTGGGTTATTCGAATAATTAAAAGGATTGCTTCCGCTGCTGTTTGGATCGATAAGACTATTTCCTCCGCGCAACGTGACCTCGGGTAAAGCATTGGGATTAGAACCCAGGTTGAGATTCTCCGGCATTTGAAAAGATGGATCAAGTGATTTGATCGCCGATAGCACATTGTCGCTGCTCACATTCTGCAACTGCTCTTTGGTAAATGATCGCGCAGCACCCGTATACATTTCCTTTGGCCGCTCAAAAAGGCCCGTAACGACGACATCTTCAATCCTATTTTCAAGCGTTTGTAATACCACCTTAAATTCGGATCTGCCGGAGAGAGCAAGCTCCTGTGTTTCATAGCCGACCATCGAAAAGACTAGGGTAGACACCGGTCCGGTAATAGGCAATCCCCAATGTCCATTTTGATCCGTTGCAGTACTATTGCCCGACGGTGCCCCCTGCTCCTTCCCATTTTTGGTTAGGACAGTCACACCGGCGATAGGCTTACCCTTGTCATCCAAGACTATACCGCCGATACGACGAGGTTGCTCACGCTCATTTTTGACTTTACTTTGTTTATCGTGATCCTCGAAAAGAACGACACCCAAAGAAGTTTCCTTAAAACTCAGATTGGTTTGCAGAAGCATAAGCTGTAAAGTCTGGGCGACAGACCGCGATTGCTTATCCATTGTGGGTGCCATATATTGCTCCACCAGATCACTGGGGTAGAAAATAGTAATCCCCGATTTATTTTCAAGTTCCTGAAGAGCCTTTTTTAATGACAAAGACGAAGACCCCATGTGAATCTTCACTGTGTTCATCCGTTGACCCAACGTTTCGGGCAGTGCCATCAATTGTAATGAACTGGATAGCAGCAATGCCCCGATCAAATTTACTTTCATGGTAGATAGAAAGATTTTTCGATGTTTAGGGTTAAAGTGGGCAAAATAATCCCCACTTGCAAAAAACAAGAATTTTTGCATTATTTGTATTGGGTTTAATTGTTTGACAATAATCGAATAAGCTCAGCTCCCTGTTTTGCTTCCTACGGCCAGGGAGTTTTTACTATATCAGTTGTTGTTAAGTCTGTTTTTTCATTTTCATTAGGCGTTGATTTTAAGTTAATGTATGTTAGTTTTTTCTTTCGTTCCATTTTTTATTGACAGCCTTCCCCCTTTATTTCATATTCACCATCAGCTGTCTTACGATAGATCGCATTGCGCGTAGCACAGATATTCAACAAGACCTCTTCGATCGTTTCACTTCCGGTAAATTTCCCGCTGACGGGACAATTTTCTAGGGCCGGATTGATAAAATGTAGTTTCACTCCATACCTTTTTTCCAAATTTTTAGCGATATCACCAAAAGCCTGAGCGTCAAAAGACATATCCTGTCTTTTCCAGCTTAATGCCGATGCGGTATTTATTTTCTCAACTTTAGCCTTCAACTGTGATTCTTTGAGATCGATTTTCTGATCCGCCACAAGCTCGGCAAATACTTGCTTTTCATTTTCTACCCTTACTTTTCCACGTTCGACAAGGACTTCAATCTGCTTACTGTCGGTCGGGTATTTTATTGTAAATGCCGTACCAAGGACTGTTGTTTTAATCTCACCCGTATGAATGATAAAAGGTTGATTATTCCGATGTTTAATATCGAAATATGCCTCCCCCTCCAAGCTAACTTCGCGTGTTGCATTATCAAAAGTATTGGGATAGGAGAGTTTACTCCCTGCCCGCAAAACAACACGTGAACTATCTGGCAATAGGATAAATCGATTCGCCGATCCTTCCGATTTGGAAAAGGCCACCTGTTGTTCATTCGAAGTAGATTTGTTCCACATCAAAATAGAAAAAGTAACCAATAATAGCGCCGCCGCTACAGCCGCATAGGGCCAATAAATACGTTTACGTACAGGTATACTATCCATTTGCGCCCAAATACTGGCTTTCATTCGTTCACCGACCTGTTGCTCTGTTTCTCCTGGTGCTAGTTCCCAAATATTTTCCTCTTCCTGCTGCTGACGATACCATAGTAGTAATCGTTCTTTTTCTTCTACAGAAATTGTTCCCTGAAGGTATTTATCGATTAGTTTCTGTAAATTACTATTGTCCATGAAATCGTCCGTTATATGATAGTACCACATGACCATGGGTACCCCTATATTCAAATTGCTTTTTTTAAATAAAAAATAAAAAGATAAAGCCAACCTTGCGCAATTGCATACGGAGCACTTTCAGGGCACGCGTAATATTTGCTTCCACAGCCTTCTCAGAAATTTGGAGTTCCGCGGCTATTTCACGGTTGGAAAAATGTTCTTCGCGACTCAGCTGAAAGACCAGCTTACAACGATCAGGTAATGTTTCAACAACTTCATGAAGATATTCTTGTAAAAAACGGGCATCAATTGTATTCTGATCCTGCTGGAACATAGGTTGAACGGCAACAGTATTCAGGATTTGCTCATGTCGCTTGGCACGTTGTAATGCTTTAAAAGAAGCAAATTTTACTGCTGTCGCTAAATATTGGGACAACAAGTTTATTTGCACATCCTCACGTCTATTCCATAATGAAACAAATACCTCCTGTACAATTTCCTCAGCTGTCTGTTTGTCTTTCGTTAGGTTAAAGGCGATGCCTAACAATCTTTTCCAGTAAAAATCATAAATTTCCGCAAAAACATGTCTATCACCTTGTTGCAAAGAGAATATCCAATGCTGTTCTAAATCTGCTACCTCCATATCCGCAGTATTTTTAAAGTTAGGTCATTGTGAAACTGGTCAAATATACAAATTGCCCTACTATAATCTACTAAATTAATAGATTTTATTTTCAGCAACTTTGTATCTCTTCATCTATTCTTACCTAAACATACGATAACTTTCAAGAAAAAAGAATTAGGCACTAAATTTCAAGAAATATTTCAGATAAAATAGTAGTTTACCATAAAAATTACTATTAAAAACACAAATTAATATAATTATCATCCACTACAGGTTTTTCGTAAAGCTTCTTTTGCCCCTATTAAAGACCATTGCATGAGCCATACAGCACATAAATTTGAGCTATCAGCAAAAATAGATCTGTCTCAGCAGTCTTATCTTTGTTGCTATACAATTAGCAGATGGCAACAAGAAACAACAGCAATAAGTGGCTTCGGTTTTTGAAAAGAACAATCTTAGGACTGACTGTTCTCATCGCTCTTATCGGACTATATATGATGCATCCACAATTCGGCAAAAGACCCTCGGGTGAAAGACTTCAACGCATACAGCTATCGAAACAGTTTAAAGAAGGAAAATTCCAGAATAGCAGCCCTACACCACAGCTCACGCAGCCCTGGACCGTAGCCCTATACGATTATTTTTTTAAGCGCTCGAACGAAACAAGTCCCAAACACACTATACCAACAGTGGATATCGACTGGGAAAAGTTGTTAAGTCAGCCTCATGGGCTTGTTTGGTTTGGTCACTCCTCTTATTTCCTTCGTCTCGATGGTAAGAACATACTCGTCGATCCTGTCCTTAGTGGCAGTGCTTCCCCTATTCCAGGAAGTGTAAAAGCGTTTAAAGGAGCCGATGTCTCTACCGTATCTGCTCTACCGCCGATTGACTATCTATTTATATCACATGACCATTATGATCACATGGATTATAAGACGTTAAAGGCACTACAACCCCGGGTTGGAAAAGTCATTGTTGGCCTTGGTGTTGGCTCCCATCTTGAATATTGGGGATATCGTCCTGAACAGATCATCGAAAAAGATTGGTGGGACGAAATCAACTTGGGTGATGGTTTCAGTGTAACCGTTGCGCCCGCCAGACATTTTTCAGGCCGCAGTATATTTACAGCCAATACATTATGGGCATCCTATGCGCTCCAGACACCTTCCATGCGGCTCTATTTAGGGGGGGATAGCGGCTACGATAACCACTTCAAAGAGATAGGTAATCAATTGGGCCCTTTTGACCTGGCTATCTTGGAGAATGGCCAATACGACCTCAGTTGGAAACACATACACATGATGCCGGAGGAGGTTGTCCAAGCGGCACATGATCTCAAAGCTTCCTTACTGTTTCCGGTTCATTCGTCCAAGTTTGTATTGGCCAATCATGCCTGGAATGAACCTCTAGAACGTATTTCCAAGGAAGCAATACGACAACAACAGCCCTTGCTTACCCCAATGATCGGCCAGGTCATCGACCTCGATCAGGCCCCTTTAACACCTAGTTATTGGTGGCGGAAATAATTTTAAGCAACGGAATTGATAGTCGCTGGTGTTATGCCAAACTTCTCCTTGAAAGAAGCATAAAAATGAGAAAGGTTTTCAAAACCCAGATCAAGATAAAAATCTGCAGGTTTTTGTCGCTTATTTTCAATTAGATAATAAGCCTCAGAAAGACGTCTTTCTTGCAGCCATTTTCGGGGAGACGTCTGGAATATTTTCTCAAAATCACGTTTAAAGCTTGCTAAACTCCGCCCTGTTAGTTTCGCAAAGTTTTCTAAAGGTACATTGTACCGATAGTTTTTAACCATAAATTGCTCGAGATCAATTTTATGCGGCTCCGAAAAGTCAAAAAGCAGGTCTTTTAACCGTGGATAGCTTTCCAACAACAAAGTGATCAATTCGTAGATCTTGATATTTTCCATCTGCGGGCTCACTCGGTCGATGGCTTCCGCATAAGGCGTCAATGACTCAAAATAACTTTTTATAAACAGGTTACTTTCCAGTACAACATTGGACTCACCCTGATACTTTTTGCCCGAACTGAGGTGATGGTCCATCGCGTATTGCTTCAGCCGATCAGCCCGCAGCAATACTGAAACAGATTTGTAAACATTATTTTTCGCGGGATATTTAAAAGCTTTGGCCAGTTGGTTTCTACGGGCAACTACAATCTGCCCTTCTGTCGCCACCAATTTTCCTTTCTGATGGTCCAGATGTGTTTCACCAGATAGCTGAAAAAAAACGACATGTTCGGGAATGAACTGTTCGTGCCCAAATGCTTTCTCAACATAACAGGAATACAAAAAGGCATTCCCAAAATCTTTCTCTTCCATGCTCAATACGATTTATTTTAAACGGCTCTGCGACTATGGGTACCGATAGCTAAAAACAGTCCCAGCCTAAAGGTAGCAAATATCTCATACCTTTTGCAAAGTCTAGTTGTCTGAAAGCTCAAAATACATTTGGCACACAGCTCAAATCGAGCTACCGAAAAACTCAACGCATAAATACATTTACTTTTTGGAAAGCCTTCTTCTTTTTTCTAAATCGAATGGCCCATGTCATCACCCACGTGTTTCAACATAGAGCCATTCGAACTGCTTTTTATTTCTTTGCAGCAAGCCGCTTACGTATAATACTGACAAATTCGGGTGAAACCCCCAGGTAGGATGCAATATAGTATTGCGGTACCCTTTGGGAAATAGTCGGGTATAGTTCAATAAATTCGAGATAGCGATCGGCGGCTGGTTTGGCCATTGTATGGATCAGCCTATTTTGCAGAACAGCGAGCCGGCGTTGCACCAACATACGAAAAACCCGCTCAAACTTTGGAACAGTCTCTAATAATCTCTCCTTCGTCTCTGGTGTTAACATCAAAAACTCACTGTCTTCTAATGCTTCCATGTATAAACTAGATGGTGTATGATAATGAAATGAAGCAATATCACTAATCCACCAATCTTCGACAGCAAATGCCAGCGTTACTTCAAAACCATTTTCATCCAGATAATAAATCCGGACACACCCTTTTTGAAGATATCCTTCAAACTGACAAATTTCCCCTTCCTCCAATAGCATCGTTTTCTTGGGAACCTTCTTTGCTATCAGTAAACCAGTGAACTGTTCGGTTTCTTCGGCTGTCAAAGCAATGCACTTGGACACATTTTTAAGAATATTTTCGTATAACATAGTATTTCTTTAAATAGATCCGGTCGTTAAACACCTTCATTTTCGTGTAAAATATAACCCGCTCCATAGATACTTTCGATCTGAAGTTTGCGATCCATCTGCAGCAATTTACGAAGTCGGGAGATAAAAACCTCCAGGCTTTTACCGTTAAAAAAATCCGTATTACCCCAAAACTGCAGCAGGAGATCTTTTTTATTGACCAATAGATTTTTATGAAGGACCAGATGTCGCAGCAATTCAGCTTCACGGACTGTGAGCTTTTGTATGCTCCCCATTCCATCACGCAGACTATAGCGTTCCATGTTGAGCAACAGACAACCGATAGCGAGTTCGATTTCCGGATTCGTCTGCACTTCGGGCGCATTTGCCACGGTCAATAAATTGCGAATCTTGAGCAATATTTCGTCCATGTCAAAAGGTTTCGCAATGTAATCAACAGCGCCCAGACTAAGTCCCCTGAGTCGCGATGTGCGTTCATGAAGTGCTGTCAAAAAGAAAATAGGTTGCCCAGGATTCAATTGTATCATTTGTTGCGCCAGGTCAAAACCATTACCATCGGGCAACTGCACATCAATAATTAGTAATTTGACGGCACAGGACTGAAAAGCCGCCCAGCCACATTGCGCCGTGCTTTCCCAGCGTACCCTAAAGCCTTTGTATCGCAAATAACGTGAGAAAACTTCGCCCAAATCAGGTTCGTCTTCAATCAAAAGGATGTCAATCTTATCTTTTGCCATTGAATGCCAAATTACTCATGTAAATATAAAAAATTGTACCTGAACCAGACTTACCGCCTGCTACATGGATCGTCCAACCCAGCCTGTCCAAATAAGATTTGACATAGTAAAGCCCCAGTCCTAGTCCGGGTTTATTACCGGATAGTTTCCCTCTATAAAATGCTGTAAATATCGCTTCCTGATCTGCAGCAGCGATCCCAACCCCATTATCCACTATTTTGAGGTTATAATGATGACCTTGCTGCTCCCAGCTAAACTGAATCGTCTTCTTACTATTATCGTTAAATTTTATCGCATTGGATACCAGGTTATCTAAGATTGAAAAATAATAATCTTCATCAAGATTCATCTCCACATCGGCAGCTAAAGGTTCATATTGAATTTCAATTTCACCTCGGTAGCGCAAATGAAGTTCTTTCAGTATTTGCTGTGTCAGCCGATCAATAGAAACGGATACAATTTTAGCCTCTTGTTCCTGTAATGCCACAGATCCCATGACCTGTTCAAAATAAGCTTTGAGTCGTTTGGCTTGCCTTTCCACGATGCGCCCAAGTTGTGCCACCTCCTTATCGTCTTTTCCTGTTTCACGATCGATCAAACTATGTGCACTGATCAAAATTGTCGTCAGTGGCGTATTAAATTCATGGCGCATATGATTTAGAAAACTCGTTTTCAGGTCTGCCAATTTACGTTGGTTGATCCAATTACGATAGGTTCGATAACTCAATAATACGATCACAACAATACAAGCTAGGGAGAGTAAAAACACGGGCATCATCCGTTGGACAAGACGCCAGTCCCTATTTTCATAATCAACATACAGGCTATAGGTAAAACGATAAGGAATAGGATTCTTGTCACTAACAGACAGTTGGAATACCCTATTATTATTTGTTCCGCGCTTGAGTTTGCCACTAATTAGACCAGCACGATCATCGGCTGCTAACGCATAGAAAGTCGTCCAGGCACGGTCTCTTGCATTATATATTTCCAATTTATCAAAATGGAATAGGTAAACAAGTGTCGTATCGAGCCCTTGCTGATGTGCGATCCGACGAAAAATACTGTCTAACGACTGCTGCCTCCGCATCTGATCGAGAAAGCCATTCATACAATGGTTACCGTACTGGTCTGCGTCTGCGGACTTATTTATTTTTTTTTCATACCATTTCGGCAAACAGGGTACCAATGTTGTCTGGAATATGGCATCTCCCCCCGGGAATATCTTATCATCCATAATAACAGCACCATAAGCATTCTGGATCCGGTTGAGCTGTCCAATCTGATAATTCTTGTCTTCAAGCTTATACGTATTGAAGATCAGAAAACCGATCAATCCCGTCAAGATCAAGAAGCTTGTTCCAAATGCCCAAGGATATATATTTTTACCGGTACTCTTCATGGTTTAAAAATAACATCAATTTGTCGAATCAAGATATCTATTAGGCTTTTATTAGGCTTTCGTTAGGTTTCCATTAGGCTTAAATAACACAACCTTGACCTATCTTTACAACATAACAACTTAGCAAATTATGTCCAAAATTTCACAGCCCCTACTTTACTGCCTATCTTTTCTTTTACTGGGCAACACGTTATTGGCACAATCCGGTTTTTCAAAGAAGGTCCTCGAACAGAGTCAGCTCGACTTTGTCAATCTTGGATTCGGTATGTTTATCCATTATGGCATGCCAACTTTTATGGAACAAGATTGGTCAGATCCCAATGCCGCACTTGAACTATTCAAATCTCCGAAGCTCAATGCAGATCAATGGGCTAAAGCTGCCAAATCGGCCAATATGAGCTATGGTTGCCTAACCACCAAGCACCATAGTGGCTTCCCGATCTGGAATACCAAAACAACAGATTATAACGTAATGAACACGCCTTTACATCGTGATGTTGTTAAAGAATTTACGGATGCTTTCCGCAAAAATGGTTTGCGTGTTATGCTTTATTATTCCATTTTGGATATGCATCAGGGCATACGTCCACATACCATTACCAAAGCGCATATCCAATTGATCAAAGATCAGCTGACGGAATTGTTGACCCAATACGGAGAAATCGACGCCTTGGTCATTGATGGATGGGACGCCCCTTGGTCGCGTATTTCGTACGATGATGTTCCTTTCGATGACATCTATTATCTTGTCAAATCACTCCAACCGACATGTTTATTGATGGATCTCAATTCGGCAAAATACCCAGGTGAAGCGTTGTTTTACACCGATATCAAATCGTACGAACAAGGCGCGGGTCAATTTATCTCCAAGGAGCATAACAAATTGCCGGCAATGGCCTGTCTTCCCTTACAGCAAAATTGGTTCTGGAAAACATCGTTTCCGAACACCCCAGTTAAAAACGTCAATGAGTTGGTCGAAAAATTTGTAATTCCGTACAACAACGCATATTGCAACTTTATGCTCAATGTAGCACCAAATAGTGATGGTCTGATGGATCAAAATGCACTTGATGCACTGAAGACAATCGGTACATTATACAAAAATAAACCCAGCTACAGCTCATTACCCAGTTACCAGGCACCAATAGTCGACCACAATATAGCCAAACAAGTACCTTCATACAGTAGCTGGAGCGAAGATATGAACATTATGGATTTTGCCAACGACGATAACTTTGGTAGTGCCTGGGTCTCCAATCCGGCAGTCAAAGGTGAAGTATGGTATGAATTGGATTTTGAACGTAGTAAAGCTTTCAATAGTGTTGTTATTACCGAAGGAAAAGACAATCCTTCACAGTATAACTTATCCTATCTGAAAGATGGAAAATGGCATCCTATCGCGGTTACAGCGGTACAACAGGGCCGCATCAAGATCTTCCGCTTTGATGAAGTACTGGGACAAAAATTACGTTTCAGCATCAAACCTGAAAAAGGCCATGCGGTCGTAAACGAAATCGGCGTTTATCAAGAAAGACGCTAACACAAAACAAAGAATCAAAAACGTCTTTGCTATTCTTCTCCTTTAAAAGTCTATATCCACCGACTTTTATAGGGGGAGATTGTACCCATGGTCTGTTATCCTATTCTTTCAAAATCGCTCCATTTTTAGTGAATTTCACGCTAAAGCCATGCATCAGAACCCGCGTACGTTTGACCTTTCCTTCTCGTTTTCCAAAAGTCCCCAAAGCCGCCTCTTCCGGTGCGCCAAAATCAAAATCCGCATCAATCAACAGGGGATATTTCTTTGCATTAACTAAACCCAAGCGATTGCTCGCTTTAATCCAACGGGTCACACCATCATCCCGGTCAACAAAATAGGTTCCGATTGTTAACCGATAAAATTCATCGTTTCTAGCCAGGTCCAAATAAACCCTTTCTTTATCATTATTTAGGCTGTATTTACTTAAATGTTGTTCCAGTATTCTTTCTACGGAATCTGGAAATACATACAAAATTTCCTGCCCAACAGCCATCAGCGTCATACAGTTTAAAAATAAAAAAAGTAGGCTGCTTCTTATGAGGCGATGTATTTTCATGATCTTCATTGTTTTTCTAAAATCATCGGAACAGCATTCATTTCAAGGGAATTCGTATCGTCCAAATGGAAATGGGCACCTTTTGGCACCTCATCTTGCGCGAGTATCAAAAGTTGCTTGGCCAATGAAATAAGCCCCTGTTTGTTGGCTCGAATTACAATTTCGTTGGCAACAACTTGAACTGCAATTTCGAATCCAGGTTCCCATGACGCCTGTAGCCCCAACTCTTCGGAATAGGTGGGTAAATTAATTTCTAAGTTCATATATACTGGTTTTGCTCCACCTAAACTTAATTAAAATTACCTAGATCTAGCGTCCATATCATCTAAATTCCCCATAAAAGAGGCTCCTTGCAATGCAAGGAGCCTTCTTTTATTGGGACTAATAAGTTAAATTCCTATTTACTCCAACCTGGGTTTTGTGTCAGATTTCCGTTCAGCACAATCGCTGCAGACGGAATTGGGTAAAGGTATTGCTTGTTGTTGTCATCCCAAGTACGCTTCACAGCTTTAAACCATTCTAGGTGATTGTCCGAAGTCATTGTCTGGAAATTGGTACTTTTACCCCCTATAGCCACCTTGGCTACTCCTGCAGGAACAGTTATCGAAGGAGCTGATTTACTTCCATCATAGAACACAACATCTGGAGTTCCATTGTGGTCGATATCAATCAGCTTATCTAAAGCAGGGATATAAATTCCCGTCCAAGGCAAATTTGCCATAAGCGGTCCAAGTTTCCATCGCTTCAAATCATTGAAACGGAAACCCTCCAGGGCTAATTCCACCTGTCTTTCACGACGTATTTCTAAAAGCACGGGGCTATTGACTTCCGGGAAGAATGTATTTTTCAAGTAGGTATCCACTTTGGTTGGCAGTGTATTCGTTCCACTTGTTATTCCAGCCCTTGAACGTAATGCTCCAATAGTTTTCGACCAATCCGCATCATTGAAAGTACCTAGTTCCTGTTTCGCTTCAGCATAGTTTAATAATATTTCAGCATAACGCATTAAAGGAACTGCATTGGTATTGTAACCGCCATTGTCGTAATAGGGATCGTCTAAAGTATACTTGATCGGTTGATACCCCGTATAAGTAAAACTTGCAAAATTTGGGGGAGCAGGCTGTCCATTACGGGAATATCCTGGCGTCCGGATCAACTGCGCCAAGCGCAAGTCGCGATTTTGACACTCCTCATAGAATTCCTCAGTCTGAAAGTTCGGTCTATCCGTATAAGGAGTACCGTCAACATTCAAAAAACTATTGATAAAAGGCCTTACCAAACTTAAACGTGGACCGTAGGTTGCAGATGTCCACCACCAGTTGGCGTCGTTCAAAAGCGCAAGATCTTTACTGAAAGTTACGGCCAACATAACCTCTTTTGTCACTGGAGTATTACTGGTAAACAACTGTCGCTGTGATGTTTTAGGATCTGCGGAGATATTAAGCCCATAAGGACCATTTTCCATTAAAATCTTGCCAGCGTCTACCGCCATCTGGAAAAATACTTCCGGCTGTGTAGCCAAATTGAGCTTTTGGTATTTACGAAATGTTCCTTCGAACAGCGCGATTCGGGTCTTCAAACCCAGTGCTGTCCATTTATTAACCGTACTACCGTCGCCCGCCGTATTTGTGATATTGGCGTAGGCAAAGTCCAGATCTTCCATGATGTGTTTCATGACCACTTCGCGCGAATCCCGTGGTGCTTTAAGAATATCCGTCTCATCAACCGCCAAAGGGTGATCTACCCAAGGCACATCGCCAAAACGAACTACTTTCTCATAATAGAACCAAGCTCTGAAAAAGCGGGCTAAGCCGATATAATTATTTTTGATGGCATCGCTCAATTTGGGACTATTACATTTAGCTATCAATTGGTTGATATTACGCAGGGTAGTCCAGGACCACCCCGAACTGATCTCAGCACTGTAAGCGCCGCCGACCATAAAATCATTGAGGCTATTTACGGCCGAATAGTCAGCCATAGCGTCACCTTTATAAGCGTCACTACCAGAGGTAATATTCCGATAGAATGAGTTGCTGTAATTTTTTAATCCACTTTCGCTCCCGAAGATATCCTCCTCGGTGGCACCTGCCTTCGGCAGCTCGTTTAGTTCACAGGAGGAGAACAAAAGCGCAACAATAGGTATATAAAATAATTTTTTCATGATATTAAAAAACTATAAGCCAATAGATAAATTAAAACTAACACTCTTCATAATCGGATAGTTAAATCCGTCGCCAGAACCCGTTCCGATCTCCGGATCAGATTTGCCCAGATTACCGACATCGAGATCCTTCGTTTTTTTGTAAAGAGGCGACCAGGTCCATAAGTTTTCGCCCGAGAGTCCAGCCCGAAGACTACTGATTTTTAACCTATTGGTTACGGATTTAGGAAAACTATAACCGATCTGTATATTTTTCATCCGTATATAGGCGACGTTCTGCAGATATCTCGTCTGTGGCGTTGTTTTGATAGATTCATTGTACCCAGCATAGCGAGGAAAATAACCGTTTGGATTGTCTTCAGTCCAATAATTGTTGAGGTGCCATTCCGGCAAGTTGTTGTAAGGTCGATTGTATTGTCCCCAAAAAATAGATTCATTGCTCGGATACCAATTCTGCTTACCCACCCCCTGGAAGAAAGACGAGAAATAAATACCTTGCCAATCCAGATTAAGGTTAAAACTATAGATATATCGTGGATCGGCATTACCGATTACAGTTCTGTCACCATGGCTATAAATCGTATTATTTCCATAATCGATTACACCATCACCATTTAGATCCGCAAAACGCACGTCACCTGGATATATTGTACCATTGTTTGACGATTTGATCAATTTTTGTTTTGCAGCACCATCAATTTCCGCCTGATTCTGAAATAAACCCTGCGTTACATAGCCCCATATTTCGCCGATTCGCTGACCTTCATAATACGATCCATCTTTGATTAAACCCTCTTTATTTTCGTAACGGTCTATATTGGATCTATAATCAGCCAAAGTACCCCTTACGGACCAATTGAAAGGACTTCCGTTCAGATCGAATCTATCCTTATAAGTCAGGCTCACTTCAAAACCTTTTGTGGTCATGTCAGCATAGTTTCCTTTCGGCGACTCCGCACCAAAGATATCAGGCAAAGCTACACCTAAGGTATACATATTTAAGGTCTTGCGTTGATAGATATCGCCCGTAAAAGTCAGTCTTCCATTTAAAGACGATAGATCAAGACCTAAGTTTGCCGTGCGCGCTGTTTCCCAAGTTAAGTTATCCGGAATCACCTTAGGCACCGAGGTATACGCGGGCTTCTGTCCATTCAATACCCGATCCATAATCTTGATCTCGTAAATATCCAAATAGGAATACGGATCGACATTACCATTACCCAATGAGCCATAGGATGCTCTTAGCTTCAGATCAGAAAGTGCTCTTTTGTCCACCTGGAAGAATGGCTCTTCAGAAATACGCCAGCCCACGGATGCGGAAGGGAACAGTCCCCATCGTTGGTTTGTCGGAAATTTAGACGAACCATCGTAGCGACCATTGAATTCAAAAAGGTAACGGTCCTTGAAAATATAATTGGCACGCATAAATACCCCGACATTACGGTACTTGTTATATCCCGCTGTCGCTGTGGTATTCTGTCCTACTGCCAGGTTGATATTTTCAACATCATCATTAAGTAGACCTGTTTTGGTAATATAGGTTGAATTGTAGGTACGCTGCTCATAATTGTATCCGAGCAAACCTTTAAAATAATGATCACCTATTGTGCGTTCATATTCACTGTAGAGATTTCCAAACAAGTAACGGTAGCGTTGGTCTACTTGATAAATATTGTCGTTCATACTTGTTTCTAACCGCAACATTTTTCCCTCCTGTGTGCTATACGGAACAGGCACACGGACTCTTACCGAATTAAAATCGCGATTTCTAAAAGTCAGATCCCCTTTAATGCGGAACGTATTGTTGAAAAACTTAGTCTCGAATGAAGTTGTATTGCGGAGATCCTGATTAGCCGTATTCGTACCATTTTTACCATAGATAAAATCCCCTACTGTATAGGCTGCAGAGAAGCTCATAGATCCATCAGGGTTAAAGATCGGCGAAGAAGGGTGTCCCTCATCGGCAATATTGCGCCAGATATTTCCACCTTCACCAGCAGTCGATGGGTCTCTATATTTGGCATAATTAAAATCGATATTATTGCTTATCCGTAACCAGTCGGTGACCTGAAGTCCTGCTTTTGCACGGGTATTATAGGTCTTATATTTATCACTGTTGTAGCGGTACAGGCCATTGTAGTCATAAGCACGTCCAGAAATATAGTAATCCATTTTTTCTGAATTGCCACTGATGGACAGGTTGTGATCCTGGACAAACGTATTATCCTTGATCAATGTACCGTAATAATCTTCATTACCGTAGTATACATAATTACCCTGATCGTCGACAGTGACCTGTTCGGTAATGCCCTGTTCTTTTCTTCTCTTAAATTCTTCCAGCCAATCTGTTGTAAAGATCTGTGTCTTGTTGAGCTTGCTCGGAATCGAAGAATAATTGTTCCAGGCATTATAGGCTGTAAAGAAATGCGAAGCATATTCGTAACCATCTGTCACGAATTTGGGCAACGTTACAGGCTTTTGGAAGGAGCCACTTCCTGAATAGTTGATCGAAGTTTTTCCGGACTTGGCACGTTTCGTTGTGACCAAAACTACCCCGAAGGTACCGCGGGAGCCGTAAATCGCAGATGAAGCCGCATCTTTGAGTGTAGTTACACTTTCAATATCATTGGGATTGATCGCCGAAAGGTCACCCTCGACACCATCGATAAGCACAAGCGCACTTCCACCCTGACCAATGGAAGTTGTCCCACGGATATTGAAACTTGGCGCCCGATTGGGCTTACCATCGGCTGGAGTTACATTTAAGTTGGGAATGACCCCTTGGAGCATCTGGCTTGCATTACCCAGTACGCGTCCCTCAAAAGCTTCTGACCCCACCTGGTCTACCGCACCGGTAAGATTCACTTTTTTCTGCGTACCATAACCGACGACCACAACTTCCTCCAGTTCGGTATCTTTGGATTCCATGATGATATCGATCTGCCCTCCCGTCACGCTGACGATCTTTTCACTGTAGCCTATCCCTGTCAATTTGAGTCTTTGCCCTATAGTGGCTTCGATCGTGAACTGCCCCGCTACATTTGTTGAGGTTGTTTTTTGGCTGGTTAAATTGGTAATGGTAATTCCCGACAAGGTTGTTCCGATTTTGTCTTTTACCACCCCTTTCACGGTAGATTGAACTGCAATACTGTGCACCTCTTGATTCAATTTGACATAATCACGCTCTACATTAGCCCAAGTGGGGTATTAGAGACCCAATGCCATACTGATTAGTAATGTTTTTTGCATTTTTAGTCTGGTTTAGAATTTTGCATCAAAGTTGATGCTTTGACATGGTTTATAATTTACCGTAATGTTAACAAATATTTAATTAATATCAACAAATTTACTACCTAACCAGGTTTAGGACGCCATTAAATAATCAAAATTTATCTTTTAGATAACATAAATCATAAAAACAAGCCTTGAGACATCTAAAAGTTAATCTATTCAATTCAAAAACCTAAAGTCCCATTTTTCATAATCCAGAAATACGCTAATTGACCGCGAAGGGATTCCGCAAGATCCATAGTTTAGTACATTTTTTCTTTCCCTGTTTTTCTTGAACTAGTTCAATGAACAGCAAAATTAGCCCGCCTAAATTTGGGTATACAACAAATGCTTTGGGTATCTCTAAAGGGTAACAGCAACTCCCAAGCGGTGAATAGATCATTTGACTTATCCGATTATTTTAATACGAAAAACAAATTGACGATATATCGTCAATTTTAAAAACAAACAAAACACCATAGAAAACTAAAAATCAAAACAATAAGAAAAAAGGTAAAAGATTTGAATCTCAACAATTATCAAACAACAAAAAATACATATTTATGAAACCATCACTAGAACTATTGTCGCCAAGCAACCATGCATTGGTATTGATCGACTTCGAAGGCCAAATGGCATTTGCCACAAAAAGCATTACCATGGAAGAACTCCGTAATAATGTCGCCGTAATCTGCGGTGCTTCCAAGATTTTCAATGTGCCGACCATCGTAACCACAGTCGCGGAAGAAAGCTTTTCAGGTCCTGTTTTTCCGGAAATTGAGACATATTATCCACAAGCCAGTACAGATTATATCGACAGAACCAGTATGAATACCTGGGAAGATGAGGCCGCTTACCGAGCCATAACAGGCACAGGTAAGAAAAAATTGGTACTGGCAGGTCTATGGACAGGTGTATGTATTGTTGGGCCAGCCTTATCTGCACTAGCGGAGGGATATGAAGTTTATGTCATTGCCGATGCCTGTGGTGATGTAAGTCAAGAGGCACATGAGCGTGCTATGCAACGAATGATTCATATGGGTGTAAAACCGATTACTGCTGTACAATACCTTCTGGAATTACAACGCGACTGGGCCCGTCAGGCAACCTATGTAGCTGTAACGGACCTCATGAAAAAGCATGGTGGCAGCTATGGCTTGGGGATTCATTACGCCCACAATATGCTAAAACACGGTTAATTCAATTGTAAAAAAATACTCATTCAAAATCGTACCTCGTGCAACAGCAACAGACCATATTCAATTACATCCGTCAAGCGGTGGTCGTATTGTCGATACTCAGCCTATTTCCGCATTTTTCCAAGGGTCAAACGTACAAATTAATGCGTTTCGAGGAAGATTACAGCGCTCTCGCAGACAGTACACGTCATGGTTATCAAAAGCTCAAATATAGCCCTTTAACTGCTGACGGAAAATTATGGCTTTCGATGGGTGGCGAGGCACGGTTGGAATATGTCGATTTTAACAATGAGGACTGGGGACGCGTAAAACTTGGGCATAACAACTTTCTACTGCAACGCTATAGCCTTCACGCCGATCTACATTTCGGGACGCGTCTCCGTCTTTTCACTCAACTTCGCTCAGCCCTGCAGCATGGCCGCAAAAATGGTTCACGCCAGATCGATGAAGACCAACTGAATGTACAGAACCTATTTATAGATGGAATGCTGTTCAAACAAAATGATAAATCAGTATTGATTCGCCTTGGCAGGCAGGAGCTTGACTATGGCTCCGGCCGCTTAATCTCCGTAGGTGAAGGCCCAAATGCCAGAAGATATTTCACTGGAGCAAAACTAGCTTACAACAGCAGCAAAGTGAATATTGAAGCATTTGCCATGATGGCAGATACCATTAGACCGGGCATATTTGACAACAAACCATCCAAACAGGTCAACCTGTGGGGAGCTTACGGTAAATTTATTATTCCTCAACAGGCCAATCTCGACTTATATTACATCGGCATCTATCGCGACCGTTCGGCTTTTGAGGAGGGTATAGCACAAGAAACCCGCCATACTGTTGGAACCCGGATCTGGAAATATGGCGGTGGATTTATTTACAACCTTGAAGGGGCTTATCAATTTGGATCTTTTGGCCACGGTAAGATATCAGCATGGACTGCTTCCGTCGATATCGGCTACCTCTTTGAAAATACGGTACTCAAACCATCCATCAATCTACGTAACGACTATATTTCAGGGGACAAAAAGGCTGGAGATGGCAATCTGCAAACTTTCAACCCCATTTACCCCAAAGGCGGATACTTCGGTTTTAGTCCACAGATCGGTCCCGTCAACTTGATTGACATTCATCCTTATGCCACGCTAGACCTTCTTTCCAAACTCAAGATGCAGGTTGACGTGGTTTTCAACTGGCGGCATACCTTACAAGACGGTTTATACAGGCCAAGCGGATCTTTTAACCAGCCTGGATCTGCTTCGCGTAAACGCTATATCGGCACGGCTTATCTAGCCAATTTTACCTACGCCGCCAGTAAGCAATTGTCGCTGGTAACAGGTATTCAATATTTCAAAACCGGCGCTTTCATTGAAGACATCATTAGCACACCAAAAAATGGAATTTTCTTCAATAGCAGGATCGCCTTTAAATTCTAAAATCATGAAAACAATAAAGAGACTCTTTCAAAAGAAAACATGTCAATGGGCACTGATCGCCTTGCTTGGCACCCTGGCGGTCACTCCGATACAATCCTATGCACAAGTAACGGCGGCAGCTCCTATTAAAACCACAGCAATAGGCACAAGTACCATCTGGGGAAATGTCGATGGACTTGCTATTGAAGGTCTCGTTCAAGGCCCTTCGGCTGCTGCAAGTGATCTGCAGGTAGCCTGTGTATTTGAATATACCGAGGGCGATATCTTTATCTCCCCGCCGGCATTGCCTGCCGCATTGAATGGTCTAGTACATTTAGATGAAGCTTTACATGGTACGTTAACTGAAATACGTAAAACAGGAAAATTTAAGGGACATGCACTTGAAACCATCCTCTTAACTCCAACCCAAAAGGGCACGCTCGCAAGTAAAAAACTGTTGTTGATTGGGCTTGGCAAACGGGAGGACTTCCATGCTGAACTGATGAAGGATGTAGCCCATGTTGCCATGCGCGAAGCGCTTAGATTAGGTGTCAAAGATTTTAGTTTTGCGAGTGATCTCAAAGATGCGGGTGTGGATTCGCCGACTGCTCTGGTCGCAGAGAATGTTGTTCTCGGTTGTATCGCTGCCTTCAGAACCCAAAAATGGTTGGGCGAAAAAAATATGGATCAACAACCGGTATTAAACAAGATTACGTTACTAGCTGGACCGGCATTTTTTGAAACTGCTGGCGAAGGCATCAAAAACGCGATTTCTTCCTTAAACAATTAAACAAACCAGACTATGAAAGCAGACCTTATTCTATATAACGGAAAAATAACCCATTTCGGCCACAACCAGGAAGCAGTCACTGCTGTAGCGATCCAAGATGGTAAATTTGTTGCAATCGGTTCGGATAGCGATGTCCTTAAGCTTGCCAACACACAGACAAAATTGATTGACCTAGGCGGTAGACGTGTTGTACCGGGTATCAACGATTCGCATATCCACCTGATCCGTGGTGGACTCAATTATAATCTTGAATTGCGCTGGGATGGTGTTCCATCATTAGCCGATGCACTACGTATGCTTAAAGAGCAAGTTGACCGCACGCCACATCCCCAATGGGTTCGCGTAGTGGGCGGTTGGTCCGAGTTTCAATTTGCCGAACGTCGTATGCCAACTTTGGCTGAAATCAATGCCATTGCGCCCGATACCCCCGTTTTTATCCTTCATCTCTATGACCGCGCACTGCTAAATGCTGCGGCACTGCGTGCCGTAGGTTACACCAAAGACACACCCGCTCCTCCAGGCGGAACCATTGAACGGGACAGCCATGGTAATCCCACAGGATTGCTGATTGCATCGCCCAATGCCATGATCCTATATTCAACCTTGGCAAAAGGACCTACACTTCCCTACGAAGAGCAGGTTAATTCCACCCGACATTTCATGAAGGAACTCAATCGCTTTGGAATTACCAGCGTCATCGATGCTGGTGGCGGTTTTCAGAACTACCCCGACGACTACAAAGTCATCCGTGATTTACACAGCGAAGACCAGCTTACAGTTCGTATCGCCTACAACCTTTTTACACAGAAGCCCAAGCACGAATACGAAGATTTCCAGCAATGGATAGACAGCGTTCCTCTCCACCAAGGCGACGACATGTACCGCCACAATGGCGCTGGTGAAATGCTTGTTTTTTCTGCAGCAGATTTTGAGGATTTTCTGCAGCCTAGACCTGATCTCAGTGAAAATATGGAAGCCGAACTCGAAAAAGTTGTCCGCTTACTCGTGAGTAACCGATGGCCATTCAGATTACATGCCACATACAACGAAAGTATCAGCCGTTTTTTGGATGTATTTGAGAAAGTCAACCGCGACATTCCGTTTGACGGATTGGCCTGGATTTTCGACCACGCCGAAACAATAGACGAACGTAATATTGAACGAACCAAAGCGCTAGGTGGTGGTATTGCCATCCAAAGCCGCATGGCCTATCAAGGTGAATATTTTGCAGATCGATATGGCGCTGCTGCGGCCGAACAAACACCCCCTGTCAAAAAAATGCTGGCCATGGAAGTTCCTGTAGGAGGTGGATCCGATGCAACCCGCGTGAGCAGCTACAATCCCTGGGTGTCCATGTACTGGCTTACCGCAGGAAAAACTGTTGGTGGACTCCAGATATACCAAGATAGCAAGCTTGACCGCATGACAGCGCTACAGCTCTATACCAAAGGCAGTGCTTGGTTTTCACAAGAACAACAAAAAAAGGGAGATATTGCTGTGGGAATGCTAGCTGATTTAACGGTACTTAACAATGACTATTTTACGGTAGAAGATGAAGCTATTAAGGAGATCGAATCCGAACTTACTGTCGTAGCGGGCAAAATTGTCTATGCGGAAGGTGATTTCAGTTCCTTCTCTCCCCCACCGATCCCCATTCTACCCGATTGGTCACCTACAAAAAGCTACGGTGGTTATTATAGTGTTTCGAAAACAGCTCAAAAAAGCAGTACAACTGCATCAACAGCTCAAAGTAGCATTGTAAATTCCATCCATCTGTGTAGCGGCAGCTGTCAGGTACATGCACACGATCACAATCAAGCTCGAATGAGCAATATCGCGATAAACAATTACACCGCATTCTGGGGAGCCCTAGGCTGTTCATGTTTTGCATTTTAAGACACTGGAAAGATGGAAATACTTCAAAAACTTTTTTACACCGATTTGGGCAATTCGGCCAATAACATTGCCATACTGATCTTTCGAGTTCTATTTGCCTGGGAATTATTGACCGTGCACGGTCTCAAAAAAATTCAGAGAGGCCCACAAGCTGAACCTGAACATATCCCAAATCCTTTGCAGCTACCAAAAAAACTAAACGCCGCAGTAGCCCAGTTTGCAGACACTATTGTTCCTTTTTTTATTGCACTTGGCTTATTTGGAAGGTTAGCGCTACTACCGACAATAGGAGTCACCGCAGTTGGTTATTTTGTCGTCCATCGTCACGATTCACGCGAAGTGCGCGATATTCCATTTATGTACACACTATGCCTTTTGCTCCTCTTGCTCATCGGCCCAGGAACTTATTCAATCGATCATTACATTTACCAACTACTCACAAAATAAACATATGAAACCCCATATCGGAATACACGAAAATAATCTAGCTGAATCGGCACATATTCTTTCTAAACTCTTAGCCGATGAATACCTGCTCTATACGAAAACGAGGAATGCACATTGGAACACTGAAGGAGCCGATTTTTATAACAAACATCTCTTTTTTGAAGCGCAGTACAACGAACTCGATGAGCTGATTGACAGTCTTGCTGAGCGCATCCGCAGCCTAGGGCATTATGCACCTGCCAGCCTAAATCAGTTTCTGGCGCTGACACAGCTAACCGAACAGAAAAGGTCAGGCAATGACAGTACAGCTTATATCAAAGAATTATTAATGGACCACGAAAGCATTATTGTTTCATTGCGCGAAAACATCGACCATTTTGCCGTAGCACTAAAGGACATTGGAACAAGCGACTACGCAACAGGACTTCTGGAAACTCACGAAAAAATGGCTTGGATGCTACGTGCGCATTTATCATAAAACCATGGAAAATCAAAACAAAGCACATATAACGACACTTGTTCTCACACTTGTTGGGGGGTATTGTGACACTGTTACCTTTGTCGCAGCTGACAAAATATTTTCGGCCCATGTGACAGGTAACTTTATCGTCTTCGCTTATCAGCTTATCAATGGCGGAGATATCACGGCCTGGATCAAATTAGCAACCTTCCCTATATTCGTCACCGCAGTGATGGCAGGCGGATGGCTTTCCTCACGCTCCCATAAGAAAAATACCGTCCTCTTTGTTGAAGCCCTATTACTTGTTATTGCAGGTTTGCTGGCAATTGTTCTTCCGGTAGAGGCTTCCAAAACCGTGATGTATAGCTTGGTTATGCTCGTCGTATTCGCTTTGGGCATGCAAAATGCATTCGGAAAACTATTTGCCAAAGCAACTCACGGACCGACAACCATGATGACCGGAAATGTGACCCAAGCGTCGCTAGACCTCTGTGTACTTATCGCCAATAAGTTTAAAAATCCAGACACCAACGTCAGCTTTGGAAAGCAGCTGATCACCTTATCAGGTTTTTTCATCGGATGTTTGGCGGGAGCCTATTTTGGTAAACAACTTGGATTAACTTCTATTATATTTGCAGGTATAGCGATGCTCGTCTGTTATTTCCTTTCGAAAGACAAGGATCAATAATTAGGATAAAAGCATAAAGCAAATAGAGCAAGCTACCGGTAGAAAGATAGCTTGCTCTATCTTATAACGTAAGTCACCTTAATGAGAATCTATCTAATACTAATCTTTTTTATCCTTTCGATCTTTAACACATTCGGTCAGGACAACACGACTATTCATCGTCTGCTAGACAGCATATCGCATGAAAAGGATCCCGGACAAAAAGCTCGTATGCTTTATGAAGCCGCTAAATGTTATCTGGAAAAACCAGGTGAATCAGAAAAAGACCTAGACAGCGCCTTATGGCTTAATGGAACATCCCAAAAACTGCACCTCTCAGTCAACCTTAAAACCGAAGCCGCGCTAAATATGCTTCTGGATGCCCGAATACAAGAGGAAATGGGTAAACCTGACCTTGCAAAAAGCCAGAAAAAGGCTAGTTTACTTTTTGCAAACGCCCATCAGCTTGCTAAAGCCTCGGCCATGATTTACCTGTCTATGGCTAACGACATCAAAGATGTGGACTTTCATCAAAAGACCAGCTTATTCCAGCAAGCGTTAGAACAAGCCAAAAAAACAAGTGACAAATCACTTGAGCCCAAAATCCTGATGGAACAATCCAGCTTCCTTTCCAATTATGGGGATTATAAAGGTGCCATAGCAACTGCTCATCGAGCCGCTGTATTAAAAAAACAGACCGGCGATAAAAATATCAGCCAGGAGCTTGTGTCCGTTGCCGGCAATCTCCGGATGCTCCTGCGCCTCAAAGAAGCTTTAAAATACGCACTCGAAGCCCGTCGGGTAGTGGAAAGCGAAAACACAACGACAACCAAAGATGATTTAGCTGCCGTGTACAATATTGTGGGATTGATCTATTACGATCTCAAATCCAATAAAGAAGCCCTAGAAAATTATCAAAAGGCATTTGAAATCGCCAAAAGTCAAGGTGACAGATATGGTATCCATACGATCACACTCAATTTAGCCACCATTCTATCGCGTCTCAATCGCGTTTCAGATGCACTGAATCTACTTGATAATGTCACCAAAGATTACGCGTCTGACATTTATTCCATACGCTATGCCTATCTGTATACCATGCTGTACACAAGAGATAAAAACACAAAAAAAGCTTATCCCTATTATCATGAACTCTTAACCTATTACAAGACCGGGAATATCACTGGGCAGGAAAGGCATATCATGATGATTGGAATCGCTAGCTATCTTTTTGCAGATGGACAGATCAAACAGATGTATCCTTACCTCGAAGAAATAGAGCGATCAATGACCAAAGAAAGCAGTCTGCTCCGTGCTTCCGAATTGCGGAAACTCTATTATCTGGCCGACTCCGCCCGCGGTGATTTTAAATCCGCATTCAAAAACTTGGCGGCTTTCAAAACTATCAGCGATTCCATTAACAGTGTTGAGCGGGCCAAGGAGATTACCGCCTTACAACTAGATTATGATACCGAAAAAAAAGACCATGATATCGTCCTCCTCAAGCAAAAAGGTCAGCTGCAAAAATCACTGCTTGAACGAGAGGCTATTATACGAAACGTGTTCATAGGCAGCTTCGTCGTTCTGTTGATCTTCGCAGGCTTTTTATATATTCAAAATGCCATAAAAAAAAGAAGTAATGCAAAACTAACGCTCAAACAGGAAGAAATCAATACCCAGAATGAAAAGCTAAAACAGCTGATCGCTGAAAAAGAATGGCTACTAAAAGAAATTCACCATCGCGTCAAAAACAACATGCAGATTATTATCAGTCTGCTCAATACACAATCGGCTTATCTTGAAAACGAAGACGCCATCAGCGCAATTCAAAATAGTCAAAATCGAATGCATGCGATGTCTCTGATCCATCAAAAACTATATCAAACAGACAACCTCTCTCGCATTGACATGAAATGGTATATCCAGGAACTGACCGAATATCTCAAAGATAGCTTTCAATCCGAAAAATCAGTTAAATTTGAGATTCAGGTAGATCCGATTACACTGGATGTTGCACAGGCGGTCCCAGTTGGGCTTATTCTCAATGAAGCAATCAATAATGCAATCAAACATGCTTTTGCTCAAAGAGAGGGAACTGTTTTTATCAGCTTCAGGCGAATCAGAGCTACTCCTTACGATCTCTTGCTTAGCATTGCCGACAATGGTATCGGAATACAGAAAGATCTTAGCAGTAGTGATAGTGACTCTTTCGGCATGAATCTCATGCAAGGGCTAACTTCCCAGCTTGATGGAGAATTTAAACTGACATCTGACCAAGGTGTTTTCATTACTATTCAATTTTCACAGAAAGAAGGCGAAATTTAAGACGAATTTTATGCAAAAAGGAAACAAGATCTTAATTGTAGAAGACGAATTTATCGTCGCTAATGATCTCAGGATGATCCTCAAAAAAAACGGTTATGAAGTCGTTGGTATAGCGTCTTCTGTGTCGCAGGCCAAGACAATTATCGCGACAACAAAACCGAATTGGGTCCTACTTGATATCCTATTAAAGGGAAGTGAAACAGGTATCGACCTCGCTATTGAACTGAACAAGCTGGAGCTACCATTCCTATTTATATCAGCCAATACCAACCAAGGTATTTTAGAAGCGGTGAAAGAGACACGACCCTATGGTTTTTTGACAAAACCATTTCGCGAAAAGGATCTTTTCATTATGCTCGATATTGCCAATGAAAGGCTCAATTCGGAAAACAAAGCCGAGGAACCGAAAATTAAGTCCATTGAAAACAGAAGCTTAAAAAATCAGCTCATCGGTACAAGCCCAGCCCTTAATGAGGTACTTTCACAGGTCGAATTGGTTGCTCCTACAGACACCTCCGTCTTGCTCCTCGGCGAAAGTGGCACAGGTAAAGAAAAGATTGCGCAGTCATTACATCAGCTATCGTTGCGTAAGCAGCAGCCTTTGGTTGTAGTCAATTGTGCGGCCATACCATTATCCCTTATGGAGTCTGAATTATTTGGTCATGAAAAAGGAGCCTTTACAGGGGCACAAAATAGAAGAATTGGTAAATTTGAACTTGCCGACGGGGGAACCATCTTTTTGGACGAAATTGGTGAACTACCGTTAGAAGCGCAGACCAAATTACTCCGTGTGCTTCAGGAACAAGAAATTGACCGTGTAGGTGGGGAGCTGCCAGTCAAGATCAATGTCCGTATTATCGCGGCGACTAACCGCAACCTGGAACAGGAGGTCGCCTTAGGCAACTTTAGACTGGACCTATATTATCGACTCAACATCTTCCCAATTGCTATTCCGCCACTTCGAGAGCGAACCGGAGATATTGAGGTGCTGGCCAATTATTTTCTAGCCTTTTACGCCACGAAACTCAAGAAAAACGTCACAGCCTTTTCTGCTCATGTACTTGCCAATATGCAAGCTTATCCATGGCCGGGCAATATTCGAGAGATGCAGCATCTTATTGAAAGAACGGTTCTGCTTGCAAAAGCCCCTATCATCAACGACATGGTATTTATTGAACACCTGAAAAGTAAAATCTCAGATTTTTCATCTCAAAAATTAGCATCCCTTGAAGAAATTGAAAGAGAGCATATTTTGCGTGTACTTGAATCATGTAAGGGCAAAATTTCAGGCCCAGGTGGAGCAACAGAAATCTTACAGATCAGTTCATCCAGTCTATATAGCAAAATGAAAAAATTCGGAATTAAATCCGACTTTTATTGATAACAAGATAGCAAATGACCATCATGCAGTATACAGCCGTAGGATCAGATCCGCAAGCGATTTATAATCGCATTCAGCAACGCGAAATGGAGCAGCTTGCTCAAATTGCTATTCAGCAGAAAATGGCTCCTATTTATACCCTAGCCGCATTGGATTTGCTTCAAAACGAAATCCAAATCTTTTTGGGACAAAATTGGCTTTCGCTATTTGTTGCGGATAATCGCGAAGTTAATTATAGCCTTCTTTTTCAATCCAAAAATAAGGCAAAAACAAGCAAGAACGAATCACGTAGCTGTAAAGACAAATTCTTTAAAGAATGTATCCTTTCCGCTGACCCCATCCTGTTCCGAGCCAGCGAGATTTTAAAAGCAGATAAATCCTTTCCGGCAACCTTTGTCCATGCCATTCAAGAGGGAAATAAAGCAATTGTATCCAAAGCTTTTCGTGTACATGACCACTATTGGGCGATCTTAAGTCTAGGCTACAAAAGGCTGGAACATATCGATCCGCAGCTTGAGTATCGGATAAACAACTTTATCCCACAGCTTGGTATCAGCATCGGCAATATTCTGATGCACGAACGGTCGACACATGCAGCCTTAATAAACATGGCCAACAGCCCAGCGCAGCCTCAGGGTTTCCAGCGGAACGAGGGTCATGGCAAGAAATCTGAAGACTCTAACCCTCAGATGGTCGGCGAAAGCAATCTGATACAGGCCATAAAATCGCAGCTCAAAACAGTAGCACTATCAGAAATGAATCTGCTTATTCAAGGTGAAAGCGGAACTGGCAAAGAAGTAGCAACCCAAATTATACATCATTTTTCACTCAGATCGGCTCGTCCCCTAATAAAAGTCAACTGCGCGGCTATTGCGCCCACATTGATCGAAAGTGAGCTTTTTGGACATGAAAAAGGTAGTTTCAGCGGTGCTGTAAAGCGTAAAATCGGCAAGTTCGAACAAGCCCACGGCGGAACACTTTTTTTGGACGAGATCGGGGATCTCCCTTTAACACTTCAGGCAAAACTTCTCCGTGTGTTGCAAGAAAAAGAAATTGAGCGCGTGGGAGGCAATATAAATATTCCTATCGATGTCCGTATAATCTGTGCCACACACAAGGACTTACAAGCTGAAGTGAAGGCCGGCAACTTTCGATCCGATCTATATTACCGGATCAGTGCATTTCCAATTACCCTTCCATCCCTTCGTGAACGACGGGAAGATATCCCTCATTTAATCCAACACTTCCTCTTAAAACATGCCGGAGAAAAACCACCTAAGCAAATGAGTAAAAAGGTAATGCAACGCCTCCATCTACATTCTTGGCCTGGCAATATTCGCGAACTTGAACATGTTATTGCACGTTCGATTCTATTGACGGAAGATTCAACTATAAAAAAAATTGCACTATTGCCTGACGCTGATTTTGTAGGAGAAAGCAAAATTCCGGATTTCCGTCTACAAACCTTGGCAAACTTTGAAAAAGAATATATTCTTTGGGTATTGCACAACTGTAAAGCGCGTATTTCTGGCCCAAATGGAGCGGCGACCATACTCGGTATTCCAGCCACAACGCTTCAATCCAAAATGAAAAAGCTGGGCATTGGCAAGAAGTTTTCTTACTCCAAAGAATAAAACGAAAAAAGCCATTCCCGTTTGTGGAAATGGCTTATACAACTATTTAAAAACTATTTTTAGATCAACAGAAATCTTATTTCTGGATAAAAGCCAAAATATCCTTATTAATGGTCTCTGCTTCCGTCGTAGGCATTCCATGTGGAAAACCAGGATAGGTAATTAAAGTGCCATTTTGGACCAACTTAGCCGCTCTTCTGCCCGTTATATCAATCGGTACGATCTGATCATCTTCACCATGCAATACTAAGACAGGAATCTCGACTTTTTTAAGTTCTTCCGTAAAATCAGTTTCAGAGAAAGCTTTGATACAATCATAGTGAGCCTTAATACCGCCCATCATTCCTTGCCGCCACCAGTTGTCCATCACGCCTTGCTGTACATTTGCTCCATCGCGGTTATAGCCATAAAAAGCGAGGGTAAAATCCTGAAAATACTGTTGTCTACGTGTTGCAGTATTCAATCTTATTTCGTCAAAGACCTCCATAGGTACGCCATCAGGGTTTGTTGCACTCTTGGCCATGGTTGGGGTAACCGCACTGATCAATACAGCTTTTGAAACCCGAGAAGTACCATGATTGGTTATGTAGCGGACGACCTCGCCACCACCTGTTGAGTGGCCAATATGGATGGCATCTTTTAAATCCAATGCTTCTACCAATTGTGCAATATCCGACGCATAGGTATCCATCTCATTTCCTGTCGCCGTCTGTGTCGAGCGACCATGACCCCGGCGATCGTGTGCGATCACACGGTACCCTTTTTCGAGGAAGTACATCAACTGCGCGTCCCAATCGTCGCTGGATAAAGGCCAACCATGATGAAATACGATCGGTTGTCCTGTTCCCCAGTCTTTGTAATAAATTTCTGTTCCGTCTTGAACTTTGAATGTTGCCATGATGATTAGTTTAAGAATTTTATTATTTACATGATATGTTGATTGGATTGCAATTCACAATCCAATCAACGCATACAACTGTATTTAAGCATATTATAAAACAAAAAGTAAATTTATAAACAACGATATATCGTTATTTGTACAGTCGGTTCATCCGTTTTTTACGATAGGTTCTATTTTCCTGCAAAAGGCTTCTCGTCGCGTGCTCAACTGTATTTAAATAGTAATCATATATTCAATTTTCACCTAATATTTGAACCAGATCTTCCGCGCCACCGTCAAATTTCTGTCCGTTGACAAAAAATGTCGGTGTCCCATTAACGCCACTCAGCATACCGCTTTCAAAATCGCCATCTACACGATCCTGTAACGCCTCGTCCTGCATATCAGATTTGAACTTCGACATATCCAAATCCAGTTGCTCGGCGATATCCAACAGCAATCTCGCACTCAGCAAGTTCTGGTTTTCGAAAATGGCATCATGCATCTCCCAAAATTTTCCCTGCAGTGCCGCCGCTTCCGCCGCCAATGCTGCGGGTTGAGCATAAGGATGCATTTCCGAAAGTGTAAAATTGCGGAATACAAACCTGATCTGACTTCCCAGTTCGGCCATCATTTCTTTTATTATGGGATGGGCTGCACCGCAATGTGGACATTGATAATCCCCATATTCAACAATGGTCAGATCGGCCTGGCCATTTCCCAATATATGGTCAGCATTGCTGACCTTCGGTTTCAATGACATAATTATTTTAATTTAAGATTTTCCAATGCTTCGATAATACCGTCTGCACCTGGATTGACCGCCGTCGGAGATAGATAACTCCAAGCGATAACCCCTTCCTTATCAATTACAAAGAGTGCGCGCTTGCACTCACCTTCTTCTTCATCGTAAACACCATATTTCTTTGCTACCTCACCTTTACCCTCAAAATCAGCTAAAAGCGGAAAATGCAGCTTGCGAGATTGCGCGAACGCCATATGACACCATTTGCTGTCAACGGAAATACCCATAATTTCGGCATCATATTTCTTAAAATACTTGAGCATTTCATTATATAATGCCATCTGATCGCTGCATACCGGACTCCAATCTGCCGGGTAAAATGCCAATATCACATTATGCCCCTTGAATTCTGATAAGCTAATTTTTTGATCGGGGGTCGCATACAAGGTAAAATCAGGGGCAACATCATTTTTTTTTAACATACTAATATCTTTAAAGTGTAAGCAATATTGGCATTCCAGTCTGCCTGTTTATATATTTATAACTAGATCTGTGCCACCATAATATAAAGGTGTGAACAGTTAAATTTGTTTTATTTAGTTTCAGGTTTGATAAAGATCTGACTTTCCGGAAGTCCCTCAAGGAATAAATTTCCGATCCAAAAATCATTCTAAGGTATCCCCCTCATACATCATAAATTTTTTAGATTCAGGATTCCTCGAAAAGGCAGAAATTATCGTTCAACACAGCCAACTTTAGACTATTTATTTAGCCATTTACGAATCAGCTTAGTATACTTTGGCATGACAACATAGACCATCAAAAACACAATCGTACCAGAAACCAAGAGTGCATCCGAAAAGTGATTGAAGGATAAATTTAAAGCGCGCAATAAGGGCACGAGTAACATGGGTATACAAATAGATAATGGATAAATAGCAGACCAAGTGACAAGATATTGTTTCCAGCGAGGAGGGATTTTTGCACTATTCTCTGGAGCCTCAAAAAGAAAATCCAAACCCGACTGGATCTGATAGTGATCGTGGCGACGAAATAGTGGCTCAACCTTTTCAATCCAGCGCTTTCGCTTCGTCGATTCTAGCCAAATTTTGAGATGGTCGACCGTGTCAAAACGAATAATGATCGTATATACAAAAGTCAATTGAGGAATAGGCCTTACGATCTGAAGATCAATAAAGCCCTTTGCATGTCTAGTTAATGGCATAATCTCTTCAAGCCATCTTTCATATTCATAGATTTTATCATCCAAAATATGATGTGTGATTACAGCGGAAGCGCCTTGGTTTTCCATAGGATCAGATGAAATTAAAATGCACGTTGGTATTGCCAGGGTATTGCTATTTCCTCTCCGAGTATTTTTGCTGCATGTAAGGAAAAATAAGGATCCCGAAGGTGCTCACGAGCAATTAGTATAAGATCGGCCAAACCGTCGGTAATGATAGCATTGGCCTGCTCAGGTTCATTGATCATTCCTACAGCACCGACTAAAATCCCTGTATGATTTTTGATTGCCTCTGCAAAGGGAACTTGGTACCCCGGGAATACGCGATCTTTGCTTACGTTTGCAAATCCGCCGCCGGAGGCCGTAATCAGATCCACGCCATGTTGTTTCAGTACCTGGGCTAATATCAGGCTATCCTCCAAGGTCCAGGCATCGGCGGTATCAAGATAATCAACTGCAGATATGCGTACCAGCAGCGGCATTCCTTCAGGAATTACCCCTCGTACCAAGTCAACCGTTTCGATAAGGAACCGTATGCGATTAGACAGAGACCCACCATACTCATCCGCTCTTTTGTTAATAACAGCTGAATAAAATTGATGAAATAGATAACCGTGTCCCGCATGCAGCTCAATTGTATCGAATCCAGCACAGACAGCGCGAATTGCTGCTTCGACAAATTGTTGCTTTATTTCAGTGATCTCATCGCGTGTCAATGCCTTAGGAACGACTTGATTGATCATTGTCGCTGATGATGATTTCAACTGCCATCCCCCTTCTGAAACAGCCAAAGGCAGCATCCGTTCCTTTGGGTGCTTTAGGCTTCCTTTTCCGCCCGCGTGCCATAACTGTATCCCTATTTTAGCGCCCTGTAGATGCACAAAATCTACAATAGCTTTCCAGCTTTCCTGCTGTACCGCATTCCAAATACCGACATCACTTAACGTCGCCATTCCTTGGGGCGAGACAGCAGTACATTCAGTGAGTAGCAATCCTGCTCCACCAATCGCGCGGCTGCCCAAGTGGACAAGATGCCAATCTCCTGGTATACCTTCAGTCGCACTATACTGTTGCATAGGCGATACCACAATCCTGTTTTTTAAGGTAAGATCGCGTAGTCTTATTGTTGAAAATAAATTCATACTATTAGTTTTTTGGGTTCTTTTGCTCATAACTGATCTACTATTTTTTTTAAAATTATAGTTGTTAAGCAGGAAACTTTACCATTCATCGAGACGGTCGATCCTTTTTTCTGGGCAATCAGGCTATTGGTTTTCATAACATATTGATTTAATGAAAAAGCGCTATTAGTCTTCCTTCATTTAAAATTACCCAATATTTTTTTTTTGCTGTATAGATTTCGTCGAACCGGCAAATTCAGTCGTTGAAAGGATGATAATCCACGATCTGACTACAAGATCCGTTGATCTGCCTACATCCAAAATCGGTGGATTGGCCATCTTTGTGTCATCAATTTATTTAAAACAGAAACACATGAAATCACAAAAAGTATGGTTCGTCACTGGTGCTTCCAAAGGGCTTGGTCTCAACCTCGTTAAAGAGCTGCTCGACCAAGATTATTCTGTAGTTGCCACATCACGAACAAAACAGGCGCTGGAAGATGAAATCGGCGATCAGGAAAATTTTCTGCCGCTTGAAGTCGACATTACCGATGACAGCGACGTTGCCCGCGCTGTACTCTCGGCCATTGATTATTTTGGACGAATTGATGTACTGGTCAACAATGCCGGATATGGCCAAACTGGAACCCTAGAGGAGCTCAGTGACCTGGAAGCACGTCGCAACTTCGAAGTGAATGTCTTTGGATCACTTAATGCCATCCGGCATATCGCCCCCCATATGCGACGCCAACAATCGGGACATATTTTCAATATCGCATCTATCGGTGGACTTGCAGGAAATTACCCAGCCTTTGGTGTTTATTGCTCCACCAAATTTGCTGTTGCAGGCTTTACTGAAGCTCTCGCTGTCGAAATGGAACCTTTTGGTGTACACACGACCTTGGTGTATCCGGGTTACTTCAGAACTGATTTTTTATCTGAAGGGTCCCTACATACCGCAGCTAATCCGATTGCAGCTTATGTAACTGCCCGAGAAAACGAAGCTACCCATCTGCATCAGATCCACGGGAATCAGGCAAACGATCCCCAGAAAGCAGCAACCTTATTAATCGAACTGAGTACATTGGAGCAGCCTCCAGTCCATTTTTTAATGGGCGAAGATGCCTATGAGCTGGCGAAAAATAAGATCAATATGCTGACCGCTGAAATCGAAAAATGGAAGAGCTATACGGTATCAACCGGTTTTGAGCAATCCGTATAATAGCTTAATTCAGTGTAAGGAGCTTCCAAGGATATTTCACAACAATCAAATTAGAAATTCAGTAAATTTACAACATGGAGAATACATTTCGCTTTCATTCCCTTTCGGAATTCCACAGCTTTTGCGGACTATCTAAGCCCGAACATCCATTGATCAGCTTGGTTGATTATAGTCAAGTACATTATCCCATTAATGACAGCAAATTGAATTGGATACAACATTTTTATTCGATCGGTTTAAAGCGAAATGTAAATGCCCGGTTCAATTATGGACAGCAGCATTATGACTTCGATTCAGGTATACTCACCTTTATATCGCCCTTACAATTTCTAAAAGTGGAGATCAACCAGGAAGTGCAGGCACAACCCAGCGGCTGGATTTTGTTGATCCATCCCGATTTTCTCTGGAACAGCGAATTAGCAAAACATATTCACTCCTACGATTTTTTCCAATATCAAGTCAATGAAGCGCTTTTTCTTTCAGACAAAGAAGAAGCTATCATTGTCGATATTCTGCAGAATATCGAAAAAGAGTATCAGTCTAATATCGATAAATTTAGTCGTGAACTCATTCTCAAACAGATTGAGCGCTTGTTGATTTACGCCGAACGATTTTACGAACGTCAATTTATCACCCGCAAACGATCGACTCAAGAGCTGGTCACCAAATTTGAGCAGTTACTGTCAACACAGTTTCAGCAACATATACTTTTGGAGCATGGTGTACCGACAGTCAGCTTTCTGGCGCAGCAGCTCAATTTATCACCAAACTACCTGGGCAGTTTGCTGCGTATCTACACACAACAAAACACCCAGCAGCATATTCAGCATAAAATGATCGAGTATGCCAAATTAAGATTAAGCACGAGCTCCCTCTCCATCAGCGAGATCGCCTATGAACTAGGGTTCGAACATCCACAGTCGTTCAGTAAGGTCTTCAAAAAGAATACTCAACAAAGTCCCATGGAATTTAGGCAACTGTTTCAGTAAAAAACTACTTTTTAAAGCGATCAATTACCAGCATTAATTAAGGCTGGAAGCAAAAATTCGCTGACGATCCGGTCGACCTGCCTATGCGCATAAGGTTGACCATAGGCGCTGGCTGTAATAACGATCACATATGGAATGTCGTTCATAACAATAATGTAATTCCCGCCATTGCCAGCGCAATAATATGCTTCATACGCCTTATTTCCAACATTAAAGCGCTTGTTCCAAAACAGATAACCATAATATTCTTTCTCTCTTTCAGGAATCATAAGCTGTTTCGAAAGGCTCTTTTGAACCCAGGCTTGCGGAAGGATCTGCTTGCCATTCCAGCGCCCACCATTCTTATAGAGCTGGCCGTACTTCGCAAAATCAAGTGCATTCATACGAATACCACCAGCAGTATTTGGCAGCCCTTGCGGGGTGTGTTCCCAGTGGTATTTCCGTATTCCCAATGGGGCAAACAGTCTTTTGTCTGCATAGGATTCCAATCCACCTTCTACTTGTTTATGTAGCAGATCTCCCAATACAACGACTCCGGCGGTAAAATAATGCCATTGTCGCTGCAGAGATTTTCGAAAAGGAAGATCTAAAGTAAAGTCTACCCAATTTGTTGTAGGATACATATTTTCCTCATTACCGGGGCTATTGGGATCTTCATCGTTACCATCAAAGCCAGCACTCATGGTCAACAATTCACGAATGGTTGTTTTATTTTTACCTGGATCAGGATGTTGATATTTTGTGAAATCATAGCATTGATCCAGCGTTTGATATTCGTCCTTAATAAAGCCATCAGCAATGGCCATCCCGGTTAAAGTCGATGCAAAAGTTTTGCCGACGGACCGGGGATCATGCAGGCTATCCCTATTTTCACCATTGAAATATTCTTCTATCAGGAGATTTCCATGTTCCAATACCACAATTCCGTTTATCTTTTTAAAAATCCCCTCTTCAATCATTCCTTTTAGCTTCTGCATCCGACGGCGGTCAAACTTTGCTTTTGATAAATTCAATCCAGGATAAGACGCCGGCAACTGTAGCATATATTTATCCGGATTTACATCCGGGTTCATGCTGACAGAAAGCTGCAGTTCACCACTTGCTATGATATCACCAACAACCAGATTATGAGTATTTACGTAAGGTCTGATTTCCATCTTAAGATGATGTTTTCCATCCGTTAACGCCTTTTCACCACCATTAAAAAGAAAACGATTCCAGAACGATTCAGACCAGGATCCCTGTCCATTGATTTGATCGATCAGGGGACGTTTCAAGATCGTCTCCTGTTGCTGTATCTCCTGCTGAGGTGCGCCAGGAGATAAATTGCTTCTGTAAATTACTTTTCCATCTATCCATAACGTAAACTGAAAATTACCCTGTTGAAAAAGTTCGGTATCCGTAAGCTTCGGCGCTAGGATCTTTTGATAATAGAGCAATGGCTTTTGAAGTTTGATAGCAAAAAAAAGATCACTTTTCGGTGAGAGCACATAATTAGGCATATACTCTTCTTTTTGCAACCGCTCCCGCGAGCTTGTGAACAAAATTTCACCAGGCATTTCCTGATCAAAGTGAACCTGTAAAGTATCCCGCTTCGATTGTTGTTGCGCATTAATCAACAGCGGATAACAGAATAAAAAAAATAAAGCAAGATATTTCATAAGGCTTTTTCCAGTCTATTTGTGTAAAAATAGCATTAGCCAAATGAATAAAATAGAATGAAATTAACTTTTTAAGCGTTTATCTTGTTGCGATATTCCCCAGGTGTGGACCCAAACAAACTTTTAAAACAACGTATAAAATGACTTTGATCCGCAAAACCTGATTGATAGCCTATTTCGGTTAGCGAAAGAGTCGGTTCACGCAGCAGCAGCACCGCATTTTCCACTTTCAATTTGCGGATATAATCACCCATCGTTACACCAAAATACCGGGAAAATTCACGGGACAGATAAACAGGATGTAGATCGACAGTATGGGAGATAGTCGTCAGATTCAGCTCACTGCTAAAATTCGCCCGCAAATAATCACGCAACGTATAAACCCATTGCGGAATTTTACGTTCGCTCACTATCCGATCGCGATGCAACAAAGAAAACACATGTAACAACAAACTGTCCATTGCAAGTCCCGAACTATTATCCTGATCAAAAGATTCCCAAAAGAGTTTATGGAAGAGCAGCCTTACCTCCGGCAGATGAATATCCATATTGCCTTCCAGCAGATGCAGCGCCGCCATCTCGTTCCAGTGCCAGTGTGGATTTAGTTCAATATGAAAACCCCGGGTACAGCCATCTGGTTTTCTATTGTAGTGAGGGTCTTGCCAATTATGAAAAAGCAGGTCCCCAGCAGTACAATGATGAATCCCTTTTTTGCTCCCCTCAAGCAAATTCCCTTCCAAAATAAACGTGAAATAAGGGTTTTCATGGTAATGCCAGTCCACTTTTTCCAGTGTATAAATAGCATCTGAAACAAGTAGTTCATTGGAATTAAATTTCCTATTTATAGCACCGTAGTAGGTACCTGCACTGAGCTGCTCCACGTCTTACTTTATTCCGCGTAATATCCGGCTACGCCAATGCCAATGGTCCAAAAGAACTTTGACTTTTTAAGGTCCTCCAGCAGCATATCCGCATTGTCTTCGTATTCGCCATCGGCTTTGATTTCCTCAATCTCCTCCTGAACATCCTCTTCAGTAATCTGTCTCCAGACACCAACAGAGCTATTTAAAAATGTATAGCAATATCCCGCTTCGGCATCATCAACCTCACCCGCGTTTTTATCACTCAGGATACTTACAAGCTCGGTCGCTTCGACCTGAAACGGATTAACACCATAGATACTGATTTCAGTTTTTTCTGGATAGGGTCCATTGATGCTTTCTATAAATTCCAATGTTCCCTGATCATTAAAATCAAGTCTCAATTCGAGTTCATCATAATAATATTGGTCGTCCAGTGCATCTGAAGGAGCACCAAGTACACTTTGAACTTCAGCACGGCCCGCACCGAGATTAACCTGACCAATACCTTCAATTTGAATCCCAACACGTGGGACTAGTTCGATCTTTTTCATGCGTATTCAGTAAATTATAAAAAGGATACCTGCATAAATAACACTTGAACATCTGCTATCGTTTTATCCAATGATGAACATAGCTACAGCTTTATGCTGACATAAATTTACATTAATTCCCATTAAATAATTATTAACATTTTTAACTTTTCTTACGATCCTTAGCGCACATGATAATTCGCATACTCAGCCAATTATGACTAACTTTTTTTTAGCCTAGATACCACAGGCGAGTATCCCAAACGGTTTAAGGTGGACTAACAGAAACGCATCGCCCTCATTTTTTTTCTTCGTAGAATTTTTGAATTTTCTTTAAATAGGTAATTGATTTTGGAGGTCGAACACGATGTCCAAAATCCTTATGAACATAAGAGACTGCATTTTCTTTGCCTAGCTCATAAGCCCTAAGGAGATAAAACAGGGCTTGATTCCGAGAAAGACTATCCCTGCCTGCAAGCTCGATACCATTCATTGTTCCTTCCCATGAAAACATATCATAGAGATCTAGATAAGCTTCCGGACACTGGTGTCTATTTGCCATCAATTGCGCATAATAGTATAATTCAGGCATTTTTAAGAGAAGCCAATAATTATTTGACACTTCATTATATGCCTTGAAATCTCCTGCATTAATTGCTCGACGCCAAAGCGAATCAGCTACTTTCCGAGGCAGTTCCAGATCTTTGTGGTCTTCGATTACTGCCTCTAGCTTTTTTTCGGTATGATGCCTACAACTCAAGAAGAACACACAAAAAATAACAGTAAACAGTTGTAAAATCTTTATCTCTCTTCTTTTCAACATAACTATATAACCTTTTATGTTTTAAGCAATTCGCTTCCCACGCATCCATCGGTTTTTGTTGACTACGTTCACTTTACGCTCCTGTCATTAAACATTACTTTTTTCACATAATTGCTTTTTCCACTCAAAGCCAGAGCTGCCGAATCTGCCGAAATGTAATTACCAAAAAAAGAAATCAGTTCAGGAGAAGCCTCATACACCAAATAATTCAGCCTTAAAGTTCTATTATCTGGATTCAAACATAATTGACATAAGGATTTTTCATGATCAAAAAACTCAATCTCTAGATTCGCGCAATAATTATGTTTATGCCCTACATCATTCATTTCAGGTTTGTACCGCTTTAACTTATCCATTTCATCAAGAAGGATATCCCATTTAGCTAGTGGAACTGTATCATTCTTGGCCGCAAAAAAATCAACCGCATGATTTCTATACGAATCACTCAGGTAACTTTCTTGACCATACTGCTCATCAACGAATTCGCGACTGTACAAAATCCTTAACTCCTTTTCCCGCTGTTTCTCTTTGGAACCACAGGATAAAAACAGCGTCAACATACAATAAAGAGTAACAAAAATTAAATAAATCCTTAGCTTCATCATACTATTGGTCTTTACACTAAACCGAAGAAAACAATAAATGCCGATTTCAAATGACAGCATCAACAAGATTCCAACCATAATGGAGATGCAAAATTTCATCCAGTTCCACATTAATAAGTTAAAATCAAAAGATATACTGTTTTTATAGAAGGTAAAATAGGAATTTAAACGAATAGATAATAACTTTGGACAGATAACACACCGTCCGTTATACGAATCAGGCCTTCATGAAATCGAAAAAAGTAAATACTTGCGACCACTCCTGCCTTATGTGCCGTTATGTCCTACAAGACTGGCTTGGACAAATCGACCTGCACCGAACAAATATCAGATTGAAAAAAGGCGAGCAGTTTATTACCGAAGGGCAATCGGTTCGGGGTATTTATTTTGTCCAGTCTGGACTTGTCAAAGTTCACCGCAATCTTGGAGATAAGGAAACCATTGTTCGTTTTGCAAAAAAGGGAGATATCGTAGGCCATCGCGGTATCAGTACTGAACAAACCGTCTATCCCATTTCGGCAACTACCTTGGATGTCACGCAGCTCTGCTTCGTGGAACTGCCATTTTTTCTGTCCACGCTACGCATAAATCCCGAATTGAGCTATCGGCTGATGTTATTTTTTGCCGACGAACTACATCTTTCTGAGCAAAAAATGACCAACCTGACACAGCTTCCTGTTAAAAACCGGCTTGCTTGGAGCTTATTGTTACTCTACCGTATTTTTGGCGAGGAAAACATGGACGGATATATCGGTCTCACCTTGAGTAAAAAAGATCTTTCATCCTATGTAGGTACTACTTACGAGACCGTCTACCGCATGCTAGGTGAACTTATCGATCTAGAGGCGATAGCGATGGATAAAAAAAATATCTTTATTAAAAACTTCCAGCTTTTGCATGATCTTTCGGAAGAAAATATGGGGAGTGAAACAGTCTAAGACGGCTAACGACTCCCCAATCCATATACTTCCCTAAAAATACATCACACTAAAATTTATAGCCTAAACCGACCCCCAAACGCCACTTGCCATCAGCAGTACCCGTTTTCGCCGCGTAAAATGCGGGCAGCTGAATAGCAATATGCCGGAATACGGCCGTCAGACCAAAGCCTAGAGACGGGGTGACCCAGGAATTCTTTGGCTTCCCTGTTTCAACCTTATCTTCTTTAAGTTTTAAACTCGGCAATAAACCCAACAACAGGCAACTTTTCGGGCTGAATATATATTTCACCGCTGGTCCAGTACAATTGATATAAGCACCATGATCAGCATATCCTGCCACGGCAATTCCCTCAAACAAACTCCCTTTGACTGTTTTTTCCTGACTGTAAGACTCCATGCTAATAGCTAGCAATAGAAATAACATGAATAATTGTTTTATCTGATGCATAAAAATCTAGTTTTGTGAAGTCGACACTCTTTCTTTTTGATGATAGGTATAATAGATAGCCATCCCTGTAAACAGCAATCCGCCGACAATATTTCCAGCTGTTACAATCAGCTGATTGCACAGCCACCAGTCGGAGATAGTCACTTTTGCACCGAACATCATCCCGGCAGGAATCACAAACATATTGACCACTGCGTGCTCATAGCCTAATGCAAAGAATATAAAGATCGGAATACCTGCAGCCAGTATTTTGCCAAGAGTAGACTTAGACGTCATGGACATCACCACCCCCATACAGACCATCCAATTACACAAAATAGCTTTAACAAAGGCCGAAAACAAGCCTGCTGCACCATGGGCGCTGTATCCAAGCGTTTTCTTTTCGCTGATCAGGATCAGGCTCTGTTCGATGTTTCCGAGCTGGCTCGAATGTCCAGTTTCTGTACTAGCTGCCCAAAATAAAATCGCAAACAGGACACTCCCAAGCAAGTTGCCTAGAAAAACCCAGAATAAATTATTGGCCATAGCCTTAAAATTGATTTTACCTTCAAACCAGGCTAAAGGCACGAGAGAGAAGCTGCCTGTCACCAATTCCAAACCGAGGATGACGATAATAACAAACCCTACAGGAAAAACGAATGCACCGACTAATCCCAATCCAGTCTGCGAAGTGGCCAAAAGTGCGAGTGTAACAGAAATTGCCAATAAGGCACCTGACAATGCTCCCCGTATCAGTAGATCTTTGACAGGAAGCGAAGATTTGTAGATAGCGGTGTTCATCATGGCACCAGCTACCTCTTTAGGGCTAATATAATCCATTGTATTTTTGTTTTAAAAGGTTTTAGATTCAATTATTTTTATTTCTCCTAAGCAGTCATCCCAATAAAAACACTTCCGTTTTCCACCTTCACAGGATAAGTCTTAATGGCACATTCATCACCCGAAAGACATTCACCTGTATCCAACGCAAAGGTTTTCTTATGGAACGGACAGGCGACTTTAGGCGTTTCACCCAAAGAGCCCAGCATGCCGCGGCTTAAAATCATCTGCCGTTTGTGCGGACATTCATTTTGTGTGGCATACCACTCATTGCGGCGGGCGAAATAAAACAGCGCCACCTGTTCGTTATTCAATTTAAGACAGACTCCACCATTTTCAATAGCATCTTCTATCCGACAAGCCTTCAGCCATTTCATGTCAATTTGCGTATTCATATGATTTCAATTAAAAGGTTTAGCGATTTTATATTTAATAAGTACTGACGTTCCAATCAGCAGCTTTTTTCTGTCCGCGAAAGCTGTCAAAGCGAACAGTTTCATCCTTCTCTTCGGGTGCATTTACAAAGTGAACAAATCGTTTGCGAATTTCCGGATTCTCCACTGCTACTTTCCATTCACAGCGATAACTATCGACAAGCAGCTGCATATCCTGCTCCCAGGCCTCCCCCATACCCAGGCCATCCTCTACCACAACATTCCTTAAATAATCTATTCCGCCTTCCATTTTATTGAGCCAGGTAGCAGTCCGGGTCAGCGGATCCGCAGTGCGGATATAAAACATCAGGAAACGGTCAATGTAACGGATACAGGTTTCACTATCGATATCCGATGCAAGCAGCAAAGCATGCTGCGGCTTACTTCCGCCATTACCGCACACATAGAGGTTCCAGCCTTTTTCCGTCGCAATAATTCCAAAATCCTTACTCTGCGCCTCGGCACATTCGCGGATACAACCACTAACAGCCGACTTTATCTTATGTGGAGCACGAAGACCACGGTAACGTTCCTCTATCCGTATCGCAAAAGAAACACTATCGTGCAGCCCAAACCGACACCAGGTACTGCCCACACAGCTTTTGACAGTCCGTAGTGCCTTGCCATAAGCATGTCCGCTTTCAAAGCCGGCAGCAATAAGTTCTTCCCAGATAAACGGCAGATCATTGAGATGTGCACCAAATAGGTCAATGCGCTGTCCGCCCGTAATTTTTGTGTATAGGCTGTACTTCTTAGCGACTTCCCCGATAACAATCAGTTTATCTGGGGTAATTTCACCTCCCGGAATGCGCGGAACAACTGAATAGGTCCCGCCCTTCTGTATATTGGCCAAATAACGGTCATTACTATCCTGAGCCACATCATTACCCTTGCCAAGAATCATCTCGTTCCAAAGGCTCGCTAGCAAGGAAGACACCAACGGTTTACAGACTTCGCAGCCATGTCCGCGGCCTAGCGCATCCAATACATGATCGTAACTTTTCAGCTCATGGATCTTGATCAGGTCATATAGTTCCTGGCGGCTCAGATCGAAATGTTCACAGATGGTACTCCGGATATATTTTCCTTGCTGTTTCATCGTATAATTGACCAGGTCCTTGACCATCGGCACGCAGCCGCCACATCCCGATCCAGCCTTGGTACATTTCTTTACCGCATCTGCATTTTCACAATGACCAGTTATCACAGCATCACAGATCTGTGCTTTAGTGACACCTTCGCAACTGCAAATCAATGCCGCATCAGGAAGAGCCTCCAGACCAGCAGAAGCCGACTTACTTTCGGTCTGCTGGCCAAAAAGAAGGAGTTCAGGGTGTTCCGCCAACGGCAGGCTATTATTGACCATCTGAAGCAACATGTTGTAACTTGCCGCTTCCCCGACAAGTATCCCACCCAGCAGACGCGTTCCATCTTTACTTACGTTCAATCGTTTATAAATACCTTTATTACGATCCTCCAATAAGATCGTGCGTGCATAAGGCTCGCTGATAAAAGCGTCTCCAAAACTAGCCACATCAACTCCCATCAGTTTCAGTTTGGTGCTCATGTCAAATCCCTTAAAGGATTTCTCTTCCCCCACAATATGAGATGCTGCAATTTCAGCCATTTCATAGCCCGGTGCTACCAGACCATAGATCATATCATTCACTAAGGCGCACTCACCGATAGCATAAACTACAGGATCAGAAGTCTGCATCTGCGCATTAACCAATATTCCGCCCCTTTCACCAACATCCAGTCCAATTTTCTTGGCCAGCTCATCACGGGGACGTATACCTGCTGAAATCACCAATAAATCCGTCTCTATCGACGAACCATCCTGAAAAGCAATCCCCGTCAGGCGATCATCCCCCAGCAATTGGCTTGTCGACTTTTGCAATAAACAGGTCAAGCCCAGTTCTGACAACTTGTTTTGCAACAACATACTGGCGCTATCATCAATCTGACGCGGCATCAGGCGTTGGGCAAATTCGATCACGGCAGTCTCTTCCAGACCAAGATCCACCATTGCTTTCGCAGCTTCGAGTCCCAAAAGTCCACCGCCCATTACTGTACCACGCTTCGCTTTTGCCGCATAAGCTTTGATCAGATCCAGATCTTCGATGGTACGATATAGAAATACCCCTTCCTTTTCAATGCCCGGAATTGGTGGAACAAAAGGAGCAGAACCAGTCGCAAAAACCAGATAGTCATAATTGACTGTGATACCTTTTTGAGATTCCACTTCTTTTTTTAATAGATTTACAGCAACAATTGGATCATCTAAATGAATTTTTACATTATTTTCCAAATACCACTCATTTTTTAACAAGAAAAGCTCGTCAATAGACGAAATTTTGAAGTAATCTGTCAAATGAACACGATCATAAGCTCGTATCGGCTCTTCTGAAAACACAATTATTTCCAGATCGTTTATTTTCTGCTTTAATTTTTCACAAAACTTATTACCGACCATACCATTACCAACAATAACAACCTTTTTTCTTTCCATAAATGCTATTTTTTATGATAAAAATTCAATTTAATATCTTAACAACACTAATTTATGCAATAAAAAATTAAAAAATCAAAATAAATATGATTTTAGTAATATTTTTTCAACAAAAAACTATAAATAATTGTAGTTTTTATGATTTATATCAGATTTTTTAATAGATTTACATATAATTCAACAACAAAAACAACAATAACATGGAAAAATTAAGCACAACATCGTTATTTATTGTAGGATCTGGCCCTGGAGACCCCGAATTACTCACCCTGAAAGCTTATAAAGCAATAGAAAATGCACAAGTGATCTTATATGACAACTTAATTAATAAAGAAATCCTTCAAATAGCAGATAAAAACTGTTTAAAACACTATGTCGGCAAGCATCCTTACGGAAAATACGTGCCCCAGGAAGAAATCAATAGGCTCCTCCTTCACTATTGCGAAAGATACGAAAGAGTGGTACGGCTTAAAGGTGGCGATCCCTATCTTTTTGGGCGCGGCTTTGAAGAATGGCTTACCGTACAAAACAGATCAATTAACATGACCTACATTCCGGGCATCAGCAGCATGCAAGGCGCCGGCCTCAATGATATTCCGCTGACACATCGTGGTGTAAGTGAAGGCGTATGGGCATTAACAGGTATGAAAAAGGACGGATCCCTATCTGCCGATCTGGCCCTGGCAGTTCAGAGCAGATCTACTGTAGTCATCTATATGGGAATGCGTAAGCTCGATGAAATAGCACGCACCTATGTTTTGCACAGCAAAGGAGAAACAGCCGCAGCAATTATACAGCATGCGAGCTTGCCGCAACAAAGACAGGTGCGTTGCAAAGTCAAGGATCTCGTCAGAATAAGCAAGGAGCATCAGATAGGGCATCCTGCTATCATTATCATCGGCGACGTAGTGGATCTGCAGCAAACATTGACAGTTGCTGCCGAACAGCGGCGCATTATTTAGGATCGATTATAGCATTACTTGAAATATAAGTAAAGCCTATTATTATCCACTTTATTGCCGGACTAAAACAGACAAAGGTCATCAATACCTGCGAAGACTTTAATATTATTATTTGGAAGCTTTATATCATCTACCAAATCTCGTCAGATTTGTCACTGTCAATTGGCTAGACAATCTGCAGGTCCATATTTCTAAAGAGATTCAATTCGGAATCATTTGAGTCCAGGTCGGTGATCAATGCCGTGAGCGAATCTATTGGACACACCCTAAACAGTTCACCTTGATAAAGCTTATTCTGGCTGGCTAAGGCTATTGTTTTCTTTGCACATTGAACCATCATCTTTTTGGTTTCTCCATCTGCAGCTGACGCCGCCGAAACACCGAGCTCAGGATCTACAGCACAAGTTCCCATGATAAAGATATCGGCATTATACTTAGCAACTTCCATACAGGTTGTGATGCCTGAAGTTACAGCCAGATCGGGTTCAAAATGACCACCCAAAAAAATAAGTTCCACATTTTTGAACTTCTCGAGCAGTGGCACGATGGAAAAATTATTTGTAACCATCCGAACCCGGATATCCAATGGCATAGCATTCACTACGGCCCGCGTCGTGGTGCCACCATCCACAAAAAGAGTCATGCCATCTTTCAGAAACGGCTGTACTTTTAATGCGATAATGTCTTTTTCTTTGGTCAGAAACGATTGCCTATCCTGGAAAGTCAGCGGATCTTTTTCTCGCAATATAGCACCACCCCTGGTCTTGGAAAGCAAGCCGTTCCGATAGAGAAGGTCTATGTCGCGACGGATGGTATCTTCCGATACCGCCAACAACACCGCCAGCTCTTCAAATTTCACCTTCCTCCGGACCGCTAATTCGCGGAGAATTATCTCAAAACGTTCTTCTTTTAACATGCTATTACTTCCTGATTTTATAGATAAGAGCTACCACTAGAAAAAGCAAAGCTATTGTTTCGAAAGCAATGATCAAAGAAAAATGCTGCGCAATAGCCCCCAAAAGCGCGGGGCCCGCCAGCTGACCGGCATAACCCATTGTTGAAATAACCGGAATGGCTACCGTCGGCGAAAGTCCCTCAATCCGTCCACCCTCGCTAAAAAATACAGGGACAATATTGGCGGCTCCCAGTCCCAAAAGGACAAATCCAATGAGCGTTAGCGATAACCAAGGACTACACACTACGATCAAAATACCCAACGAAGCCAACAAGCTACCACCTATCACCACAAATTTACTATTCAGTTTACTTACTAATCGGTCTCCCTGCAATCTCATGACCGCCATCGCAACGGAGAATGCCGCATATCCAATTCCCGTAAACTCAGGAGATACTCCTTTGTGATCCCGCAAGAAAATAGCACTCCAGTCCAACATCGCTCCCTCAGACAAAAAGGCAATGAAACACATCAGCCCAAGTATCAGCACACTCCACCTAAGCCATTGAAATCTTTTTTTTGAAACCTGAGTTTCATCAATATGGGAAAACTGGACAATGATTTGCTTTTCCTTTTGGTAGCTCAGCAACTTTCGATATTGTAAGATCAGTAGCAGTATTAAGAGAATGGCTATAGTAACGGCTGCATAAATAGGAACTAACCCCATCTTTATCAGAAAACCCAAGCCGATCGATCCAAATAGCCCTCCAACACTGAACAGTCCATGTAAAGATGACATTATCGGTTTACCTATTGCATTTTGAACCTGCACACCATGTGCATTCATGGCCACATCTATACCACCTATGCTGCAGCCAAATATAAAAAGAACACAGGCCATCAAATAGCTATTGGTTACCATCAACAATACAGGGAGCACTACCGCAGCTATCAAACCTGAGATCAAAATCACCTTTCTACTTCCAACTTTCCCGATGAAAAACCCGGAAAGCGGCATCGTTAATAGTGCACCACCACCCAAGCACAGCAGTAAAAGCCCCAGTTCTCCGTCATTCAGACCAAGCCGGTCCTTGGCGAAAGGTACCATCGGTGCCCAGCTGGATAACGCGAGGCCACATACCAAAAACATAACCTGTGTCGCTACCTTAGCCTTTAATATCGATTCGTTCAACATACCTGATAAATTTTATATTGCAATATTATGCAAATTTGCATAATATTGCAATATAATTGAACGAAAAGATTTGCCATGCGAATAGAACACCTCGCCCTATGGGTCGATGATCTTGAGAAAACACGTGCTTTTTACGCCAAATACTTTGGTACTGTAAGCGGAGAAAAGTACCATAACCCGAAGAAAGGGTTTTCATCCTACTTTCTTAAATTCCGCGAATCCGGCGCACGTTTGGAGATTATGAATCGTATTGATATTACTGCTGCCGCGGCTGATAGGAGCCTCAACAAAGGCTATACCCATCTGGCCATTAGCGTCGGTGGAAAGGATGCTGTCGATAATTTGACCGAGCAATTACGGTTGGATGGTTATATCGTCGAAAGCGAGCCCCGTACTACGGGCGATGGTTATTATGAAAGCGTCGTGCTCGATCCGGAGGGAAATCCGATAGAAATTGTGGCTTAAACAGTTCAAAAAATAAAGCATCACGAACACGATCGAGATGCTTTCCCTTGTTCCGCATAAAAAGTGAGCCTAAAAGACTCTCATAAGAGCTTCTGTTAGGATTTTCTTATGACAGGATCGATCCAGTAATAGTCATGGTTGGTATGAGCGAAAAACTCCATCGGCGTAACATGGCAATCAATGGTATCACTGAGCCCGTCGTCGGTATAAGTGACCACATCTTCGGATGGCATCACCATCCCGCTCATAATGGTTCCATAATCTAGGCAATGGAGATCTGAAACCAGCACATTGACCATATTAGACTGCACCCATTTTTCCATTTCTTCCTTGCTAACACGTTTCACACGCTCGGCTAAAAACCGTGCTTCCTCCAGCTCTTTTTCGACACTGTCCGGAAAAAAAAGCAAAAGGAATGCCTCATATTTATCGAATTCTTTATTTCGGATTGCTTCGTTTCGCAGAAACAACTTCTCGCCCATCTGTCCATACTGATCGGCATATTTTTTCAGTTCCATTTCGGCTAGTTCCTTATCCGACCATTGCTGCAATTCTGAAAGTGCATGGACCTCGGTACCATGGCCATCACAGTGATTGAGATACGCCCAAATATCGCCCTGTACGACTTTGGGCTTCCTGTTCTCCAGCACATTGTATCCTTGCGCTACCCATGCTTCTATTTGTTCCCTTCTCATCTTAAGCTGTTTTTTTAAAAATAAACAATAGCGCAGCTACAATGGTTTTCTTTTTTCTATTTGAGATTTCTGGCTTTCAGTTCCGCATCCACCGCTTTTTCATTCTTTCCAAAATATTTAAAGAATAAAACGGCCAATATCAATGGGAAAATTGTCGGCCAGGTTATACCGGCCACAAATAGACTGTAGGCAGCGATGCCTAGACAAAAGCCAATGATGGATGCATTGATTATTTTCGTGGGTTTAGCTTTCTTCTTGAGAACCAACAACTCTTCATCGCTCAGTTCATTTAATTTCTTTTCTTCCATCTGGTCTGTACTTTTATAGGTTAGTTATTTTTATATGTTTGATGCGAATATAATTATTTTAAATGGGCAATAAAAAAACAGAAAAGGTCGGATGAAAATGGAACACCCAACCTTTTTAAGTTACTCCTTACATGGATACCTATAGGACAACAGCCGCAGGCAGATGGTTTGTTTTTTACAATTTTGTATCAACTTCTGTTCAACCAGTTTTCACCCAATCAGCTCTTGCGTGTACTTTTCAAAGCCCATGCAACCAATATAGGCTGAAAAAATAAACGGGCAAGCCGCTTTCCATCCGTATCCAATCCAAAGCCGTCGCGATGGTCTTTATATTGGGCAATATTTCCGGGAAACACAGCTGCAAAAAACGCTGCTGCGATTTTTCCGACTTTCGATCGCTGTTTAGCAGGTGCGAAAATCAGTGCAGCACCCAAAGCAATTTCCGCAAAACCCGAGTACAGCACCGTATCATCTTTGGGGATCGGAACCCAGTCCGGCACCTGAGCCTGAAATTCCTTGCGGGCGAAGGATAAATGCCCAATACCGGCAACAACCAAAAAAGCACCTAATCCAACTCGTGCAATCTTCTGCATATGTGATCTATCCATAGCCTTTTTAATTTAAGTACATCATTCGATATAAAATTGTTTGGTCATTCTGTAGATTACCCAGCTTGATAACTCCCGATCTTTTTCTTATCAGCGATTGCCCCCTATTATTGACCAATCGAAAGCTCCAATTGGGATTGATACGAAAAGTTGTTCATCTAACAATGAAACAATATTATTTCACTTAAAAAATATATATTTGATTAAATAAAACTAATCCTATGCATTATTATTCCTTAAATATATATAAATACATTATTCTTCTTGTTTTTACAGGCCTTTTGATGCCGTCAAAAGCCCAGGAGACAATCGTCAGCTACATTAAGAAAAATGGTGGTTTTACTGCAATCAAAGATTCGGCAGCTTATACGAACATTATTCGGTTAACAGCAAATGAATTGGGGCTTCACGAATTAAACGATTACTATCCTAATGGCAATTTAAAAAGACATGGATGGACCAAAGTGGCCGACCCACGAAGATTATTTCTGGAAGGTACTATTGAAAGCTATCACAACAATGGCAACCTCGCGGTATCAGCCGGATATAAAGACAATAAACTGAGCGATACCGTAAAAAGATACTACGAAAATGGCCTTTTAAAAGAAATTAGATTTTTCTCCGGTTCTGAAGCCAGTCCCAACGAATTTCTTTTTCAGGACCAACATAGCCGACTAATCTATTATGCTGATTCAACAGGCCGCCAACAGGTTGTCAATGGAAACGGCAAGTTTGAATTTAAGGACAGCATAAATAGTGAAAAAGGCCAATATATTGATGGTTTACGTCAAGGACATTGGGAGGGTACTCTAAAAAAGGGTAAAAATAAGTTTGAGGAATGGTACGAAAAAGGCATATTAAGCAAAGGAACCAGCACAGATAGTATGGGCAATGTGCATCCCTATACGCAGCGGGATGTCCAACCGGAATACCCTGGCGGGATAAAAAACCTTATGATCTTTATTGCCCAGAATTATAAATATCCCAAAGAAGCTTTAAATGCAAAAGTATCAGGACAACTTCTCATCAGTTTTGTCATTGAAAAAAATGGTCTGGCGAATGAATTTGAAGTGATTAATGACCTCGGCTATGGAACAGCAGCAAGTGGTATAGCAGTACTGAAGAAAGCCGAAAAATGGACTCCGGGTTATCAATACGGTATGCCTGTACGTGTGCAGTTTACCATTCCAATCCGTTTACATACAGGCCCCGCTCCAAATTAGCCCTGATCATAATAGTCTGGACTGCATCTGCTTCAATACGGCCTTCATTTTTTCCTGATAGAGCTTATTTGACTTCGATAATTTCACAGCTCTCTGTTGTTCTTCTTCTGCCTGCGCATAAAAGCCAACCCGATACAACAATAAAGCCATCGTATAACGGAATGCTGGCACATCAGGTTTGAGATCTATTGTTTTCTTTTGCCAACGGATCGCATCAAATATAACTTCCGGGTTATTCTTTTCAAAAGCCAGGATCTGTTGCGCACCGTAATTTAAATTAGTTGCTTGATCATCCTGATAATATTTACGCCCTTTACCCACTAGGGATTTGAACTCTGCGTTTTGCGCACTGTCCAATAAAAGACGGTTTCGTGTAAACTGGATCTGCCGATCTTGCGCAAAATCTATTCGGGACAATGAATCAGGATCAACCCGATAAAATGATTGATCGTAATAGTTCCGCGCCATCTGGATGTAAGATAGGCTATCTTTCATAAGCCGCTTATACTCCAAGGGATGAAAAGCTTGCGCATTAGATGCACGCAAATAATTAGGCGTCCAAGTCGTATAGGCAAAATAACCAACTTCTTGGGCCAAAGAAAAGTTTTTCTTGTCGAGCGATTCCCGAAATGTCCGCTGTATAATCCTGTTGTTTATCTTTTTACGAACTGGCAATGGCAAAGAGGAATAGAGGCTATCCACCATTTTGTTATTGGTACGCGCCAGTAAATAAGATTTACTATTATATACAGGGCCACAGCTCAATAAAAATATAACTGTCTCAAAATTATTCAATTGCTCTATCGTCAGCTGCGCTATATAGTCACTCAATAGCTGATGGTCTGTATATTGATCAAATGTCTGATTGTAGCGAAGTATTTTGCTCAACAAGGACTGTTGACGCATCCCCTTTCGATATTCTGCTATAAGCTTACCGAGAGTTTCAGCTTTTGCAAGCGTATTTGCCGAGTCTATGAGTCTTTCCAGCTCATCTCCCCCATCAACCGCCTTGTCTATTCGTAAAATAGGAATCCCATCTTTATCAGTAATAAGGTACATCGGTTTGTTCAAATAGAAAGCCCGTTGCAACGGATGGTCAAATTTATCCCGATCCACCTGAACGATTCCCGACACAAACTGCGTACTGAGCATATCTTTTGCTTTTTTTGAAACAGAGCCTCTAAAAGGAATAAACTGATCGTCCCGTTGATGGACCACCAAGAACATCGGCTTATTTTCCTTTGCCGCACGCTCCAGCAGCTGTAAATAATCTTCTTTTTGCGGAAATGTCTGCTGCTGTGCTATTGCAGGGTAAACAAACACCCAACACAAAAATATGAATACAGCAGATTGGAACTTGAAATGATTCATTATCTATGAAAATTAACTAGCAATAACTTATGATATAATTTATAGAATTGGATAAAAGTTTCAATTCTTCTATTCAAGAGACATCGAATTGGGAGGCCAAGCGAACAATTAAATAGCAAAAATGAATGTATAAAGCTAATAAAATACAGGCAAAAAACCACAACGAATTTAACTCTATATATAAAAAATTAATAAAAAAAGAAAGCTCTGCAATAGCAGTTCCCGTAAGCCACTAGACAAATACCGATAAAAAAAGCTTTGATAGCTAAACAGCGGCCGATCTACGAAGAGCAGGCCGCTTTTTCAGATAGACAAAGGGTACTTTACCACATCATGGCCGTTCCCTATGGAACAGATCGATGTCGGCAACAGAACAGTAGCGGGTACTCAAACGTTTTCGAAGAAATATAAGAACAGCTGCCTTCCTCAAATCCAAAACCTAAGCATATTTCCCTATATTTATACCGTGCTCCCAGAGCGCCTGTTATGTCAATTTCTTTATACATCATCAAACAAGGTGGAAAATTTGCAGATAGCTTTACCTTACGATATTGAATCTCTTTTTCAGCAATACTACCGACAGCTTTGTCTCTTTGCAAACAATATCCTACACGACGAAGCTTTGGCTGAAGATGTTGTTCAGAGCTTTTTCGCAGGGCTCTGCGAGGGACGCAATACCCTACCCGATGATGAAAATACACGCCGAGGTTATCTCTTCATTGCCATCCGAAACAATTGCCTCAAACACATCCGCAGTGAAAAAATAAAAAGTAAATACTTCGATCAGCTTGACAAAGATATGATCGAAGAGCAGACCGTCATGGATGCCATGATACAGGCCGAAGTCATCGACCAGCTTATGGAAGCCATTCATCAACTTCCTCAGGGCTGCAGACAGGTATTGCATATGGCCATTTTCGACAAACTCTCAAACGAAGAAATTGCGGGCAACCTGACCATCTCCATCAACACCGTCAAAAGTCAGAAAAAACGAGCGATACAGCTTCTAAGATCACGTTTAGATACACGAACACTCCTCCTTTTGTTATTTTTACTAACTGAATAACAAGTATTTATAATTTTTATTTTTTTTCCTTCCATCCTTTTGCGCCCCCTGTGGCTCTTCTCCTTATACAGCCAATTGAACAACATGATGGATCACCAATTTATACTCGTAGATTTCTTAGTGAAGCACTTTAGCGGGACACTGAGTCAAGCAGATAGGCAGGCTCTCCAAAAAATCTTTGAAGATGATCCGACCCTACGCGAACGATGGGAGCGATATACCAGCCAGGGGCTCAGATCTAGCGATGCAGAGTTCTGGGATAGACTGGACCTGGATCAGGCTAGAACGAAGATACTACACTATGCGTCGGCCAAACCAGCAAAACGACCATTACATACCCGCGGCATGCGCCAACTAAAGATCTATGCGGGTCTTGCAGCCAGCCTACTCATCTTTTTAGGTGTCGCATGGTTTCTCAACTCTGCACCTCAGGACAAACAAATTGTCGCCGATCAAGTCTATCGGTATAACAACGATGTATTACCAGGAGGACAGAAAGCCACTCTTACCCTCTCCAATGGTAAAACTGTCGCTCTTTCTGACAAGCAGACGACTATAGAGGAAACGCATGGCGAACAGCTTCAGATCGTAGATGGCCAGTTGCATTACAAACCAAACAGCGGACAGGCCGAACTCGCAAGCCTAAAAAACACGTTGAAAGTACCCGAATCGGGCTTCTACCGGATGGTACTGCCCGATGGCACCAAAGTGTGGATCAATTCAGCTTCCGAGCTGAGCTATCCTTTGGCCTTTGGTAAATCGACCCGCAATGTGGAACTACGGGGCGAGGCCTACTTTGAAGTGGCCCACGAAAAAAATCGGCCCTTCATCGTCAGCACGACACACGGTGATATTAAAGTACTGGGGACCGCCTTTAATCTGACGGCCTACAGCAATGCGGCTTCCAATGTCACATTAATCAATGGTAGTATCCAGCTGACTAATAAAAATAATACGACCAAGCAAATCGTACCTGGACAGAAAGTCGAATTCGACGGCAGCGCCATGCGCGTCTCTCAGGCAAATATTGAAAAGGAAACCGCCTGGCAACATGGCTATTTCTATTTCGAACACGACCAGATTCAGGATATCATGGAACAGCTGGCACGTTGGTATGACATCCAGGTTATCTACAAAGGACCGATCAGTAAGAAAAAGTTTGGCGGAAGCATGAGCCGAAGTGTAAGCCTCGCCGAAGCCTTAGAACTCATTAAACGCGGGGCCGGTCTTGAATTTGAAATTGATAGAAAAACCGTTACCGTAAAGAACAAAAATTAAAAAGATAAACCAATTTTTAAAAACCAAAGGAGGACCAAAGATGATTTAAATATTTACCTACTCCAACGAACATTGCTATTACTCTATCCAGCAGTGCTTAAATAACATCTATATGTGAATTAAACAAAAAACCAACCCTATTACTGAAAATATGAATTACTTTATCAAATGTAAAGATTACCTATTCGGGAACCGAATGGCTGAACCTAGCTTTGCACCCCTCGTTTCCAAAAAGGTGAAAGCCACCCTTTTCCTGGGTTTACTATTTACCTATGGTGTCTACGGTAAAACCGAAGCCCAACAGGTTACCCTGCATATCAATAAAGGAAATCTAAAATCGGTCTTTACAGAAATCAAAAAACAGACCGGATATCATTTCTTTTATGACGAAAGCCTCTTTAATGATCTCAAGCAGGTAAATGTAGACGTCTCCAACCAAAAACTGGAAAACGTTCTCAAAAAGCTTTCAGACGAGTTGCCCTTGCAGTTTGAAATGCACAAAAACCATATTATTGTATTGCCAAGTGCGCCAAAGAGTATGCCCCAAACGCTGCAACAGCAATATACCATCAAAGGGCAATTGGTTTCCAAAAAAGACGGTAAACCCATCGAAAACGCAACGATCAGCATCAACGGCGGCAACAACAGGACCTCTTCCGATAGCAAAGGAAACTTTTCACTGCAAACAGTCCAGGCGGAAGGTACGCTGACCATTTCGCACCTTTCCTTCAAACCACAGACTGTGCGGTTTAACAGTGCAACAGCGAGTGCTTTGACGATAACATTGGAGGAGAATGACAGTGCATTGGAGGAAGTTGTTGTTGTCGGATTTGGTACCCAAAAGAAGGTCAACTTAACAGGAGCCATTTCACATGTTGGCAAGGAGGCCTTTGAAAATCGGCCGGTAGCCAATATCGGGCAGGCTTTACAGGGGCTTGTTCCCAATCTAAACATCACCTTCGGAAATGGTTCGCCGAACAGCACACCGGGGTTTAACTTACGGGGTGGTACCTCCATGAATTACAATAGCAATACAGGAGTATTCGAGTCCGTAAACGGAGACCCTTTGGTGATTATAGACGGCGTGGAGAGTTCTACCGGTGCCTTGAATCAGCTCAACCCAAATGATATCATGGATATGTCTTTTGTCAAAGATGCCTCTGCGGCAGCCATCTATGGTACCAAAGCAGCCTATGGCGTCATCTTGGTCCGTACTAAACGTGGTGAATTCAATCAAAAAGGAAAGATCGCCTATAACTTCGACTCCAACTTTGATACGCCATCTGGCCTGCCTGACATTTTAAACGCCTATGAAATCCAAAAATCGGGCATGGATCGGACCCTATGGACGAATGGCAAGCCAGGTACAGCAGATGAAAAAAAGCTGGAGATGATCCAAAAGTACATGGACAATCCCACTCCCGAAAATGCATGGTATCAGGAAGGAAACAGCATTATTTGGGTCGCTAACGTTAACCCATTTGAGGAAGCCGTCAAAAAATGGACGCCGATGCAAAAACATACGCTCAACCTCAGCGGTGGAGCTGAGTCCATTAACTATTATATTTCGGGTGGTATGCAGAATCAATCGGGTATGTACAAGATCAATACCGATAAGTTGAAACGCTACAATGCGCTGATGAACATCAATGCCAAAGTAAATAACTGGTTCAGCGTTTTTGGTAAAATAGGTTTTGACCAAACAAATTTCAATAGTCCATATATCGTCGGCGGAAAAGGCAGCATCTGGTCGGCCATGATGGGTGAGACAAACAAAAACATCAATATGCCTATCCAAACGGGGCCGAATGATCCATTGCCCAATACCTATACTGACAACATCCTTGCCTGGTTAAGTTATGGTGCAAACAACCAGTCGATGGATAGAAGAGTATCCTTGTTGATCTCCCCCGAATTTACCTTGATACCAAATGCGCTGAAATTAAAGGCAGACCTCAGTTATCAGCCCCAGTCTTATAGCTTGAGCCGATACAGCCCCAAATTCAACCAAGTCGTAGACTCTTGGCAGTATACCTCCCAACAGGCCGAAGCGGCGGAAAACAGAGCGTATTTTGACAATAATAACACCAACAAATATCTGGTCAACATTTATGCTGATTATAAGAAAACCTGGGCAGAGAAACATAATTTCGCTACTGTAGTCGGCTACAATCAGGAGCAGACAAAATATAATCAGATCACAAACACGTTCAGAAAGTTGATCTCACCAGATATACAAAACCCTGATGCCGCTGAGGACCCATCTTTGCATACGGTCTCCCGAAATGCTTACACACTTGCGGGACGAGCACTGTTCGGACGTGTCAGTTACAACTTTGCAGAAAAGTACTTCGTTGAGAGCAATCTGCGCTATGATGGAAGTGCAAAGTTTACGGAAAAAGATCGATTTGTCACTTTTCCATCCTTCTCTGCCGGCTGGCGCATATCGCAGGAGAAATTTATGGCTGGAACCAAGAGCTGGCTCAACGAACTCAAATTGCGTGGAAGCTGGGGGAAATTAGGAAATCAGCCTTCATCCATCTATCCCTATCAGGCAACAATGAATACCGGCAAAGCGCCTTACTTAATCAACGGGCAGCAAATAGTCTATATCGATCCTCCGGGACTCGTATCCCCATACCTTACATTTGAGAAAGCCAGAACATGGAACGTCGGTTTTGATGGAACATTTCTCAAAAACAGGCTCGATGTAACATTTGAATATTACAATAGAAAGACCACCGATATCCTGACCGATGGCAGTGCCTCGTTTCCAACCACTTTGGGGACAGCTGCGCCACTGGAAAACTCAGGTATACTCGAAACCAAAGGATTTGAACTTTCTTTCCTTTGGAAGCAAACGATCAATTCAGACCTCCGCTACCGTGTAGGCCTCAACCTATCCGACTACCTTACCAAAGTACAGCATTACGCCGCCAACACCAGCATGATGATCACTAACTCTTCGGGTAGGGAGGTGATGTATGATGGCAAAACAATCGGCGAAATATGGGGTTACCGTACCGGTGGCATCCTGCAAGAAAGTGATTTTGCCGGACGAAACGAAAGCAATGGCAACTGGATCTACAACGGAGCCTACCAAGGCACACTATATCCAGGTTATATTTGGTACCAGGATCTTGGCGGACCGGAGGGAATTCCTGATGGAAAGATAGATGCCGGACTGAACACCTTGGCAAATCCAGGCGACCGGGTCGTTATTGGAAACTCTACACCACGTTATCGATTTGGTATTACCGGAAATGTCCAATATAAACATTTCGATCTCGACTTTTTGTTCCAAGGTGTGCTGAAACGTGATATCTGGGCCGGACTATCTTCTTACTGGGGCGGTGGAGCAGGTTCAAAATGGATGTATGAAAGATCTTGGACACCAGACCGCACAGATGCTGAATTTCCGATGTACGGTTCTTCGGTCAATGTCCAGGACAGATACTTGATCAATGGCGCTTACCTGAGACTTAAACAGGCGGTATTGGGCTATACCCTACCGCAGGAGATGACCAAACGATTTGGTGTTGAGCGCCTGCGTTTCACGCTTGCCGGTTACAACATTTTTGAGCTCACAAAAATACCTACAATTTTTGACGTCGACCAGATATCTGCAGACTATCCACAAAAGAGATCAATTGCTTTTGGTGCCCAAATTGTTTTCTAACTAATACTACTATGAAAAAAAATATATTCAGATTAATCGTCATTGCCGCAGCATCCTCCTTATTGCTGACACAATCTTGTAACGATAAATTTTTACAGCTAAGTCCCGAGACCGATCTATCGAAGGACAACTCCTTACATACCGAAACGGAGTTGACATTATACCTCAATAATCTCTATAACCGCTATATTCTAGGACACGGTTCTGGCTGGGCTGATGCTAAAGTGAACCCCAATGTTGTCGGCGGCAGCCATTTATTGGCATCCGACTTTATGACCGACAATATGGTCCGCTACGGCAATATCAGCAGTATGATGGACAACACCTTTATTCCACCAAATGCAGGTACGTCGGTCGACTGGACCTGGGAAAACCTACGTTCCGTTAATTATTTCCTCAAAAACTACAGCAATGCTTTGCCCGCTGTTAATAATGACATCAGCAGACTGAACAAATATGTGGGCGAGGCCTATTTCTTTAAGTCGATGGATTACTACCGCAAGCTTATGCTTTTTGGAGATGTGCCCTGGTTTTCAAGCGACCTCAATATCGACAGCAAGGACCTTTACAAACCTCGGGATAAGCGAACAGTGGTTGCTGATTCTTTAATGAAGACAATCGATCTTGCGATTACAGGTCTTGCAGGCATTACTGGCCGTCCAGACGGACGTATCAATCAGGATATGGCCTTGTTTTTAAAAGCGAGAATTGGCCTTTTCGAAGGCTCCTTTAGGACCTACCATAACGAGTTGTCTCTACAAAGCACAGCAAAACCTTTTTTAGAAGCAGCTGTGGATGCTTGCGAAAAAATCATCGCCTCAGGTCGCTATCAATTGTATGCTACGGGTGAAACTCCTTACTGGAAATTGTTTACATTCAAGAAAGATCCAAATTCCGACGGCAATAAAGAGGCTATCTTAGCCCGCGTTTATGATGGCACTGTTGTCGGTCACGCAACGCAGCGTTATTGGGATCAGAACAACAGTATTTCGGGCGGAAGACCTGCTGGAGGTGCAACACGGGGCCTGATCGATGAATATCTATGTATTGACGGTAAACCGATCTATACGTCAGGATCTGCAGGCAGCTATACTGCCAACCCACTTTTCAAAGGTTACGATGGCCTCTGGTCTGAACTCGAAAACCGGGATCCACGTCTGAAACAGACCATTAATTATCCCGGTGAAAATCGCTCCTTGTTTAATCGAACAGATGGGACGACCAGCCTCGAAAAAAACGGCATCACCTATCCTCGGCTATCTTACAATGTCAGTGGTGGTACCACCGTAACCGGTTACTTACCTATTAAGCACTGGATGGGTGACCGTACCGAAAATGAAGCGACAACAAACGGACAACAAACGGCTATTGAATTCCGCTATGGAGAGGTATTGCTGATGTTAGCAGAAGCAAAAGCCATTTTAGGTACTTTGACGCAGAACGACCTAGATAGAACAATCAATCTATTACGTCAACGCGCGGGATTTGACTTTGCGAAATATCCGAGCAGCAAACTCGAGCTTGGCGACCTACCTGCCGATCCAAGGCTCGATGAGATCTATGCTGCAAAACTTGATTATTCCGTTAGCCCCATCATCCGTGAAATAAGAAGGGAACGTCGTATAGAGATGGTCTTGGAAGACCGTCGATATGAAGACTTGATGCGTTGGAAAGCCGGCAACCTGATGACAGTTCCGTTACGAGGTATGAAATTTACAGCAGAAAAAGGTAAACTCTACGACGGTACTCATACTGCCAAACCGGTTATTGCCCTAAAAGAAGAAGTCAATAAAGACATCTTTTTAGATAATAACGGATTTATCATCGCTTATCCGCGGAGTGCCAACATTACAAATGGTGTCGCCTTATGGGCAGACTACCGCTACTATTGGCCGTTGCCTTTATACGATCTCACTTTAGATGGTAATCAGCTGGTTCAAAATCCGGGATGGCTGGGTGCAAAATAATACGTATTAAAAAGAAATAACATTATGAAAATTAAAGCATATATCTACCTGTCGATTAGCCTCCTATGTGTAACTATGGGGTTGAACGCATGCAAAAAGGACTTGGGGCCCATTAAAGACAACTTGACTGTTCGGGAAGCTGTACTTTCTGGAGGTTTCATGCAGATTCCTGTTAAAATCGGAACGCCGCTTCAGATCAATCTGGCAGTCAATCCGGGAAACCGCAGTGTCACTGAGGCGACCTATACCAGCAAACATCCAGAAATTGCAACATATAGCAATACAGGCTTGGTTACCGGCTTAACCGTCGGTAAGGATACCATAACCATACGATCTGGCGAACTCCATGTTTGGTATATTGTCAATGTAACCAAGTAATAGTCGGCATTCACCATGCTCAAAAAATAATGGTAAGAGGTGACCATTTGTTTATTTAGTGTTTAGTTTAGACTATCAGACAAACCCGTCTGGTAGTCTTCTTTTGACAAAATAACATCTATTCATTTTACCGTTTTTCAAATTATAAAAACGATTGACTTAATTGTAAACCGCAGTAAAACAACCCCATTTCTTACTATAGGCTTGTATTTTGAATAATTATAAGCCGCCAATATACATGAACAATTATAAATTATTTACTTCAAAAATTATGACAAAACAAACAAAAAGATGGAAGCAGATCATGAAAGGATTTGCATTGTCGACCGCGGTCCTATCACTTTTTTTCGCCTGTTCAAAGCCCTTGGTAGAGCAAAATGCAGCAGAAACTCAACGGTTAAAAGCGTCATCGAATGGTGCCATAGACACCACACTTTCCAACCTTACCTTTGTGACTAATCCAGTAAATCTCAATATAATCATGTTTGTACCCACAGACAATCCAGCGTTGCCTAACTATAAAACACGGTTATCCCAGCTGTTTGTCCATTTCCAGGACTGGCTGCATAATGAGATGGGGCGCTATGGTTATAGCAGCTATCTGGGCCTGGCAAAAGATTCTGCAGGCCTAGTTAACATCATTGAAATCCCGGCCGCAGGAACTCAAGCGGACTACCCCTACAGCTCGGCCGTATCCGCTGGTAAAATTATAAATGAGATCAATACCTACAGAGCTGCCCATCCAAGCCAATTTTCATCCAACAACCACTATTTGGTACTTTTGCCAGCAAGAACAGATGGCGATAACAGCCAACCCTTCTATGGCTATGGAAAATACTGCTTTGCAGTGGATAATTCCTCCATGTCTGTCAATGGAATTCCAAACCCTAGCTCAAACTATCTCGGCGGCATGCTACATGAATTGGGCCATGGATTAAATTTGCCCCATAACCGCGCTAAATATGTCAGCGAAGAACCTACACTTGGTACATCATTGATGGGAAGCGGCAATGTGAGTTTTAGCAAGGGACAGCCTACTTTTCTAACCGGCTCTGATGCAGCAATTCTCAACAGAAATGAAGTTTTTCAACCTGCAGTGGCAACAGCTAGCCCTTATCAGGCATCTACTTATTCAGTACAACCTCAATTTGCCATTGACAACAGCCAGCAAAAAATCTTTATTACTGGAAATTATACATCCAATTTGCCTGTAAGTGAGATATTGGTTTATATGGACCCCAATGTGAACAACGAAGGTACAGGAGCCAACAAAGATTACAATGCAGTTACCTGGAAATTTGCCCCCGTTTCCTCCGGCAGCATTCAGGGGACCATAGACCTCAATGAACTCTACTACAAAGGCAATACACCTTATGAGCTTAAGGTCAAATTATTATTGCAAAATGGCTACACAACATCCAATGTTTACGAATTCAACTATGTCAACGGGCTCATGACAACCAATCAGGATTCGGTGTATACCTATTCCAATGCGTCCTATGCCGGTGTGAAAGGAAGCTTTGGCAAAGGGCAATATACTACTTCAGATTTATTGGCAAAAGGCGTGACAGACAATAGCATCTCTTCCATTAAAGTTGGCGCCAATGTTAAAGTAACTTTATACAACGGCAACAATTTTACAGGCGATAGCCTTGTCGTCACCTCTTCATCGACCTATCTCTCGACGTTTAACGATAAGGTTTCGTCTATGAAAGTACAAAACCGTTAGAAACCTTGGGAAATACGATGCATAAATTAATTTTAAGGAACGCAGGGCCATTGCTGGTTGTGCTATTAGCGTTGGTCGGGTTGAACCTGCAGGCGCAGCCCGCTCCCTGGTTCACCGACGGGAAATTCGGTTTGTTTCTGCACTGGGGGCTCTATTCCCAGACCGCAGGCGACTGGGACGGCCATCCCACCAAAGGCGGCGAGCATTTTATGCTCTACGAACGCATACCCGTCAAGACCTATGCAAAGATCGCCGATCAGTTTAATCCAACAGGCTTTGATGCCGACCGTTGGGCTCAGATGGCCCACGATGCCGGCATGAAATACCTGGTGATCACAGCCAAGCACCACGATGGGTTTGCGATGTACAATTCGGCCGTCAGCGACTATAACATCGTCAAGCGCTGCCCTTGGGCAAAAGATCCAATGAAGGAGCTTGCTGCAGCCTGTAAGAAATATGGTCTGAAGCTCTGCTTCTACTATTCCCTCGGCCGCGACTGGGAAAACCCCGATGTGCCCACCAACTGGCCTGTTAAAGCTGGGCGCAGCAATACCTGGGATTATCCCGATGAAGATGCCAAAGACCTCAATAAATACGTTGAAAATAAGGTCAAACCGCAACTTCGCGAATTGCTGACACAATACGGTCCTATCGGCATTATCTGGTTTGATACTCCCGAGCTGATCACCAAAAAACAAAGTCAGGAAATCAAAGATCTGATCCATTCCATTCAGCCCAATTGTATCATCAACAGCCGGATAGGCAATGGACTTGGCGATTATGCTGTTGTTGAGCAGTCGCTGGTTTCTACTACACGGAAGAACTGGGAAGCCTGCATCACGATGAGTGAAAACTGGGGTTACAATAGACATGACACAGAATGGAAAAGCCCCGAGCTGCTGGTCCGCAACCTTATTGAAGTCGTGAGCAAGGGGGGCAACCTGCTGCTCAATGTAGGCCCCAAAGGCGATGGTACCTGGCCAGTCGAAAGCCAGGAAAACCTACATGCTATAGGAAGCTGGATGAAAACCAATGGTGAAGCGATTTACGGCACCACGGTCTGGAGCGGAGTCAAACAAGCGCTGCATACCGTACCGTCGGACAATAAAGCAACCGAAAAGGATAAAGCCGACATGAAAGATGCCGTGAATGATGCAACGTCGAAAGAAATCGTGTCAGACTACCGCTTTACGCAGAAAGGGAAAAGTGTTTATCTTTTTGTGCGTAGTCCGTCAACCGCTACGATCGACGTCCCGGAGCTTGCAAAAAGTAGCCTCGGCATCAAAAGTTTAGCGCTTCTGGGCAGTTCCTCAAAGGTGAAATGGACACAAGGGAGAGATGCGCTACAGCTGTCTTTACCAAAAGTTAAAGACAAATATATACCGATTTATGTCTATAAGGTCGAAGCAAAGTAGCAGTTCCCGGATCTTATAGCCCTGAAATGGCTTATTAGATAAAACCAAGGGGGTATCTAAAAAATAAAAACAAACTCTCTGAGAATTGGATATTTGAAAAGTTCCTGTATAAGGTATATGTTAAAATATCAAGAAACAAGGGGCTGTCCAACTTTTTTGGATAGCCCCTTGTTCACATAGTTGCAATTCGATCAATGGTATGAAGAAAATTTAATGGATCACACCGCCCAATGTTGGATCGACACCCACTCTCGGGTTGCTCAAGCCTGTTTTAAATGCAGCTATAGCCTCCTGTCCATTGGTGAAACGCCAATCTGTTTCTTTATTGATATTAAACCATACGAAACTTCTTATTTTGGGAAACTGTGTTTCCAACTGGGCAAACATATCGTTGATCCATGCTGCTTTATCGCCACCTGTCGATGAACAGCCCATTTCAGCGATAAAAATTGTTTTGTTGGGGAACGTCGTCGTTAATTTATTATAAAGTGGACCGAAAACCTGCGCAAAAGACTGCCAAGAAGACCAGCTTTGGGAGGTCCCAAAATTGTAACCATCCATACCGATCAAATCCACATAGTCATCCCCCGGATAGTAAGATTCTACCGTTTGCGGATTTTTATTGCCATTGGCATTATTAGGTGCCCAGACCCAACGTGCATTTGTACCACCTGCCGCTCGAACCTTATCGTGCACATAGCGAAAGGCTTTGATGTACGTAGCAACGGGCACAACTTGATCATTCTGCATGCTCCAAGGGTACCAGTCACCATTAAATTCATGTGCAAAACGCAAGATCACTGGTTTACCAAATTTGGCCAACGCTTCGCCATAGCGTTTGATGTCATTATCGTATTTTCCTGACATCAGTGCATCGAGGCCCATCATGGGCTCCCATGTGACATGTGGTACATAACCCGCTGCGGAAGCTTCCTGGCAAAATGCCAAAGGAAATTCGCGATTACCATCCGCAGTCCAGCCATTAAACATCATGGCCATACTCGGTTTCTTGCCAAATCCGTTGTAGAAAGACATCGGCGTTCCCGAATCATCAAAGAATCCCCAATAAAGCAAGCTAGCATCAGTTTTCTGATTTACTTCGAGCGCAACAACGCTCGATTTTCCACCAAAAGATACGACAAAAGATGCTGTGCCAGCTTGTGCCGGAACTCCGCTAATTTTATACAACAATGAGCCATAGCCTTTTTCCAAACGCCCTTGCTGCAAAGTTGCTGTCAATCCCAACACACCCGTTGAAGTGATGGAAGTTCCATTTTCAAATGCCGCCCCATTACCACCGGCATAGGGAAGATATACTTCTGCCTGGTAAGTAGCTCCCGCAACCGCAGTTTTTGATACTTGCATAAATGCTGCATCTAATGACTGCACCTCAGCAGTTCCGTTAATAATTTCCGCATTGTTTTTCGAGCAGCAGCACAGGTAAAAACAAAGTGTTATCAGCAATAAATATGATTTTTTAGCCATCATTATGATATAATTGTTATACGTTAATTTTTACTTTACAAATAGAATGTCATCAAAATAGATCGTTTCATCCTGCGGAACATTCCAGTTATTCAATCGCCAGCCGAATTTTCGGAAAGTCGTGCCTTTGCTCCACATCGGCTTACCAGAACCTTTACCAATCGGAATTTTATAATATGTCCATTCTTTTGTCACAATGATCCCAACACCCGCGAAGTCGTTTCCATAACCATCAGGCATTCCGTCACCCATTAGGGCCATTTGTATACCTTCATTGCCAGCACCGGAAGTTGTGCCTTTGGCCCAAAAAGTAATATAATTATAGCCCTTATCTTCAAAGCCTACCGTATTGACCAATCCTCCTGGGGAGTAATTATTCGCTGCATATTTGATGGCAAGCGAAGAAGTTCCCCGCTTAGTAACGCTGGTGGATATCGACTGGGTAGAGCCATAATCATCACCATCTTTATTAGCTCCAATATTAGCCCCATAGGCATCGGTAAACACCTGAAAGGCGAGGTTTAAGTTGACCAGTTCAAAAGTACTTTTCGTCGTGCCAAATGGCGTCATCAGGTCGATCGTTGAGCGCGAGATGCCATCCATCTCAGGCACCCTTACCTGTAGACTGTTGGCTGACTGACCAAGAATAGGGATCGCCGTTTCGCTGCTGGAAAACTTCAGCGCCGTGACTTTGTCGAGATTCTGTCCGGAGATTGTAATGACTGTACCTGGCGTCACATTGATCTCCGATGTCGTATTAGCCGATGGGAATAAACCGGCAATATTGATATCCACCAAAGTTGTCGCGCGTTTTTGATCCAAGCTAAAACGACTTGGATTGGCAATTTGCACCGCAACAACCAAGTGCTTACCAAAGTTGGCCGGGTCCGTAATGACACTGTTGTCCACCTCAAGATAAAAGTTTGCGGATCCATTTTCCGGAACATCCAATTGCTTGGGCAGGCTGTAATTTGTTGCAGGCAGCGCTTTGTAATCTGGACCAAGGGTACCCTGTTTCAAAAGTTGATCCAAGGTATCTGTATTAACTTTAACATCCACACGATAGGCACCTTTTGCAGTCCCGGACAGGGAAGCGCCTAACATGATTTTTGTTCTGTTCGATTTTTCATCAACGACATAGTTCATTCCCGTTGGGCTGATTCCATTGGATGATCCCGGAACGGGATAGATCGCATTCGATCCCATGGAAAAATTAACGCTCTGTGGCATATAAATGAGCGAATCGCCATAATCCTTTGCCGAATCATCCTTTTGACAGGCCATAAATGTCAGGGCCATAGCCCAGGCGATGAGCATCCCGTATATGCTATTTTTTTGATTGAGTATTTTCATCTGTTCATCATTAGTGACAAGTGACTCCAACCCTGATTTCCAAGATTTGCTTCACTCCTCTTTTTATTTCTTCATCTTCTTTGAAAGTTCCGGCAACATTTGTTCGCCCGCTTGCGCTGTCCGTTTTCCCAATTAGCAGTTGCTTTTATGTATCGCTATTGCAAAATCCACCTGCGCAATTGCTCTTACCAGCCTGGGTTCTGAACCAGTACACCACCGGTGATATGGATTTCAGCTTGCGGAAATGGATAGAAATTCATTTTCGGCGCTATGAAAACCCGATTTTGAACCTGCCTCGTCCCATATTCCAGTGTACCAGAAGCTGTTTTCGTTACCGTAACTCCATAGATCGGTTTATTCAATACGTTGGCCGCATCGCCCCAACGGATCAAATCCCAGTATCGGTGATTTTCAAAGGCCAGCTCCACCTGGCGTTCATGTTTGATTGCTGCGCGTAAATCAGCTTTGCCGCTTGCCTGCACAGCCGGCATATTGACCCCCGGACGAGCACGCAGTTTATTTATTGCCTCCCTGGCGCTAAGCCCCCAGCCATTGGCCTGGTCAGCTCCATAGGCTTCATTCATCGCCTCCGCATAAATCAACAGCAGGTCGCCATAGCGGAAAAGCGGCCAGTTGTGCGGATTGGTAGCGTTATTGACCAGATTGACGTTGTCGTTTACAAACTTTTTCAGGTAATACCCTGTCCTACTGGCGTTGGTTCGTCTCATATCGTCCGATCCACCAGCGGTCTGATCGATTGTACGGTTGTTCCAGTTGCTGCCATTGACCACGACCGAATAGCCCATACGCGGATCCCGATTTTCATAAGGGTTACTTGCTGAATAGTTGTCCAGCTTTTCGTAGGCTGACACCAAATTCTCGCTTGGCGTGACTCCACTCAATCCGCCGGGTGTTGCAATCGGATAATTTGCACGTTCTAGATCGTTGCTAGCCGTGTAACGGATCGCCATAATTGTTTCAGCACTGTTTAGCGTATTGTTGCCGAGAAAGTAATTTCTGTAGTTATTGTCAAGTGCGTTTCTTCCGCCCGCATCGTCCATGCGATCGGCAAACTGCAGTGCCTCCGCAGCGGCCTTTGCAGCACGCTGCCATTTGGCAATATCATTACCGGGATTATGCAGCGGGCTGGCGGCATAAAGCAATACACGCGCTTTCAGCATAAGCGCAGCGCCCTGATTAAAGCGGCCATCCAGATTCGTAAATTGCGAAGTTTTCCAGTTTGGTTGCAGGTCTTTTACATGGCTATCGATGGATGCCACGATATATTCGACGACCTCCTGAAACGAAGAAGCTGTAATAGCTGGCTTCTCATTCACATTGAACGTTTTGGTCAATAAAGGCACACCGCCATAACGCTTGATCAGCTCAAAATAATAGTAAGCCCGAAGCACATGAGCTTCAGCAATAGACCAACCCATGGAAGAGACATCGTTGAGATACTTGGTACGCGACTCCTGCGTGATGGTATCACGATTTACTGCCAATAGGGATTTGTAATCGCCCCCTTTTTTGTCGAGATATTCCAAAAAATAATTTGCTGCATAAATGCCCGAATAATACATATTGTAGCGATCGTCGGGGTTATTAAACGCACCCCAGTTGCCGTTATTAAACAGGTAAACATCTCCTGATGTATTGGTCTGCTGAGCTTCATCGGTAGCCGCAGCAAAAAGATTTCCGTCCAAGGCCGCAAATTCGTTGCGCTGGGACAGATAGGCATAGGGCGTATTGGCCAGCTGCATCAGACTTGTGTAGTTGCCATCGATATTATGCTCTGTAGGCTGCGTGTCGAGACGCGTATCCAAAAATGACTTCCCACAGCCTGAGAGACTAAGCGCTGCTATCGCAATCGCTATTTTAGTGGATATATGATCACGTAAATACATGGGATAAACAATTAAAAGGTAAACGAAATTCCTAGATTATAAGATTTCAGCGCCGGATAGCCCGCGGGTGTCTCCGGGTCCATTTTGTATTTTCGATAGAATGAAGACCAGACAAACGGATTAAAAGCGGTCAGGAATACCCTGAACTTTTGCAGCTGCATTTTTTTCGATAAAGCTGACGGTAAGGTATATCCCACCTCTAAGGATCTTAATTTGAGAAAGTCAGCATTTTTCATCCAAAAGGTCGAATTGGTATAGTTGTTCGCATTGCTCTGCGTCGTTAATCGCGGAAAAGTTGCGCTATTTCGTGTATCAATGCCTTCCGTTGGATAATAAGCCCAAGCGTTTCCGGCAATGGGATAAATCGTTGTATTTCCCACAAAAGGAACGACCTGATTGTAGGTTGCACCCAATAGGTTAATATCCATACCCGCTGCCCCCTGAAATAAAGCAGACAGATCAATTCCCTTATAAGCTAGGCCAATGTTGAGTCCATAATACCATTTGGGATAGGCCGGCTTGCCAATAGCTGTTACGTCGCTCTGATCAACTAGTCCGTCCTGATCCAAATCTTTATATTTCAGATCCCCCGGTTGCACCGGACCAAAGCCCGGTTTGGCAAGTCCATTTTTCAAGCTTCCGTCGGCATTGAAATCCTCAAACTGGTAAAAACCGTCTGCCACCAGCCCCATGGGGGTACCAATAGCACGCCCAGTGCTATTGGAGAATTCGTTTTTATTGGGTATTTCGGCCTGATAAACGATCTTGTTCTTCGCATAGGTCGCCATCATGCCCACATTCAGCTGCATCGCTCCGATCTTTTCATGATAACTTAACCCCAGCTCGACACCTTGATTGTTCACCTTACCAATATTCTGAAGCGGCAACATATCTGCGCCTGTATAGCCCAGGTAGCCTGCAACAAGGTTGTTCCGCGTGATTATGCCCGATCTCCGATCATTAAACCAGGTCGCCTGAAATTCGATATTATCGACCAGGGTCAGATCCAGTCCCAGTTCGTATTTCATGCTTTGCTCAGCGGTAATATCCGGCGTAGCCAGACGGCCTAATCCCAGTCCACCATTAAAAGACAGACTGTTGTTGCCCGTTACACTGCCAGGAAGGAAACGATAGTACTGTTGATAGAGGTATCTACCCTGCAGTGTCTGGTCGTTACCAGTCTTTCCCGCTGCTAAGCGCAGCTTGGCATAATTGATGACCGGATTGTCCTTGAGGAAATCCTCTTCCGATAATACCCAGCTCAGAGAAGCTGCAGGATACAGTTTCCAGCGATGTCCCGGTGCGTATGAATCCGATCCGCTGTATCCCCAGCCGAGTTCCGCGAAGTATTTATCTTGAAAAGCATAAGATGCCCTTCCAGAAAACTGTTGATAGTGGTAGGCAATTTTTGAAGCATCCTCATTTGCATCGGGGATCATATCACTTGCGTAATAATTGACGACAGCATTGATCCGATGCTTTCCAAACTGTCGTTTGTATCCGGCCGAGAGATTGGACTGCCGCCAGGTCAACTGCCCATAAGGGGTATTGCTTCCAAAAACGATCGGTGTATTCTGATCGGCGGTCGCTTGTTTACCTTCGTAAAAACGGGCATAGGTGGCAGTCTTATTCTGGATCACACGCGACCAGGTGTTAAAAGAAACCGCCTGTTCGAGGTACAAGCCTTCTGTAAGGAAGCTCAGATCTTCCCGTAGGCTAAAGTTGCCTTGTAATGTACGGTCATGCGAGGCATACATGCCCAAGGCATTCAGTTCCGCAACTGGATTGTTTGGATAAAGTGCATTACCCGACCATTGTCCTGTCAGCGCATCGCGCACGGGATAAATATTATTTGGGTAAGTCGTCAGCCGCTTCCAAAAATTCTGTGCGTTGTCGTACGTGTTGTTGCTAAAGGGCTGGCTATAACTTTCGATGCGCCCGCCCAGATCAATCTTTCCTGTAAAGATTTTAAAGAATTTCAGGTCCACATTGGAGCGTAGGTTGTACCTTTTGAGGCCTGTATTTCGGCTTGCTTCAGCACCACTTGGAATATTGAAGAGGCCCGTTTGATCCATATAATCCAAGTATAGATTATATTTAGCCACCTCCTTCATTCCCCCCTGCATATTGACATAGGTATTGGTATACCGGCCGTTATCCCGCAGCGACTCGTTGAGCCAGTCCACATTGGTTCCGGCTCCATCCCTGTACTGCTGCAGGGCTTCATCGCTGTAGGTCGGAGACCACTGAAAGCGGTTGCCATTGAGCGCATAGGCATCGTTACTGATCGCCTGATTGTACAGATTGGCGTATTGATAAGCGTCGTAAGGCTTTCTGATTTTTACGGCTTGCTGAATGCCAGACACTACCTGGGCATCAATACGGAAGGTATCAATATTGGCCCGTTTTGTCGTCACCCACAACACGCCATTAGCGCCTTTCATGCCAAATGTGGCTAAGCTGACAGGATCTTTCAAGATTGTCACACTTGCAATCTCACCTGCTGCAAGGTATTGAAAATAGAAAGACATATCCACCTGGAAGCCATCTACGTAACAGACCAGGGCAGCCTGATCGTAAGTTGCCCTTCCCCGCATCAATAACGTTGCCTGATCATATCCGGGCTGTCCATTGGTTTGCGTTACCATCAGTCCGTTCAGGCGTCCATAGAGGGTATTGGTCAAATTGGACACAGGTATCTTTTCCAGTTCCTGTCCACGTACTGTGCCATAATTTTTCACCTTTTGGCTGTCCGTAGAATCCGGGACAATCCATTCGCCCGGCTGCTGCGCCTTCAGCGATGTGCTTCCCGACCAAACGGCAAAAAGTAAGGCGGTAGCCTTTTTTATCATTGAATAGGTATTCATAGTTTAAAGTCTTCTAATAGGGTCAGTCTTATCAATTAATAGCCCGGATTCTGGATCAGATAACCTTTGTTCACCTCACCTTGGGGGAAAGGATTTAACAATTGCCTAGGATGCCAAAACCCATTATAACGTACCGCATTTCCAAAATTGGTATTTCCCGAAGGCAAAGCGTCACCACCATTATTAAAAACCAGAAAACGGATCGGTCCACCAATGATGCCTTTATCGATCTGACTATCCTTCCAATGTTTCAGGTCGTTAAATCGATATTTTTCCTGAATAAACTCGATAGCCCATTCCCGCTGAATAATTTTGCGTAGTTTATCTTTATTGGTCTCGGTGACAGCCGGCAGTCCGGCACGCTGATGAATTACATTAAGGCGGCTGAGTGCTTCGACAGGTTGCCCCATTTCGTTATACGCTTCTGCTGAACTCAAATAATATGCCGCCAGACGGAAAATCGGAAAGTCGAACCATTCGCGACGTCCTGCTTTATAGTAAAACTTTGTCGGCTGCCCGGCACCGAAATGGTTGACATCCTTATAATGCTCGTTCATGTGCCAGATGGGATCGCCTGGATTATTGTCGGCCTGCATTTCCCAACCATTGAAATCAGCGCGCATACGTGGCTCCATCTGCTTAAATTTGGTGAGGTATTCCGAAAACGGGGCCGTTTGCCCTACCCCTGGCCAGCTCTGCTCGGTGCCGTCTGCTTTGTAATAGTTTTCCAGCATACTGCTCGATAGCACCGCTCCATTGGCCTGATAATGGTAGTTGACCACGTTAAAAATATTGTATGGACCAGCACCTCCAGACGATGGCACCTGCTGTTTAAATGCTAAGATCACTTCCCGGTTGCTTGGTGTGGAGGTGGCTGTACCATAGTCAGCCAGCGGATTTCCTGTGTTGATGATATGCAGTCCTCCCGCCCCTTCGGCTTCTTTGATCAGGGCTTCACTGGCCGCGAGCGCAACATTCCAACGTTGTGGGTCGTTGTTGCCAAAGCAAATCAGCGCATTGTTAGCGCCCAGCTGTAGATAAGGTGTTGCATTGTTGAATAAAGGACGAGCCGCATAGAGCAAAGCTTTTGCTTTAATTGCCAGTGAAGCCGATTTGGTCATCCTTCCCAGCGAATTATCGGCCCAGCGTGAAGGCAAAATCGCCGCAGACTGATCACACCAGCTTACAATACTATCCAATACGTTTTTTATCGGAGCACGCTGGATCGCCAGTTCCTCCAGATTGTTTAAGGAAGTCAGTGGAAAACTTTTTGAGATTATCGGCACCCCGCCATACATGATAAACATTTGCGTATAGCGGTAAGCGACCAGCGCCTGCATTTCAGCCTGTACGATTTTCTTATCCGCATCGCTCATATCAGGCACGCGGCCAATATTTTCTTTTACCAGGTATGCTTTACGGATTGCCTGAAAGTTATCCGTGTAACCATCGTTGCCATAGCCGCCATTAGATCCCATGTCCTGACTATTGGAATTCGGCGTAAAGCCGCCGCCAAGAATAGATACCGCCGCCACGCTGCCAGGGATCTGCACCCAAAAAGCCTGACTGCCCGCCAGCTGATCATCGGTGCTCGGTGAATAATAACCGTTCCAATTCAGCCCCTGGCGCAAAGAGGCGAAATAAGCGCCTGCAATCGCATTATAAGCGTTGGAAGACTGGTTAAAAACGGTGTCCACTGTTGGGCTTCCTCCTGGAGGGACCTGCAAAAAATCTTTTTGGCAAGATATACTGCTCGCCAGGATCACCATGGACATGGAAGCAAACAAAGCCTTTTGCCAATAGCGTTGTATTATATCGGTCATATCTGTAAGTTTTAAAATGAAATGTTCACACCTAGGTTGTATGTTCTCACAAGCGGGAATATATAGCCATTGCTATTTTGACTGGTAGACTCGGGATCAATCCCTTTCACGAGTTTGGTCCAGGTCACTAAGTTATTGCCACTCGCGTAAATCCGCACCGAACTCAGTCCAACACGCTGCAATAGTTTGTTGTCGCGGACGGTATAGCCTACAGAAGCATTTTTTAAACGTAGAAAGTCTGTTGAGCGCAGCCAAAATGTACTCCGTACTTTCGAGGCTTGGGATACACCGTCAATAGCATTTAGTGCCGGGTAAAGGATCTCCTGTCCACTTTCATATTTTTCCTGCGTCCATCGACCATTATTGACTTCTTCGACGATACGATTGCCGCCGTAGTACGTGTTGCTGATATCGTAAGAGCCCTTCGCGGTACCGATAAAAAGTGTATTTAAGTCCCAGCCCTTGTAAGTCACACCCAAACGAAAGTTGTACGAGATCAATGGAAACGAAGGATAGCCAATCGGTATCATATCGTTGTTATCGATAATACCGTCACCATTGATATCTTTATAACGTAGGTCACCGACATCAACCAGATTGCTAAATGTATTGTAAGGACGGTTGGCCAGTTCGGCAGCATTGTTGTAAAAACCATCAGCGACCAATCCTTTTGGCTGGCCGATCATATAACCCGTCTGGTTCATCCACGGGTAAGGGAAAGCAGCCTCGGCCATATAATCGATCTTATTGCGTGCGTAAGAGAAGTTTCCTTTCAGGAAGTAGGTAAAATCTTCGCTTAACTTATCGTCCCAGCCCAGTTCAAACTCCCAACCGCTGTTGCTTACGCGACCGACATTGGAAACTGGCGTACCAGCAACGCCCAAATTGGCCGGTATAATGCTCGGCTGAACGAGGATATCGGAACGTTTTTCGTTAAAATAAGTGCCCGAGAAAGACAATTTATCGCGAAAAAATTTCAGATCCAGCTGTACATTGCTCTTTTTTGCCCTTTCCCAGGTAACCACTGGATTTCCGACCGACGATTCAATAGCCCCCGGAATGTGTGGGTTGGTCGCCGATCCATCTGTATTTCCAAAATAATAGCCATTGCTCTGGTCCCCTAAATTCCATGAATTGGCCAAATAGAGGTAGCGTATAGCACCGATCTGATCATTGCCGACCTCACCATAGGAGGCTCTGATCTTGGCAAAGCTCAAAAAGCTATTGTCTCGCAAGAAAGACTCTTTGGAGATAATCCAGCCGGCAGAAAAGGCCGGAAAAAATCCGAACCGGTTGCCTGGAGCAAACTGTTCGGTCCCATTGTAGGCCATATTCACCTCGGCCAAATAGCGCTCAGCATAATTATAGGTCGCCCGCCCAACTAAGCTCATTAAACCCGAAGGTGTATTAAAGGCCAAGTTGTTGTCAATATATTTTTGGGCGTTCGCCAATACGAGTCCTGTTATATTATGTTTCCCAAAGTCGCGGTTGTAGTCTACACCAGCTTCATAATACATTTTCCGGAAACTGGAATTGAAAAGGTAATCGGTCAGGCTGTTGTCAGTACCGACCATGCCACCTATATAGACGATTTCTGTCGGATTTTGAGGATTGCGGTAAGCCGAATAGGTCGGCACACCTGGCGTCACCGTATATCCTTTTGCGTAATTATCGTCATAGGCAACTGTAAAATGCGATTTGAGACCACGCGTCAGATAGTCCATTTTATGCTTCAGCACCGTCTGCGCACTTAGGTTTGTACCCTGTGTGACGCCGTAGCCGCGCGTCACAAGATTGAGCGGATTGATGACCTGGCTTGGAAAACCTCCATTTCCCCCTCTGACCGTACCGATCGGATTCGTTGCGCTGCCGTCGGCTCCAAGAAAGTTCAATACGATGCGACCATCAACGATTCCGGGCGATATAAAAGGTCCATGTTTGAGGTTGAGCAATATCGCCTGATAACGTGAAGCCAGATCGGAACCCTGTACGTTGCTAAAATTATCCGACTTGGGGTTGGCAATTTTATTCTTTAGGAACTGCCCGCTGATGTTGACGCTGATCTCCAGGTTTTTGACCACCTCAATATCGAAATTATTGCGGAAAGTATATCTAGAGAATTTCGGGTCCACATCTGCTCCCGCTATTTTAGTATAGTTCAGAATGCTCGTCTGATCAAAATATCCTATCGAACTGGCATATTTAAATCGTTCGCTGCCCCCCGAGACATTTAAGTTATATTGATTTTGACGGCCTGTGCCATTGAAGAGCTCTTTATACCAATCGTGACTTGTATAATAGAGTGCTGGACTGTTTTGCAGCTGTTGCTTCTGTTGCTCGTTGAGTGGCATGGCTGCAATTTCGGCCGTTGTATAATCGCGGTTGTTTTTAAACTTCCAAAGTTCATCATCCGAAAACAACATATTGTTGTACACTCCATTGCCCGACGCATCCAGTTTGCGGATCGATTCATTTCTGCTGGAAGCAAAGTCATGCGAATTCGTCATCCCCATGAGCGATGTAGCGCGTGTAAATCCCGTGTTGGCCGAAAAACTAAAAGCAGGTCTTCCCGAGCGGCCCCGCTTGGTGCTAACGATAATCACGCCATTAGCCCCACGAATCCCATATACCGCTGTCGCCGACGCATCCTTTAAGATACTGACGTTCTCGATATCATTTGCATCAATGGCATTCAACATGGTAAAGGGATTTTCGGCTGGTTGTTGCACACCATCAATAACAACGAGCGGATTGGCCCCATTCAACGTTGATATCCCGCGGATACGCAAGGTTGTCGCATTTTGCCCGGGTTCGCCACTGTTCTGTATCCCTGTAATACCAGGAGCCATACCAACCAGCATATTGCTGACATTGGCTACGGGGGTCTGCACCAGATCTTTCCCCGCTACCACACTGACAGAACCAGTGACGGTAGGCTGCTTCTGTCTACCGTAGCCGACAACCACCACCTGCTCCATCTGGATATTATCTTTATACAATTGGATGTTGATGGCTTTCAGCTCGCCTACGACCCTACGTTGCGGTAAGTAACCGACAAAGGTATAGATAAGCGTATCGGTGGGAAGAGCTTTTATCGAATAATCCCCCGTGGCATTGGTCAATGTCACATTATTCGAGTTTTTGACGCTGACATTAACGCCAGTCAATGGACGCCGCTGCTCATCCACCACATTTCCAGAAATGCGAGTTTGTGCGTGAGCCATGCAGGTGATTGACGCCATAAATATCCCTAAAAAGGCCACCTTTTTAGAAAAATGCACTGTCGAGCGTTCAAGACAGGTCGAATGACTGTCAGTGGACAAACAAATCATATTTATCAGTTCGTTTATAATTTAGAAATTATTTCCCTTACAGTAACCTGAGTGGTTAATCAAAAAATTGGTTACAGCATAGCATCAAAATTAAGATATTGGCTATGCCTAGAGGGTGAATTTTAGCAGAATATAGGGGGAAAAATGTTTCACTTTAGCCTTTTTAAAGCTTCTGACGGTGTTTTTCCTGATAGGCCGAAGGAGTAAGGCCGAATTCTTCGCGAAATACTTTGGTAAAATATTTGGGATCCGTGAAGCCGACCTGGTAAGCAATTTCAGCGATGGACCATTGTCCGGTTTCGAGCATATGCTGAGCCCGTTGCAAACGAATGCTCCGGATAAACTCCACAGGAGTCTTACCTGTCAGGTCAAAAATGCGGCGGTACAAGGTCGCCCGGCCTAAAGCAAACGCCTCCCCAAGTCCTTGTACTGAGAGGTTTGAATTGCCCATGTTGGCCTCGACATAAGTCAGCACTTTCGTGATCCATTCATTATCGAGCGAAGCCGTATCCACTTCACTGGTAGCCACCGAGACCTGTTTTTGATAGGTTTCCTTAAAACGATCCTGTTGCGTCAGCAGGTTTTTCATTTTAGAGATCAGCACTTCCATGCGAAAAGGCTTGGTAATATAATCGTTGGCTCCCTTTTCGAGGGCCTGTAACTGGCGCTGTTCGGAATTTACGACAGTAAGCAGGATAAAAGGAATAAAAGCTGTCCGTTTATCTTCCTTAATTTTCTGACAGAGCTCGGCACCATTCATTTCGGGCATATTGAGATCGCTGACGATCAGATCCGGATGTTCGGCAAGCGCCTTTTGCCAGCCTTCCTTGCCATTACTGGCAACAATAACCTGAAAATAAGGCTGAAGAAATTCGCATATATAATTGCGGTAATCCTCGTTATCTTCCACCAGTAATACCGTTTTGTGTAAAGAAAATGCTGTACTTATCTCTCCAGTTAGCCCATCGTCTTGCAGTGCTGTGGCATGTTCTTGTATGGCATGCAAAGGCAGCCGCAGTACGAACGTGCTCCCATGGCCGACTTCGCTTTCGGCATGTAGGGTTCCTTTGTGCAGCTTAGCAAACTCTCGGCAGATGGCCAATCCAATGCCACTTCCCTGATTGATCATATTTTTGGGCAGTTCATTCTGAAAAAAGCGTTCAAAGACCTGTTCCAATCTATCGGGGGCAATACCTATCCCAGTATCACTGACGCGGACTTCAAGCCTATCGCCTGCTGTTGTGTCGACGGACAAGATCACCTTGCCACCTTCGGCTGTAAACTTGAAGGCATTTGTCAACAGGTTAAATAGTATCCGTTCCATTTTATCGGGATCCAACGCTGCCCAAGTTTCTTCACCCGAAGTTTCGAAGGAGAACTGTACCTGTCGTTTTTCTGCGAGATCCAAAAACGACTCGTAGACCTCCTTACAAAATCCAAAAACCCGAAGGTCTTTTTTATGCAGATGTAGCTCACCAAGCTCCAGTTTACGAAAATCCAGCAGCTGGTCGACCAAATTGAGCAGACGCCGAGCATTTCGATGGATCAATCGGAACTGCCGATGCTCATTTTCCGGAAAAGGCTGATCTAACAATTTTTCTACCGGCGTAAGAATCAAAGACAGGGGAGTTTTAAGCTCATGACTGACATTGGTAAAAAAGTGAATTTTCAACGCATCAAGCTCCTGTCTACGCAACTGTTCCTGTTCCTGTTGTTCCTGCCTAAATTTCAAGCGGGTACGGAGGATGATCCGATATCGCGCCCAGAGTAGCCCCAGTATGATGACCAAGCCATAAAAAGCATATGCCCATGGACTTGCCCAAAAAGGAGGCATAATCTCAATTTCAAGTTTAGCATATACCGGATTTGCAGCTCCGCTTTCTTCGGCACGCACCACGAGGGTGTATTTGCCGGGTGCTAATCCTGTAAAACTTATCTTTCGGTTAGTGCCATCCACCGTAACCCACTGTTCGTGCAGCCCCTGCATTTGGTAACTGTAATTTATCTTTCCAGCATCGACAAAATTGAGTGCCGCAAATTGGATAGCAAATGCATTCTGATCGTATTTTAAAGCAAGCTTAGTGGTCATGGAAATACTTGCTGACAGAATCAGGTTACCATTGTATCGTTCACCCGGACGTACGCTATTGTTAAACAGCTGTAGGTCCGTAAACAGCAACGGATAGCGATGACCTTTGGATTTATCGTCCGGCGGAACGAACAGGTTAAACCCATTGCTTCCACCAAAGACCAATTCACCCGCCTTGGTGATAAATGCGGCATCATCATTGAAGACATTTCCTTGAAGCCCGTCTGTCTCGTCGTAATTCCGAAAAGACAGTTGAAGTCCATCTTTTAAGTAATGTGGCGAAATCTTGGACAAGCCGCTGGGCGTACTCGCCCAAATATTGTTCTGACGATCTCTGATCAAACGCAAGATGGTCTGATGGGGCAACCCATCGGCTTTGTGGTATTTGAAAAACTTTTTCTTTTCAGGATCATAAATCGATAGCCCATCCCGTGTTGCTATCCAAATCAATCCCTTTGCATCCTCGATGATATCCAAGACAGTAGTATTACATAGACTATTTTCTACACCCTGTTGGTAATTGAAATGCTGCAGGAACTTTCTATGCTGATCATACAATTCGATACCTGCCGAACCACCCACCCAGAGGTTCCCTTTATGATCCTCCATGATCGCATTGACTGAAAAATTGAATGGATGTTTGTAGCGGTAATCCACAAAAGTATTCGTACGGCGGTCCAAAAGCTGCATTCCCTTATTTAATGTCCCCACCCATAAGCGTCTTTCACGATCCTCAAATATTTCCCATACATTATCCTCCGATAAGCTGCTGGAGACTTTACTGTCGTGCCGATAGTAAGTAAATCGCTGCCCATCGTAGCTATTCAGCCCCCCAAAATAAGTACCTATCCATAGCTTGTTGTCACGGTCGACATACAAGCTCGCTATAATATTGCTCGAAGGTCCACTCCCATTCTCTGCCTGCAGATATTTTGTAAACGACTTTGCTGTTCGATCATAATATAACAAGCCACGTCCATTGGTGCCGATCCACAGATTCCCACGTTTATCCTCGGCGAAGCAATTGACATCGTCAAATGGTAAGCTTTTGGGATTGTTGGGATCGTGACGGTATTGCGGAAAAGACGACTTTATTTCACTATAAGAATTGATGCCCGCTTTGAAGGTGCCCATCCAAATCGTCCCCGAAGGATCTTTAAACAGCGACTGAATGGCATTTCCGGGCAACATATCCTTAAAGCCAAAATCATTTGAAATATAACTAATCGTCTCCTTTTCTTTATCGACGAGGTTGATTCCGCCGTGATCAGTAGCAATCCAGACCTTTCCTTGATCGTCCTGTACGATGCCGTTGACAATATCATTATTCAGTTGAAATTGCCCCGGCTTTCGGTCTAGGCTCAACCATGTGTTATCTTTAGACCGCAACCAGTATACCGCATTTGCTTTGCCAGGCACATAGATCCAGGCGTCATCCTGGGCATCCAAAAATAGCTGGTAGGCCTGCTCGGTATTGCTTGCAGGCACATGCAGGCGTCTGAGCAGTTTATTATCTGAATAACGTCGTATCTCGACTGTTCCATCCGCATACAACATCCAGCTATGCTGTTTCGAGTCAAATGCCAGGGATGAGACCCCATTGCTATAAAGGGGTTCACGGTGGCTTTGCGTACTTAAGAACAGGGATTTTTTCTCTTTGTTGCTGTATTTATAAACCCCCTCACCAGGATAGATAAACCAGAAATTCCCAAGGGGATCGGCGACAATGGTTTTAAACCATTCGTGCGGCAATCCGAGCTGGGTCAACCAAGCCTTTGGTCTGGATTCAAATTGTTCGTTGAGAGGATTGTATCTATTCCAACCCTTTGGGGTATAGATCCACAGAGAGTGGAGCGGTCCTTTAACTATTTTATCGATATAATTATCATTGATACCGGTTGTATCCTTTTCATCATGTAAAAATACCTTAAAATCATAACCGTCGAAGCGATTCAGTCCCGAAGCCGTACCAAACCACAGGAATCCACTTTGATCTGTCGCGATAGCGATCACGCGGCTGTTGGATAATCCGTTTTTGATGCCCCTGTTGTTGAAGAAATAGCTTGTTTCCTGTGCCGGGAGAGTAATACACAGCATGGTTATCACCAAAGAAAACAATAAACGACAATAAACCATCAAAAAAAGAGATCTTTTCAATTCAGCCAATACTTTTAATAGGTGGAAACGCTAATTAATTATTTTCCATATTAGGATTGTCAAAGATACGTTTATTCCGTTACATCGTATCAACTAAACTTTTTTCGGGCTACGTTTACACGCAATAATTTAATTGATCACATTGTTCGCCCTAAACTGAAACAGATCGAATTTTAGGAAAGAATGGACGAATCGTAAACCATCACTAGGCGGATATAAATTGGACGAATAATTGCTTAATTGAGATTTACATATTTGCATAAATAAAAGCCGATCCACATGAAAAAATATATTGTCGTATTCAGTCTATCCTTACTTACGTTAAGCGTATCAGCACAGAAGAAAAAGAAAAAACAGGGCCCACCACCCGTGGTGAAACCCATCCCCGAGCCACCAAAGGTGATCGAACAGGCGGGTACTTCGGAAAGCATGCCTGCGGCTATGATATCCATGCCCATGCGGGCTGCTGATCAGGTGCGCACCAAAAAGACGGATGGGCAAGAACTCAATCTGGAGAACCTGGAGGAATTAGTAAACACAGACCTAGCTCAGATACAAACTTTATCCCTGAGCTCTTCCATCTCCGGAAAGAAGCTCAGCAGCGAAATCCTGCAAAAGATTATGGACGAAGGGAATCAAATGGAGTCACTGGAAATCAGCAGCCTGGACATCGACACATTTCCTGAAGTCACAGCAGCCCATCCTAAACTTAAAAAGATCACATTAAGCCGAAATAATCTCAATGCACTTCCCGCAAGTATTTCCAATCTGACAGCGCTGGAAGAATTCGACTGCAATAATCCCTTGAGGAGTCTGCCTGCATCCTTTGCACAACTCAAAAACTTAAAACAGCTTGGGCTTAACGGGAATGTGTTCAGCACTTTTCCTGAGGAAATTTTTAGTTTGGACAAACTATCCTTCCTTTACCTTTCGGGCAAATATAAGGGCGAAACCAAACTGACGGATCTGCCTGATCAATTTGATCGTTTACCGGAGCTGAAGGAACTCGGGGTAGAGCATGCAGGGCTATCGACGCTGCCGAAATCTATTGCTGCATTAAAAAAACTGGAAAAGGCCAATTTCTCTTTCAATCAATTTACGAGCTTCCCCGCCGCATTGTACAATAATCCCAAACTGGTGTTTGTACCATTTACAAATAATCCCTTGCAATGGGAGCCCTTTTTGGCTTCTGTCAAAAAAATAAAATGGAGCGGTCTCTTCTTTTTGAACGATACGGGGCTTAGCAAAAAACAGTACGAGCAGGTACAGCAGATCCTTAGCAAGACAGACGTCTATTATGATGAAATGAATGATTAAACCCTTTTACAGTAAGCCCAAAAGATAATTTTTGGGCTTACTTGCTAGTTTTCATATTCTTAATTCAGCGAAAATTTTGAAGAAGTGCGTTTTGAAAGATTAATTTCGAATTTCCCATAGTTTCCTTCATATGTGGGCGAATTAAAAGAAATTATGGGGTAGAACTTAAAATCCTTCAGAGATTTGTTGTTCTTTAAGAAAATGTTTACGCCAACAAGTACACTATCTGAATTACTATAAACTTTCAATTGTTTGTAAAATGCATTATTGTCCTCTTTATTTTTCAAAATTGATGTTAGAACAGAATCGATAAAAATTAAATCTCTTTGATTCAGATTATAACTATTATCAAAAACAGAATCCTTTGGAGCATTGAAAATTGCATAATCATGAAACCTCTTTTGATCGAAATAATTTGTATTATACGTGTTCCCTTTTTGTAACCATAGTCTCCTGAAGAAACTATCCCCTATATATAAAGCCATTTCGTAATAAAGCCTTATTAACCTGTTTAAAACCAGGAGTAAAGAAGAAAGTATTTCCATCTATTCTAGTTTTACCCGTTATAGTATTCTCTGCCAACAATAGCGGATTTTCTTTGGGATCGATTAATTCCAACGTAGCAGAATCAAGACCTATGGAATAATCAATTACCCGATATGAGGAGTCTTCTCGTATTTCAATAACGTAATCTGCAGCACCAAACATATCACTATTGACTGTTATAGCCTTAACCAAAACATGGTCTTTAGAGGTTCTATTACAAGAAACTGTAAAAATTAATACGACCATGCAAATAAACGCAGTTAATCTCATTATTTTCCCCATTTTAATTGAAACGATATAATCCTCCGCTGATTTATTCGAGCCTAACTTTATAACCCTCTTCTTTTGGATTCCATTATCTTCTCAAGCTTTTCATGATCAGATAAATCCCAGTACCACCATTTGTTTGGATTGTCTTTTTCATCATTAAATCTTCTCTCATAAGCTATCTTAAATAAACTTAAAAGCAGCACAAATGCTTTTGTTAACTCATATTCCGGCAGATTTATAATTTTTTTCAAATTATGGTTTGCAACTCCTCTTTTAAGCAGGACGCAGGGGGTAAAAGTGGCCTTTAAATCACTTTTTATAATCGCGGGTTCAATATCTCCTTCTTCCGGTTTAGACTGCATAATCAGAAAAAGAAGTTCGTTTAGAAGTTTCCTTTTCTTAGCCAGTTCAAGTACCCTAAAATCTTTCGTTAATTGATCAATTGCAATCAAACCTTGTCCAAACCGATTGACTAAAATTTGCTCTTCTAATTTCATATTTGCTCCTTTATCTCAGATACTACATCCGAAAAATCTTTCCACTCCAAATGCGAATAAATATCCTTGACCAGACCTATTTTACTGAAAACTGAGTTAAAATACCCATCATTTAATAAAGTTTTAAGCGCTGCGTAAATCCCTTGATAAGAGAGCTCTTTTACAATAAGCATGTTTGTAGACCAAAAATAGATTTCACGATTTTTCTCCATCAGTTTATCGATATTGGTCAACGTAAACAATGTTCCAAAATAAACCTCATCATTCTCTAAAATAATGTTGACATCAAGGTTATCATCATCTATATCGATAACTTGATAAGGAGCTGGAAATCGAACTTTAAATTTCATAACCTTCTTAATTTTCACAAACTATCATCCAAAACTATATCTGTATCAGTTAATTATTTTCGTTCAACGGAACAAAAAACTATTCGGCTTATAATTATCCTCGTCACGGGAAGTATTCATAAGAAGACAAAAATAAAAGCAGAAAGAAGTTTGTTTTCCCCGATCAATATCGGTTTTATAAATTTCGCCATTAGCTGGTAATTTATAAAGAAGAACGCTGTATAGCCTTTGGTTTTACCCCAAAATGTTTCTTAAAACTAGCCGAAAAATGCGCAGGATTATTATAGCCTAAAAAGCGCGAAATTTCATTTACTGGGCGACCTCCCTGAGAAAGTAAACTCTTGGCTTTTTCCATTCTCACCTTAGTCAGGTAGCCATAAATAGTTGTCCCGTAGCACAGTTTGAAATATTTTTTCAAATAGTTTTCATTTGTTCCCAATTCAGCTGCCAATTGTGATAACGAAGGCGGATTTGTTAATCTGCTTTCCATTATTTTTTTTGCCTTTGCCATAAGTTTTTTCATCTCGGAACTCATATTATTATCCGTACGGTGCACCTTATTACTTACTTTATGCTGATCAAATGTCCGTGCCAACAACTCAAGAATCTTGCTAAAACAAAATAGATGCTTCCATTCTTTATCAAGCTCCAGATCAATCAATTCGGCTATAATCCTCCTTTGCTGTACACTTAACAAGATTGAATCGTCAAACAGGATGCCCGATCGCGACGATTCTAAAAGTTTATGAATCTTGGCTAGAAAAGGGCTGTCCGGGGTCAAAAATGACTCAAATAAGGAGACCGGAATATTGACTTCGACAAAACTTTCCGCAGGCCGATGATGCCATAATCCTACTATCTGAGGTCCTGCAAACAGATAACATTGAACATGGCCAGGTGAGGAATTTCCCAGCAGATTTCCATCTACATAATACTGTCTGTCGCTATTTAAGGCAAAAAAAACATGAATATAAGGAACCGCATTCTCGATACAGATATAACCGTCGCTATCCGATGTTAATTCGCCATGCATCATGTGGATTCCCTGAGGTACTACGATCTCGGACACTTCCATTTGCGAAGAATACTGCTTCAATGATTTTTTTCGAAATTGAAAAGGATGATGCATAAAGGTTCGGATATCAAACGAATAACTGGGCGGTGTATCTGCCATTTCCCGCTTCACATGTTCATCCAGCGACCATGACTCACGCAGATAGGCGTTATTGGAAAGTACTTTTTCTAAACTATCTGAAGACATGCCAATCTATAAAATTCCCGAATTGCATATTTTTTCTCCCACAAATATAAGTTTAATCATCGAATTTTGACGCTTATTAAGATTAAATTTAAATAAGATGCGAAAATTACCTATGCTTGTCGCAGCGATATGGAGTCTACAACTCACACAAGCGCAAGAAAAACAGCTTCTCAATGGGACAGTTCTGGATGAATACAATACGCCACTAGCTGGCGCTACGATCACTGTACTGAAAACCAACCAGCATACCGCAACAGACAATCGTGGCCAGTTTATATTGTCTACATTAGCCAAAGGAACTTATGATATCCGAATTAATGCAATCGGTTACAAAACTATTAAACAGAAGATATCAATCGACCCAGCACATCCAACGACCTTGTCATTTCCGATGTCCCGTGCAGAGGAGTCTTTACAAACCGTGGAAATTTACGGGCGCAAAGAAAAATCCTATCGGAACACACAGTCTTTTATCGGAAGTAAGACCGAAACTAAATTGCGCGACCTCCCGCAGTCTGTTTCGTATGCGACAAAAGAGCTTATAGCAGACCAAGGATTGATGCGTGTAGGTGAAATTGTCAAAAATTTCAGTGGTGTTAACCAATTTACCTTCTATGATGATATTACGATCCGTGGTTTTCGGATCAACGGCGGATCCAATACCCAGCTGGTTAATGGTATGCGTACAACAACAGGATTTTGGAAACAGCCCCTGGCCAATTATCTGGAACGGGTAGAAGTATTAAAAGGACCTTCTTCGGCACTGTTCGGTAATGCCAGCCCTGGCGGTGTTGTCAATCGTGTTACAAAAAAACCGCTCGATGAGGCACGCAAATCGTTACAATTTTCTGTGGGAAGTTTCAACAACCTGCGCGCCCTTGCCGACTTTACAGGGCCCATGACTACCGATAAAACCCTGTTGTACCGCCTCAACATTGGCTATGAAAATGCGCAAAGTTTCAGAGATCTACAATTCGACAAGAACTTGGTCCTGGCGCCATCATTCTCCTTTATTCCTTCAGAAAACACCCGTATCAATTTTGATATGGTCTATAATGATTCGAAATCAAGGCTCGATAGAGGGCAATCCGTCTTTGCCAACGGCGATCTCTATTCAACACCTATAAGCCAATCCATGAGTACGGCCAATGATTTTCTGAATGAGCAGACCTATATGGTGACCGCTTCCCTAAATCACCGTTTCAATGAGAAGTTGAGCTTTAATGCTTCCTATATGAAAACAGGCTATACAGAGGACCTTTCGGAACATCGATCAGCCAATGCCTATGCTGTGGACGGGAAAGGAGCCAATATTGAAAATATGGTGGCAAGACAGGTTTTCATCCGAAACAGAAAAAGATTTGTTGATAACATCACCGCTTTCTTCAATTACAATGTCAACACTGGTAGGCTCGCACATAAACTCATTGCCGGTTATGACTATGCACAAGAGGTTTTACCGGTGGGTGGTTCACAGTTGACAGCGAGTGGCTACAGAAATAAAGACAATACAGGAACCATTGCACGATTTGACCCAAAAAAAATAGGCGATTATCTGCTCGACAAAAATGGAAACCCAGTACCCAACGTATCCAGTTTTGATCTCAGCAATCCCTTAAAAAGCCAGCAGCTGCAAGATGGCAGCAAATATTTTTATGCATCGACACTGGTTGCACCAACGTATTATCATCTGAATGCACTTTATCTGCAGGATCAGCTCACCCTGGGCCCTATCCAGTTATTGCTGGGGCTTAGGTATGAGAATTACAAGGATATCGCCAATTATAAAACAGATCAGTCCGAGAATGTCCACCAGGATGTTATACTACCTCGCTTTGGAGCAGTTTACACCATCAACCCGCAGATCAATCTATATGGAACCTACGTAAAAGGCTATAATCCGCAAACGGCTTCGGCACTGGCAAACCCTAATGCTGGAGGTCCATTTGATCCACTCGAAAATGACATGACTGAATTTGGGTTAAAAACGGCCTGGTTGGACGGAAAACTTCAGGCAAGTACAGCTATCTATCAGATCAATCAGAAGAATACGCTATACCCCGCCCCCACTGCCGACAATGCAGATTTAATGGAACAGATCGGAAAAGAAAGATCGAAAGGAATAGAGTTTGACATTCAGGGCCAAATTCTCCCGAACTGGAGTGTTATTGCCTCCTATGCCTACAATGACGCCAAGATTACCGAAGGTGGGAATAACGAAGAACTGAACAGACAGAAGCCAAATGCGCCTCAAAATACAGCAAACATCTGGACCAGATTCTCCATTCCTTCCGGAAAAGCAAAAGGTTTGGGAATCGGCGTCGGGGCAAATTATGTGGATAAGCGAAACCTTTCCATCAACCAGAACCAGACCATCCCATCGTACAGTTTATTGAACGCAGCACTATATTATACCATTGGAAAAGTACAATTGCAGGCCAACTTCAATAATATTACCAACAAAACACATTGGGTCGGAGGTTACGATTATATCCGTCTATTCCCAGGTGCACCACGTAATTTCCTATTTACCCTAGGCTATACCTTCTAATCATGAAAGTAAAAAACATGATCTTGTTTTTACACCGCTGGATCGGATTATTTTCCGGTCTGGTGGTTTTTATCGTGAGCATTTCAGGAGCTATCTTTGTCTTTGAGAAAGAACTGTTTGCCTTATTTCATCCCAGCTATGTAAGGGTAGATGTACCTAAAAAAACAACCGCCCTTCCCCTTTCGCAATTGATAGCCAATGCACAGCAAGTCGCGGCACATCCCATTAACATTATTCGTATACCTACCACAGCTGACCATCAGGAAGCCTATATTTTTGAATCCCTTAAACGTCTTCCCAAAGATGATATCGTGGGTGTAATTGTAAATAGCGAAATCATCTATTGGGACCGTATTTTCGTTGATCCCTACAGCGGCCGCGTTTTAGGAAAAATAGACGTTGAGACAAATTTCTTCTGGATTGTAAGGCAGATCCATCAATTCCTTTATCTCCGGCGCGACGTAGGTAGCGCGATCGTAGGGAGCAGCGTCCTACTGTTTATCATTACGCTAATTTCGGGGCTTTTCCTTTGGTGGCCCAAAAACCGGAAGGTAGCTGTAAAGCGGTTAAAAATAGATTTCAGTGCGAAGTGGAAACGTCTCAACTATGATCTTCATCAAGTACTCGGCTTTTATGCATTTTTGGTCGCTATGGTCATCGCATCAACCGGTTTGGTCTGGTCCTTCAAGTGGTGGGAAACAAGCATCTACTGGCTTATGGACGGTAAGCGGCCCAATACGAAAATAGAAGAACCAAAAATACAAGGTAGTCCAATGGCGGATTCCCCTGTAGCACCTTTAGATCTGATATGGTCTGACGTTGTGAAAAAGTACAGTACACATCAGGGCATTTTTATCAATTTGGTTCCCGAAGCCAGTCAAGCTAACGTAAATATCTATACAAAAGGAAATACCTGGTGGTCGGCCTCCGATGCCTATGCCTATGCCTATGACCTTCGAAATGGAATTGGATACTACAAACGCCTACAAAATGATAAAACGCTGGGCATGAAATGGCGAAACTCCAATTATGATATTCATGTCGGAAAAATAGCTGGGCTAACAGGCATGTGGATTGCATTTGTGACGAGTTTAATCTGTGCGTCCTTGCCAGTCACAGGATTCTACATTTGGTATGGCAGAAAATTTAAAAAGAAGAAATCGCGCTTATAACATACCGTTTTCCAGACAACTCGTCATTCTGGCTAGCAAACTATATAGAATCTGTTTCGCTTTTTTCATTTCTGACTTCTCATTTTTAAATATATTTTCATAATACTATATTACGAAAGCTTATTTCTTACGATGTCTATTGTGAAGACTTACCATTTTGACTGTTTCTATTTTCCATTATTGCAATCAATACGCGATGAGAACCTATGATTTCAAGGACTGAAATGTCCATCCATTTTCTATTCTACGCAAACTCCTGTGATTCTTCCCGATGGATAGATCCCATTTATCCAAAAATCAGGTTTATAATATCCAAATAGGGTTGCTTGATTACTAAACCATTCGTATTTTCCATCATTAAGAGGAACTTTGAACTTTTTTATTCCATTTATTCTCAGTCCCATTAACCATTCTCGGTAGATCTTAAAAACTTGACTAATCTTTTGCTGGCAATCATTAATTTCTTTTTTCTCTTTTCTATCAAATAATACCGGAAAAGGGCAATAATTTGGAGCATAAGAAGAAACTACTAAATTATTAAATACGTATAATGCATCTATTTGAGTAGTGTAAACTATAGTTTTAGGCCTTTTAAACTTTTTTGAACCATAGTTACAAACCTTTTTTGAACAAATAGAAGTATCGCCTTCAAAACTTAGTAATTCCTCTAATATCGCTATTTTTTCCTCATCGCTATATTCATTAAACCAAATGCCATTACTATAGTCGCACGTAACAATAGGCAATTCGCTCTTATTTTTAGGAATTAAACAGAGCTTGTATCCTTCAATAGGTACTCCGTCTGAAAGTGAACAACTTTTACTGAATGCTTTTACTACATATCGATTATAGACCTGACTATATATAGAACTTCCGCAAAGTATAACCATGGCTATGCTGAGAAATAAATATGTTAATGTTTTCATTTTCTAATGCTTTTGTATTGTTCCAACAACTAAATTTATTTTTTCATTTAAACTGGCCCCTCTCCGATCATTCAATCACCGAATAGGTTTAGTAACCAAAGCTTATCTATCAGCATTGGCCTTGTTACATCAGTTTCATTCAATGGATTACACCTTCAGCCCCAATATTACATCCGAAAATACGCGAACGATCCAATACTTTTAAAACGAACGGAAGTTCACTCGATGAAATATCAATATTCAAAGAATACAAGCCGTCTTCCTTAAAATACTTAAAAAGATCTCTGTGCAATTATACTCTTAAGCATTCCTATGGTAAGCTTTTTCTTCTGGCCCACGTCCCTTTTCAAAAACAATAAGTTAAAAATATCAAAAGACGGCTCTGGATGAAAAAAATCATCCGCTTTGTTACCATTGGTCTCAATATTAAAAGTTGTACAAAAGTCTTCGAAAAATTCATAGCCATCCTCTCCGGAAATACCTAAATCCCCTTCAATCTCCATCTCATCCGACAAACTGGCTATTTCATGTTTACCTAAATGTCGTTCCAGAAAGTTAATCCATTTATTATGCATAATATTTCGCGTTAACGTCACGGATCGTTCTACATCTCCGTAAACAGTATTCATATAGCGAATCGTAAAATTATTATAACTATTATCCTATACCAAACCACATAAAAATACCGAAGGTAAGTGCTAAAATGAGGTTTTTTATATTTAGCTTTTCGCTCTGGTATATTTCTTTATCAGGTAATCCGAAAAGCACAACATCAACTTATCACTGTCAGCATAGTTATTGATCTTTAGTTTTCAACAATTCGGCCCTTGCATTCTTAAAAGGAGAATGCTCAACAAAAATTTTATGATCAATTTTTTCAAGGTTAAATTTCGCATTATGCCGATCCACTTTGAAAAAATCCAAATCTGTTAGCATATATACATTTTCTTTTAGATTGTCAGAAGACGGAAACCACTCATAAGAATAGACATCCCTGCCCTTATAAACAAAAATAAATCGGGCGCCAACATCTGTATAGCTCCTTAAGTTAAAACCTAAAATTTCATTTATTTCATCTAAAGAATACTTTCCACTAAAATAATAGACGGTGTCCCAATCAAAATCAAAAGCTTTATCCATATCCAGAATGCATCCATTATTTGTCTTACATTGCTGAAATTCTCGCATCATCGTATTATCAAATTTAAGATCTTGGGAACAGCCCAGCATAAAAAAGACCAACATAAATACATACCATCGGAACTTTTGTTTGATCATTCCAATATATTCCTGATCGGTAAAATAATTTTTCAGCAAACCTAATTGCTGCTTCCAGTCTAACTTCATTTGCATAACTTCCGACAACTAATTTTGACTAAAATCAAGCCCTAATTACACTATAGTGTTCAATAAACAAGCTTAACCAAAAAAACAACTATTTGAACCCCATCTTTTGATAGAAAATCTGGCACTCTTCTCGAGCTAATTTCGACAGTTTGTGATCGATATTAACTTTTTCTGCCTTATATTTCTTTAAGTTACTTATCATAACTATGTAAGCCTGCAAAAGCTCATCAGGGCCCGTATTTTGATGATCTACTACACGTTTGACTACTGTACCGTTTTGAATAAATGATATGGAATAGTATAAAGATGGGCCTGTGCCTCCCCCAATATATTCAGACTTTAAAGATCCGACATCCAAACGATCATAGGCATGAAATATGCGATCGACTATTTTCTGATTAAATCGATAAGCTGAAAGTTCATCCTCACTATTTTGATAATAGTAATTGCCTCGTCTGTCAAAATAAAATGATTCATCAACACATGTATACCCAACACCTACAAATACTTTTAAAAAAAATATTCCATCAAAACTATTATTTTTTGAACTCGAAGGTCTGCAATATGCGACATCATAATTCATATTTTGATCAAATAATATCAGGCTGTCTTTTGTCAGATTTTTTATCAGGTAGATATGCCAGCTCTTTCGTTTCACATCCCAAATCCGTAAAGAATCTTTTTTAATATCAAAATTGGTACGGAATCCTGTCTTCATACCATCGCAAACATTCGACTCGCTTTTTCGATAAAATGCACAGCTCATATTACACGAATCCATACGAAATTCAAAACCACAATTATCACGGATTTTTGAAATCACTCTTCCCGAACCAATATCGGGCAGGGTTGCCGTATCGAAAACCCAGTTTCCCTGTATATTTTCGATTGATTGCTTTTCATTATTCCCGGTACAGGATAGGATCAACGTACCCATAAATACACTAAAAATGAGCAAAAAACGATTTATTATGCTATACATGCTTTACTCTCGGTTATTCTACAAATAAGATTAAGGTTATAAAGTCCCATCTCCAAGACTGACCTTATCATTTAAATCAATTATTTTTATTCAAGGGAACAAAAAAACTATTCGGTTCATAATCATCTTCGTCAAGTGAGAAACCTTTTAAATAGAACAGATAAGCAATAGAATATTTTGTATCAAGAGGACTGAGAAACTCATCTTTCAAGCGCAAGATAACCGATCCAGGAATACGGGACGTAAATCGTTCAATAGCTTCTGAAATAGGTTGGTCAACATATTTTAATACTTCCGGATCTTGATTAAAAATCCCATATTTATCAACTATTTCGGCTATAAAAGCTTCATCTTGCGGATTCGTTAAAAGATTATTAAGAAATTGCGTGAAACTTATCTCGGTATCCATATTTTCCTTAAAATAGTTTCTAAACCACAGTAAGCGCCCCATAAAAACTCTATTCCCTTTTGTTTTTCCGTATTCAAAAAGTACATCGTTTCGATCGTAAAAAAATTCACTACTATCGCTTAAAACAAACGTCCTAATGCTTGCGGATTTGTCCAATGTTTCTGCGTTTTCTCTAGAAAAGCTAACATCATTAGGACGAGGATCTATTGAAGCCGCTTTCCTGTCGTCAGGATGACAACTACAAAAAAAAGCTGATACACAAACTAGAAGTAACAATCGCAATCCCATACGTTCCTATTTATATTTTATATCGACTTCATAATAAGTTTTTGGTGGACCTGATGAATTTTTTATCGCCTTATATTTATGTTTATCCAAAAATGCTGAATTTCCAGATAAATAGATCAGGTCGATCTTCTCAAAATAATTGTAATAGTCAATCAGCGATCTGATTTTATCCCCAAAATCCTTATCCCGAAACGTGACGATGCCGTTTTCGCTTTTATAAAAAAAATCGTTATCATTATTAATCATTAAGATATCGTCTTTAGAAATAATCAGGTAAATTTTATAGTCTCCATAAGGGTACATTTTATTGTCTTCGCGGTTAACAGTATCTCCCTGAGTTCGATATTTATTTACTATCGTTTTATACAACATGTTCCATTCGGCACTATCTAATAGTTTATCATGGGCCTTTGCAACAGCATCATAATCAAATATATTTTGTCGAAATGTTGAAAAGCTAAATTTGTCATCTTGGATAAGTCCATCTTCAAAGATAACTTTGATATAAGCACTGTCTGTCCTAAATGCGCTGTCTATCTTGTTATTTTCAACAACAGGTCCATTGCAGCTTGATATAAGCAGCAGGCAACTCATCATGCTGGCTAACAAACAATGTGGAATCTGTTTCGTTTTTTTCATTTCTGATTGCCCATTTTTAAATATATTTTCATTATGTTACGGAAGTTTATTTCTTACGATGTTTATTGTGCTGACTTTCCATAACTCCACCACTACCTATTTTTCAGCGTATTTCGTATATAAATCAATAATTCTGAGCATACATATACAATAAACACAAATATGAGGATGATTTGAGTCCAATCATTCCAAAAAGCTAGTTTATCCATCATATTTCGGTTTATTTTTAAGCTTAATAATATTTTTTACAATCTTAACAAAGAAATAAATAATCAAAATTATATGGAGAAGCAGGCTGGCAGGTGTTAGTAAAACTTCATAACCAGCGTCATAACGAACTTCGGCATTCATTTGTGGATTATATACCCCAATTCCACCGTAGGGTACAGCTACTTTATGATTATATCCTTCCAGACGAATCAATGAATCATAATATTTGACATACTGCAATGAATCAGAATTTTCAGTTTCCTTTTTATCCATATTTAAAATTGACTTGGTCTAAAATAAATTACTGCACTTTCTTATCCCTTCTATTTACATAAGCTGTCCATCGTACTCATTAATATTTTTCAATAGTTCGGGCAGATCCTATACGGAAGTCCCTCTATAGGACTTTAATAGAAAAGAATTCGCGTTGGTTTCAGATACAACCTTGCGCAGCAGCTTTTCATCCGTACTTAATAAATCGATATTCAGATGGTCCAATACCTTTATCACGAAAGGGAATTCACGATGTGAGATGTCAATATTTGAATAGAACAAGCCCTCGTCCTTAAACAGCCCGTAGGGATAGGAGATCAAGTCTTTTGATAGCTCCATCAAAAGATCTTCGCTACAAATCAATGCACCTCTAAAATGAGCTGAAATATCATTTTGCTTGAACAGGTTTCGCAAGGCGGGCAAATTATCCTCATTATTCGGAAACCACTCGAGATCATTTTTATCGTGATTTATGATCCATGAAGAGCCCCGCTCAAACGTTGATATAACTTTCTTGAACCAGGGGTCATATAACGTAATAAAATCAGCTAAATTAAACTCCTTTCCTTTTTCCCTTACTTGAAAGGAAACACCATACCAGTTGGCAGATGGAATAGGCTCGCCAACAAGGAAGTCAATATAATGATTCCTATCGTATGGAAGTATATCTGTCCTATTACTCGTTATCATGAATATTTATAATGATGTGTTGTTAACGGGAGTGATCATTCTTCCCAGTTAATGATACCTCGTAATAAAAATGTAGTGGTTTTTTGGCCTTTTTTTTACTCAAGCAAATTTATAACTTTATTTACTTGGAAACTTAAAAAAATGGAATCATTTGCTGAATATCTAGCGCAATGCAGCAACAAATAATGATATTCTCCATAATTGATTATATAATATATCAGTTGGCGATCCTAAAACCGCATCAGCAGATTGGATGATTGATATAGCTAAATTAGCGATAAGCACATGAAAAACTTCGAAAGAAACGGAAACGAGTACAAAATGAAACCCCAATTAGGAACCTATGTTCCTTTGGTTGGTATATTTTCCATTATGGCCCTAGTAGGTTTCATTAAAATGCCTGAATCCTCATTTAAATGGTGGATGCTGGGTATTGTCTTTATCTTGATGATTTCCCTGCTTAGAGCCTATTTTATCATTGATATGGACAATAGGGAGATCCGTACACGTAAGGGACTTTTGGGTAAAGAAGTCACCATTCCGCTGGAGAGCCTACAGGGTTTTAGTATCCACAAGCTTAAACAATATGGCTTTATCACAATCAACGTCGCCCTGATCGCGCGTTATAAGGATGAAAATGGGAAAGAAAAAAAGGTGCAGCTGGCACAGAGCTATTTTACAAAACCCATTAACCGTATTATTAATGATATCGACGAAATCATTGCCCAAGATCATAATCGATAAATTAAAAACAGTATTCTGGCACGTCCCCTATCATTGAGTTTTGTTTAAACCCCATTCTTTCGATTATGCCCGATTTAAGAATCCTAAAACGACAATTTCTACATGCACTGAAACGCGGAACAGGCGAAGCATACCTGATCGTAAAAGAGCATCCGAAAATTGACTTTTCAAATCAAATTATCCAAGGTGCATTAAACATTTTCGCCTATGACGGGCAATCTGAAGGAGACCGGGCAACCTATATTTTTGACATTATTTCTATTTCAAAACAAAAAGACAAAATCCGTAAAGCCATTTTGCATGGATTGGCAAAGGAACAGGATGATACCTGGAACTTGACGCATTTGTTTGCCCTGGCAAAACTTTACGCGCAGCAAAATGACACGGAGGCAAAACAAGCTATTTATGACCGGTTTTTAAACTATCCGATCACCGGAGCTGATTGGGCCGGAGCTTATGAAATACTAGAACTTGATGGACTAAACGGCTTATTTTACGTAGCCGAGAAATTTGGAAAACACATTGAACAACATCCTGACGATTGGCAAGACGATGGCATCATTCGGCATTTTCAAGCAGAACACCAAAACATACAGGTTGCTGAAGAACTTCAAAAGAAAGCCCGGACCAATAAGTTCATACGTCTTTACCTTGACAACATACAACGGACAGAAATAAACCAGAATACGCAGCGAACAAAACCCCAAAAATACAAAGACATCATTGATGAAGTTTTAAATAGTAAAGCCCATATTTCTTTTGCAAGAATGAGAAAGCTAACAGAAGAAGAGATAAACACTATCGCAAAGCATCTTTTGAAAGAAACAGACCAGGCAAATATGGAATGCCTTTTGGATATTTTTGGCTTTCACAAATTTCCTTATGATAGCCAACTCATTTTAGACTATGCTAAACAAAAGAGAACAGGCAAAAACAAAATAACTGAAAATGCCATTAAAGCACTAAAACATCTAAAAAGCAAAGCCATTAAAGATTTTGCTCTGGACAAAATACAAACTGCCAAAAATCCGATAGACTATTTGGAATTGCTGATTTCTAATTACAGAAGTGGCGACTCGAAGCTACTGACCGAAATCGCCGAAAAAGCAAAAAATGTACACGAAATTGAGCGGTTGGCAGGGATATACACAGATATTTTCAATGAAAACAACACAAAATCCTGTAAAAAACCACTTGAAATCCTGTATAGCAAAATGAATTGTGCACTTCACAGAAAAGATATCATAGAAATTATGCTGCATAACAACGTTCTCTCTGATACGATAGAAAAAGAACTTCTCTATGACTGCAACCTGGAAACAAGGATGATAGCTCTTCGCGATAGGGCGCCGCATCCTAGTGACCGTAATTTCTGATTAAATTCTCCAGCACCTTATTGTTCAAAGCCGTGAAATACCTAAATATTATTATCTTTTATTTTAAAAAAAATTCATTTGGCTCAACAAGGTTATAAATCCCGATATAATCATCAAACTGCAAAAATTTAATTTCCTCGTCGCTTTACATTTTTATTCAACTCCAGACAACAAACAAAAAGCCACATCTCCCGACGTGGCTTAAACTAAACATAAACATATGAACCACCACCTCATCTTGTGGTTTTAACATACTCTTATTTGATATTCACATTAAATGTAAACGTCGCCTGCACGGTTTTCGTACCCTCGTAGGTATATACCATGGCCTGCTTCACGGTATATTTCTTTCCTGCCGCCAGCACCGCTGGATATTGTCCGATCGAGAACGTTAGCGTACTGGCGTTAAATTCCGAAAACAAACCTGCCGTGGCTCCCCAGTTGGTGACAGCGCCGGCAGGCGTAAACCAATGCCCGTAGCCCGTAGCCGTCATGTTGGGGTTTAAACTTCCATTTGGCTCTACCGCATAGAATTTAATTTTGCCGCTGCTCATCAAACCCGCCAGGTCTGCCGAAGCTATGCCAAAGGCCTCCCCTAGCTGGGCGGCGTTGACACTTACTTGTGTACCCGAATAGTTCTTCGCATCGGCAGCAAAGCTGACATCATAACTGAGTGCGATATCTTTGGGCTGACTGCTCACCGCATTGTATCCGGTAGCGTTTGTACCCTGAATTTTGATTTCGTAAGGCCATTGCTCGTCGTTGCTGTCGTTATCATCCCAGGCATGCGGCTGGTAAACCGATGGAGCGCCCGTGACCACAAACCAGAGTTTGCTGCAATTGGCCGGAACAGTAAAGGTTGCTGTATTCTCTGTACCCTCCATCCGATCACCGTATACCCGCGTACCATCTTTCAGCAAGGCCACATAGCCGTATCGCCACCCTGCACGGCTGGCATCCACCGCGTTGAACCCGGCAGCGTTTGGCAAGCCTTTAAAAGACACCGAAACCTTTGTCCCCACGGCAGGCACGTCCAGCGGAATCACATTATACCCCGTCGTACCCGGACAGCGATCGTAACTGACGCGGAGACTTCCATTGGACTGCCGCGTAAATTTGGTTGTCAGCTTACCGATATAATTTTTTCCATAATCCCGGATGCTATTCAGGTCCCAGGTCACAAAGCGGGTTGCCGCATCGTAGATCTCATTGTTGAACTGCTTCACATCGATACCCGTGATACGCATGTAAGCCTGCACGGGATCTTCGGGTTTTAACGCCTCGCGCCAGATACGGCCGATCATATCGATGCCATGTTTGCTGGTCCAGTACCAATGAATAAAATAGCTGGCATAGCGATATTTCTCGTGGTGAATATGGCGAAAGTAATTTTCTGTATATACGGTAAAATCGTGGCCTGAGAACGCTTGATCCGGATAGGTCTGATAGGCCTGCCATTGCGCGGTCTGCTCCCAAAACCCATTTCCGCTCGTTCCGCCATAGCCGTAACGAAAGCCATGGCCGCCTTTCAGATCAGCAAATACCTGGTACTGAAAACTGTGCCCGATCTCGTGCGCAATCACGGAACCCACCGGCTTACAGGTGGCCGGATTGATCCACAATGCTCCGATCAGATCGTCGTAACCGCCACCATAGGCCATCCATTCGGTCGTGTAATGTACAAAAATCATCATCTTGTACTTATCCAGATTGGATCGGTTGACCTTGCGTTCTGCAAACTTCAGGGTATTGACATTTAATGCGTAGAATTGCTCAGCTTTGGCCAAAAGATCATCAATATCCACCCGATATTCTTCCGGTACAGCGCTGGCATTGGGATCATTCTTTCCATAACTCGGTTCCCAAAAGACGATAAAATGCTCCGACTGGCGGCTGCGCGAGTAGGACCATTTACTGCCCTTATCGTTATAGTCCATCCCCGCAAATTCTTTGGGCTTATAGATCATCAACGAATCTGTTCCTACGGGCTTGGGCGGCGTGGTCGTCTCCTCTTCGACAGGAGGTTCAACCTCTTTTTTGCTGCATCCCAGCGACACTAACACCAATGCTGAGACCAGTGTCAGCAGCAGTCTATTCAATTTTATACTTTTCATCATTTGAACTATTTATAGGTAGAGATCAACTGTGTGTGATGGTCAAAAAACGGAAGCGCACGGTATAGGTACCGCTTCTGTAGTATTTGATGGTCGATACGGGATTGAGGTTACGCCCCAAGCTGTTCGCCGTACCCACAATACGGTAATAAGAAATGGGATCGCCCGACCAAAATTGTGTGCCCACATAGGTACCATTCATGATGGGATATACCAAGCCCGAAACATTCGGGTAGCGATACACCAGGCCCGTCTCAGTAACTTCCTCCGGATAGTAAGGCGACCAATTTTTAAATGTAGGCCGGTCGCCACGCTTGATGACCTCCCCTTTTTTGGGGTTGAATGGTTTACCGTTTTTATCTTCCCATACATAGATGATCTTGTTTTCCCCTTCTGGCTGGTGCTCTACACTGATCTCATAGTCTGTATAGGGTAAAAAATTAGCCTCGGCACCATAGTCCGAACTCGTGCACGACTTAAATAAAATATCCTCCTTTTTAGCACCGATGATATTAAAATCGAGGATGTTCTTAAATTTCTTCTGTCCGGCAACATTGCTTACCTCCACATCGATCGTGTACTGCCCCGGGGTCACAAATTGCGTTGCCTGTGTAAATCCTACCCGGCCACCCGTCGCGTTGAGCATCATCGGTGGATATTTAGCCTTGCCAATTTTCGCATTTAATTGATCGAGGGTGGTATCCCGCCAGGTGACCTCGGCAAGGTAGGTGGATATCTCATGCTCTTTAGCAAACTCTGTGGTCACCTCGCCCGTCTCCTTGTTTCGTACGGCCAGCAGATTCACGGTCAGCGGCGTGGTGCTTCCATTGGCCACAATGGCATCCGTGTACACCACAGCCCCCTGGTTGACCTGCAGGTTCTGCACATTATAACGCAAATTTTCACTTAAATAACCGACTTGGTCACTCTTGCAGGAATTCAATACCAACACCGATAATCCCGCTATGCCTATGATAAAACTTCGTTTTTTCATCTGTTTTATTTTTTCATGTGTGACAGAACCACCCGGTTGATTCCGAAGCAATGCGGAATCAACCTAGCTAGGTTCATAATTTATTTGATCTTAATGTTGAATACAAAAACAGCATTCAAATCGCCTTTTGTTTTGGACTTGTACACCAGCGATTGGCGGACTGTGTAGATGCTTCCCACTGTTGTTTGTCCCGGATACTGCAAAATATTAAAGGTCATTGTTGAGGTTGCCAGTTCCGATACAATGCGCGCATCTTTACCCCACGAGCAGGTTTTGCCAGTGGCGTCAAACCAGTGCCCCGGTGCGTTGGCCGTACTGTTTGCATTTAGCGTACCATCGGGCTGCACGGCGTAGTAGGTGATATCTTTACCTACCAGCGCAGGTATTGCCCCACTCTCGACACCATAAAAACGCGCTAAGCGCGGAAGCAGCACATTCACTGTGGTACCTGTGTAGCCCGCTGCATCATATTTGATGCTCAAGTCGTAATTAAAGGTAAGCGTAGAACCCGCTTCCACAATTTTAGGTCCTGTAAGGATACGTGGCGTAAAATCACCGATAAACGTATGGGTGTTGGCCAATATATTCAGCGTGGTGCCCGAGGCTGTTTTTATGCCTGTTGTCTGACAGTATACCCGCATATCGGCCATGTCATCTTCTTTTACGGTAACGATACCGTCGGGACTGATCTGATCCGCCTCCCCCCGTATTTTGACGTAGTATAAATTATAGACGGGCCCCGAAGACCAAAGGGGTTTGGGTTGCTTCTGCCTATGGTAGACAAATCCACTTATATTGGATGCATTCTTGATTGCCGTATACGCGGTGCTGGCCGTTGCCAGATCGTAAGGCGCCTCGTTGTAGATGTATGCCCTGACGGAATCTATTGGAATCTCGCTTAGAAACTGGTCAAAAGAATATTGCGCATTTTCATCCACAAACTTTACCGAGTCTGCCTTTTGCTTAAAATAGCGATTGACCGAATAATCCGAGGGCGCCCAAAACGTTTTGGCTTTGTTAATTTCATCCTTCAGTTTAAAATGGTCGATCACCAGCAACAAGGTATCGAACATCCCAGCGGGATGAGCGGCCAGGTAGTCGTAAGTAGACAGATTGACTTCGGCTTTATGGAGACCGTCGTCCGTCAGATAAGCCGCTTTCTTGCAACCGATCACTGTCAGTCCAAAAGCCAGCAGCAACGCTAATCGATATAAGGTTTTCATTTTTTTCAAGTTTAGTGGTTTACATATTGACAGTGCTCCAGTATGGTGTCTGAATGAGTGCAGGATTGGCCGACAATAACGAAGGGTCAAAAGGCCAAAAGTATTTCTTCGCATTAAACTGCGCCTGGTTCATTTTACTCTCCGGAAATTTATAGATGTTAAAATTCTTGTACAACCGCACCAGATCGTAATAGCGATGGCCTTCCAAAAACAGTTCGCGCGCTCGTTCACTAAAGATGGCCTCTTTAAGCGGTTCTTCGTTTTTATAGACCTGCAGTCCTGCTTGCGTCCGGATCTCATTCAAGATACTTTCAGCAGCACTGTTTTTGCCTGTTGCAACCAGTCCCTCCGCCATCAGCAGCTTGATGTCTGAATACCGAAATATGATGATGTTATTTTTAAATATGGCATTGTAATTTGAGGTATTACCCGAGTACTTTACATTTGCATATTTTGTACACAATGCATAGTTACCGCTATAAGCCACATCGAATACACTTTTAAAGCGCTTGTCGTTACTGTCTTTAAAAAGCGTTTTAAGGTAATCCTGACTGATTCTTAACATCGGATCTGTAAAATTCCGAAAATAAGGTCCCGCCAGTGAATAGTACCCTATCCCCCTATTGGTCCCTTCGTTTTCACCATTCTGGGCGATCTCGAAGATACCTTCATTGGATTTTCCCTGATAGATACCGCGGTAGTTGAGGCTGTCCCGTCCCACAAACGAATATTCGCCGCTTTCCAGTACCGATTTAGCCGCCGCTATGCAGTCGGCATATTCGCCTCTCCAGGCACTCAGGTGCGCCTGTAGGGCAAGTGCTGCACCCGTATTTGCACGCGTTGCAAAATCATTTTGGTCGATATTGCTCCATTTCAATAACGTTAGTGCCTTGGTTAAATCTGCCTGACTCTGATCCAGCACATCGCTCTCTTTGCGGGCAGGCAGATTGACCGCATCGATCGGCGCTACAGATTCGGTTATGATGGGCACCGTACCCCATACCCGCGCCATATAGAAATAAGCAAATGCGCGCACAAAATAAGCTTCGCCGATGTAATAATCGCGTACCGACACGTCGTTAAAAACATTTTCGTCCATCTTGGGCAGCCTTTGGATCACGCGGTTGGCCTGATCTATGACCTGATAAAAGATATCATAGCGCCGCAGCTGATACACGGGCCGCCAAGTTTCCAACGCCGGTACGGATATATTGAGCTGCATGTTTACAAGCGGATTAATATCGACATCGGTCGAAGAAGATATTTCGTCCGACAGTAGATCGCCATATACATAATAGGCCATCCCATTACCCTGATTTAGGGCCTTCCGCAGCAGCGCATACATGGCGTTGGTTGCGCTATTGGCATCTTCCTGCGTTTTCCAGAAGTTCTCGTCGGTTGCCGAACTGACAGGCTCAATGTCCAGAAACTTGGAGCAGCCTGAAGCGAGATACATGAAAGCACTCAGCACTAAAAACAATATTTTTCTTTTCATCTCTAATTAATTTTAAGCCACCGTTATGCGATGGAACTGACACGATTAAAAGGTAACATCCAGGCCTATAGTCCATTTCTTAGGGATCGGATATCCGTTACCCGTTGAATAACCATTGGCTTCCACTGCTTCAGGGTCCGGCACCGTCGACCAAGACTTAACAGCCACATTATCCACCACCCCATATACGCGGAGCATTTTCAATTTAAGCTTCTTTATAATGGCCTGTGGGAACATATAGCTCAGCTGAATATTTTTGAGGCGTACAAAACTGGCATTTTCCACAAATGTGCTGTTGGCGATGTGCCAATTGTCGACCGTATTGTGAAACAGCGATGGGTATTTGGTCTGATCCCCATCTTTCATCCAGAAGTCGCTGGGGTTAAAATCGCCAGCAATGGCCGAATTGGTACCCCAGGTCGAATACAGGTTAGATGAACCCGCATCCTGCAATTTGTCCGACATATAACCGTTCCACAAAGAACGTCCAAACACAAAGCTCACCAGGGTGGATAAACTAAAATTCTTGTAAGAAAACTGGTTGATAAATCCGCCTACGAGGTCAGGATTCGGATTTCCCATATCAATTTTATCGTTGTGGTCGATGGTGTAATCTCCATTCACATCCCGGCGGCGCGGATCGCCGGCCTGATATAAATTCCCCCTAAAATGCGTGAGTCTTTTTCCTGTCAAAGGATCTACAGGTACATCTGCAGTGGTCGCATATACTCCATCCACATCCCATACTTTAAACGGGAAAATAGGCTGACCTACGTTCAGTGCACGTTGCATCCATACCGGTCCCACCTGTATTTCCTGCCCACCGCCAGGGAGGCTGGTGACATAGTTTTTATTGTAAGCAATATTGAAATTGGTGGTCCACTGGAACTCCGACGACGGAGCCATATTGCGGGAGATAAGCGTCATTTCTACCCCACTGTTTCTCACACTGATAAAATTGTTGGAAACCGTGCTGTATCCTGAGGTCGATGGCATGTTCAGATCGTAAACCAGCTGTTTGGAGTCGCGCACATAAAAATCGGCAGTCACGGTAACGCGATCGTGCAGGAGGTTCATATCAAAACCGGCATTAAACTGCGGCGAGCGCTCCCATCGGATCGTCGGCGAGGTTGCTGCCGCGCCATAATTAGGCGCTACAGTAGGCTTGCCATTATAAGAGAGTACCGAACCACCAATACCATTTTCCAATACCGAGCCAGCGTATGAAGCATCAAAAGTCAGCCCCGTATAGCGTGCGTAGTATGAGCCCGGGTCACGTCCGGTAACACCATAGCTACCCCGTATTTTGAAAAAGGATATGGCATTTTTCACCCCCTGAAAAAAGGGCTCTTGCGAAAGCACCCAGCCAGCGGAGATGGATGGAAAAATACCCCAGCGGTTGTCCTTGCTGTAACGCGACGAAGCATCCATCCGGTAACTGGCAGAAAGCAGGTACTTGTCTTTGTAATCGTACCCAAAACGACCGAATACCGATACACGCGAGCGCTCATTGATGGAAGTGGTGGCATAAAGATCGGGGCCAGAAGGGATACCCGTTACGGTTTTTACATAGTTTCCATTGTCGTTATAGCCATTCATATAATTTTCGTTGGATGTATTGCGTTCAATACCGGTACCCAACACGGCGCTAAAATTATGCGTATTGCGAATGCTCTTGATGTAGTTAAAATAGGTTTCCCATTCCCAGCGTTTATTTTGGTTCACCCAATTCTGAACAAAGTTTCTATTGCCTGTCAGCAGTTTGGGACGAAAGAGATCGCGCGTATTGTTGTTGACATTGAACGAAAACTGCGAGCGCAGGGTCAAGCCATTGATCAAAAACTTTTTAAGCGTTCCGGCAAAGTTACCATTCAGGCTGATCGAGTTATCGCGGTCCATCATGCCATCGTAGCGCCCCGTATAGATCTGTTCGTCCACGTCGGTTATCTGATAGAAAGACGAAGGAAAGCCCCAGGTACTAAATGGATATTTGGTATTGTCGCCCGAGCCATGTTTTGCTTTTGTAAAACCAGCGAACAAGTTGGTCTCAAACTGAAAATTGTCTGTCGGATTGGCCTGCAACATGAGGCGCGGCGTCAGGTTTTCATTTTCATAGCCCATCATTACACCCTGCTCATAGTAGCGCTGTGCCGAGAAACGGTATAAAAACTTTTCCATGGTGGCACCGATACTCATATTGACATTGTTGATGTTGGCCGACTGCAGAAAAAGACCCTGCCAATCCGTGTTATTGTTAAAGGCAGGGTTTAAACTATCCGTCAACATCGGACTGATCGAGCCATTATAATACCAGTCGTAGGCCCCACCCTGGTAAAGCAGATTCATTTTCAGCCTACGCTCGGCTGCGCCCACGGTGATGGGCTTCATGGCCGGACGGCTCGAAACCCCGTTGTATGCCGAGATCCTGATTTCGGGTTTACCCACTGCCGGACGTTTGGTTTTGATGATGATGACCCCATTTGCGGCACGGGCACCATAGATGGCCGATGCCGAGGCATCTTTTAAGATATCGACCGATTCGATATCGTTGGGATTGATAGCCTGCAACGGGCTTGCATTTCCGTAAGCCGCCTGTATATCGCTCACATCGTAAATAATATTGTCGATGACATACAAGGGCGCCTGCAGCTGGTTGTCTGCTAAGCCCAGGTTGCTCGTTCCACGGATGTTGACAATGTTATTGGTACCAGGTTCGCCCGAAGTGCTCAACACGGTCAGACCGGCCACACGTCCCTGCAACATGGCGTCGAAGGTGGCGTAAGGCGTATTTTCAAAATCCTTACCCTTCACGGTAGTGATGGCACCCGTCGTTTTGCGCCGCTGCACATCCTGATAGCCCATTACAACTACCTCATCGAGCCCCGTCCCATCTTCTTTCATGGTAATCTGAATGGTGTTGTCGCCATCACGCAGCTGTTTTTCTTGCCGCACATAGCCGAGGGAACTAAAAATCAAGGTTGGATTTGCCGATTTCAGTTTTAAGGTAAATTTTCCATCAGCACTCGTTTTGGTCGCATTGCTGACGCCTTTCTCTAAAATACTCAGATCAGACAGCGGTGTGCCTTTTTCGTCTTTAACGATCCCCGTGACCGTTCTCTGTTGTTGCGCATACAGCTGTTGACATAGCAACAGCAGCAACAAAAAAATGCCCGTTAAGCATTTTTTTGGAAGATTTTCATACATAGTCATAATTTCGTTAAGCAGATGTTAAGTTTAGCATACTGTCAATGACACATTAGATCCCTGGGACAAACGCGATCCTTTCCACAAAAAGGATATGAGCAGCATATTAAAAATTGATTAGTTCTTCTTATGTAACAAAAATAGTACTTCGAAACAGCGGTTTTTGGTCAGATCTTACCCACTCATTCTAACATTTTAACAAAAGAAAAAGAGGCATATTGGCAAGGTGTAGGATTGCAGCATAGGGCATAAAACAGCAATTCCGTCCAACCATAACAGAAATATTTTTCCTGTTATGGTTAGACGGAATTGAATTAGAGCCGAAATCGCGCATGAATTGAGCGACCATCTGCCACATGGGATTAAATAGCCTAAAGTGATTAAACGGTTTGTTAATCGTATAGGTAATTTCGGTAGTTGCGCACATATATCTTCGGCGATATACCTAAGATACTGCGAAAAACACGGTTAAAATTGGTGATGCTATTAAAGCCCGAATCGTAGGCAATTAACGAGATGGAATCGTGTCTACCTAAACCCAGCAATTTACAGGCTTCGCGGATACGCAGTTCATTCAGGTAGGCGATAAATGTTTTTCCCGTACAATTTTTAAAGTAGCGGCAGAAGGCATGCGGCGTCAAATTTGCCTTTTCAGCGATTTCATCCAAACTGATATCCTCTTTAAAATGCTCTTCCAAAAATTTACACAATTTTTCGATTCGGAAAGGTTTGGAGATATCCCTTTTGGAAAATTGGATACCGGAAAGAGGCTCCAGTTTGGCGAATTCTCTGCTGAGTGACTTTAACAGATAGAAGAAATTGACGAGCTGATCCAGAAAGTCAGATTTTTGCAGTATCTCAATGTAATGAGATACCTCTCTCTGAAGTTTGGGAGGAACCTTAAATCCCCGCTGGCATTTATGCACAAAATCAAGCAGGTTTCTTAGTTCGGGCATGGTGGCCATGGTAGACAGTGCTCCTTTCGCGCTAAAAAATAAAGAAACAGACCTTACGCATTTACCTGCAATGAAACTTTTAAAGACATGTGCCTGGTTTGTTCCCAAAAGAAAAATGTCGCCGGGTTGAAATTCATGCACATTATCGTCCACGAGTAGCTGGCCGATACCTTCTTTAATCCAGATTAATTGATATTCCTCATGACGATGCATATACGGATAGAATTTATCCAGTACATCTTCTTGAATATAGATAGATTTATCCTGAGGGGCAGGAACTTTAAATTGAACTGGCTTCATAACAATTTAGATTTAAATAAATGTCAATATAACATTAAATATACAATAGCCAATTTAGTATTACAATGCTTAACTAAAAAAGGTTAAAATAAGGTGATATTTGGTTATAATTTGCATATACCTGAATTAAAAACAGATAAGTATCATCTTTTACATCATTATGAGCTTTGTACCCCTCTCATATCGATTTTAAAATTTCCACCCCGAACGGGTATAAAAAGATATAAAACGCATAATTTATACCCGATGTAGTATAATTTAAGAATATTTGCTATATTTATATCAGAAAGGGTATAATTATGGATTCACTACGAATGTTTGTAAAACAGAAACGGAAAGAATTGAAGCTAACACAGGAAGACTTAGCTGATAATGCTGGAGTCGGCTTACGGTTTGTGCGTGATCTTGAGCAAGGAAAAAAAACGTTACGTTTAGACAAAGTAAACGACATATTGGCGTTATTCGGCAAAGAAGTTGGTGTAATTGACCAAATTAGAGAGTGATGGCACGAGAAGCAAAAATATACTTTCATGATGACTTGGCAGGATATCTCATTGAGACTGATCATGGTTATTCATTTAGTTATGACGAGAACTATCTAAAAAAAATGGATCCACAACCTATCAGTCTAACTTTACCGATTTCCGAGAACGTTTATCATAGCAATATACTATTTCCGTTTTTTGATGGATTAATTCCCGAAGGATGGTTATTGGAAATCGGCGAAAAACATTGGAAGCTCAATCCTAGAGATCGTTTTGCACTATTAATCAACCTCTGTAGAGACACTATAGGAGCAGTTTCTGTTTATCCGATGGAGGCGGAAAACGATGGCTAATTGTTTGTTTTGCTATAAACCAGTTGAAACAGGAGACTATCATACGGCATGTTCACGAACATTTTTTGGAACGACACAAGTTCCCTATTTGGAGTTGGACCAAGAAAAATTGAAAAAATTAGCTGAAGTTACTGTAACCGAGAGATTGGCATTAACTGGCGTACAGCCAAAAATATCACTCAGTCTAAAAGGAGAAAAAGGGAATAAGCGACTTACCTTAGTTGGCCTTTGGGGTGATTATATCCTGAAACCTCAATCGAAAGAATATCTACTCATGCCGGAAGTAGAAGATCTAACCATGCACCTCGCAGCGCTATTTAAGATAGAAACAGCAAAACACGCATTAATACGAACTTCCACTGGAGAACTAGCATACATTACAAAACGATTTGACCGTAAGAAGGACAAAAAAATCCATGTTGAAGATTTATGTCAGTTATCCCAGTTACTGACCGAGCAAAAGTACAATAGCTCCTATGAACGCGTAGGAAAAATCATCAAGCAGTTTGCTTCCAACATAGGATTAGATGCAATCAAATATTTTAGACTCGTACTATTTAGCTTTTTAACAGGAAATAACGACATGCATCTCAAGAATTTTTCACTAATGCATACCAATCATGGCGTTTTATTATCACCAGCATATGATCTCATTAATGTCAACTTAATCTATCCAAAGGATAAGGAGGATATGGCTCTCACATTGGGTGGTCGTAAACGAAAAATAAAACGGTCAGATTTTAACCAGCTTGCGCAAAGTTTGGGAATTTCTGAACTGGTCAGAGACAATATATATAAAGACTTCAGGAGAAATGCTGATAAAGTTAAAGAAATAATTGATCACAGTTTTCTAACAGATGATTTCAAAGAAAAATATGTTCAAATTGTCCACACTAAATTAAAACAGATCGAACTATAGAAAAGAATTTAGTGATCATGAATAAACTCCTATTTACCATCCTCTTTATTGTGGCTTCTACTTTCGGTATTTCACAAACCTTGACTAAGGAAGCCACTGCTATCTGTTAGCCGGCCCCCAACTCTTCAGCCAGCGATTGTAAGCCTTGATTAGCTTCTTCAAATCGTTTGAGTTCGACCGCATAAGATTCAGTAACCGTTTCGAGCAAGGCACTTTCCGCCGTAAAGTCAACATAGGCCATCACCGTATCACCACCCCACATCCAGTCAAAAATCAGGACAAAACCATCCAAAGCATAGCCCTCCAGTTGTTTTAAGAGAGCCAGCATCGGCAATATTTCAAGATAGTTTTCACTGAAGTTCAATACGGCAAATGTCCAGTGTTGCTTTTCCTCATCATAATACTCCTTCGCACCGTAAAATCTATCCTTAAGCAGATTATCGAAGACTTCACGAATGCGCGCCTGTGAATAACTTGGAATAATTTCCAACGTTGTTTTGCTGTACATCTGCCGGCTCTCCCACCACTGCGACCAATTATCGTCTTTGTTCGGGGAAATCGGTTTAAAAGAAAAAAACTCGTTCAATCTCGATTTTTCTATTTTAATACTTATGTAAAGGCTATCCAGTTCCATATGACTTTTTAAATTATTTTTGTCTTTTTTTAAACGTTACCTCCCTGCCAGTTTAATCTTTCCATCGCCATCGAAATCCGTACTATCCACCACTCTTTTAAGATTCAGCTGCTTCAATGATAAGCCTTCCTGCAATGTCAGACCTGTAGCTTTCATCCTAAATAATGGATAGGACAATGGCTTAGCGCTCCATTCGAGCACAAAATGGTAGCCGTCCACGATCTTTTGCTGATCATCAGTCTTAATGATCAATATATCATGAAAGGTCTGCTCGGGTTTGGCAGGATCGCTATCTGGTGAGATCCCTCTTGCCTTGTAGGTGGCGATAAACTTATAATAGTGGTATTTGCCATTTATCGGATTAAATATTAATTCTCGGCTGTTATTTTCTTTGATCAAGCCTAAGAAAGTATCCTCAAAATCATCAAGCAATTTGTAATTAAAATCGGTATTGATCTTATTGGCGACCAGTACATAGTTCTTTTCCTCTTTACCGGCGGAAATGTCTTTCTGTTGATTTTGTGCTGCGGCCGGATAGCAAGTGAACCAGCCTAACAACAGGACTATTAAATATCTCATCCTCCTAATTTATTAAAATTCGAAGAATATTACCTTAGCTGCCCACTAAACATTCCATTTTTCGATCTCTAGGTGACACAAGCGGAAAACTTTTACAATAGTTGAATAAATATTCCAATGACGTCTGCTGAATTAGTTGTATGGCCGACTTTTCTCTCAAATGTCTAATCAATATAATCAATTCACATCATTTAAAATCTAAAATAAACCATTAACTTATATTTATTAAATTTGTAGCATTGCGATTACTTTTCCCGTCTATACTAATATAGTCTCAAAAATAAATTATGAAAAGACCTATTTTAACTAAATACGCAATTTTATTGTTCGGTACTGATTTTCTTGTTTTGAAATTCAGGCAAAGTGATTGCAAAACTAGCCTATTTTTCAATAATACTTCTTACTGACTTATTCTATTTTATTATGCTGAACATATTTGAAAAAGTAAATAAAGGGCAATGGTTGCTCTTTATCCTACCATTGTTTCTATTTGGGTGCGAAAAAGATGAGCGCGATGGCACAACCTGTGCGCAGAATTGTATTGTACTATCGGGCGTTGTAGTGGATACTCCTGCGAACAAATTATTATCTGATGCAGAAATTGGGATTTCTTTCCAATATTACAGTTTGTTCCTTAAACCATCTATAAGTTTGGGGAAAACAAAGACAGATGGTAAAGGGAAATATAGTTTTCGATTTGATGCCAGCAAATACCTATCCGAACATGGCTTTTTTATAGTTAGCGTCAAAAAAAATGGTTATTATCTTAATGCATATCATCCAGATTCGTATCAAAGCGTAGCTTCCTATGACTTGGACGAGCTCAAGTATGACATGCCAACTGATGAACGAATAATGCTGTTTAAAAGGGGCGAAATGGAGTTGCATGTAAAAAATGTCAAAAAACTCGATTTGAAGATGCTTTCGGTTAGCTATGGTCCAGAGAAATCCAATACGGGTTTTTCTATTGCTCCTGTTCCTCGTGATTTGGATACCATCGTTAGGGTAACCATTCCTGCCGATATGGAATCTGTATTAAAATGGCAAGGCTATAATGGACCGAACCCCTTACAATTCGACAAGGCCGCCACTGTTAATTCAGAAAAAGGAAGCTTTACACGCTATCAGTTAGATTTCTAGTGGGAACTAGTGCCAATTACAAGAGAAAACAATTATAAAATCTATAACCCGATATTCATATGCTCAAAAAATTACTTTCCGGGATATCTTTTTCCCTATTAACTTTATCAGGAACCTCCCTCTATGCGCAGCAAAACAATGGCAGCCGCTATGACATCGAACTTTCTATTACTCCACTTGCTGAGCGTACTATTGGACCTCGGAAGAGCCTTATGGGAGCCGGTAGCGACGCCAGTAAAAATTATATAGCCGGATTGCTCCGCGTAGGGTATCACTATAATGAAATATGGTCTTTTGGTGTTGGTCTGGGTTATTCTCACCAGAACATAACGACAACATCGGCAATAGTCGATCCATCGGTGGAGCGGATGCAATATTCCTCAGACCTTTCTATTTGGGAATTCCCTTTAGACGCCAGAATAAAATTTTTAAAATACCTTTATGCAAATGCGGGACCGATGTTACACTTCCAACAGAACTCAAATAGTCATGTAGACAAGCAGCATGGTATAGGTTTCCATATTGGACTGGGGGCAAAAATTCCATTATCCCAAAAGTTTGCTGTTACACTGTCCCCACACTATAAGATGTACTCGCTCATCCCTTTCCAATCGGGGAGAAATTACGATCGCGTGCAGGTTTTGGGAATTGCGGTTGGATTAAATTATAGGTTTGCCAAGGATTAATATAAATCACAGACTAAACAGCCTCTTTTTCCATTTTCTCTACTGAAGAAAATTTATATCTTTATAAACAGGAAAACCTAAAATTATACTATTATTTACCGCAGGTTGCATTTAAATGATCATGAATAAACTATTATTTACTATCCTATTTTTTTTGGTTTCTACTCTCGGCTTTTCACAGACCTTGACTAAAGCAGACTTTCTTGAAGACCTCGATTTTTTAAAAAGAACATTGCCCGCCAAACATACCAACCTATTTGCTAAAACCACAAAAGCTACCTTTGAGAAGCTCGTCGATGACATTGCCAGCAAAGCGGATTCGTTGAATTATGAGACCTTCACCGTAGCGCTCTTCAAACTTATGGTAAGTATAAAAGATGAGCATACATTTGTTGAAGCAAAATTTAATCGGATACTTCCCATTCAGTTGGATATGTTTAATGATGAAGTCTACATAACAGCTATAGATCCAGCTTTTGCATCGTTATTGGGAACCAAATTAGTCGCGATCAATAACCACAGCTTCAAACAGATTAATGCTTTGTTTAAGGAGGCTATCCTAAGTGAAAACCGCTCGTATTTCAATGATCACCTGCTCCGTTTCATCAACAATCCGGCTTTTTTAAAAGGCCTTGGCATCATCGATTCGGACAAAGAAGCAGCATTCACATTTGTTGACCGGAACAATAAAATCAGTAAGATAAAATTGACGTCATCGGAAAGCAATGACCTAAAAAAATTAAACCTAACAGCAGGTGCAGTCAATCTACTTTCAAAAAAGAAAAAAGGAAACTATTGGTACGATTATGACGCTGCTCACAAAATTCTTTATTTTAATTATACCACATGCCGGGAAGATCCGGCCCACCCTTTCGATCAATTCAATCAGGAGTTGTTCACGTTGATCAATGCCGAACATCCCAATAAAATTGTGCTGGATCTAAGGTATAACAACGGCGGGAATTCCGGTATTTTAACACCATTTATTGATCAAATCAAAAACAGCTACCTGAATAGAAAAGACAGTTTTTTTGTATTGATAGGCAAGAATACCTTCTCCTCGGCTGTGATGAATGCCGTTGAACTGAAGAAAAATTCCAATGCAACCTTTATTGGTGAAGAAACCAGTGGTTCAATCAATCATTACGGAGAAGTTAGAGGATTCAGTTTACCAAAATCAGACATCGTGATTGCCTACTCGACGAAATACTGGGAAGTATGGAAAGGGAAAAAAGGACCGCTAAAACCTGATATCGATATTAAGTATACGATCGAGAATTATATGAAAGGAAAAGACGAGGCGTTAATGAGCATTTGGCCCCAACGACCGCAGCCTAAAGGAAAGCCAATAAGCAGCGCACTAATACTGCGATAAAATAATCTACCTTCCTGACAGGTTAATCTTTCCATCGTTATTAAAATCGGTATTGATCTTATTGGCCACCAATACATAGGTCTTTTCATCTTTACCGGCACTATTTCCCTTCGCTTGGTTTTGTGCAGCGGCCGAATAGCAAGTAAACCAGCTTCACAATAGGACTATTAAATATCTCATCCTACTAATTTATTAAAATTCAAAGAATATAACCTTAGCTGGCCAGCAAACATTTCATTTTTCGATTTCTAGCTGAAACAAGCGGAGAACTATTACACTACTCCAATAGATAGTTCCAATCGCTTATCACGGACGAAATGTCCCAAGTTAAGGCCGTTTTCTTGTAACGCTCAAAATTGTCCTTTTTCCATTTGGTGATATGGTACCCTTCACAGAGCCTACAATAATAAGCTCTGCAGCAAGCCGGTTTTCCCATCCGGTGTTTGATGCGTTTACCATTGGTGACATTTTTTACGCGAGAGCGTAATTTAAACCGGAACATTGCATACTGTGCCTCGATCCGGGACGGAAATGCCACCTTTCCGGTGGCCCGGCATTTCCAAGTGTTGCTTTTCATGCTTTCCATAATCAATCTATTAAAGGTTATTATTTAGTATATTCTCTTTTTCAATAGGTACCTGCAGCATGACCCAGTCTTTTATCCTACGGGAAATGGTCGACGAAATCACAAAACTGTCGATATCTCCAAACGGTACGTGCAAAATGATCCGAAGCCGCCCGCCCTTCATTTGATAGCAGGCCTTGATCATGTCCAATGGTATCGCGTGATGCCGGTCTATTTTCTGCACAAAGCCGTGGGTATCGCGCACAATTTCGTTCAGGCTACGCTGCTCGCAGCCTTTGCTATCTTCCATATCTTCTTTTAGGTATAGCTTAACGATAGGCGTATTATTGGTCTTCTCAAATAGAAATATCCCCAGCTCCGTGTACATTATCTTTTTAGTAAGGTATTTGTTGTTGATCACAAACTCCTCCTGCGCCGGATTTATCGATTTGAGCAGCGTCAGATCAATTTCCTCCACAGCATCCGTTTCCTTAATGATCTCATCGACCGATGCCGGATCGATAGTATCATATAAATCAAAAGATTGTGCGTCAATCTGCGCATCCGCGTTGACTGCTACCTTGTTCTGCCTTTCTAAAGTACGTTCCAAGCGGATCAGATACCGTTCCCTTTTCCGATAAATACTCCAATAAAAAAAGGTGATATAAATCATGTTAAAAAGCAGGATACAGACAAAAATCACCAATAAAGGCAGCCATATCCATTCACTTTTTGGAGGGGCGACAGGTTTGATAATTCCAAAGAGAAATACGGTCGGTAGTAGTACACAGAAAAAGAATTGTGTGCCCAGCCGATCGCCCATGTGCAGCAGCCAGCTCTTCTTTTTATCCAACAGCTTGATAACAGCTCGTATATAAAAGAGTGTCAATGCCGCGATAACTACATTAAATAGATAACTTACAATCAGTGGTCTGCTATCAAACCAGCCTGATAGCGCTGTGACGGCTCCGATATACCAACAGATGCCGCCAAAAAGAAACGAAGCGATCCACACCCAGATGAAATCTGGATAATGTACGTGCATCTCCGTATCTTTAGCATACTTGACCTGTTGGTTACTTTCCATAATGTACTGTTAATTTCAAAGATTAACCTTGAACTGATCGATAGATAAATGCAGGCGAGGCTAATTCTTTCCAAAAATCTCCTATTAAAAAAATTTCTGTACACTAAATTTAGCCATTATTTCTTTTAAACAGCATCATTAGATAGGTAAACCACCCTTTTGTGTCCTTCCAAATAAGCAAAAACACACCTTATTAGCTTATAAATACCCTCTTTATTGTATAAATTGTATGCCTCGTTACAGAAAAAGCGAGTTCGATGCTAAAAACATACGCTTATTGAAATAAAGATAATATTCAAACCAAATAGCATGCGTTATAGGTAATTTTAACTTGACATCAAATCATTGATTTAACAGCCCTGCGTATGAGACCTCCCATGCAACTTTTCAGGCGGATCAGCCGCAATCACATCCTGATTTTTATCGCGATCGTGGTAACTATATATGGTTCCTTTTTAGCGTCAGCATTTTACCTAAAGGTATATAGTATCGGTGTCCTCGTCCTGCTGATCCCTTTTTTGGAAATCCGCAGCCACCATGTGGTGCTCCAGCTTTTTGCTCTATTTTTTATTTGCATTCAGATCTGCAGCATAGCGGTGTATGACCGCTTACCCTATGAACTGCTGCTCAGTTCGCAGCCGCTGAAGCCAGCATTTAAACATGCCTTCCCTATCGCCCTCGGCAGCTGTGCGGTAGCCCATCTAATTTTCTTTAAACGTGCCAACCTGATTACACTGTACGCCATCCAATTTCCACTGATGCTTCTGGCCTGTACCTGGTACATCCGGATGAACCTTATTATGAATAATTGCAAGCATGTTGATAATCCCAAAGCGGTCTATATCCAGGCCGAAGTCATCCAAAAATGCCCGGTCTGTTGCGATATACATGAATTATTGGTGTCCTTTACGTATGAAGATGAGAAATACCAATTTCCGGTCGAAGTACATCCAAAGACTTTTGAGCAGGCCAAAGAGGGCGGCAAGCTGAACATGACGCTACATCCCGGTGTATATGGCTGGCCATGGTATCACAAAGAAATGAAAAGGAGGTACAAATGATCACAAGTTTATATCCCCTGATGCTTTTAATAGAGACCTTTGCCCATATCAGCCCTTCCAGCCGCACCAAACAACTGGAAGCAATCGCTTCTGCCTGTACCGAACATTTGAACGATGCCCTGGCCCTCCATCGGCAATATACCCATGCCGATCAGGCGATCCGTGGCGTACAGCTCTACCATACGCAGTTGCTTCGTCTACATGAAGTCTTGTATACCTATTGCGACCAGTCCATTCCCGAGGAACTTAATGCGCTCCGTCGTCTGGAGGAACTACTGGAAAGTGTAGAATTTTTATTTAAGAAAGATATCAATCCCCTGACACCGCTACCGCAGCATCATGAAAAACGCATCAGGCAATATCTAGATCTTCACCTCGAAGACACCTTAGAGAGATTAAAGCTTAAACAGATTCCCCAGCCTTATCTGGATGAAGTGCATTCCGCTATTGCAAGCCTTTTGCAACGGGGCAAAATACCTTACCTGCAATATCATCATCAACAATACCTTGTTCAGCTGATTGATGCACTCAGGCAACTGGCCCAGGACGAGCGTCAGCATAAAAACTGGCCTTCTCGTTTTTTGATCTTGATGATCAATTTCAATTTTAACCATATCGGGTTTTTAAATCGCTGGAAGGAGTCCTACGAATCCGCCCCTGTCGCTACCGAAAATCTATTGCGGTATCCGCAGCATTTCTCTGCCATCCCGGGTTTTGCCTATGATCCCAACCGCAACTCGCTGCTCACGCTGATGTGTCAGTATATTGAAATGGAAACAGCAGATGATAAGCCATCAACCGATGTTCCCTATCGGTTTATCCATAGCAATCTCAATGGCAAGGAGCTCAAACTCTGGCTACATTTATGTGTCAAAGCCAAAGTCATGCGCTCGTCCGAGAAAAAGGAAGCTGCCGAGGAATTCTCAAAACTCGTCAAAACCAAGGAAGGCATACTGCTTTCGATGCACAGCCTCACAAAGATGGACAGAGGCAGCGAATTTCCCGCTGCTGTCCACCTACGCAAAGTATTGAAAACCATGTTGAATGAACTGCACGAAAAGTTCCCCGAATTGAATGGATAAAAATCCATCCAAATTTTAAAAAGCAGGGGTATTCTCCCGTTACCCCTGCGCTAACAGGATTGATCATGTTTTAAATCTTGTTTAAAATCATTTCTGTAGGCTATTTAGCTGCGCCATGCCCATAGCGACCTTTTCGTTGCCAATTCCCCTACCCCTTACATACAATTATTTAAAACCGTATTTGTAGGCTCAACAAGGCTTATCTACTACCCCTGCGGTCGGCTGTTATCCGATCTATCTTTGTTTTGAAGCGTACGAAAGGTAGAAGTTGACGCTGAAGCAGGCCGCTGTACCCGAGCAGGGCGCACAGGTATGGCGCCCTGTTTTTTGAAAAAACAGCGGAGAAAAATAATAAGTACTGCTGTACAAATAATTAAAGCTATGGAAGCGAACAAAACCAATGCAACGATTTATAAAATCCTCCGGGCGGCCATGATCCTCTTTTGGGTTTATGTGGGCATTGAAAAACTCTGGCAGCTCAGTGCATTTCATATTGCACTGCAGCAACAACCGGTCATTAGCATCCTTGCGCCAATACTTTTCTGGTTGCTTCCGCTACTGGAAATTAGCATCGGAGCTTTGCTTGGGTTGCCTGCACACCGCTTACAGCATTGGGGCTGGATAGCATCGACTATTATGATCACCTTATTTTCGATTTATATTGCCCTTGGCGTCCTCGATGTTTATGATAAGAAACCTTGTATGTGTACCAGCTTTCTCAGTCATATCTCCTGGACAGCGCATCTAATCGTTAACCTCGTTATTCTTGGTCTATCTATCGCAGGATTAGTACTCAATCGTAAGGTTTTGCTACACGAGCAAAGCAACTTAAGCAACAAGACTGCTGTCGGCTTATTTCTAACGGTTATTCTAGCAATAGGAATTGTAAGCTATAAAAGCACAGCAATTAAACCAACACATGAAATCTGGTTTATGCCAGACAGCATAGACCATGCTCCAGTATATGACACCGTCAGTAGGCCTATAGTAGGCAGCCTGGCATACAGATACGATCGGTACACAGAACCGTACCGACAACAAATATTCACTAAAACGTTTGCAGGTCAAAACTTCACCAATCAATTATTGGCTTGCAATACAGAAAGGAGGGTAGCATTATGCTAACCAAATTTTTAAACAATTATGGCTACATGATATTAGGCGGAGCCATGATTATCGGATTCTCAGCATTTAAAGGTGCTGAAGCTTACACAGGAAAAAGTTTAGCTCCTGTAACTGTTTATTTCAAGGGAAATCCGCTATTAAGCGGAGAGGTTTCAAACGAGTCGAATTGGACAACGACACCAAATGGTCAATCCTGTTCAGGTGACAATAAAGCCTGTTCTATGCAAGTGGAGACCTCAGACCTAAATTCGGCAGGGGAACTAGATCCCGGTCAAATTGAGTTAACGGAAATCTCTACTGGTTCGGGTTTTATCCCTGAACGAAGTGGTGGGGATAGTGAAACTGAAATTAACATTCACAACAGAAGCTAATTTTTCGTATTCGCCGAAGATTAGTTTGAAAATTGTTGTTTCCAATTAATCTATTGGCTGTCCTTCAACAAGAGACCAGTTTCAAATAATGCTGGTCTCTCGTTTCAGGTATATTATTCAAAAAAGACTATTATTAAGGCTTATCTAAATAGGATTTTGTAGCATTCCAGTCGCCATAATCACATCTTCAGGCAATGGTAGTGCATATTTATTATCTCTGGGTTTGAGCATATATTCTTTCCCGTTCACGTTTCTTTTGAGCTGAATTCCCCGCCCCTCTTCGTTTAAACGTTTCAGATCCATCCACCTCAAACCTCTAAAGAGCAGCTCTTTCCGTCTTTCCTCAAGAACAAAATCAAGTGCTTCTTCCTGAACCTCAAAATGAGCTGGTATATAGCTTCCTACTTTATAACGTCGGGATAACAGATAATCCATATCATCCAATCCTTCCCGAATGCTTCCTTTTCTTACTGCGCATTCCGCACGGATTAAAAACATTTCATCAACAGCAGGCCCACCAAATAAATTTGCACTTCCCGCGTAACTGCCTTTAAACGAAACATAGCCATCTGCATTCATTTTAAAAAAGGCCTGCTTTCTTAGGTCATTAACATGATAAGACTGGTAAAGAGTTGAATCAATATTAGCGTTATTAACTCCTATTTGTGCATTAATGGTCACAAGTTCAAAATATCCGAGCGTTTCTTTGTTAAATCTTGTAAAAGGATATGAAGCTAAAATTTTTACTTCAGCCGCGTTGTTATAATCCATCAGCTCTTTATTTACCGATAAGACCTTGTCCGCATAATAGTAAGCTGAATCGTATTTCGCCATCGAGTGGTAAGCTCTCGCCAATCCCGCATATGCTGCTATTTTTGATGGTCTCATGACGTGAATTGCTTTATCAGGCAGTATGTTGGCAGCAGCTAAAAGATCATCCACTATAACTCGATAAGTCTTTAAAACAGTTGCTCTTTCAGACTTTACATTAAAATCTGAGGTACTGCGCAGCACAATACCCAAGTCCTTCGGAGATGTATCGTCCTGATATGCTTTACTATAAGTCCATACCAAACTAAGATACTGGCTGGCGCGATAGTAAAGGGCACTGCCCTTTACATTATCCCAATCATTTTTATTTGCCTCCGCTCTTTTAATTTCTTTAATTTTATCTAACACTAAATTGCAGTTATAGACAGTGATATAGGCTTTTGCCCAATCATTATTAAAATTATAAACGGGATTTTCCCAGGTATAAAATTTTCTGCCCACTTCATTCAAGCCATCAAATACCTTTTGCTTCAAAAAGTAATTGTCAGCCGAAACCTCACCTATGGAACAAAAATTAAAATTAATGTTTTGGGAGCCATCCAGTATCTGCTGAAGATCTGTCAGATCCTCTGGTACTACCTGATTTTTGTTTGATTGTATATCCAAATACTTGTTGCAGGATGTATGGAATGTTACGAATAATGCGAGATAGATCGTAAGAAAGCAAAAGTGTTTTTTCGTCTTTTTCATTTCAAGATTCATTTATGATCAATAATTTAACTGACATCCAAAAGATAAGGTCGTTGGGGGCGAAATCCGATAAGGAAATTCAGGATCAATATTTTGCTTATTCGCAGTCCATAGTAAGCCCAGATTGCTTACATTTCCATAAAATTTCATACGTAAAGCGCGCTGTTTAAGCCTCAGGGTTTTATCCCATGAAATGTTTATATACTCTAACCTCAAATGATCAGCTTTCAATACATTTACCTCCGATTGCACATACAGCGCGTCCCTAAAATCTTCCAATGGATATTGCACCGAAGGCACTGAAGTCTTCAATTCATCCCCTGCTTGCTGCCAGCGCATCTCAAAATCAGGAAAAGCAGTCCCCCGGTTGAAAAGGTTATAATAGGAAGTCGCAGGTTTTCTAAAATAATAATCTCCTTTATAGCTCACATTTAGCGAAAGCGTCCAAGATTTCCATCCGAAATTATTTATAAGTGATCCATAAACCTGCGGCTTGGCAGAACCATAAAAAACGATGCTGCCGCCTTCCAGTCCGTCGTTAAATGCAGCGTTGTTGATACCGATATAATCTTTACTGACTTCACCACGAAGGATACCCTGTGGATTTCCCTCACTGTCGAGTCCCATCCATCTAAAGGCTGAGAGTGCATTCAATGGCATCCCCGGTATTGGCGTGATGGTATTTCCATCGCCCAAAAAAGATGATACGCCGCCGTTCAAAGCCCTATAGTATGCAGTAGTCTTGTTCCTATTCAAATTCAAAAGCAGCCTAGAATTCCATTTCACCGTTTTATCCAGATTATTCGTTGACAGTGTGATATCCCAGCCTTTTCCTCTCATGGATGCGACATTTTTGGTTACTGTATTGGATTTACCCCAAGCGGTATAATCAAAATCAGTGAGCCCATACAGATCTTTTCCTGTTTTAATGTAATGATCCACCGTACCAGATAGACGACCTTTAAACAGAGAGAAGTCCAGTCCAAGGTTGAAGGTGGACACTTTCTCCCATCTCAAAGATGGATCATTCAATTTTGAGATCGTCAGTGCAGGTAATCTTGTATAAGTCCCTGCAGTTACACTGGCGATAGGCTGCGGCGTTTTACGCAGGTCAACATTCCCGCTATAACCATAGGTAGCCCTTAACTTTAATCGATCTACATCTTTAAGGGCAATAAACGATTCCTTCCCGATATCCCAAGAAAGACCTGTAGACCATAACGGTGACCATTTATCGTTGGTTTTTGCTCCGAATATATTGCCTCCATCTTTTCGAAAGCTTCCCGACCAAGCATATCGATCCTTAAAAATATAACTCCAATTTGAATAGAGCGATACAAACCTGTTCACGCGATCAGTGAAAGATGGACTTCCCGTGATACCCATTGGCACCAGCGAAGGCACTATAGTGAAATATGTCGTAAAGTCTACCGGAACTGCCTGTAAGGGCTTCTCTTTATAACCATATACCCAATAATTTTCTCCCTTGCTTGCTGTTTCGCGAATTTCTCCACCAGCCATACCGATCAATCGGTGCAGGCCCCATGACTTATTCATGTTTAACTGCGTTCTTGCGGTGTAAGACCGTCCTGATGAGAAGTCTTTGCTCTTGATCCCACCTCTGGGAATATGATATGTAATGCTACTTCCCCCATTTGAGACCTCCATAAATTGATTGATGTTCTTTCGGGCATAATAGCTTTCTTCATTATATGCTCCTTCCAGATCGGTTTGTTGGATCTGATACTGGAACCCGACACTTACATCTAGAAAAGGTAAAATTTTATATTTTCCACTTATGGTTGAATACCATTCACTCAATCTTGTCGTTGAAACAGCCTGCTTATAATCAGACAATGGATAATACCCCCAGTCTAAGTAAGGTGTCCCATAATTTTCGGTCATATAAGTACCCCTAAATTCTGGATAAAAGGCGCGTTGAGAGCCATCATTATTGTAAAAATCCATGTAAGGCACCTGCTTACCGTTGTAGTGAAGTGATTCAAACTTCGGCTTTCCTGATTCAGAAATACTGTTTGTAAACAAAAGGTTGATCGCAATGTCCAGTTTTTCTGTAGGCTGGAAGCTATTGGTAAGCTGTAAATTCAACTTTCGGAACCGTCCTGCATACTCGTCTATTTCTCGGGTATAGCCTCCGGAAAAACCATAATTATACTGTCTGCTGCCGCCCGAAAGATTTAAGGAATACTGTTGCGAAAAGGGAGATTCGAGAAACAGGTCACGGTATGATTTTCTCCCATCTTTTGTCATAAGCTCATTGATCAGATCTGCTGAATCTGCAGGAGTCAGCAATCCACGTTTTGTCATATCAAATATATCTATAGCCGGCGTGACCGAAATATACTGAAAACCATTCGCAAGCCAATCGTAAAATCCCTTATTGAACAACATCGACTCTGCATCGATAAAATCCTTATTGGACAATTGATACACCTGATCAAGGTTTGGCTTCGCTTTTGTAATCAATGTGCTGCTAAATGTGGTATTCATTATTTTGCCAGCACCCTGACCTCCTTTTTTAGAAGTGATGACCACAACCCCGTTTCCAGCCCTTGCTCCCCATATCGAACTTGCCGCCGCATCTTTCAAGACGGTAATAGATTCGATGCTATTCGGATCTATATTAGCCACATTGCCCTCATAAATAAAACCATCCAATACAATCAATGGATCAAGATTACCATCTATGGTACTGAGACCCCGAACAGAAAAATTCAGTTTCTGTCTGTCACTGACAGTACTGGGCTGATTTTCAAATCTCACCCCAGAGGCCACATTATTGAGCCTATTTAAAATGTTTGTACCAGTTTGCTGGTTGAGCATATCATTGGAAATCACACTAGCAGAACCTGTTGTTTCATTGGGTTTTAAAATCTGATAGCCCGTATTGATCTGCACTTCTTCCAAGTAATTATCCTTTACAGCCATCAACACCCTACCTTTAGCCAACACATCCTTTACCAATACCCGTAATTCCTGATAACCCATAGCTGAAAACCGTAGTGTATCGCGCAAATCTCCCCTTATTCCGAAACTTCCATCGGCTTCACTTTTTAAACGCATATTTGTAACCATATTTTGCACAGTGACGCCCTGCAATGGGCGCGAGTCTTCGCTTGATAGAATCACTCCCCGAACTATGTTTCTTTCTTTTACCTGACTATAAGACGTAAGCCAGCACATCCAAACACTTAGGATGCATAACAATCTCATATACATATCCTACCCTCCTATCTATCCGTTAATGAAAATGATGCACAGGCAATAGTCTCCTGCGAAGAATTAAGCTCTAAACCCATTGTTCGGAGAAATGCCTTTCGCGTATCCTCTTCCCAGCCTTCAAAATCTTTAGGAATAGTCATGTCCACAAGTACCTCTTTAGACGCTCCAATTACCAATGGACGATGAAAATATAGGCTTAGGTTATCCACCAGCAATTCCAGAGGAATATTGCGGAATTTCATTTCCGTCTGCGAATCTCCAAGGAAAACTTCTGGGATACCACCTTTGCTCCTGACCTTCTCGGCAGCTGAATTGAAACTGACGCGCCATACATCCGTTGGCTTGTTTTCTACAGAAAGTTTTATCCCAAAGAACTTTTTAAAATCTTCCGTAAAAAATTGTTTCGCTTTGCTCTTAGGCAAAGAATCCAGCACCAACATTTCATAACAGAAGCTGTTTTCATAACGATTTGGGGTCAGGAGCCGCTGTTTAGAGTCTACCCCGCTGCTTGTAGCAAACTGCCAATGTCTCCATGGTATTCCTTTCAATTCTTTTTGAAATGCTAAGGCCACGAGCTGAGAGAATCTGAGGTTCAATAGCTGATACCTGGTCCGTTTTCCGTCGAACGCATAATTTCCAGAACTAGCATCTAACCCTTCTTGATAAGTCTGAAAAACAGAACCTGCATAAAATCCGTTATTCAGCATTTCATTGGTTATCAGAGCCACTTCTTTATTGGTCCTCATTTTTTTTTGATGGAAATCTGCATTTCCAGTATGAAGCACTGCTGTTATATTTTCTTTTGACAATGCATTGGGATAAGTATTTGCAACCAGAATACCATCTTTATTTATCCAAACGACATGTGGAACCGCGTTATGAGGGAATAATTGTTGGAAAATAGTGTCGCCAAATAGATAAGGAAGGGAAGTCTGAAAGCCATATGCCGTTTTATATTTTTTCTTTAGATCTTGTACACGTTTTTGTGTATCCTTTGTCTGTGTGCTATTGACAAGCAGCACGGCAATCTCATCTTTATTAATCGCCAATACATCTTCTAGATGTGGAAATCCCTCAATACACGATGGGCACCAAGTCGCCCAAAAATCCAGCAGGATCAGCTTCCCTTTCAGATCAGCGAACTTGATCGTTTTCTTTTTCCCATTAAAATAGTTGAGTTCAAGCGACTGGTTCCATACCGCATCCGGGATTTTATCGCCCGGTTTTAGCGCAACGAGACTGGAGAGCCCATCGGCCCCGCTGTTCTTGCGGGGCGTCTGAGCCGATAAACTAAACATAGAAACTAAACATAAAAACAAGCATGACAAAACCATGCGATACGCCCGTTTATAATCTGCAACGAATAAAAAGCATTTTAAAGCCTGCTGAACAACTTGACCTATCGATCCAAGCAAAGTATTGACTCGAAACACAAAAGCCTTACAGATCGACTTAAAGAACCTTAAAACAGATCCTTCCGATTCTACTCCATAAGTCAATCTAGCATCTCCCCCCTGCTGAAAATCTTCGCCCATCTTTTGAGCAATTCCTGCCGAATTTTTACATTTCATCGGATTTTCATCGAGTCGGCATCGGGTTTTGATCGGTGTAACCCGATGAGATCCCGATGAAAACTCAAGGCCAATAGCATGAAAGGCAGAAGCTGGGGCGAAGTTGGTCAGGCAAAAGTCCGAATAAAGTGATACCTCTTCCGCTCTTCGGCTGACCTTTGGCTCGGCTTCGAGACTTCTTTGGGACAAATTCGAGACAGGCTCGGGAGCTCTTCGACTCGGCTTCGGCAGGGCTTCGAGTACGCTTCGACTCCTACCCGAAGCGCAGTCGAACAACAGTCGAAGCGTTCCCGAAGAAGAGGCGACGCTGGTACGACGCAGTGTCGAAGGACACTCAAACAAAACCCGAAGGCTGCCCGAAGAACCAGCTGTTTTAATTTGATTCTGAGCGCTAATCTTACAGCGCTTTTTTAGCCGGATCGAAGTACCTTTAAAGTACGTTTTTCCTTGTCTAATTTTCTTACGCAAATTTTGCGTAATTAGTACTATATCTGTGCTTAAGTAGTGCTTCACAGGTACTTGAAATATATGGGTTATATAGCCCTTTAAAAAGGCTAAAAATTTCAGGATATTCATTATTTAGTTTATTAGTGGTTTTGAGAAAGCTGATAAAAAAAATCGAAGATTTCCTTGCTACTTTCGAGTTCGCAGGCGATGAATCTATTGCTTCGGAGAAATGAAATTTCTACCCCTGTCAGATTAATCTTTTTGTAGTGAATCAGAAAATACCCCATTACCATCCGAAATAATGCGACGGAGAAACTTTGTATATCCGCTGCACTAATAGTGGGATTAACTCCCCTTTCTCGATCGAAATAAATCGTAAGCAATTCTACTAGATGATTACGACAACTATCCATATCGTATCTAGTCCAAAAATCTTTGACACATGCTACTGGATCATAGTCTAGATGATGGATTTCGTACATCGCCAGGTCAAAGGCGACAAGTTTCTTTAAAAGCTCTTTCATTTTTTTGGCTTTTGAGGGCGTATATCTGCATGGATTCTTTGAAAAAATAGGAAAAAGCAATCCCTATCGAGTCCAAAGTCTCAACACAGCTTACACTGTTAAAAAATTTATTAACTAAACCTCAGAATGCCGTTTTACTCTTTTCGTCAATGGTTATATATATGTTCGTACGGACATCCACAATGATAGGAAGAACCGACCCTTTGTTGTATCACAACAATATTTAGAATAGAAATTTGTCTTCGAAGAAAAGTTTACCTAAATTTATGGTGCAAACAATTATTTAGAACAAGCCATCTTCATTGCCTTTTATTCTCTATTTAAATATTGAAGTATTGGGTCGGTGGCAGACACGCTTAAGGGAAGGATGGCAATCCTATTAAATAGATATTGCCGAGCCATTTTTTGGTGACTCCTCTCCTTTTACGTGCTGTTTATTGTTAAGTCGTCTAATCCGGCGCGCGGATTAAGTTCTTATACAATAGTTTAGTGGAGCACAGTGATAGTCGAACTCTAGTGAGTAAATACTGATTGTAAAAAATGGTTATTTTAAATGTTCTCATAATTTTAATAACTATGTGAACGAGCCCCCATTAAAATACGTAAGGGATGAAACCTTACTGATCCTACACTCTTTTCACTAGAACAAATGCCCTAGCTCAGCCCTACAATAAAAACTTTATTGTAGGTGATACCCGAAAGCGAATTCACAGCAAGGCTCACCCCCACGTTAATCTGTTATGTAAAGATATAACATTAGCGGGAAATGAGCTTAACCTTACTGTCTCCTTCACGGGTATCAATCGAAAAGTTGAGAGACTCGTCAATATTCAGAGGCATTTTAAAACGCCTGATATTCACTCGTTAAACTTATACCAAACATAGGTATTATTTTCTAAAATACAAAATATTATAAAAAAGAAATTATGATTTCTCATCATATTGGAATATATATCGAGCAGAATTTAAAAGCTAAAAATTGGGAAGCAAAAGATTTAGCTTCTATTAGTGGTTTGAGCAATTCAGATATTAGTAAATATCGTAGTGGTACAGTTGCAAAATTGAAAGCAGAAATTTTTTACAAAATATATAAAGCTTTCGGTGACTCCTGTGAAAAAGCGACAAAAGTCGTTTACCCTGATTTGAATCTTAAGCTTGATAAATATGTACCAAAAGCACGTAACGAATTTGGGCAATTTATGAGTCAATTTGAAACAAGCAAGAATTCTCCAGAGGAAATAGCAACGAAAACTCGGCTCGACGAGAATAGATTGAAAGATCTATATTTCCGGAAGGCTGCTCTTGAAGCATACGAATTTCTTTTAATAGAAAAGGCTATAGGAAAAAGACAGGGAGAATTGTTTGATGAGTTTTTCGGGAAATAAGAAATCACCTACTCATTTTAAACAACTAAAATTAACTTAAAAAGAAATATGGAAATTCAATTTATTGGACAGGGGCATAAAGTGTCTGATGATTCATGCTTGGCGTCAAATTTAATATCACTTCTAAAAGACAATAAATATAATTCTTTTAAATGTCTGGTTGCATTTGCAAGTTCGATAGCTTTCAAATCGTTATTGCCACATATTGACACCGCCAAAAATCATCTTTCAGAAATCGTATTTATCATTGGAGTAGATCAATTTGGAACCTCTAATGAAGCTTTAGACCAACTTTTGGAAATGAATGTAAATTCTTATATATACTATACATCTTCTCCGATTATCTTTCATCCAAAAATCTATTTATTTGAAGGAACAGAAGATGTCGCTATTATAGTAGGCTCAAATAATCTAACGCAAAAAGGCTTAGTACAGAATATTGAAGGATCAGTATTGATCAAATACACCAAAAATGAAAAAGTAGATTTTTTGAAACAAATTGAAGAATACTATTTTACAATTTTTGCAGGAAACGATCCTAATTTATATAAATTAACAACAAAACTAATTGATGAATTAGTTAAAGATGGAATTGTCAAAAAAGAAATTGAAGTAAGAAAAATATATAATATTAAAAAGCCAGAATTGTCTTCAAAAAAAGATAAATCCTACCCTCCTAGAGCTCTTCAAAAAATTCCTAAAGATTTTCATCCCTCTATTTCATCTGAAGCAACTACCTCCCTAATACCTACAGCAGATGCACTACCTCAATCTAATAGCCCGATAACATTAGAGGCAAAAGAAGTTCTTATCGCACAAATTGGAGGGCCAGGACGATGGCAACAAGTCAATTTTCCAATAGCCTTATTTCAAGAATATTTTGGAGCAACGGCGGGTGATAATTCATATACTGTTCAAATTAGACACATAGAAGACAATGGAACTTTAAACGAAGTAGAAAATAGACAAACAGTTACTGTTTTAAGTAAAAACTATAGAATAGAATTGGGGGCGACTGCTGGAAAAAAATATCCTCCACTTCCCGATAGACCAATTGTAGTCTTTATAAAGAGAGCTGGAAACGAATTTCTTTACAAATTATTTATGCCTAGTGATAATGACTATTCAAATATAAGTTGAAGTAGTCAAGACTTAATCTGACAGTTGCGATAAATTAACAACTGTAAAATAGATTAGAGTTATGACAACACAAGAAAAAATCATCAAGAACAAACTGGGTGTTTTAGAACTTGCCCAGCA